>SAMEA3387519__coassemble_744_pt1 | contig 132865 bp, 148 predicted proteins | sample SAMEA3387519__metabat2_low_PE_021 | metagenome-assembled genome bin SAMEA3387519 (sample SAMEA3387519) | Felis catus | biome: Faeces | place: United Kingdom | collected 2012
AGAGCAGTTTAAAAAAATCGGCACTAAGCTATTTATCAAATAACCCACATCACCGATCACAGAAAGGCGGAACTATTATGAATATCACAGACGCAATCACAATAAACGAAAGCCCACAAGTAAGATTATCCTACATCTTGGACGACATCGAGACACTAGACCGTTACGCTGATAGAGTTATCAAGGTTAAAGCTAAGGTCAAACAGCTATTTGATGAACTAGACCAACTACCAATAAGCGAGAAGCCCGCAAGCGTTGAAGGCATTTATAACTTGTATGATTTTAGAATGGAGTTGCTGACACTTGGCGTCCCAGTTCATGAAGTCTATAAGTTTGACATCAAACCAGAACCAGAATTAAACGTTACGATCGTGGCAACTCATAAAGTTATGAAGATGATCTATAAGCACGATGAACAAGCTCATAGATCGAATGCCATGATAGAGACTTACAAGGCTTTGAGAAGCGATCTAAGCAAAGATCTTACTTGCTTTATCGATGATCTAAAGAAACTCACGCCCAACGATATTAAATGTTACCACCTAAGCAATCAACAATTTTTAGACATCAAGAATATTAGCGAGCGACTAGCCAAAGATTTTAAATAGACATCCCAGAAAGGAAGTTCAAACATGAATGTAATACCCACAAATTTAAACGATCTCAAAGAAGACATCAGACACGCAAGCCCGTCACGTTTACGATCGTATCAGATCCAACTAGAAGCCTACACCGCATTTATTTCAGTATATGACGGCGTGAAAGGATCAACAGAAGATAAGATCAACGCTGCTAATAAGATCATCAACGATCTATTTTTACTTGAGATGGACCAGCTAGGTTACTACTTTGATCGTGAGTGTGCAGAAACAGCTAAAACAGGGCTAGAGTTTGCCTTGAATGAAAAATATAACGGTAAGTTTGCTAAGAAAGTAAAACTACTGCCGTCCGTCATGCTATTAAGTCGCTACGGTTTTAGATCGATCATGAGTCAACGTTTAGAAATGTTAGCATACGATCAAAACGTTGATCCGTATACGATCTATTACATGAACCGCTTGAGTGGAGACATCACACTTAAAGGCTATCCAAGTTTTAAGGCGTTGCGTAACATGCTTAAGATTGAATGTTTGACAGCGATCGAATACATCAAATCAGTAATAGCACCAATCAAATAAAATACAAGGGATGCACTGGCTGACTGCTGGCATCCCTTTTAATTTATAGCGAAAAAGCCACGTCCCCACAAGTGGGCACGATCGCCAAAGATGACCGTAGCCACGGTTACACATATCAAGGGCGTAGTTATAACTACACTCATGCAAGCGCCGAAAATTCAAACGTGGACCTATCCTAAAATGTTGGAAATTGTTGGAATAAATTGCTCAGGTTTGCTCAGGTCAAATGGTAGCAAATGGTAACATAAAACATTGACAAATGTTGGCATAAATTGCTCGCAAATGCTCGCATAAAATGTTGACAAATGTTGACATCAAAACGTTATTAGACGCTGGCGATATACTAGTTATTACGCCAAAAAGTGTGCGTACTTTTTAAGTTTTTTGTGTGCACCCTTTTTGGCTTTTTGTATGCACACTTTTTTAAAGCAAAAAACACTATTTCAAAGCCTTTTAGAGCAACGGTAAAGGTACAAAAAACCTAAGAAAACCTAAGATAAAATGCTAAGAATTGCTAAGATGAATTGCTGACAAATGCTGACATAAAATGTTGAGAATTGTTGAGGTCAAATGCTAACATTTGCTAACCTATTTTTTTGCCACAAGTGGCAACGTCGTAGAAAATATAGAGCTATGCAATTTCAGTTACACAACAAATCACAACCGTAGTTATAGTTACGCTTGTTAGCCAGCGCCACAACTGGCGCTATAACTGTTTCACTCCCTAATGATCGGAGAAAATCGGAGTAAATGGCTACTTTTTCGATTGCTAGAATTGCAGAAAAACGGGGTTTACATTACAATGACATCCCAAGCCCTTATAATCACCCGCACGACCTTAATTTACAACCACGGTAAAAGCTATTTTAAGCACATTATAAACGCCGTTTGATATAATCGGTATAATTATACTAAAATAGCGTTAAACGTCTTAGAACGCTTTTTATGGCGCGATAGAGTAATACCCCAAATTATAGAGCTTGTAACAGGTTGATACAGTTAGGAGAGTTGGACATGATGAAATTAGATCCACCAGACATCAGAGAAGTAGACTACAGCAAAACACGCAATAACGTTACTAACTGGTTTGATACAGAGTATAGCAAGTATCAGAGATTGGCTAACATCCCAGTTATTTCAAGCGTACGCTTATCATTAGCCCCCAAAGGAACAGCAAGCGCCAACAGCGTGGAAGATATGAACGTAAACAGAGCCAACGCCAAGCAAGTTTTAGAGTTCGTGGAAGCCGTGATTAACAGTCTAGGCGATTATAAACCTTTTTTAGAAGCACGATACATCAAGAAGTTACAAGCGTGGCAAATTGAAGAACGCTTAGGGTTCGGACATGCTCAAACACAAACTAGGATTAGAAAAGCCTGTGCCCTATTTGCGCAGACTATGGACATGACAGCGGGTACACGGCTCACAGCCTACAAAGATTAGGAGTGATCCCACTTGTTAAAATTTATTATCATTCTTGCGATCGTTACAGCGATCAATATTTATCTAAAACGTCGGCATTGGTATTCTAGGTTTTACATCAAACATCTATCCAGCAGGCACGACCTGCAACGCCTTAGCTTGATGATCGATAAAAGACTTGAGGAGTTAGACGATGAAAGATAAGTCACCAGTTGAACAGTTAGTTTTAGAGCTATGTTTTTGTATAACCCAAAAAAGGGATGCACTAGCTTAGTTGCTGGTACATCCCTTTTTACTGATAACTGGCAATATTGGACTACCTGTGATTAAAATCACAGGAATCAAAAAAACGCCCTGCATGATCGCAAGACGTCAAAGAACTGTTTTATAAACATTGGTAAATAGATCAACTGAGAAACCCTAACAGCATTATAGCATACATCAGAAAATAAAAAAGCGCTGGAACTTCCAACGCTTGAAATCATACACTATTCTAAACCACCTAGCCCGACACTTTCGGGGTCTCTCTCAGGGTCTCCCCTAGGTCTCTTTTTATCCAATTTTTAGCTATTTATTTTTTGAAATCTGTAAAAAACACCCTTTAAAAAGCGCATAACGGCGGGGAAATCTCCCTTGCCTAATTCAAATCTAGTATACTATCAATCGTCTAAACTTGCTATAACAAGCACTTTTACGCTTACAAAAAATTTATTCGATATCAAAAAGCACTAGCAGTAAAACTACCACTAGTGCTATTCGTTTAATCCTTCAAGCTTTCTATATAATTGAACGCCTGTTGCCCAGCAATACTTCCATCGCCAACAGCGGTCGTGATCTGGCGTAATTCTTTAGCCCGAACATCGCCGATCGCATAAACACCAGGTAAACTAGTCCGCATCAACTCATCGGTATTGATCCAGCCCTGTTCATCAGTGATCCCAAGCGCTTTGAACGGTTCAGTCAAAGGAATGACCCCCACATAGATAAAGACACCATTGACCTTTAATTCACCGTCTTCACCGGTCTTTTTGTTATGTGTCGATACACTCGTGACTTTTTGCCCATCGCCATTGATCTTTGTTACGACCGTATCCCATGTAAAGTCGATCTTATCGTTAGCAAAAGCACGCTCTTGCAAGATCTTTTGGGCCCGTAATTGGTCTCTACGGTGGATGATATTGACATTTGAAGCTAACTTAGACAAATAGACACCCTCTTCAACGGCGGAATCACCGCCACCGATCACGGCTAGTGGCTGATCTTTAAAGAAAGCACCATCACAAACTGCACAATAAGAAACACCCCGACCAGCATATTCGGCTTCGCCTTCAACACCTAATTTCCGGTATTGCGAACCTGTGGCAATGATCACAACAGGTGCTTCATATGTTTCATTATCGGTAATGACTTGTTTTAGATCACCATTGACTTCAACTTTTTCAACGCTACCGTATGCATATTCTGCTCCGAATTGGATCGCGCCTTGATACATTTTTTCAGCTAAGTCTGGTCCTAAGATCGACTTAAATCCGGGATAATTTTCAACTTCAGCGGTATTGTTCATTTGACCACCATAGATTCCACGGTCTAAGATCAAAACCGACAAATTAGCCCGTGAAGCATATAAGCCAGCCGTCAAGCCCCCAGGACCTGCACCGATCACGATCACATCATATTTTTTAGCCATAATATCTTCACCTTCCTATTTACTTGATGATACTCTTCTAAAATTGCTGAAACAACTTCAAATATTAAGCTCAATTATTTAAGCTCTCGCCCGTATTTAACATTTCCGGCTAAATACCAAGGTTCATTGGGACGATAATAACGCCGATATGCGATCAAAATGATCGCCCCAATAAACAAGATGACTGACAACCATTGCGAAACGCGCAAAGCACCTAACATCAAGCTATCTGTTCGCATCCCTTCAATGAAAAATCTGCCAAAGGAATACCAAGCGACATAAGTCAAAAAGATCTCGCCTCGTTTAAAGAGATGCTTACGATGGCGTAACAACATCAAGATCACAAAGCCTAAGATATCCCACACCGACTCATACAAAAAGGTCGGTTGGTAATAGATCCCGTTGATATTCATCTGGTCAATGATAAATCCGGGCAAATGCAAGCTCGTCAAAAATGCATGTGATACGGCTTCACCATGGGCTTCTTGATTGATGAAATTGCCCCACCGACCGATACCTTGAGCTAAGATCACAGTTGGCGAAATGATATCTAAAAATAGCCAAGCCGACAACTGTTTCTTACGGCAGAAGATCACTAAAACGAGCAATGCGCCCAACAAGCCACCATAGATCGCGATCCCGCCATCCCAGATCCGATAGATCTCACTAAGATCATTTTGATAATACTGCCATTGGAAAACGACATAGTAAGCTCGCGCACTGATCAAAGCGATCGGTAGCGCCCATAAGATATAATCATAAAAATCATCGGCGGGGACTTGTCTTTTCTTACCTTCACTAACTGCAAGGTATAAGGCTAATAAAACCGCACATCCAATGATCACTCCATACCAGTGGACCTGCAGTCCCCCTAGACTAAAAGCGATCGGATCGATGACACCTAAACTAAAATTCAATTCTCAACACCTATTTCTCTTCTGCTGAATTTTCACTGATCAACTCATTTAAATTACGTTCAAAGGCCTTTGTCGCATCATAGCCCATCGTCTTTGCCCGATAATTCATTGCAGCGGCTTCAATGATGATCGCTAAGTTGCGCCCAACTTTCACTGGGATCGAGATCTTAGGTATTTCAACATCAAAGATCGTTACCCGTTGCTCACCGTTCCCTAAACGATCGAATTGTTTATCTTTTTCCCAATTTTCCAAATGGATGATCAAAGAGATATCAGTCTTCGCTCTGACAGCACCTGCCCCAAAGAGATTCATGACATCGATGATCCCGACACCTCTGATCTCTAACAAATGGCGTAAGATCCGTGGTGCTTCACCGATCAATGTCTGTTCATCTTGTTGGTGAACCTCAACGCGGTCATCGGCGATCAATCGATGCCCACGTTTGATAAGATCAAGCGCCGTTTCAGATTTACCAACACCTGAATCGCCAGTGATCAATACCCCAAGACCATAAATATCAACTAAGACCCCATGTAACGATTTACGTTGGGCTAAACGACCACTCAAATAATCGGTCAACTTAGCTGAAACACGTGTCGTTGGCAATTTAGTCCGTAAGATCGGAATATGATGTTCTTCAGCCGCAGCTTTCATTTCAGCTGGAACGGCTAAATAACGTGAGACCACAAAGCATGGCGTGTTGGGACCACAAAGTTCATCCATGATCTTTTTGCGCGCTTCTGAACTCATCTTATTACCATATGAGATTTCCGTCATCCCAAAAAGTTGGATCCGCTCTTCTGGATAATAATCAAAGTAGCCGGTCAATTCCAACCCAGGACGTGAAATGTCTTCGGTCGTGATCTGGCGTTCTTCTAAGTATTGTTCTCCAGAATAGACTTCTAAATTACTGATATCTGCTACTAATTTTTTTACACTAACAGTATTCGCCATTTGTCTTCTGCTATATAAACGTGAACTAGCATGATAATCATGCTATAGAAAGAAATATAGCTTTTCCCTTCTTGATTTATTTACCATCAGCATATCGCCTGACCTAATGCTGATAGTTTAAAGATGTCGTCCATCTCTGCTTGATCCACTCCACATTTCATCTTTCTAAAAGGATCTAACTACAGATAATTCTAATCGTGAAAAGCGTTTTCAGCAATTAATAATTACTATTTTGTGTGGTGTAGTTGGTGATCACTAAGTTTACGATACTTAAAATGATCGCCACCATCATCGCCGACCAAAAACTTGAAAACTCAAACGAATTTCCGACCAAAAACGAGGTCAATTCCAACATAAAGGCATTGATGAACAGGTAAAAGATCCCCAAAGTCATCACTGTGATCGGTAAAGATAAGATGACCAATAACGGTTTGACGAACATGTTCAACAAACCCAAAATGATCGCAGCTAGACAAGCGATCCACACGCTTGAAACGTGAAAATAAGTTGGGAAAAAGCCCGCTGTTGCTAAAAAGACCAATACGGTGATCAAAGTTCGTTGCCAAAAATTCATCTTATTTGCCTCCCTTTTTATTTTGCTTAACATCTCTTTCTTTAGCATCTGTCACTGGACGGCGCTTTTCTTCTTGTTGGCCAAAGCGACTGAGCAAGGTAAAGACGTCATTATACTTTTCATTGGGATGTTTAGGTAGATAAAGTGCCAAACCTAAATATAACAAGATCGGAACATAAACTAATAGTGGCACTAACTTGCAAGCGACTGCGACCACTAAAAAGATAGTCCGAACGACCCATGGTGAAATATTAAAATACTCGGCGATCCCGGCACAAACACCGCAGATCACTGAATCATTGGAGCGATAAAGTTTCTTTCTCATTCTCATTTTTCCTCTCTTTTCATTCTTATGTTAAAAATAACGGTAAAGTCACCGTAAATTTGGTTCCATTTTTGTACGGACTCATGACAACGATCTGCCCGGATAAAGCCTCGACTGCCTCTTTAACGATCGCTAAGCCTAAGCCACTTCCTTCAGCTGAGCGCGCTTTATCTGCGCGGTAGAAGCGCTCATAGATCCGCTCTTTATCAGCTTGAGCAAGAGTTTGACCTGTGTTATAGACAACTAAACGCCACTCATTAGCTGAGCTAGTAGCTGTGAGTTTGATCTTACCATCTACTACATTATATCTGATAGCATTTTGGATCAAATTGCTGATTATATGTTGTAGATACTTGATATCACAACTTATCTCAAAGTCATCCGGGATCTGCAACTCGATCGCTAAATTTTTAGCCTTACTTTGAGCTAAATAGCTGGCTAAGATCCGCTCGCAAAATGCTTTGAGCTTGATCTGCTCTAATTTTAATTCCTGCGTTCTTTTATTATGGGCAAGTGCCGAGATATCCTCGATCAACTCGGTCAACTGCTGACTTTGTTCAAAGATGATCTGCACAAAATCACGTGCGGTCTTCTTATCATCCAAGGCTCCAGCTAAAAGTGTCTCACTGAATCCTTGGATCGCAGTTAGCGGCGTCTTTAATTCATGACTCGCATTTGCCATGAATTCACGCTGCTTGACCTCTAATTGCTTGATCTCAGTCACATCATTAAAGATACACATCACTGAATAATGGTGGCGACTCAAGGGAACATAGACTACCTGCACCTCAAACCACTCATTGCTCTGAGCAACCTTTTTTTGCCACAGGAGCCGTTGATCTTCTTTAGTCTGGTAGACTTTTTGGGTAACAGCGATCAGCTCGACTGCCGTAAATACTTGATAAAACGGCTGACCCTTGAGCTCTGTTGTATTTAATATACTGGCTAACACATGATTATACAAGACCGTTTGTTTACGCTGATCAAAGACGATCACGCCACTGGTCAACGACTGTAACAGCGTTAAATAGTCACGATTTTGTTGCTGATAACTTCGTAAAAGGTTACGCTGATTAGATTGCAGGCGATTCACCAAACGGGAGAGTTGATAATACTCATCATCTTTTGGTAATAGGACATGGCGACTTGGCTGATTTTCAACTAATTCACTTAGCTTTTTGAGCAACAAGGCTTGGCTGGCTAAGCGCCGTTTTGCTTGGCGTTTAAAAAAGAGATAGTTGCCTAATGCCACTAAGATCACCGCTAAAAAGATCCAAGCTGCTCCTTCTTCTTGCCACACAGTCAAAAAATGTTCATGAAAGATCATGCCATAAACCAAGCCGACTGCTAAAACTTCGCCTAACGATAGTAATAAATATTGCCATAGTTCACGCATCTCAGTCATCAGTTCCACCATTGAAGCGATAGCCAAAGCCACGTAAAGTTTCTATATACTTTGGCTTTTTAGGATCTGGCTCTAATTTTTCACGCAGATGGCTGACGTGCATATCGATCATGCGCGTTTGGCCCACATAATCATAGCCCCAGACGCCGTTCAATAATTTCTCACGACTCAAGACTCTTCCCGGGCGTTTGATAAAATAGGCCAATAGCTCAAACTCTTTTGGGGTCAAAGCTACGGTCTGATCATTTGCCGTGACCTTGACTCGTTCTAGATCCACTGTGAAATCTGGATATTTAAAAAGTGTTTGCGTATCAACTTTTGGTGTAGGTGTTACTTCTTTAGGTGTGATCCGCCGACTGATCGCTTTTAAGCGCGCGATGACTTCTCGAGGCGAAAACGGCTTAGTCAAATAGTCATCCGCTCCTAATTCTAATCCGATGATCTTATCAAGCTCTTGATCGCGTGCTGTAATGATCAAGATCGGGGTCATCACTTTTTCTTGCCGCAAGCGTTTAGTTATCTCTAAGCCATCTAATTTAGGTAACATCACATCTAACAAAATAAAATCATATTCATTGTTCAAAGCTAGTTCATAGCCCGCTTGACCGTCACTGCTAGTTGTCGTTTGGTAACCTGCCTGCTCTAAATTATACTTGAGCAGGGTCTTTATCGCAGTGTCATCTTCAACTACTAATACTTTTTTCACGTTCATCTACGACCTTGTTTCACCAAAGTCGTCCCCCTTTGCATCTTATTCAAATAATACCAATCCGATCTCATGTGGTGAATCAGCATAGATCGCACTTTCAGCTAATTTCAATTCACCTTCAAAGTTTTTGACTTTTAAACGACAATAAGCCGGACTTTTTTGTAATGCTTCATAAAGTTCATCACCTGTAGCTACTTTTATCCCGTTACATTCAAGGATGATATCACCAACTTCAAGTTTCATCTTAGCTGCTGGTGTCTCTGGTTTGACCGCTACGATCCGTACACCCTCCGAAGTTTCCACATACCAACGTTTAGCATCATGGTCGGCTTTCAAACGACCAAAAGCTTGGGCGACCAAGATCAATAACAGCCCAGCGATCCCGTAAAAGCCTACTACTGGTACAAAATATGCTACTAATGCTAAAAGACCAGCTAAAAATGCAATCAGATAACTTTGGCGTTGGCGTAAGTGTAAAGCTTCTTTTGGTTGTTGCTTATAGATCTTGCAAAAAGCCCCCACAAATAGTGGCACTACCATAAAATGCGTTAAATACTGGCTCGGGTCAAGCCACTGTTGCCAAGAATCAAAATTCATTCCCGGTATAAACATGATCAGTGGAAAGACCGTGAATTCACGCCAAGTATAACCCGCTATCCGGCGCCCACGTTTACCGGCAAAGATCTTAGGACTAAACCATTCAGCTTTATTTTCACGGGCTAAAAAAGCTTGGAAAAGAGCTAAGATCGCAGTTAAAAGCAAAATAGCACTGCCAAAGCGAGTTCCCAGTTCATGAGGTAAAATATAGCTTGCCCAACTAGCATCACTTCCAAACGGCGTCTCACTCAAGACAAAGGTCACCGCTCCAGTGACCAAAAGTGCTGCTAGACTAAGATCGCCTACATTGATGAACAAAAGTGCCACGACTGCTAAGATCTGGTATAAAACCAATGTCTGCGTTGGTAAACTCAGTCCAAAGATAAGCGCAAACAATGACCCCAGCACTAAAAATAACAAGCCATGTTTGATAAAATGCCGTGCTTCATAAAAATCCCGATCGATCGCGATCCGAAAATTACGACGTTCATTTTTTAAGCGTAATTGATAAGATATCAAGGTCATCAAGATCCCCGCCCAAAATAGCGGCTGGATAAAAAAGAGACCCACACTTTTTAAAAGTTGCAAAGACTCCAGTCCTTTCTAAGTGTTTGGTTACATTATAACAATTTTTGCGGATGAAACATACTTATAGCTTTGAAAACCATCATAACCAAAAAGACTGTGCCATAAGTTTAACAATACACAAAGGGTCCACCACGATGCCAAACATCATGGTGGACCCTTCGGTGTGTTGACCGCATTGGCCTACACTATTAATTACTAAATTTTTAAGAAACGGCTCATTGAAAGACCAGAACCTAAAGCCCCGATAATGATCCCGATCGCAGCTAACAAGAGATCAATCTGCCATAAGAATGTTCCTGGCGTCAACAATTGATAACCTGTACTTGCCATTGAACTTGACATAATACCGTATAACCATAAATAAGCGATATCGACCAAGACGATCGGTAAAATAGCCCCTAAAAAGCCCGTCCAAGCGCCTTCTAAGATAAATGGCCAGCGAATATAACTATTAGTTGCCCCAACTAAACGCATGATCGCAATTTCATTGCTCCGTGATAAGATAGTGATCCGGATCGTGTTAGAGATCAAGAAGACTGCCACAAAGAGCAAGAGCAAACTGATCACTAATCCCCAACGTTGGATCGCAGCTACCGCCTTAAATAACTTCTTGGCTGAAGCTCCACCGTATCGTGTATCATACACATATTGTAACTTTTTAGCTTTTTTAGCTACACTGATCGTTTCAGCTGGGGAATTCGTATCAACGATAAAAATATCGTAAAGTGGGTTATCGTCACCCTTGAATAATTGAAATTCTTTCCCATAAGTTCCGACCACGTTGTTCAACTCGTTTTTCTTACTTGAAAAACTGATCTTTTGAACACCATCGATCTTTTGTAATTTTGCTTTCAACTGTGCTCGTTGTTCTTTGGTTGCATCACGATCGATAACGACCCGAACTTGCACATCATTTTCAACATCATGAGCAACTTTATTGATATTTAGCAAGATCGAAAGTAAAACTCCGACTAAGATCAAAGTCACAGTTACCGCACTAACAGCGGCAACTGACATCCAACCATTGCGTTTTAAGCTCTTTAAACTTTCCTTCAAATGGCGCTTAAGCGTGACTGTTTTCATCAGTATAATCCCCCTCTTCTTGATCTCGAACGATCTTGCCATCCGAAATTTCGATCACGCGATGCCGATATTCATTTACAATAAAGCTATTGTGGGTCGCCATAACGATCGTTGTACCTTCTTGATTGATCTTTTCTAAGATATCCATGATCCCACGAGCTGTGTCTGGATCAAGGTTACCCGTTGGTTCATCGGCGATCAAGATCGTTGGTTTGTTTGCGATCGCACGTGCAATTGCGACACGTTGTTGTTCCCCACCGGACAATGCATCTGGGAAACTATCTTTTTTATCAGCTAGACCAACAAGATCTAAGACATGAGCGACCCGTTTTTCAACTTCTTCAGGTTCTTTTTCGATAACATGAAGCGCATAAGCTACATTTTCAAAAACAGTCAGGCGTGGTAATAGTTTGAAATCTTGGAACACGATCCCTAATTCACGCCGTAAAAAAGGAACCTCATGATTTCTCATACTCTCTAAGTTATAGTCATTTACCTTGATATGACCCGAAGTAGGTACTTCTTCATGATACATCATTTTGATAAAGGTCGATTTCCCTGCCCCACTAGGACCAACGACATAAACAAAGTCGCCTTGCTCGATCTTTAAGGAAATGTGATCATTTGCCAATGTATCGCCGTCATATTTTTTGACAACATCTTTATATTCTATCAAGCTGTTTCTTCCTTTCTTTTTTAGCTTGGATTTGTTTTTTGTAATTTCCATTGGAGATAAGCATTGATAAAACCATCTAGATCTCCATCCATTACTGCTTGCGTATTACCTGTTTCAAAATTGGTCCGGTGATCTTTGACCATTGAATATGGGTGGAAGACATAGGAACGGATCTGAGAGCCCCAACCGATATCTAGTTGCTCGCCCTGGATCTCAGCCCGTTTTTTCTCTTGTTCTTCTAATTCGATCTGATACAGTTTCGAGCGTAACATTTTTTCAGCGGTCGCCCGGTTTTGGAATTGCGAACGCTGAGCTTGACTGGACACAACGATCCCCGTTGGTTCGTGGATCAAGCGCACAGCTGATGAGGTCTTGTTGATATGCTGTCCCCCAGCACCACTAGCTCGGAAGACTTCCATCTTGATATCTTCTGGACGCAACTCAACTTCCACATCATCATCCAACTCAGGCATAACGTTGACCGAAGCAAATGATGTGTGCCGACGACCAGCCGAATCAAAAGGTGAGATCCGGACTAAACGATGAACACCTTTTTCACCACGTAAATAGCCATATGCATTATGCCCCGAGATCGTCAGTGTTACCGACTTGATCCCAGCTTCATCACCAGGTTGATAGTCTTGGGTCGTGACCGTGAAATTGTGTTGCTCGGCCCAACGAGTATACATTCGTAACAACATTGAACCCCAATCTTGTGATTCGGTCCCCCCAGCACCGGGGTGGATCTCCAAGATCGCATCATCTTTGTCGTAAGGCTCATTTAGCAATAATGTCAGCTGATAACTTTCTAACTTTTGCTTAGTCGCAGTATAGTTTTCCGCTAATTCAGACAACATTTCGTCCTCGGGTGCTTCTTGGACCAATTCATACAAAACTTCTAGTTCTTCGACCGCCGTAGCTAATTGATGAAAATTATCATATTTAGCCTTGAGCTCGTTATTTTCGTTGATGACCGTCTGAGCTTTAGTTTGATCATCCCAAAACCCCGGTTCAGCCATTTTCATTTCATTTTCTGAAATGAGTTCTTCCAGACCTTCTAAGTCAAAGAGACCCCCTAAAGTCCGAAATTTTAGCTTTCATCGCTTCGATTTCTTTCTTATATTCATTGATTTCCATAATTATTCCCTCAATTACAAATTACTCGTATGTAAGTCAAAAGAAGATCAGTCAAAACTGGTCTTCTTCTAACTACTAGCGACTAATATTTTGACGGATCTCAGCTTTCAAGAAGAGACGGGTCACATCATACTCAATGTCACCGACCATTTGCTCAAACATTCTGAAACCGTCTGATTGATATTCAACTAATGGATTTAGCTGACCATAACCACGCAACCCGATCGATTGACGTAATTGATCCATCTCATCGATATGATCAGTCCAACGGGCATCGACCACGCGCAAGATAACAACTTTTTCAAATTCTAGCATTTGCGCTTTATCATTCAATTGTGCTTCTTTAGCAGCATAGTTTTCTTCAGCCTTTTGCATCAAGTAAGAAACGATCTCTTCTTGGCTCTTACCTGCAAAATCATCTTTACTGATGCTATCTTCATTGACCATTGCACCGATCGCAAAATCAACGATCCCATCCAAATTCCAGTCTTTTTTATCGCCGACAGTATTCATTTGAACGTTATGTTCGACCGTCCGCTGGATCATCGGCATGATAACTGGCTTCAAGGATTCAGTTTCCATGATGACTTGTTGGCGTTGTGAGTAGATGACTTCACGTTGAGACCGCATCACGTCGTCGTATTGTAAAACTTGCTTACGTGTATCGTAGTTATTACCTTCGACCCGTTTTTGCGCTGATTCTACTTGGCGCGTGATCATCTTGGATTGGATCACAGTATCATCCGAGATGTTCATCGTTTCATAGAAATGTTTGATACGTTCAGAACCAAAACGCAGCATCAGATCATCTTCAAGTGAAAGGTAGAACTGTGTCACACCAGGGTCACCTTGACGCCCAGAACGACCACGCAACTGATTATCGATACGGCGTGATTCATGACGTTCGGTCCCGATAACAGCCAAACCACCGATCTCACGCACACCAGGTCCTAACTTGATATCAGTCCCACGACCAGCCATGTTTGTTGCGATCGTTACGGCGCCACGTTGGCCAGCATTAACGACGATCTCAGCTTCTTTAGCGTGATTTTTAGCATTCAATACGGCATGTGGGATCCCCGCTTGGTCTAACATTTGAGATAATAACTCAGATGTTTCGACCGCTACCGTACCGACCAAAACTGGTTGCCCCGTTGCATGGCGTTCCTTGATATCTTCGACTACGGCTTTAAACTTACTTTCCAAAGTTGGATATAACAGATCCGGACGGTCCTCACGCAAGATTGGACGGTTCGTTGGGATCGTTACGACTTCCATGTTGTAAATTTCACGGAATTCTTCTTTTTCAGTTTTAGCTGTCCCAGTCATCCCTGAGAGCTTTTTGTACATTCTAAAGAAGTTTTGGTAAGTGATGTTAGCCATCGTCTTAGTTTCTTCTTCGATCTTAACGTGTTCTTTAGCTTCGATCGCTTGGTGCAAACCATCTGAATAACGCCGACCATCCATGATACGTCCAGTAAATTGGTCAACGATCATGACTTCATCATTTTGGACCACATAATCTTTATCACGTAGCATGATGTAGTTAGCACGTAAAGCATTATCTAAGTGGTGGTTCAAAGCTGTATTGTCAGGATCAAATAAGTTAGTCAAACCAAAATATTTTTCACCTTTTTGGATACCTTCTTCGGTCAAGGAAACAGTCTTTGATTCCAGATCAACTTTAAAATCTTCGTCTTTTTTCAACGTCTTAGCAAAGCGATCAGCCCGAGTATATAACTGCGTAGCTGCAGTTGCTTGCCCCGAAATGATCAACGGTGTTCTCGCTTCATCGATCAAGATCGAATCGACCTCATCGACGATAACAAAGTTCAATGGACGTTGGACCATATCTTCACGGTAGACCACCATGTTATCACGCAAGTAGTCAAAACCAAGCTCACTGTTAGTTGAATATGTGATATCACAAGCATAAGCTTCACGTTTTTCTTCTGGAGTCTTATCCGCAACGTTCAACCCTACCGTTAAACCGAGCCAGTTATACAATTCACCCATCTCAGTAGCATCACGACTTGAAAGATATTCGTTAACGGTAACAACGTGGACCCCTTCACCTGATAAGGCATTAAGGTAGACCGGCATTGTCGCGGTCAAGGTTTTACCTTCACCAGTCCGCATTTCGGCAATATTACCTTCATGTAACACTGTACCCCCGATGATCTGGACCCGGTAAGGATATAGCCCCAACACACGTTTAGCCCCTTCGCGTGCGACCGCAAAGGCTTCCGGCAAGAGATCATCTAAAGTTTCACCATTTTGATAACGTTGTTTAAATTCAGGGGTCTTTGCTTTTAATTCTTCATCAGACAAAGCTTCCATGTCATTGGCATAAGCTTCGACTTGATCAGCGATCTTTCCAAGGCGTTTTAATTCGCGTTTATCGCTTTCGACCCATTTTTTTAGGACATTTGCCATTTACTTTATAAATCCTTTCTGCAACGATTACATTATTTTTTTCAAATAAAAATATACTTCTTCTTATTTTAGCATTTTATTGGTGCTCAAACAATTACAATTAGACTACAAAAAGCGCCTGAACTAAATCAGGCGCTTAAAGCATCACAAGGATAGCTTAGTTATTAGCTTCGATCAAGCCGTAACGACCATCTCTACGACGATAGACAATGTTTGTGCCTTCAGTTTCTGCATCTTCATAGATAAAGAAATCATGACCTAACATATCCATTTGCAAGATAGCCTCTTCTACGTCCATTGGTTTCAATGAAACGCTCTTTGTACGGACAACTTCGAATTTTTTATCTTCTTTTTCAGCTTGTTTTGGATCTTCGGTCGGAACGAATTCCATATGCTTGAAACCCTTTTCGCGTGATTTGCGATTGAGCTTTGTCTTATATTTTCTGATTTGGCGTTCAAGCTTATCCGTTACCAGATCAATGCTTGCATACATATCTGGTGAGGTCTCTTCGGCACGCAATACCAAATATGGAAGCGGGATCGTAACTTCTACCTTGCTGTTCTTGTCAGAATACACTTTAAGATTTACGTGAGCGGTAGAATTAGATGTATCCTCAAAATACTTTTCAAGTTTGGAAAGTTTCTTTTCCACATATTCACGGATCGCACCCGTAACCTCAATATTTTCACCACGAACATTAATCTTTAACATGATAACCTCTCCTTTCACAACTAAGCATTTTATATGCTTAAAAGACTAGGTATATACTTTATTAGTCTTACCTTATCTCTATTTTTATTATAATAGAAAGCGGTTAAATTAACAATTAATAACCACTCAACATTTATAAAATTTTATATATTAACGGGCTAGTGTCACTGAGCGTACACAGCCACAATTATGGGCCAACAACAATTCACGCGCATGATATAAGGTACTACCTGTCGTATAAATATCATCTACTAACAAAATATTTTTACGTTCTAGATCAGCTGGGCCTTGATAGCCAAAAGGTTGCGGCGTTGCCAGTCTCTCTTGTCGTGATTTATGCGACTGCGGACAACGGCCAAATTTTTTTAAATGATATAGATACATTTTCTTGGGTATATCTGGTAAAAAACCAACAACTTGATCAAAGCCTCGGGTAGCTAAGGTTTGTTCATCTACAGGGATCACGACTATTGACCATCCCCGGCGTAAATACTTCTTACAGTAAGCTTGCAATGTTTTGGCAAATATTTGGCGCAAACGGTAGTCCCCTTGAAATTTATAAGCTTCAAAGTACGCACGCATATTAGGTTCGGCATAGACGTAAAAGGCCTTGTTGTACAATAATTCTTTTTGCAAATTGCGCCAGCGAAGACAATCTTGGCACAATTTACGCTGGGTTTGTTTACGCCCACAGCCCGGACAACTCGTTTTCTCAGCGATCGCAATAAACTTTTGATGGCACTTTTCGCAGATCGGTACAGTTTCAAAAGCTTGGAAGCTAAAAAACCAGCGCCATGAAAAATCAAACGCTAATGTAGCGTTACAAAGTAGACACTTCATCATCTTTTAACAACTGCGTAGCCTTTTTATTCAAAAGCTTGATCTATTTTTTAGCTGCGCGTAAAGCCGATGTCATTTCCTGATAAGCCAAGATCACATCTCCTGTTGGGTAGTCTTTATCTCTGCCAACACGGCCCGCGATCTGAACTAAGACCGTCTCAGAAAAGACCGGTGCATCGGCTTGCAATACCATGACATTCAAACGAGCGATCGTGATCCCACGTTCAAGGATAGTAGTCGTTACTAAATAGCGATCGCTCCCAGTGCGCAAATTTTTGACTTTTTGCAGTCGGTCAGGATCAAGAGCCGAAACACATTCCCCCTTTATCGCAGGCCAAAAATGCTGTAACTCTTCCAAAATTGGCTTTAGTAAGGCGATCTGGGGCACAAACACTAGAAAAGGTATTTTATTTTTTATCCACTTGGCGAGATATCTTTTGATCCTTGCTTCAATTTTTTGTTTGGGGAAGTAAAGCTTGACCAATGTTATTTCGGGTAATAAATGCCGATGATAACGCAGCGGTAGACAAGTCACCGCTAGCTTTTCTTGGTGGATCTGTTGTTTTAAATAACGATCAGGGGTTGCCGTCAGATATAGCGTACTCGAATTTATTTTTTTAGCATTCGCGACGGTATAATGCAATTGATGGTCATTAACATAAGGAAAAGCATCGACTTCATCGATCACCAATAGATCGAATGCGTGATAAAACCGCAATAATTGATGCACTGTGCACACTACTAACTGGGTGTAGGTATATTCTTGACCACTATTTTGATACAATAAACTGCTTTTGACTTTAGGGAATACCTGGCACAAACGCGGATATAATTCGTTACAAACATCGACCCGCGGTGTTGCCAAACAGACCCGCTGCTGGTTTAATAACGCAAAATTTAGTGCTTCAAATAGCATTTCGGTCTTCCCTGCTCCAGTTACCGCCCATAATAGCCGTTCTTGTTTGCGTTTGACCGTTTGCAATAATTCTTTGGCAGCCTTTTTCTGCCACAAAGATAACCTTGGCTTTTTCTCCAACAGATCTTGGGAATACTTTTTAAAATCGTTGGCTTCGGGTATACTATAAAGTGACATGGTCGTCGTCAAGCGCCCCCACGCTAAGCAAGCAGGACAATAATAACTCTTATCTGGTAGCGCATAATTTGTTCTTGGCGCCTGAAAACCACAGCGTTGACAAAATAAGCGTCCTTTTTTTATGATGACAGCTGGCCATTGTTTGAGCTCAGTTGAATCTAAGGCTACACCTAGAGCTTGGAGCTGTGGACTACTTACTTGACGACCCATCAACAAATTCAATGTTTTTTCCATTTTTTCACCTCACTTATAAGATACGCAAACTAGGCGTAAAATTATTTGTGAGTTTCAAAAATAATAGTAGTAAGGTCTGTGAAGCTACTAAAAGAATAACTCTTTAAGGGGGAAGCTATAGCCTTTTGATTTCACAATATAGCTATATTTTACTTGGATAAACCATATCTTACCTTAAAACAAGATGGTGTGATCGAGATCGTGATCAAAAAATCACAATTCATCTGTAATATCAAACGAACTGAAACCGAAGAAGAAGCTCGAGCCTTTATCGAGGAGATCAAAACCAAACATCGCAAGGCTACTCATAACTGTTTTGCCTACACTTTAGGCCTAAACGACGAGATCCAACGGGAAAGTGACAATGGTGAACCCTCTGGGACTGCTGGCGTACCTATGTTGGATGTGCTTAAGAAAAATCAAGTGCATAATGTTTGCGCCGTAGTGACACGCTACTTCGGTGGGATCAAACTAGGAACCGGTGGCTTGATCCGTGCTTATGGTGGCGCCGTTGCCCAAGCCCTAAAAGAATTAGGGATCGTCAAACGCGTCGTCCAAACTGAACTTTCACTAAAAGTCAGCTACCCATTATTAGGCAAGCTACAAAATTATCTGGAAAGTCAGCCCGTATTTACCTTGGCGACGAACTACACCGAAGAAGTCGAGGTCGTGATCGCTGTCAATATGGATCTGGCTGATGAATTAGCAACTAAGATCACCGACTTACTGAATGGTCGCGTAACGATCACCGTTGGGGAAAATCGCTATCACGAGATCGATTTTGATCCCCATCAAGCCTAAAAAATACGCCATCCTTGATCTGGGATGGCGTATTTTTTATGTAATTCATTTATGTTCAAATAAACGACTGACTTTCAAAACTAAATGTTTGATCCCATTCAATAAAGGCTGGCGTGTATCTCCAACCAAGCCGATCGCTTCAACAAATAGTTCTAAACCAAATAATGTTGCAACCGTCAGTAAGATCGAACCCCATAAATTGGACAAGGGGTATAGCAATGAGATAAACGAAAAGATCAATGCGATCCCATAGATCACCAACACTGTCTGGCGGTGGGTCAATCCCATCTGCATCAAGCGATGGTGCAAGTGATGCTTATCGGCTTGTGAGATTGGCTTTTTATTCAAGAGTCGACGTAAGATCGCATATAAAGTATCCGTGATCGGTACTCCTAAAATGATCACTGGGATGATCAACGTGATAAAAGTTGCATTCTTCAAACCATAAAGCGAGAAGACAGAGATCATAAAGCCGATAAACAGCGAACCGGTATCCCCCAAATAGATCTTAGCAGGATGAAAATTATACGGTAAAAAGCCCAATAAAGCAGCTACCAAGGTCGCCATCATGATCGAAATAAATGTCGACGTCACGTTCAAGAAGAAATATCCCGTCAGTGCACTAGTCGAAAGCGCAATGATCGCGACACCTGTAGCCAGACCATCCAAGCCATCGATCAAATTGACAGCGTTAGTGATCCCTAAGATCCAGATCAAAGTTATCGGTAAACTAAACCAGCCTAGAGAAACGACTCCAAGAAACGGTAGCGTCAAAGTCGTCATTTTGATATTAGCAATAAAATAAACTACCAATGCTGCCAGTGTGATCCCTAAAACTTTTTGGCGCGGTTTTAATTCAAAAATATCATCGATCATTCCCGTCACGATGATCAAGCTTTGCGCCAATAATAACGCAACTAATTGTTTTAAGGGATATTGATCGCGTAATAAAAAGAAATTTGTCGTATTAAATGCAACAAAAATGGCTAAGCCCCCCATGGTCGGCATCGGCACCCGATTAACTCGCCGGGCATTGGGATTATCAACTGCTCCGACTCGAAAAGATAGGCGCCGGACCAATGGAGTCAGCACTAAAGCTAGGACAAATGTTGCTAACAACGACGCAAGGATTTTGTACATATAGCGTCCTCTTTCCATCAAATCCTCAAATGTTGAGAATTCATTATCAGCTAAAAAGCCTATAATTCAAGTATCATTTTACCATAAACCAGCGAATGGGTCATTTTTTGCGTGAGAAAAATTAAAAAAGGGCCGTGAAGCAATCTCCACGACCCCGATATTCTATTTTTTCAAGTGGTAGCTATAAGTCGACACGATAATATTTTCGTGGGCTCCTAAAGCTGACCGCAAACGTAAGCTCGTTTGATTATGCAAGATATTTTGCCAAGGTTTCTTCGGTACAAACTGCGGTACCAAGACCGTCAACGAGTAATTGCGCTGTTTAGCATCCTTAGCGATCACATCGCAAAAGCGCAAAACTGGGGGCACGACCGACCGATATGAAGAATGCAGATCGACAAAGCGAACATCTGGAAACGCCATTTTGAATTCCTGTGCCGTTTCGTGTTCTTTTTTAGGATTAGTATCAAACGAAACATGCATTGCGATCACATTATCACTGATCGAACGTGCATAGTTGATCGCCCCAGTCGTTACGTGTGTGACCGAGCTAACTAGCACGATGACCGTTGAACCAGAATAATCATGCAATTGTTGTTCTTCACTTAAACGCAATTGCGCCGCTACAGTAACATAATGACTATGGATCTTGTAAAAACCAAAGAGCAGTACCGGCATAATGATCAAATATGGCCAAACATTGTCAAAGTGTAACCAGAATAAAAAGACCACTAAAGCAAAGGAGATCACTGCCCCCAATAGGTTAAAACAAGAATTTAAGATCCAATGTTTGCCCTTGTGGCGTTTCCAATGGATCAACATCCCTGCTTGTGAGAGCGTAAACGGTACGAAGACCCCGACCGCATACAATGGGATCAATAAATTAGTCTGGCCGTTGAAGATAAAGATCAATACGATCGCCCCGATCGCTAATGCAATGATCCCATTAGAATAGCCCAAACGATCGCCTTTATCCATAAACATATGAGGCATAAATTTATCCTTGGCCAAGTTATAGGCTAAGATCGGAAAGGCCGAAAAGCCAGTATTGGCAGCCACCGCCAAGATCATGGCCGTTGACAATTGCAGTAGGTAGTAGAAAATACCGTGACCAAAAACGGCACCTGCGATCTGAGAAAGCACCGTTTGTTTAGGATCAGGTAAAACACCTAGATAATAACTCAAAAAGGTGATCCCACTAAAGAAGACCGCTAAAATCAATGACATGATCGCCAAGGTATTCGCCGCATTGCGCTTTTTAGGCTCTTTAAAATTAGGAACTGCATTACTGATGGCTTCTACCCCAGTCAATGAAGATGAACCCGCTGAAAAAGCTTTTAAAAACAGCAATAACGACATCCCTGGTACCGCATCACCAATATGAGCTGCGGCTGAATATTGGATCTTACCCGTTGCGATATTAAACAAACCCAAAGCGACCATCGAAACGATCATGATCACAAAAAAGTACACTGGGATCGTCAAAAATGAAGCCGATTCACGCATCCCACGTAAATTCAACGTCATAATAAATAAGACGATCACGACCGAGATAAAAACGCTGTGTGCTTGTAAACTTGGGATCGCTGAGGTAATAGCTTCTGTCCCAGATGTAACTGAAACAGCCACAGTCAACATATAATCAACTAAAAGTGATCCACCAGCAACTAAGCCTGCGCTCGTCCCCCAGTTTTTGGTCGCAACTACATAAGCTCCACCCCCAGAAGGATAAGCATTGATGATCTGACGATACGACATCGTGATCGCAAACAATAAGAGTAACACGATCCCAGCAGCTGGTAATGCATACCAGGTCGCAGCAGCCGATAAAATAAATAATGCTGTTGTGATCTGCTCTGTCCCGTATGCCACTGATGACAACGCATCCGAGGAAAGTAAGGCCAAAGCTTTGAATTTAGTCAAAGACTGCCCACTTTCTTCAGCAGTTTTTAGCGGTTGTCCGATCAATAATCTCTTTAAATATCGATACATAAACAGAAAAACCCCTTTTAGCTAGTTAGCCATTTTGATAGCTACTGGCTGATTAGATTTTAAATTCAAAATTCCTAGGTCACTTCAAAGAGTAACAGTTGAATTTTACACCAATCTCACAAAAAAAGCACCCTAAAATTTTAGGATGCTTCAAAAAATTTTGATTTAACTTGCTTACATCATTGGCCCTTGTGGCATTTGAGCAGCTACATCATTGTTTTCTTCTGGCTTATCAGCCACAACTGCTTCAGTTGTCAACAATAACGCTGAGACAGAAGCCGCATTTTGTAGTGCTGAACGAGTTACCTTAGTTGGGTCAACGATACCAGCTTCGATCATATCGACCCATTCATCAGTAGCAGCGTTATAACCGATACCGGCTTTTTGTTCTTTAAGTTTTTCAACGATCACAGAACCTTCTTTACCAGCATTGATCGCGATTTGACGAACTGGTTCTTCAAGCGCACGTTTAACGATGTTGATACCTGTTTGTACATCGCCAGCTTCACTCAAAGCAGCGACATCATCGATCACATCGATCAAAGCTGTACCACCACCAGGAACAAAGCCTTCTTCGACCGCTGCACGTGTAGCATTCAAAGCGTCTTCGATCCGGTATTTGCGTTCTTTTAATTCAGTTTCAGTAGCAGCCCCGACTTTGATAACGGCTACCCCACCAGCTAATTTAGCCAAACGTTCTTGGAGTTTTTCTTTATCAAATTCAGAAGTCGTTTCAGCGATCTGTTTTTTGAGTTGTTCAACACGTTCAGCGATCTGTGCTTTATCGCCAGCGCCTTCGACGATCGTTGTGTTTTCTTTTGTAACTGTTACACGACTAGCTGTCCCTAATTGATCTAAGGTCGTGTCCTTCAATTGGAGACCAAGATCATCTGTGATCACAGTTGCACCAGTTAAAACAGCGATATCTTGTAACATTTCTTTACGACGATCACCAAAACCTGGAGCTTTAACAGCTACCACGTTGAATGTCCCACGGATCTTGTTCAAAACAAGTGTTGGCAAGGCTTCACCATCAACATCGTCAGCAATGATCAACAATGGACGACCTTGTTCAACGATGGATTGTAACAATGGCAAAACTTCTTGGATGTTAGAGATCTTCTTATCAGTTACCAAAATGTATGGATTTTCAAGATCTGCTTCCATCTTGTCATTGTCAGTTACCATGTATTGAGAAAGGTAACCACGATCAAATTGCATACCTTCAACAACATCTAATGAAGTATCGATCCCTTTAGATTCTTCGATCGTGATCACACCGTCGTTACCGACCTTTTCCATGGCATCAGCGATCAATTTACCAACTTCTTCATTAGCCGAAGAAATAGATGCGATCTGAGCAATATCGCTCTTAGATTCAACTTTATGTGACATCTTGTGCAAAGCATCTACTGCAGCTTTAGTAGCCAACTCGATCCCACGACGGATACCTACTGGATTAGCACCAGCAGTCACATTTTTCATTCCTTCGTTAACGATCGATTGTGTCAAAACAGTAGCTGTTGTGGTACCGTCACCCGCAATATCATTAGTCTTTGAAGCTACTTCGGCTACTAGCTTAGCACCCATATTTTCAAAATGATCTTCTAATTCGATTGCCTTAGCGATCGTTACCCCATCATTTGTGATCGTTGGAGTACCGTATGATTGTTCCAAAACAACATTACGTCCCTTAGGACCGATCGTTGATTTTACAGTATCAGCTAACTTATCTACACCAGCAAGCATCTTTGCGCGTGCATCTTCTGAAAACTTGATTTCTTTTGCCATTTCTAATTCACCTCATACGAATTAAGTTCAATGTTTACTTATATATTTATTCCACAACGGCAAGAATATCTTTTTCGTGCATTACTAAATATTCTTGACCTTCAAATTCAACTTGAGCACCGGCGTACTTGTCAAAAACGACAACATCGCCGACTTTAAGTGTCATTTCTAATTTCTTGCCATCATCAAGGATACGTCCCGTACCAACAGCAACAACTTTAGCTGTTTGTGGTTTTTCTTTAGCACCGCCGGCTAAGACGATCCCACCCACAGTTTTTTCTTCTTCTTTTTCGACCTCTAAAATTACGCGATCTCCTAATGGTTTAAGCACGTTATATCCCTCCAAATTCTTTTTAGCACTCTAACAACTTGAGTGCTAATCGATTACAACTATTACTATACTAACTTTACTTTTAAATTGCAAGCATTTTATCACTCGCACCTTAAGAGTGCTAAAATATTTTTGAAATTAGTTTGAATAAATAGCGTTAAAAACATATAATCTAACTATTGAAACTTTATAGTTAGGACCTTTATCGATGAAAAAACAGTTACAGTTAAATTCACTTGTCATCTTAAGTATCTATTGTGGCACAATGACTTTGGCGCCTTTATTATGGGTGATCTTCAAAAATGCTTGGTATTATCCAGCCGTGACCGTTTTGAATCTCATCGGTTGCGGGACGCTGCTCTACTTAGCGCACAAGTTTCCTTTCAAGGATCGTTTTTTGCGCACCCCAAAAAAGCTTGCACTTCGCCAAGAAATCTATTACATTATTTTTGGTACACTAGCGCTCGTTTTGTTGCAATGGCTCAGTTCGTATATCGAGATCAAATTTCTTGGACAGCCTAGTTATTCGGCTAATACCGGTTATCTTTTGACAGTCCTTGCCAAATATCCATATTATTTAGTAAACATCGTCATCTTTGCACCGATCATGGAAGAATTTGTTTTTCGCAAAGTCTTGTTTGCTGATCTTGGCTCTGTGATCGACCCGATCGGTGCGGCACTGGCCTCGAGTTTACTCTTTAGTTTGGCTCATCAAGATGGACATTATTTGACTTATGCCGGGATCGGACTAGTGCTTTGCTTGCTATATGCTAGAACAGACCGTTTACGCATTCCGATCTTAGCCCATAGTTTAATGAATTTGCTTATTATTTTAAGTGCTTGGTAACAAAAAAGGATGTGTGCACCACACATCCTTTTTCATAGTTATTCAAAGTGTTGTAAAAAATAGATCAAAGTCTGCAATTCATTAGTCAGATCAACATTTTGGACGCGAACATCTTTAGGGACCGTGATCCGCAATGGGGTAAAGTTCAAGATCCCCTTGATCCCCGCTGCAACTAATTCATCCGTCACGGCCTGAGCTTTATCAGCTGGAACAGTCAGGATCGCGATCTCTATTTGTTGCAATTGCAGTTGCTCTTGCATATCTTCCATCGGATAAACTGGGATCCCACTTTGGATCAATCCCGTAATCTTAGGGTCAATATCAAAAGCCGCACTGATCCGCGCGTTATTGCTCTTGTGAAAGTTATAATTCAATAGGGCGTGGCCTAGATTACCCACCCCGATCAAAGCTACATTATTTAATTTATCTTGACGTAGTGTTTTTTTGAAAAATGCTTGCAAGCTGGCGATATCATAACCATAGCCACGCTTGCCTAAAGCACCAAAATATGAGAGATCACGTCGGATCGTTGCTGGATCGATCTTAACAGCTTCAGCTAATTCAGTCGAAGAGACATGCTCCTTACCAGCATCCGCTAAAATATTGAGATAGCGGTAATAGATCGGCAAACGTTTTGCCGTTGCCTTAGGAATATTTGGGGTCACCATCTAGTTTCTCCTCTCAGATTACTCAATATGATAAATTTTAGCATAACAACTGTACTAAAAAAATTAAAAAATTGTAAATTAATTCACAATATAACTAATAATTACTGTTTTAGCGCAGTTTTAATTTTTTAACTTTGTGAAACGACTAATTACTCAAGTAGGTGAAAAAATGATTTTATTACAAGCACAACAAGTCGCGCGCCATTTTGGGGCGGATGTCTTGTTTGAAAATATCGATCTTGATATTCAGGAGCACTCCCGTATCGCTTTGGTCGGAAAAAATGGTGCCGGTAAATCGACACTTTTAAAAATGATCATCGGTGAACAAGCTCCTGATGAAGGCCAGATCGTAACTAAAAAAGGCCTAACAATGGGCTATCTTGCCCAAAATACCGGGCTTGAATCTGATAAAACGATCTATGAAGAAATGCTCAGCGTCTTTGATAAATTACGCCAAATGGAACAAGATCTCCATAAATTAGAAGCTCAGATCGCTGATCCAAATGCAGATCATGCCTCAAAAGCTTATCAACAATTGCTAAGTCGCTATGATCAACTATTACATGATTTTAAAGAGCAAAACGGCTATGGTTATGAAAATGAGATCCGCTCTGTTTTACACGGTTTCCATTTTTATCCTGAAGATCATGACCGTCCGATCGCCTCACTTTCTGGAGGCCAAAAGACTCGCCTGGCCTTGGCTAAGTTACTTTTGGAAAAACGCGATCTGTTGATCTTGGACGAACCGACTAACCACTTAGATATCGAAACTTTAACTTGGTTAGAAGGCTATATCCAAAATTATCAAGGTGCACTCTTGATCGTTTCGCATGACCGCTACTTTCTAGATAAGATCGTCAATGAAGTTTACGAGATCACGCACGGTAAAGCTCACTACTACAAAGGAAATTATTCCAATTATATCGTTGAACGTGAAAAAAGAGCGCAGTTAGCGTGGAAGAACTACGAAAAACAACAAACTGAGATCCATAAACTCGAGGATTTCGTCAACAAAAATCTCGTGCGTGCTTCGACAACTAAACGTGCGCAAAGTAAACGTAAACAGCTCGAAAAAATGGACCGGCTCGATCGTCCTGAAGGTCCCGAAAAAAATATGCATTTTCGCTTCAAAGCCGAGCAAGAAAGTGGCAATGTCGTTTTGACCGTTAGTGACGGTGCGATCGGCTATGACGGTCAGATCATTGCCGAACCGATCAACTTTGAACTGCGCAAACGCCAAATCTTTGCAGTCGTAGGGCCAAATGGGATCGGTAAATCGACCTTGTTAAAAAGTATTCTGGGTAAACAGCCTTTCATCAAAGGAAAAGCTACGTTTGGTACCAACGTCCATCCCGGTTACTATGACCAAGAGCAACATAATCTTCACCCCCAAAAAACGGTCTTAAATGAGCTTTGGGATGATCATCCAACGACACCTGAAAAAGATATTCGTTCGATCTTAGGGAGTTTTCTTTTCAGTGGCGACGATGTCAAGAAGATGGTCCACAGTCTATCTGGGGGCGAAAAAGCACGGTTATTACTGACAAAACTTGCGATGAAACACGATAATTTCCTAATTCTAGACGAGCCGACTAACCATTTAGACATCGACAGTAAGGAAGTCTTAGAGCAAGCTATCAAAGAATTTGACGGCACGATCCTCTTAGTCTCACACGACCGTTATTTCATCAACAAAGTCGCCACTAGCGTCTTAGAGATCGCTCCAACTGGTAGCACACTTTATTTAGGTGATTATGACTATTATGTAGCTAAAAAAGAAGAACAAGCTGAGTTAGCTGAAGCCAAGGCCAAAGCAACACAGCCTGAAGTCGTAACTAAAAAAGAGATCTCCGCGGGAAAACAAAGCTATGCTCAAAGTAAAGAGCATCAAAAAATGGAACGCAAACTTACACGTAAGGTCGCAGAATTAGAAGCTAAAGTTGAAGAACTCGATGAAAATAAAACTGAACTAGAACAAGCGATGGCATTACCAGAAAACTTCAACGATCTCGATAAGATGGCAAAATTACAAGCACAGCTCGAAACGATCACAGCTCAATTAGCCCAAGCCGAAACAGACTGGGAAAACAGCAGCATGGAACTGGAAAATTTCAACAGTGAAAACTAGAGCACAGTGCCGATAACTCCTAAAAAATAAAGCGGGGCCCACTACGATGCAAAATCATAGGGGGCCCCGCTTTATTTATCCTATCTAAGCTTCTTCTAACCAATCAAATTCTAAACTTGGATCAGCATTTAGATCTAAGTTAGCAAATATCTTATCATTGTAAGCCGCATAACCAGCTGCTCCGATCATCGCGGCATTATCACCACAGAGTTTCAAAGGTGCTTTTAATAATTCAACGTCTTCAAAGCGTTTCAACTCTTCATCTAAACGATCACGTAGGCCTTGATTAGCTGCTACACCACCAGCCAAGATCAATTGTTTGACCGGATAATTTTCCAGTGCGCGAACTGTTTTTTGTGCTAAAACATCGACGACACTTTGTTGGAAACTAGCAGCTAAGTCAGCTTTATCTAAGGTTTCCCCTACTTGATCAGCATGATGGACCGTATTGATAAAGGCACTCTTTAAGCCACTAAAACTAAAGTCATAGTTATCTTCTTTTTCCATTGCTCGTGGGAAAGCAAAAGTGTCTTTCCCCTTATGCGCTAATTCATCGATCTCTTTTCCGGCTGGATACGCCAAACCTAAAACACGTCCGACCTTATCATATGCTTCACCTGCTGCATCATCCCGTGTCTCGCCGATGATCTTAAAGTCATTTGGTCCGGCCAGGTAGACTAATTCCGTATGTCCACCTGAGACAAGTAATGCTAAGGCTGGAAATTGGATCTCACCGGCAAAATTGGCAGCATAGATATGTCCTGCCATATGATTGACCGGGATCAAGGGAAGATCGTGCGCAAAAGCGATCATCTTAGCGGCTGTGACCCCGACTAATAATGAACCCACTAAGCCTGGACCATAAGTCACCGCTACAGCATCCAAGTCAGCATAGGTCACTGCAGCTTGTTCTAAGGCATCCGCAATGCATAAAGTTATCTGTTCGATGTGGTGGCGACTAGCAACTTCGGGAACGACACCCCCGAAACGCTTGTGGCTCTTGATCTGGGTTGCAACGATATTTGAGAGGATCTTATTTCCATTTTCGATCACCGCAACGCTTGTCTCATCACAGCTTGATTCAAAAGCCAAGATCAAATTCCGATTTTTTTCCATCCTTTTTCAACTCTCTTTTTTAAATTTCTGTTTACCAAGTTATAGCTATATTCTAGCCCATCTTCATCTTTGTAATAAGCATTTTTGACAGCTACTTCTTTAAAGCCAGCTCGCCGATATAGTGCTTGGGCTTCTAAATTGCTCCGTCTGACATCTAAGCTCAAACGACGACACCCGTATTTTTTAGCTTCGATCTGCAAATTCTCTAACATCATCAGCCCTAACCCTTGATGTTGATATTCGGGTAAAACTGCAATATTAGTCACATGCGCTTCATTAGGTCCATAAGTAAGATCACACCCGGCAAAAGCTACCATGTGATCTTCGTAACGCACAACGATGTAAAGCGAAGTCAATTTATTTTGAATATGTTTTTCAAAATCTCCATAGCTCCAAGGCTGATGCCCAGCATATACCGAACTTTCGATCTCAAGCATTTCAGCAATGTCAGGTACGATCGCACGACACATCAAATAATTTTTGTCCTCAACGACTACATTATGACAACCAAAATCTAAATTAGGGGTCGCTTGTACTGGTTTTAGCAACGCCAAAAGTTTATCTTTATACTTTTTCAACATAAGAATCCGCTTGATCCTTTCCAGGGTGTTTTTCCATCCATTGTACTTCTGCTTGTGTCAAACGTAAATAATGTGGTACAAATGTCAAGGTATCCGCTACAGGACGCTCTTTACCCAAAAGTCCTAACAAATAAGCACTCGGATAATCATCTTTAGGCGCACTAAAGCGATAATTACCAGCTGTAAGCAGTTCTTCAAAGCGTTCACGATAAACCTTAGCATCCGCTCCGATCAAGCAAGCTTTTTTATCCTTTAAAAATTCGCATAACTCAACGACTGAGAGATGCTGATCTGGTAAAACTTCCACTAATTTACCTGCCTTATTTTGATAAACACCAGCAAAAACATTTTCGCGACGCGCATCAAAGATCGGCACTAAAAGTTCATTCGTATCATTTTGACAATTAGCCGCCAAAAGTTCTAAGCTTGAGACCCCGACTAACTCTTTATTCAAAGTAAATGCTAATGTCTTAGCTGCCGTCACTCCGATCCGAAGTCCCGTGTATGAACCCGGTCCGGCAGAAATAACGATCCGATCGAGATCTTGTGGTGTTGTATCTGACTTTTTGAGCATTTCAGAAATGATCGGCATCAAAGTCGTACTGTGCTTTCGCGCCATATTGAGCGTTGTTTCTGCTAATAACGTGTCATCTTCTAAAACCGCCACGCTCAGAGGACGATTTGAAGTATCCAAGGCTAATATCTTCATCTTGCAGCTAACTTCCTTTTATCTAATCTTATTACTTAAAATCACAATGAATATCTTAACATAAATCATTACAGAAAAAAGCTTTTATTTCAATTAGACAGCCTATCGACATTCATTGGTTTAATCGTTATAATAAAAAAACGGTATTTTGCTAATTTTGTGTACCACTAGCGCTACTGGTACACCTAGAAAGGAAGATGCAAAATGAAAAAAATTCTTATTTTGCACACTGGTGGTACGATCGCAATGTCAGAAGACGAAAACGGTGCGGTCGCTCCCGGAAAAGAAAATCCCCTCAATCAATTTAAGAATCCTTTTGGGACTGAGTATGAACTCGTGATCGAAAACATCTTCAACATCCCCTCACCCCATATGGATCCCGCTAATATGCTCGTCTTGCAACAACGGATCATCAAAGCTTATGAGAATGAAAATATCGATGGGGTCGTGATCACCCATGGGACTGATACGCTTGAAGAAACAGCTTATTTTCTCGATCTAACTATCCCATTTAAACTTCCGATCGTCTTGACCGGAGCGATGCGTTCAGCTAATGAGATCGGTTCTGATGGCTTGTACAACTTCAAAACCGCGATCTTGACTGCTGCTAGTCCTGAAGCTAAAGGCATGGGCGTCTTAGTGGTCATGAATGATGAGATCCACACGGCTCGCTATGTGACTAAGACCCATACCACTAATGTTGCGACCTTTAGAACTCCGACTTTTGGTCCGATCGGGCTGATCTTGCGCGATGAAGTGCGTTTTTTTGAAAAATTGCTCCGCCACCGCAGTGTTTTGATCGATCACGTGGTCGACCATGTTTATCTTTTCAAAGCATATGCTGGGATGGACCCAGAATTACTTGAAATAGCGCTCAATAACCAAACTAACGGTGTTGTGATCGAAGCTTTGGGTGCGGGTAATCTTCCGCCTAGAGTTTTGCCTGTGCTCGAAAAATTACTGGCCAAAAAGATCCCTGTAGTCCTTGTATCCCGGAGTTTCAACGGGATCGCCCAAGATGTTTATGCTTATCCTGGTGGAGGTGTCCAACTAAAACAAATGGGCGTTACCTTCTGCCACGGTTTAAATGGACAAAAGGCTCGGATCAAACTCTTAGTCGGGCTAAGCGCTGGTCTAAGTGGCGCTGAACTAGCCGATTTTGTTTCGGATGCTGTTTCTTAATATAAAAAATGAGAGTGTAAAACAATACGCAACACCGTATGTTTTTACACTCTCATTTTTTATTATTTCCAAGTCACTTGTGCACTACAACTCAAAGTTCCATCAGCCATATAGATCCCGTGTAACGTGGTCAACTCGTCTTTTGAGCGAAGCAATTCCACTTTACTGGTGCAGGTTTGCCCATAATTCAATTCATGTTCATATTTAATGTTCAAAGCTACCGGCTCGTGTTCCATTAAAAAATCTTTATCTAAAACATCTAGCATCCATTCGATATAATGAACATTATTGACATGATGATTACTATCGATATCAAAATAGCGCACCCGATAATCTTTAGCTAACATAACTTCTTCTAACCGCTTAGGACTTGCTGACCGTTCGATCGATCTGATCGGTTCAGGTCCAAAAGGTGCGATCACATCAGAGGTTATCCGCGTGATCTTTCGCGTTTCGAGATCAAGCAATACAAAAGCCGTATGCATCTTAGCCAACAATTCGCCTTGTTCATCCCGAAGATAAAAATCCCGATAACAAAAATAGCGATTATAGGCCGTTGCTTTCGTTTCGATCACAACTTTTTCATCACGTCTAGGTAAGCGAGTGATCGAAAGCAAGTGTTGTGTGATCACCCAACCATAACCTTGCGCATTCAACTTTTCTTCCGGCATCCCGACATCTTTTCCTTGCGCATAGGAAGCTAACATCATCAGATCGACCAATTTTCCTAGACTCAGTTTACCTGTAGGGTCCGTTTCATAGTACACGATCTGATGGGGCATGCGATATAAATTTTCTGCCATTGTCTTATTTATCCTTATAATTGATGATATTCGTTATAAACATCCTGTTTTTTCAAACCATTTAATTTTGCGACCTCTTTGATCGCTGCATTAGGCTTCAACTGTTTTTGTGCTATCAAAGCCGTTACTTGCTCAGCTAATGGCAACTCCAGTAAAGGATCGGCTTTTTTAGCTCGTGGGGCACTATTGCCTTGGACCACGAGCACAAATTCACCCCGGATCTCTTCATTGGTAGCCCATTCCACCGCATCGGCCAACGTTCCGCGTAAGAACTCTTCATAACGCTTAGTCAACTCGCGACACAAAGCGATCTCACGCTCAGGGCCAAAAACAGCTTGCATTGCCTGCAAGGTCTTTTTCAAGCGATGTGGTGCTTCATAAAAGATCAGTGCGCAAGTTTGTTGTTCTAATTGCTCTAAAACTTCACGCTGCTCATTTTTCTTCCGGGGTAAAAAGCCATAAAACATAAAGGGTTGAGGCGCTATCCCCGAAGCGATGAGAGCACTCAAAGCTGCATTAGCTCCTGGCAGTGGGACGACCGCAATGTCAGCTTGGATACAAGCTTTGACTAATTCATGGCCTGGATCACTGATCGAAGGCATCCCTGCATCACTTACTTGAGCTAGATCTTGTCCCGCCTGAAGTTTCTCGATCAAATACGGGATCCGTTCCTGCGTATTATGCTCATGAAAGCTGATCTGCGGGGTTTTGATCTCAAAATGGTTCAACAAGCGCATCGTATTACGCGTATCTTCCGCACAGATCAGATCAACCTGTTCTAAGATCTCAAGTGCCCGAAAAGTCATGTCTTGTAGGTTCCCGATCGGTGTCGGTACCAAATATAACGTTCCTTGCTCATTTTTTTCTCTAAAACTACTCTTTTGCTTAATTGACATTAATGTCGCTCCCCATAGATAACATCTTGACAAAAGACACACGGCTCATCATTTATCCGCCGTGAGCCATACATGTTGTCTACATTACAAACATGGAAGCCTTCTTCATAAAGCTTTTCCAAATTCTTACGTGACTTAGAGAGGCCCGCTTCTTCATTGCTTGTCTCTTGTGTTTTCTTTTGTTCTAATTCGTGAAGTCTTTCACGTAGATGCTGATTTTCGATCTCTAACTCTGCATTTTTCTCGATGATCCGTGTCATCTCTTCTTTCACGCTCGCCAGCATCGCTTGTACATCACGTGACATTTCTTCCATATTTTCAAAATTGTCATATAATTCGCGTTTATCCACAAAATCACCTTCAACCTGTTATCATGCTTGATACCAACTGCATAAATTCAAAGTCAGTGCCTCTAAGATACTCTGAAATGAGACATTGACCGCTCGTTGCCGTTTAGTCGAAAGGACAGCTTCAACGGCGCGGATAGCTCCATTTTCCGGAATTTTTAAATTTCTTTCATTGAGCTCTTTACTATACATTATAAAGGCAACGTCCTCATTTTTACCATATTTTAACAATAAAATATCACGTGTTAATAAGACTATCAACTGTAATAACCGATCTTGGCTAGCTTTATCGGTCGCATACGGCATCAATTTTGTCTGGACCCCTACAAAAGCCCGCCAATCATTTCGTAAAACTTGATTAAACCATTCCCAAACATTGGCGAGTAATTTATTAAAATCTTCGTCACCATCAAGCTCTTGGGCTTCTTTTTGGCTATTAGTCAAATGTGCTAATAAATTAGCCTTATCTGCCCCGATCCCTTTAGTCTCTAACGTTGCAACTAATTTCTTCAATGTCAACGAAGACAATTCGACTAACTGGCACCGTGAGATGATCGTTGGCAAGATCTGGTTTACACTATCTGTCAATAAAAAGGCCGTCACATCGCCACTTGGTTCTTCTAAAAATTTCAACAGACTGTTAGCAGCACTGATCGTCATCTTTTCAGCATTTTGAATGATAAAAAGTTTCCGATTGCTCTCGACCCCACTCTTAACGAATTCGGCTTTCAAATATCTGATCTGGTCGACTTTGATCGAATTCCCTTCTGGCTTGATCTCAACCACATCAGGCTGATTATTTTGGGCGATCCGCCGACACTCATTGCACTTTAAGCATGGATGACCGTTTTGCTTTTGCTTGCAAAAAATGGCTTGGGCGACCCAATGAGCTAGCTTATTTTTGCCAGTCCCACGTGGACCAGAAAATAAATAAGCATGGGCCAATTTTTTATTGTCCACCAATTTGGCAAAATTCTTTGTCAAACGTGGTTGGAGCTCGATGATCGACTGTTCCATAAACTTCAACTATATCAAATGTGGCGCCATCAAGACTGGATGACTAGAAAAAATATAGTTTTCCCTTCTTAATTTATTTCTTGTTATCAGTTGCACATTTTTTCTTTCTAACTGACCTCTGCTTAAAAATGAAAGAACTGTTCGACCGGTAAAACGAAAACGGTGGCCCCACCGACTTCGACCTCGACCGGATAAGTCCGCTCAACTTGACCTTCAACATTCACTGGTGGCGTGATATATTCCGCACGTTTAGAAGATGCATGCTTGATCAACGCTAAAACTTCAGCTACCCGTTCGTCTTCGATCCCGATCATGAAAGTCGTATTGCCCGACCGTAGAAAGCCCCCGGTCGTTGCTAACTTGGTCGCTCTAACATCAGCTTCAACAAAAGCATTGCTCAAATTATTGCTATCCTTATCTTGGACGATCGCAATGATCATTTTCATTTTAAAACACCTAGTTTCTAACGGGAATTTTACTACTTAAGACTAGCTCAACATCAGCTATCACATCAGCCAGTTTTTGGCTGGCATCGATCGTCACGATCCGCTCATTTTCAGCGGCGAGTTTTTGATATGCTTGATAGACAGTCTCGTAAAACGATAGTGCTTCTTTATCCAAGCGGTTAACTTCATCTTGCCGATTCTTTTTGATCCGCTCAAGCCCTAGACTCGGTTCGATCGCTAAATAAATGGTCAGATCTGGTTCTAGACCAGCTGTTGCAAACTGGTTCATCTGCTTGACTTCAGCTACTCCGATGCCGCGCCCAGCCCCTTGATAAACCAAAGAACTATCGACAAAGCGATCACACAGGACTACCTTGCCCGCTTCTAAAGCCGGAAGCACTGTTTCAACTAAATGCTGACGCCGTGCAGCCGCATATAATAAAGCTTCAGTCCGCGCATCCATTTCAGTGAATTTTTCATCTAAAATAACATTTCGGATCTGTTCTGAAATACGATTACCGCCCGGTTCACGTGTCCGTAAATAATCGATCTTGGCAGCTTTTAACTTAGCTTCGATCGCGTTTAGGACACTAGTTTTCCCTGATCCATCAGTACCTTCAAAGGTAATAAAAAATCCGCTCACTTGTAAAACCCCATTTTCATTTATTGATTTTATTGTACTGTAACATTTGTCAGCTGTCCACGACCCCATTTTTTCAAAAAGAAAAAGCCTGCCACTTCAGTCGGACTGCTTGACAGGCTAGTTTTTAATAATTGATCACTGACGCTTGAATATGGCCCTTGACCTGACGATATTTAGCTTCACGGTAGAGAAACTCATACTTCGCACGAGCTAGACTCACTTCAGCTAACAATTCATCATCAACATCATAGACTGCAGCTGCAGTTTGGCGGGCTTGATCCCAATCCAACTTAGCTTGATCAATATCTTCTAATAATAATTCATTAAAAGAGCGTCTAAGTTTTTGCTTATTTCTTCTAAACATCAACTTCACCCCAACTAGATCTCTTGGCGGTTTTTCACCGCATTATACAGTGTCATCTCATCAGCATACTCAATATCACTTCCGACCGCTAAGCCGTGTGCTAAACGGGTCGTCATGATATTAGCTGGTTTGATCAACTTCGAAATATACATCGCCGTTGCTTCACCCTCAGGCGTTGCATTAGTCGCTAAAATGACCTCTTTGATCTGGCTATTTTGCTGGAGACGTCGCAGTAAGCTGGTAATATTGATGTCTTCAGGGCCTTTACCTTCGATCGGCGACAAAACACCATGTAAAACATGGTATAAGCCACGATATTCCTGCATTTTCTCCAAAGCCATCACATCTTTGACCTGCTCGACTACGATAACTTGACTTTGATCGCGGGTCTTATCCGCACAGATCACACACGGATCATTTTCCGTGATGTTGCCACAGATACTGCAGTAACTGAGATCTTTTTTGGCGGCGACCAGTGCTTTAGAAAAAGCAACAACATCGCTTTCCTCCATGTCGATCGTAAAAAATGCCAAGCGAGTTGCGGTCTTTTCACCGATCCCTGGCAACTTTAGATAACTATCGATCAACTTAGCGATCGGTTCAGGATATTGCATCGTCTAACCTTCTTTCACGCTTAAAAACCAGGTATGTTGCGGGAATATTTACCCATTGTCTTTTGTGTTTGGTCATCGATCTTAGCCATCGCATCGTTAACGGCCATGATAACTAGATCTTGTAACATATCAACATCATCTGGATCGACAGCTTCTTCTTTGATCGCAATATCAGTCATCTTGTGATCACCAGTGAACTTAACCACTACCGCATCATCAGAAGCATGACCTTCAAAGATCGTTGCATGTAATTCTTCTTGATCCTTTTGCATTTGCTTTTGCAATTTTTGCATTTGTTTCATCATACCTTGCATGTTCATTCCACGCATCATAATAAATCATCCTTTCAAATTCTAATCATTTTTAACTTCAACTAATTGTTCCCCAAAGAGCTCTTGGGCCTTAGCAACGACTTCAGGCACAACCGGCTGCGACGGTGCTTGGCTCACTTGTTCATCACTTTCAGGTGCTTTTTGCCTGACATCACCATGTTCACTCAAATAGCGACTTCTGATCTCAGGCCAACGATTGCCCGGGATAAAGATCAAATGTGGAGCTGCACCGAGCAAACGACTCAGTCCATTGCCTAAAACATCTTGGAGTTCTTGATTTTCAAGGGCACGTTGGCATAAGATGTCGTATTCAAAACCGATCACGACTCCATCTGAGCTAGCTGCGACCGGTTTAGCGACTTGCATCATGGCACGTTGCGTCACATTCAACATATTCATCAGATCGCCCCAAACTTGGCGAATTTGCATCAGATCTTGCTTCGAAGCTTGGTCTAAGACTTCATAGATCTTGCTCAAATTCAGCTTCAACTCACCATTTTGCTTAGTGGCTTTACGGTTTGATCTTGGTGGCGTCGGCGTTTTAGCAGGTACACCTGAGGTTTGGAGCTGTTTGAAACTTTGCTCCAATGCGTTGAGCTGCTTTTGCAACTGTGACATTTTAGCATCGGTTGCTGGATCGGAAGTGACCTGCGTTGTGACCGGTGTCTTTGTGACCTGTAACCGGGACAATTTGACCGTTAGTACTTCTAAATAGATCGCTTCATGGACAGTGAAACGCATATTTTCTTGTTGCTCATTTAAAATATCGATCATTTGGTAGAGCTGCTCGGGATCGACCTCACCGGCAAATTTTTTAAAATCATTATCAAGCATCCCTAACTCGCTTTCTTCGACGAGCTTTGGTGCTTGTTGGTACAATAAAAGGTCACGACAGTAATTGATCAGATCCTCGATCAAACGCTTGGCATCCTTGCCATCTTCCAAGATCTCATGGATCGTAGCTAAAGCACTGCTCGTATCTTTAGCCACGACTTGATGCAGATACTTAGTCAAGTTATCACGTGTAACACTTCCGGTGACAAGTAACGCATTATCCAATGTCACTTGGTTATCCCCAAAAGACAACACCTGATCTAAAATACTCAACGCATCCCGCATCCCACCTTCAGCCGCCTTAGCGATCACTTTGAGTGCTGCTTCATCATAAGTAAAGCCTTTTTGCTGTAAGATATACTCCATCCGCTTTAAGATCGCTTGTGGAGTGATCCGGCGAAAATCAAACCGCTGTGTCCGCGAAATGATCGTCGTCGGGATCTTATGCGGCTCAGTCGTCGCTAGGATAAAGACGACATTAGTGGGTGGTTCTTCTAACGTTTTTAGTAATGCATTAAAAGCTCCGGTCGACAGCATGTGAACTTCATCGATGATATAGACTTTGTAATCCGCTTGTGTTGGAGCGTATTTAGCCTTATCACGAATATCTCGGATCTCTTCGACCCCATTATTTGAGGCCGCATCGATCTCGATCACATCATTTAACCGTCCCGCTGTGATCGCCTTACAAGTCTCACATTGATTGCAAGGTTCACCGTCTTTTTGGTTCCGGCAGTTGATCGCTTTGGCAAAGATCTTAGCCGCCGAAGTTTTCCCAGTTCCCCGCGGGCCGGTGAATAGATAGGCATGTGTCGTCTGTTTTGTCAGCAACGCATTTTTTAGCGTCTTCGTGATAAATTCTTGCCCCACCAGATCACTAAAAACTTGCGGACGCCAGACACGATATAAAGCCTGATAGCTCATCAACCATTGCTTCCTTTCTTTTTCAGTTTAAAAAAAAATCTCGATCAAAGTTAAATGACCGAGAGCCTAATTTCATATTAACTTAGGGCACATGCTGAACCAAACTTAGTGCTGCTTCCTTCCGGACCTGACACGCTTCGTAAGGACAACATTGCCCTAAGGCCTTGCGGCATATTCTATATTACATGAAATTAGGTAAAATTTCCAGTCTTTAAATCAATTATTTTTATTTTTTACGCAAATTCGCAAAAAAGTCACTGAGGATCTGCGCACATTCAGCTTGTAGCAGTCCCTTTTGCACCTTGACTTGATGATTGAAACGTGGATCCGTCAATAAATTCATCAATGTTCCAGCTGTACCAGCTTTTTCATCGGCTGCACCATAATAGACTTTAGCGATCCGCGAGTTGATGATCGCTCCACTACACATTGGACAAGGTTCTAGCGTCACATATAACTCAGCTTCCGGTAAGCGCCAGCTATCCAGCACTTGATTGGCCTGAGCAATCGCGATCATCTCAGCATGCTTTTCGGCTTGTTGTGTCGTTTCGCGCAAATTATGGCCTCGCCCGATGATCTGACCTTGATGTACGATGACACAACCGATCGGGACTTCACCTAGAGCCTGGGCCTTTTTAGCTTCAGCTAGGGCAGCTTGCATAAACTCTTCTCGTTTCATTTTAGCTTTCTTTCACACTTTGTAAAATGAAATAACCCTTATCTTTTAGGATAACTTCACAGTTACCAAAGACTGCTTCCATTTTCTTCTTGGCAGACGGTGCTCCCTGCTTTTTTTGTAAAACAGCAACTAACTTGCCCCCGGCAGCTAGATGCTCTTTGGCAGCTTCCAAGATCTCATGTACGACCGCTTTGCCTGCTCTGATCGGCGGATTGGTCACGATCAACTGATAATCTGTCTTCGTTACATTTTCATAGATGCTCGAAGCAAAGATATTGACATTTTCGATATCGTTTTGGGCTGCATTTTTTTGAGCTAATTCTAGCGCTAATTCATTGACATCGACCATATCAACGGTCACAGCCGGAGCTTTTTTTGCCAAAGCTAAGCCGATCGGGCCATAACCACAGCCAACATCCAAGATCCCACCGGAAAGATCGGTCGTTGCTAGAGCATTTAACAAGACGCGCGAGCCATAATCAACTGTATTTTTGGAAAAGACCCCGTTATCTGTTACAAAAGTAAACTCGTGTCCTAATAGTTCAAAATTCCAATATTTTTCATCATGTTCGACATTTGGATTCTTTGAATAATAGTAGTTTTCCATTCAGTCACCAAATTTCCTTTTCAAGTTATCTTCACTTTCCTAATTATATCATATCTAGCTTTAGGCTTTGCTTACAAGACAATAACAAAAAACTAAGGACAGGGCTTACCCTATCCTTAGCTTACTCAAGCAAGGTCTTTACCATTAGTTGCGATCACTTTTTGATACCAATAAAAAGAATCTTTCGGAGTCCGCTTCAAACTCCCCTTACCCTCATCATCTTGATCAACATAGATAAAGCCATAGCGTTTTGACATCTCAGACGTAGAAAACGAGATCAGATCGATCGGTCCCCACATCAAGTAACCGAGTAATTTCACTCCATCAGCGATCGCTTCTTGCATCTGTTCGATATGTGCCCGCAAGTAATCGATCCGGTAATCATCATGTATCTTACCATCACTATCTGGTGCTTCGAGCATCCCGATCCCATTTTCAACGATAAATAACGGCACTTGGTAACGATCCCACAGCTCGTTTAAAGATATCCGCAGTCCCACTGGATCGATCTGCCAGCCCCAAGGTGTTTCTTCAAGATATTTATTCTTGAGACCATATGAAAAGTTACCTAGATCCTCATTTTCTCCTGCAGCTGTCACAGTCGACATGTAATAGCTAAAGCTCAAATAATCAACTTTACCTTCTCTTAGAACTGCTTGATCACCAGGTTCCATTTTGATCTTGATCTTATGTTCAGCAAAGAAACGGTTCATGTAGTTAGGATACTCTCCTCTGACTTGGACATCGGTACAAAATAGGTTTCGGTCATTTGCTTGCTGAGTAGCTAAAACATCAGCTGGATCAGTCGTTGCTGGATAAGTCTGCATACGTGCCAGCATACATCCCATCTTGTCTTCTGGCTCCATCTCATGCAATTGTGTGGTCGCTAAGGCACTGGCGATAAATTGATGGTGTAAAGCTTGATAGCGTTGTTGCAATTTTTCTTGCTCGGTCAAGCCGTCTTCGAGCGCCCCAGTTTCATGAAAGCCCCAAGCCCCAGTATTGATCTCATTGAAAGTGATCCAATACTTGACCTTATCTTTATAGCGTTCAAAAACAGTTTGCGTAAAGCGCGTAAAATCACTGACGGCTTCTCGACTAGCCCAGCCATTGTATTTTAAGGTCAGCCCTAAAGGCATCTCATAGTGCGATAATGTCACGACTGGCTCAATGTTATATTTTTTCATTTCAGCGATCAAATTATCATAAAATTTCAGCCCTGCCTTATTCGGTCGCTTTTCATCGCCATTAGGAAAGATCCGGGCCCAAGCGATCGAGATCCGTAGCGCCTTAAAGCCCATTTGCGCAAATAATTTGATATCGGCTGGATATTGATGATAAAAGTCGATCCCCCGCCGTTTAGGATAATCACCTACTGTTTGCTCCGCTAATGCTTCTCTAAGGGAATCTTTAGTCACATTCCCCATTGAGATCTGTTGCCTATCAGCAGCCTTTTTTACGACTTCGGCAGTCGTCAGACCTTTGCCATCAGTAGCGAAAGCCCCTTCGATCTGATTTGCTGCTGTAGCACCACCCCATAGAAAATCTTTGGGAAATGCATGTGGATAATCTGTTTGATACATCTTGCTTACCTTCTTTATCATTAACTCACTTTGAGCGTAGCACTTTTAGCTAATCGATACAAACGTTTACACTTATTCTTTTAGGCACCAAAAAAAAGCTGTAGTTTTACCTACAGCCTTTAGCCTTACTTATTTATCCGTTGGCGATTTTCCAAGGCTAATTCGGACAAGTAACGGTAGAGTGGTAAAATATCGATTCGCTTAGGAAATTCAAATTTCATCGTTGTCAGATTTTCCTTATGTGGCTTTTGATAAACATTTTCCAAAACAGTCACTTTGATCTCACTATCATCGATCCCAAACCCAGCTGTCTCGATCGTTACATCAACGATCCCATCTAAATAGATCGTGTGGTAAGCGGTCTTTTTACCCGTTGCCCCCTGCTTATCAACAAAAATCATCCGATAATTTGTAAAGATCAAGGCATCGCGAACCAGTTTATAGCCACTGCTGATCGTTTCGTCTGTCAGTAAGAAGTCGCCATATTCTTGGGTCAATTCACGCACACTGACTTCAGAGTAGTTTCCCAAGGTACCTTGGACTAAATTTTTAAACATTTGACTCATCCTTTCACAAAATCATTTACATCTTGATTTTAAAGGAACCTGGATAAATCAGCTACTAAAAAGCCTTCTGAAGTGTTTGTACATTCAGAAGGCTAAAGTATAAGGATACATCATGCGCTTGATCGGAATTGAACCGATGACCTACCGCTTAGGAGGCGGTTGCTCTATCCTGCTGAGCTACAAGCGCAAAAAATAGAATAGTCGTTAAAAACGACTACTCTATTATAGGAAGAATCACTTATAAAGTCAATGATCCTAGTAACCGACCTCGATCTCTTTTAGTAATTTCATGAAATTATGCCGTCTGATCCACTTAGCTAAAGGTGCAACGATCTTAGTTTGTAATTTAGAAGTCTGCTTTTTGGCCAAACTCTCTTCATAATAATCGACTTTGACCTGATTTTTAGCTAAAGGTGTCAATTCATAAGCTTCTTTTTTCACATAATGATCTGTTTCGATCTGTAAATGATAACTGCGATTCGGGATCAACTTGATGACCTTGAGTTGAGCTTTGGTCTGATGATCTAACTTAGTTGCATAGCTTAGATCAGATAACTCAGCCACAGTCAAGTCACGTCCTGTTTCTTGCTTGATATCATACAGGAGCGTATCCAACAAACGCTGAAATAAATATTCGGCTGAAACATTCAAATTCATTGAAATTTCCATCTGCTCTTCCTCTTTCTGCTAGCTTTACTCTCAGTATATCACTTTATCTGCTTTGCACCAGTTATCTAACTTTTCTTACATTTTCCTTTATTTTTTTGGTCACGTTTGCGGTTCTTTTTCCGCTTTTTCTTAGCGGAGTCAGCTTGTGTCACTGGCTTATTCGCCTTTTTACGAACTGGACGACTAGGCGCTTGTTTCTTCAACTCAGCTAACTCAGTTTGATCAGTAACTAGTTGCCGTTGATAGAGGTAAACTGGAGCTAGTTCATAGCCTTTTTCTTTGACCAATTGTTTAAACATCCGTAGATCGCGTTCATTACCGATATTAATGACGGTCCCATCAGCCCCCATACGACCTGTCCGCCCAACACGGTGAATATACGTATTGACATTTTTAGGCAGATCATAGTTCACGACAGCCGGTAATCCTGGAATATCTAATCCTCTAGCCGCTACATCGGTGGTCAATAACAAAGCCACTTCTCGTTTGCGCAATTGGCGTAAAGCTTGTTCACGTTCAACTTGACGCTGTTCACTATTCAAACGCGCAACGTTAACATGTGCATGTTTTAACTTTTCGTATGCATCATTTAATTCTGCTGTTTGTTTGAAAAAGACTAGGGCGCAAAACTCATCTAACTGCGCTAATCTGCGCAAAGCATCCACGCGCTTTCTTTGTGGAACTTCTAACACATAGTGGTCCACTTGACCTTGGGTATGATCGACTTGGCGCACATCGATCACAGTTGGTTCGATCCCAAACCAGCGATGTAATTCTGCCAAGATCGGAGCTTTAGTAGCTGAAAAGAACGAAACAGCCACCTCACCGGGCGCATGCGCAATGATCTCACGACAATCAGCTAACGTTTCGGCTTCACCCAACAACTCATCGGCCTCATCGATCACGATCGCTTCTAGTTTATGCAATTTTAATTTTTTATCATTGATCAAGTTCAATAACCGCCCTGGAGTACCGATCACAACTTCAGGTCGCTTTTTTAATTTTTCGATCTGGCGTTTGACGTTTGCGCCCCCGATCAAAGATAAGACATTAAGCTCAAGTAACTTAGCCCATGGTCGGATCACATTAGTCAACTGCGCTGCCAATTCTTGCGATGGCGCTAAGATCAATAATTGTGTCCCATCCTTAGGCAAAAGTTGTTCTAACAATGGTAATGCGTAGGCTAAAGTCTTACCCGAACCGGTTGGCGCTAAACCTAAGACACTCTCACCGCGCGCTAGTAATGGTGCGACTCCCGCTTGGATCGGTGTTAGGTCTTTAAAGCCTTGTTCTTTAAAATAATTCTCAAATTTTGGATTCATACTTACCTTTCTCAGTAGTTAACCTCATGCTCATCAGCCGGAAAAGCAAGTCCTGCACTTTGACGTAATTTATACAAGACATGATTTACTTCAACGGCTACGGCTAACCACTCCTGCTGTAACTGCTTATTTTGCAGTGAATCCGTATCCCGTAAAACCTCTCCAAAAGCCTTTGCTTCAGCTAACATTGGATTTTTAGCCGGATCCACTGATAACATTGTACCATTTCCTGTGGCATCGACCAATTCCACTTTTTGTAATTCAGCCGCATTATCCATCACGATCGTCTCTTTTAGACCGTAAATTTCACCCGGTAGATATGAATTAGCTGTCTTACCAACATTTAAGACCACATCATACCCCGGATAGTTCAAAATAGCCGTCCCAGAGCCATCGATCCCGTTACGTAATTTTACTGGATAATAGTGGGCATCTTCTGGGATCCCAAACCAACTGATCGCATCATAGACAAGGTATACACCTAGATCTTGCAAAGCTCCACCGGAAAACTTAGGTGAAAAGACATTTGGTTCTTCGCCCGCTAAAAATTGATCATAACGTGAGGAGTATTTTTTATAGGTCAGATCAGCCCCCTGGATCACAGGTAACTCTTTGACTGCTTGCTTGACACTTTGAAAATTTGGCTCGTGAAAATGTCTAGCTGCCTCAAAGCAATAAAGTTCTGGATGATGATGTAAGTATTTCTGCAAGACTTTGAGTTCTGCTGGGTTAGAGAACATCGGCTTTTCAACGATCACATGTTTCTTGGCTTTTAAGGCTTGAAGGGTCTGTTCAAAATGCAAATTATTGGGAGATGCAATGTAGACCACCTCAAAAGTGCCTTGTTCAAAAAATTCACTTAAATTATCAAAATATTCTGTTACATTTTTGAAATCTGCACCAAATTTTTGTGCTGTGGCTAATTTCCTTGAATATACGCTGGTCAAAGTAAACTCACCTGTCATTTCTGCAGCCTCAACAAATTGTTTGGTGATCCAATTAGTACCAATAATCCCGAGTTTCATGATAAGTAACCCCTTTCAATTCTTCATTCGCATTTATTATAACAGACTTCGAAACATTAGCGTACTAAGAGCTGATTTATCCCAATTTTTTAAGTTAAAATATTCCAAAAATATGACAAAATTTCTATTATGTTTCATTTTCAAATATTGCTGGTGTTTTACTATTTTTACGGTATAAATCGTGGTATATTATACTCAATAAGAAAATTGGAGGGGTTGAAGCAATGAAACGCAAGGGCTTGATCAGTTTAGGCCATACTTTATTCAGTAACGTGATCAATTTTAACAAGAAAAGCAAGCAACCACAGGTGTCCCTACCGCTGATCTATGCCGGTAGTTGGCAATTTACCGATGAATTAAGTAATCGAACTCATCGTCTTGAGATCACAACTGACTTGCGTATTTTGATCGACCACCGCGAACTTGCGGGCCAGGTCCAGACCCTTACCGCTAAAGAACTGATTTTTTTGGATGGTTACGGCTACCATTTGCGGATCGATGCCGTTGACAGTAAACCCATCAGCGTCTATGACGAAGCTGATAACCGTGTCTATGAGTTAGTTGATGAGCTTGATCATGACACACCTTGTTTATAGCATTTATAGTTGGACTTTCTCGACGTAGGAAGTCTTTTTATTTTAAGCAAACAAAAGGCGGTGAGGCTAACTATGCCTCACCGCTTTTTAGATCCAACCATCTGATGACCTTGTTGCAACTGTTGTAAAGTTCCAGCAAAAGCCAGCTTTCCGTCTTTTAAGATCAAAAAACGTTGCGCGATCTCCTGTAATTCCTCTAAATAATGGCTTGTGATCAAAAAGGTCTTACCTAATGCTTGCAAGTTTTTGATCTGTTGCCAAAATTTTTGCCGACTTACCACATCCATCCCAACTGTTGGCTCATCTAAAAAGATCAACTCAGGATCACCGGCTAAGCATAAGGCAAAATTTAACCGCCTTCTTTGACCACCAGAAAGTTTGGCCAAAAAGGTATGTTGTTTATCTGCTAGATCAGCGATCTGTAACAATTCGGTATAATTTTTGCTATTAGGGTAATAACTTTGCCAAAGTTCGATGATCTCTTTGACCGTTACTCTTTCTAATGAAAAGTCATTTTGTAACATGACACCGATCTTCTCGGTTTTTAATTGCTTACTCCCTAAGATCTCGACTTTCCCGTCATCCTTTGGGGTCATCTGTAGCAAAATATTTAACAAGGTAGATTTGCCAGCACCATTTTTTCCTAAAAGAGCTACGATCTCTCCACGCTCAACTGAAAAACTCAATTGCTTTAGGACTGGTTCTTTGGTATAAGTTTTAGTTAGCCCAGCCACTTCGATAACTTTTTTCATTGCTCTCACTTCCATACTCAAGATAGTTTCATTTTAAATGAAAACTACTCTTGTCCCTAGAACCACCTGTCATGACATTTCATGACAATTGTCACAAAAAAACAGTCGCCCCTTAGACGACTGTTAGTTTAACTATTGATTCGATTGCTTGGTTTAGCATAATTTTGGCCTAAATAATAGGTCAGGATCACTAAAACAAAGAGGCCTACAAAGACCAAATAACTGGACTCGATCCCAAATGTACCGCCATTTAACATCGCGTACCCTGAGACCGGATGCGACTCTAGGACCACACTTGTACCATTGATCCCCGAAACTGGGGTACCAAATAACGGTCCTTCGGCAAAGTTCCAAGCACTGTGAAACGCACCGGCCAACCAAAGATCGCCGGTATAGGTCCGAAACAAGCTCATCAAGATTCCAAAGAGTGTCAAGCCAACGAGCGCATTGATCCCGATCCCACTATTACCTAAGTGAGCAACGGCAAATGCCAACGCCGAGATGAGGATCGCCCAACGTTGTGAAACTTCTTTTTCCAATCTTCCTTGTAAATAGCCACGAAAGATCACTTCTTCGGTCATCCCTTGCATCCCAAAGCCTAGCAAAAAGGCTAATAATACTGCCCAATTGGAATTTTGCCAGATGACACTCACACTAAATGCCTTACCTAAGACCGTGATCCCCCAGATCAAAGCAAAAAATGCTATTCCGAGGACATAGCCCGTAGCATAGCGTAAAAACGAGCCGTTTTTATCAAATGGCATGATCTGATGTAACTGTTTTGGATCACCTTTATACTCTTGTTTCAAGATGAAAACAACGATTATCTCACCGATCAAGCCCAAGCTTAGTGCTAGTGGTGAAAAAATATCTCCTAGATCACCCGAAAAAGCAGCCATCAATAAGCCCGTAAAAAGCATGATCAGCCCCATTGGGATCGATGATAGGATCATCAATAGAAGTGTCCATAAAAAAATCCTACCGATCCGTTTTAATTTATCCATCTACTCACATCCTTTTTTACATAAAAATTAAAACACAAAAAATAAGTAAAAGCTAGTAAAATGGGCATAAAATAATACTGTCAGCGCCGTATGAATAATAAAAAGCCGTACCATGATGTTTTACATCATGGTACGGCCCTTGTATCACAAGTCTGAACATCTATCCATCAGTTGTTCACTTTTGTCGCATGACCAGTAGCATAGTCGATCTTTAAGCCCTTTTGAACATTAGGGATAAAAACATTATATTCCAACGAACCATCACTTGATTTGGCTTCCAAGTGAGCTCCTGCTGGGACTAAATTATTACCACTATAGATATTTGTCACACGATAACGGACAGTCTTATTACGATCCAAGGCTTTTCGAACAAGACTTTCGTAATAATTTTGGCCTGTTGAATACTTTGCATTAGCTTCATTAGCCCAAGCAGTTTGAGTCGCAATATTTTTAGGATTGCTCTCACTCGCATCAAAACCACGAATATTTCCAACTAAAGCATACCCTAGTAAGTGACCGCGATCATAAGCATGGTTGTAGGCGCCACTTAAGTTAGTGAGTTGCTTAAAGCCCTGTGGTTTCCATTTAGTCGAACCATTATTAGTTTGGTGGCGATTCTTGTATTGACGCGTTGTCCTATTCAAAAGGGCGTTTGCCACCGTCGGACGTTTCAAGCTATCGACTTCATTTGTTGCATAAGGTGCACTAGAAACCTTAGCTTTTAGATCTGCCTTGTTGTTATTAACGATAAAAGCCCCACTGTTGTTCCATTTGAGATTTTGCTCACCGCCCAATTGTTTAACAACATCAGGTGTCAAAACTGTTTGGGCTAATTGTTGTGATGGGGTGCTCTTTTTTAGTTCACCCGAGCCACTCGAGCTATTTTTTTGATGTGTACGCCAGCCACCATAGTGAGTAGTTGCTTTGGCCGTTATCGGTGCCCCGATCGCACCACTGAGCATCAAAGCTGCCGCAAATCCGGTCAGTATTTTTTTGAACTTCATAATGTCCTCCGTAAAAAAAGACCAACAGAATCATCCATTGGTCTCTGTTTGTTCGATTATTATAAAATGTTGATATTATGTGCGCGACAAGTTTCAATCATTTCCTTTGGCCAAATACTTGCTTGAACTTCACCAACATGCGCTTTACCTAGTAACAACATACATAAACGAGATTGTCCGATCCCGCCACCGATCGTATATGGCAATTCCTTATTCAAAACCATTTGATGGTATGGTAATTGCTTACGATCAAGGGCATCTGCTGCCTCTAATTGGGCTAGCATCGAGTCTTCGTCAACGCGGATCCCCATGCTTGAAAGCTCTAACCGACAGTTGAGTGGCTCATACCAGAATAAGATATCACCATTCAAGCTCCAATCATCATAGTCAGGAGCACGGCCATCATGTTTTTGACCACTCTTTAACGTGCCACCGATCTGCATTAAAAAGACTGCGCCGTGTTCTTGGCAGATCTTGTCTTCACGTTCTTCTGGCGTGAGCTCTGGGTACATATCTTCTAATTCTTGAGTTGTGATAAAGAAGATGTCGTCAGGTAATTTATTGACTGCTTCAGGGTATTTATACCAGACTTCATTTTCCATGTGCTTGATCACTTTGAAGATCCGTCTGACCGTATCTTCAAGGGTCTTAACATTGCGTTCATCTTTAGCAATGATCTTTTCCCAGTCCCATTGATCGACATAACTTGAGTGATAGTTATCCAACTCTTCATCTTTTCTGATCGCGTTCATGTTAGTATATAGCCCTTCATGTAGCTTGAAGCCGTATTGCTTTAGGGCCATCCGTTTCCATTTAGCTAAAGAATGGACGACTTCGATGGTATCATTTGGGATACTCTCCATCGTAAAAGATACAGGTGTTTCATAACCATTCAAATTATCATTCAACCCCGAACTCTTTTCTACATACATTGGTGCTGAAACACGTGATAAGCCAAGCTCTTTGCCAAATTCATCTTGGAAGGTCTCACGAATATATCGAATCGCTTCTTGTGTCTTTTTGACATCAAGCTTGGGATCATAATCTTTTGGAATAATAAGATCCATAAATGTCATCCTTTCTCAATTAGTTAGTTTAATTTTACCTTAAAATGATTAGATTGCAATCTTTATTTTTTGAATTTCGTACCTTATTTTTTAATTTAACTACTTTTGGCCTTCCAAACGTTTTTGATGGTGGCGTTTTCACCAAAATGTTATACTTACCGTAGTTTATAAATGAAAGGATGATCGTGATGGATTTTACCACACTCGTTCAGAAAAGACATTCGACACGTGATTTTACCGACCAATTTATCCCTAGATCACAGCTTGAGCAGATCATTCAAGATGCTCTAACAACACCATCTTGGGTCAATTCCCAACCTTGGCGCGTCTATGTTGCTACGGGAAAAACTCTAGCTTTGATCAAAGAAAAGCACCGTGAAGCAGTTAAACAAGGCGACCTTGGACAACCAGAATATCCGGTCTTGAGTCGTGATAAGTGGGATCAACGTTCACAGGCAAATATGGCTGCTTGGACGACTGAATTCAAGCAACGCTTCAAGCCTGGTGAAGTCGATTTTCGTAAAAGTCAAGCTGAGCTCTTCAATGCTCAAGCACTCATCTATATCACGCTTCCAAAAGATTTATCCCCTTGGTCAGTCCATGATATCGGGGCTTTTACCCAAACATTAGTCCTAAGTGCTACCGCTCAAGGACTTGCATCGATCACGGCTTACGAATTAGTCAAATTCCCTACTCTTGTCAAAGAGATCATGGAGATCCCTGACAGTGAGACTTTAGCCGTTGGGGTGGCTTTAGGCTACGCTTCAACTGACCCCTTAAATAGCTTTAGTCCTAATAAACTGACCTTAGAACAAGTCGCTACCTTTAAAGATTAAAAGTGACCAGGCCACCTCATTACGAGAGACGGCCTGATCACTTTTTATGTTCGTATTATCTCACTTTCCATTCCATCTGATACTCTACTTGACTGGTCGCCTCATCCAGCTGTTCGTTCACCACGGCAAAATCTGCGCGCCGATAGAATTTTAACGCACGTTCATTTTTAGCATAGACGGCTAAACTCAACTGCTCTCTTTCTTGTTTGGCTTTAGCTAACAGCTTGCTTCCGATCCCCTTGCCTTGTGCCTTGCTAGCCACAAAGATCCCAGCAATGTGATCAGCTTGCAGTCCGATAAAGCCTAGAAGCTCATTTCCCGCTTCATAGACCCAGATCTCAGCTTGAGGCAGCATTTCTTTAACTAATGCATAGTTGTCCTGCCAATATTTAGTCGGAATAAAATCATGGGCTGAAATATTTGTCGCCAACCAAAGCTCCATGACTTGTTCTAAATCATCGGTTTTAAATTTTCTGATCATAAACTAACCATTCCCTTCCATACCATGATACAATAATTGCACACAACAAAAAAGCGAGGACTTAACAATGGAACAGATCCTTGAGTATATACAACGTATCGATGATCCAGATAACCGTTTGATCTTTGGCGACTTTATCAACTGGTTAATGACTGACTTTCCTGAATTAAAGCCAGAATACAAATGGAATCAGCCAATGTTCACCCATCATGGAACTTTTATCATCGGCTTTAGTGTTGCCACGAAGCATTTTACTGTGGCACCTGAAATGCGTACTTTTGAGCACTTTTTACCACAGATCAAAGACCTGAAGCTCAAACATGGTAAAAAGACTTTCCAGCTCCAATTTGGCCAAGATATCCCATACGACTTACTGCGTGCGCTCATCAATTATACGCTAGCAGACAAACAAAACGTTACTAGTTTTTAGGATAAACGTAAAGTTGGCGAATAAAAAAATACCGTAAATCTCATTAATACTACTATCAAGCAAGGGACCTAGCTCGATGCACACACATACATCATGCTAGGTCCCTTGTTGTTCATACAGCACTGGTCGCCCACTCCTTTAACTAAAGTTCTCTCAAAACAAGATCATATCGGAGTATTTCTCTCTACGCCTGTAGCTTGCGAATTCGTTCCGTCAACAGTTCATAAGAGCTGAGCAGTGAGAGCGACTCACTACTTTCTTATGCATTACTCGACCGTGGCAAGTGTTTCAACTTCCAACATCGACCCGAACATTCAGCATTTTCATATATTTGTATGATAACTGCCGTCTTGAGCGATGTACCTGCTTCTTTTCTTATACTGTTATTTCTAACATTCACAGCAACACACTTGGTTGGATATTACCAATGTAAACTATATTCATCCCTGAATAGTAGCAATATTAGCTTCTTCTCACTGAGCGTCTATTATCGTGTGGAAAAGTTCAGTACGTTAATTCTGGGCTACATTTGCATACCTCTTAGCCTCTTTTGCTTTTACAAAACGCCATGATGTCACCACCACTTTGATAGCCACTAGCCAGTATCCCAACTAGCAAACTACGAGGACTTAACCTCCGAGATATCTTAGCAAAGCGTTCAACTTCTCTGCACTAAGTTCGATATGATCTTGTTTTCAAAGAACTTTAGTGTCACTATTATACACTCTTTATCCCTTTTGACAAGCTTTTTGACCAACAAAAACCCTCTTGCTGATCAAATGAGCCAAGAGGGAAAGTTAGTTATTCAATTATGATTACGCCTCTTTTGTCTTAGCAAATGCCAAGTAACCGCAAGCTACGGCACCTAATGCGATAAAAATAATTGCAGCGATCATATTGCCCTTAGAGACCATCGTAACTGCGATCGTTGCAAACAAACTGATGATCGTCAATAAGATACCAGATTTTTGCAATGTGTTGAGTTCATTGAATTTATCTTTGAAGCCAACTGCTAACATCAATGAGCCTGCAAATGAACCCAAGCCAAAGAGCACGTGTAAAACGATAAATAACATGTCCATCCCAGCACCTCCTTTTCCTTCTTTACTTAAAAATATACAGGATGTGTTAGGCAAACACAACTTTTTTGTCTTTTGCACAACAGATCACTTCACCTACTCTTGTGCTCTGATAAATTCAGCCAGCAAACTAGCCCGTTCGATCATTGAACTGACTTTAGCAAATTCCTTATCTGTATGCGCGCCATCGCCGACAACGCCTACACCATCTAAACAAGGAACACCATTTGTCACCATGATCCCTGCGTCCGATGCTCCACTATCACCTACTGCTTCTAGCATGAGCAAATTTACTCGTTGAGCTGTCTGTTTGAGATCAGCAAAAAGCTGCTTTACCTGTTTTGTTTCTTCCATACTGTCGATCTTAGTTCTGACCGTAACTTCAGTTGTGGTGTCTAAAACAAGGTGTTCTTGGGCGATCTGAATGATTTTTTCCAACAGATCCTTTCTTTGTTTTTCAGTTTTGAACCGAACACCCAGACTGACTTTAGCTCTATCGGGAATAATATTTTCACTTATTCCACCACTGATCATCCCACAATTGACGTGGATCCCCTGGGTCATATCAGTTAAGGCTGCCAATTTAGGGAGCTTAGCGGCTAACTCTAAGATCGCACTGCGTCCCTTTTGCGGTTCTATCCCCGAGTGAGCCGCTTTACCATGCACCGTAATATCAACGATCATCCCGCCACGCTGGTGAGTGCTGATCTGGTTTTGGTCAGCAGTACCTTCCAAATTCAAACCATATGCACCCCCGACGACTTCTTGTGCCATGATCGTAGCTGCGCGTGAATCAAAATGTAGCTTTTCTTCATCACTTACAATGATCATTTTTAGCGGGCGTTTTAGCAAAGAAACTCGTTGTAACGCTTGGATAGCAAATAATCCGATGACCAAGCCAGCTTTCATATCGTAGACTCCCGGTCCCTGCATTTTGTCGCCGACTACCTTAAAGGATCGTGCTGTGGCTGTTCCCACTGGAAAAACAGTATCTAGATGACCACTTAAGATCACGGGGGCTGGATCCCTAACGCCTGCTAACTCACCCACCAAGACCATTCCTGGCTTTCCTTGATCGATCTGGCGGATCTGCATCCCTAAAGACTGCATTTTTTCACTCAAGACCGTTGCCACTTGTTTGATCCCGGCTAGATAAGTTGACGGACTATCGATATTAACTAATTTTTCAGTTAAAGCGATCATTTCTGCTCGCTGTGACACTAAATATTGCTGGATATTTCTCATGATACTACCTACCCTCCTAATGCAAATAATTGATCGCAAAACCTGCAAAAAAGACTGAGATCAACGTTACTGTTACCAATCCTGCAGTCAGCATCTTAGGCAAAAAATAGTTTTCTAACGCATTTTGTTCAGCTGATATCTTACCTAAACTAGCTGCTACTTCTTGTGACATAATCATCGTTGTCGGAAAACCAAAGGTACACGTCAACCCCAAAGCGACCGCCATCTCAAACGAAACCTGACTGAAGCGACTGATCAATAACGCTGTCAAAATCACACCGACCGTACCGATCCCTAGACAGATCAATAAAGGTCCGATAACGAGCAGCACTTGCTGTGGACTCGTATTAGCCAAACTATCTAGAATAACTACGGTCACTAAAAATGTTATCAGTCCACTTGAAGCTGTTTTCTCCAAACTTCCTTTTTCCAAAAAACCTAGCTGATAAAATATGATCCCGAAGATAAAGCAGATCACTAAGTAATTTATCTTGCCGTGAACAACTAAACTTGCCCCATAGCTAAGCGAAGCAACTAAGCCCAATTTAGCTAGACATATGACTGGAGTTGTTGGTAGCTGTTGCAAGAATTTACCAGTCGTTTTAACTTTTATTTCAGCTTTAGGCTCAAATACACCTTTTTCCAAAAAACGTTTTGCCTCTTTGCGTAAAGCATAGGTCGCGATCGGAATACCGACAAAATTTTGAAAAGTCAGCACGGCTAAAGCATAAGTCGTTAAAGTTTGCATGTGATGACTTTTAAGCGCGTTCAATAAAACTAAGGTTGCTGCATTTCCCCCAGCATATATTGGGGCTCCAATGATCCCATAATTCTTATGTCCCAACAAAAATGCAACTAAAATTATCAAAACACTGGCACCGATAGCACAGCTGATCGCGATCATGACCACTTTAGATTGGCGTTTCAATTCACCAAGATCGATCGTCGTTCCCAATGAAGTCAACATCAGACCAACGATCGCCATCCCAAAAGTATCGATCCCACTAACAACAAACATATCTTTGGGCAGGATACCTAACCAAAATCCTATCAACGATAACACTGAGACTGTTAAAACCGTATCGATGATCGCATGAGTCTTTTGTGCGATCAACTCACTAAAAGCATACATGACCAAAACGGCTGTTAGATCTAAAACTACAGACATCTAAATCCCTCCAAACTCTATGTAAATATCGTTTCTCAATTTAGATACCTGTGATATATTCAGATACAAAAAGACCGCACAGCCTATATCAGATCTGTGCGGTCACTATTTATCAGAGTCAGCACAGGTACATCTTGAGAAAGCCCAAATAGATCGTACCTGTGAATACCACGAGATGCGATCAAGAAATGTACCAGACTTGCCAACTAGTTGGTTCATAACGCAGATTCATAGTATTGACTCCTTTCCTGTAATAATTGTCTGAATTATAGTTTTAGTAAAAATAAATGTCAAGCACCTATTTTTGGGGATTTTTAACCGCTTTAAAAATCTCGTCTTATGCCTAAAAGGATCTTTAGCAAAGAAAAATTTTACACACACATTTATGCAGATAAAAATATTTTTCTTAACATCCCATATTTTATAAGGTGTCATTTTTTAAACGTGATAAAACTAATGCGATCCACACAGAGATCAATGAGGGCAAGACTAAAATGATCAGATCAGTTGGATCAGTTAGATTCAAGGTACTGATATCACTGGTTTTAAAATGTTCACTCTTTAAAACACTCAAAAAATTATCGAACATAACTTGATAAACAGTCACATAGATCAAGCCCCATTGGATCATATACTCACACAGCACTTGAACTTGTGCTGAGATCTTGAACTTTACATTCAAAAAACGATTTAACCAGTATAAAATGATCCCATTTATGATCGCGATCACTAAGATCACTGAAAAGATGCTCCCCGCTCCATCTGACAACAAATTTTCAAGTGGTAACATAAAAAACACTAATGTCAACAACTCAAATAAGAGACAACCTAATAACGTTTCGCCCCCGACAAAGCAGAAGGCCTTGATTATCTGTAAAGCTTTTTGTTTTCCTAGACCTGCTAAAAAGCCCGAAAAAATGATCAAGATCACCAAAGCTGAAAATATCATTTAAAAATCCTTTTCCAAATCAAAAGAGAGACTATACGAATAACGAGGGACCGACTATGATGTATCATCACAGCAAGTTCCTCGTTATTCACTAGGCTTTATCTCTACTGTATAGCTTTTAGATGCGCATATGACATCATAACTATATTAGACAAACAAGCCTCTCAAGTATTTATTTTAATGTTCTGATGCGCCTGTATTAGCATCAGGTGTCATTTCAGCATTTGGAGCTTCAGAGGCACCCGTGCTAGCATCCGGCATCATAGGTCCCGTATTGCCCCCGACCAAACGTTGCCCGGTTTCTTTCAAATACCAATCTAGCCATGGCTTGAAGTTAAAGACTAATTCATTGATTCCGGCATAGGATCCATCTGGATAATACATTGCTTGATAGTGGTGCGTATTGACCACACTCGCAGGTGAACCAGGGATGATCGTGCGCACAAACTCCTGATTTCCATTGCGTAAAGTCCCCACGACCCACTCAACATTTTTCATCCGTGCTGGTGGCAATGAATTATGCACCGTCGATAATCGGCTACCAGACTGCGCTGGCACACGTTTAGCAAACATGGTGTCTGGATCTTGATGCGCATTATTGTAATATAGGAACTGATTGTTATCATCTGCATAAGTCAATTCAAACGGCATCGACTTCAAGAACATATTGATCTGATCGACCGTTAAGATCCCATGGTCGAGCTTGACATAAGTGTCACCTGAAACCGCCCCTGTGATCTTGGCTACTTTTTCGACCCATTCTGGATCATCGGGATCGACCTCAGTTACTGTTGTTTTGATCGGATGGTTCGCATCTAGATCTTCGGGGGCGATCGGTTTTGGTTTCTTCAATGAACTGACCACTTCAACGTATTTGATAAAATTATCTAAACACGTCTCTAAGAAGTTGACCGTATCTTGACTGATGATATTGCCTTCATCATCAAATGCTTCTTTGGCTTTTTCTAACAGAAATTCATTCCCCGGTAATGTATAGGCATTGACCCCTGGTGCATCTAAGATCTCACGCAAATGGGCTTGCGCACGAGAAGTTCCTTGATCATAATATGAAGCCCCAACGATCATCACAGGCTTACTTTCAAACGGATGAACTTGATAGGATAACCATTCTAAAACACTCTTTAACGCTGCAGTGATCGTATGATTATGCTCTGGTGTAGCGATGATGACCCCATCTGCACGCGTGATCTTGTTGTTTAACAAGCGTAATTGGAAGCTATCTGCCCAATTATCATCTTGATTGAACATTGGAACTTCATCGATCTCCAAGATTTCAAGTTCAAATTTTAATTTGAATTGTTTTCTGATATATTCCAACAATAAACGATTATATGATTGTTCTGCACTAGAGCCAACGATGCCAACAAATTTCATTGTTAAATACCCCTTCCTCGCAAATTAAAGATTTTCCCAGTCAAAATTTTCAGCTTCCTGATGCAATAACTCATGTGCATTTGAAAGTTTAGCTGTAATTTTGACGAAAACACGGAAATCATCAAAGAGTGCGTCCAGTTTTTGAACGGTTTCCAGATCGATCAAATTACCATTTTCATCAAAAGCCTGTAGTGAATGTGCCAAGAGAAATTCTGAGCCGGGCATTACACTAGCCTTTAATTCAGGGGCATCTAAAATTTGACGCAATTGAGCTTGTGCACGGGAAGAGCCCAATTTACCGTATGAAGCCCCCGTGATCATAACTGGCTTATTCAATAAAGGTGAGATCCCGTATGAAAGCCAAGCTAAAGCATTCATTAAAGCGGCCGGGATCGAATGATCATATTCTGGTGTAGCAATGATCACCCCTTCTGCTGCCTCGATCTTCGTAGCAATCTCAGTCACCTTTTCAGGGACTTTCTTGTCAGCCGGCTTGTTGAAAACAAGGATATCTTTTACTTCGACCAATTCGATCTCAGCTTTATCTGCCAAATGACTTTGCATATATTGTAATAATTTACGATTAGTCGACTTGGCTGAGTTCGTACCAACGATTCCAATAAGTTTCACTGTGTAGTCCTCGCTTTCCACTAGTTATAATAGTTTGATCCTCTTAAACTCTCAGTTTAATTATACCGTATTCAAACCCCTAGTAGAAAATATATTTAGCTTTTTACTTTAAAATATTTTAGGAACCAATCTTCCCTTAGTTCCTTGTTCAAAAGCGTAAGCAAGTTCTAGAAGTTTTGGATCATGCTTGTCTTTGGCGAAAAATAATACGCCCCGTGGTTCGCCTGCAGCATTTCTGCCAAAGGGGACCATAATTTCGGGGTAGCCTGCAACTGCTGGAGTCAAGACATCATTGTAATCCAAAGTCACGATCGCATCGAGTTCTTCGCGCTCAAAGAGTTCCAGCAGATACTTTTGTGCTAGTTGTAGCTGTTTTTTATCTAAAAATGGATCATGTTCGCTGACTTTAGCAGCCCGCTCAACTAATTCTTGCCCATAACGCGCCCGGTGTTTAAGATCTTGAGCATTATACGCCAGTAATTGTTCTAACGATCTAAAAGGTAATTCGAATTCAGCTGCAAACTCGGCTACATTGAACTTAAAATTATTATCGATCACCGCTAAATTATCAACTCCAACAGGATCTAATTCGATCATACACAAAGTAGCGCCTAAATTTTGCAGAGCCGTGATCAATTTTTCATCCCCAGTCAATACTCCAAGACGCTTACCTGAAAGTGTAGCTTGCTTTAATTTAGCTAGCTCTACTTTAGGTGCTTTTTTTTAGCCATTGCATTATAGATAATAGCTGCATCAAAAACATTTTTAGTCAGTGGTCCGGTCACATCTAAAGGCTTAGCTAACGGGAATACGCCCTTAGCGCTGATCGCCGGCTGACTTGGCTTAAAGCCAACGACCGATTGGATCGCCGCTGGAGCAACGATCGAGCCTGTCGTTTCCGAACCGATCGAAGCTACGGAAAGTTCAGCAGCTACACCAGCCGCACTACCAGAACTTGATCCATATGGTGTCAAGGTCAATGGACCAAAAGGATTACGTGTCTGTCCTGCTTTAGAACTATAGCCACTGGGCATTGCCGATGAAACATAATTGGCTAGCTCGGAAAGATTGGCTTTTCCTAAGATCAAAGCCCCTTGTTCTTTTAGTTGAGTAACTAATTGAGCATCTTTGAGTGGTATAAAATCACGCAAATAATAAGTTCCTACGCTAAATGGCATACCCACACTAGCGATATTATCTTTAAGTGTCAATGGCATACCATATAGTAAATTAGGGTCAGCCGGGCGGTTTTGATCACACTTTTTCGCCTCTGCCATGATCGTCGGTGAGATTTCAATGACTGCATTCAACTCGATCGACCGCTCGATCCGATCTAGATAAAATGCCACCAATTGTTCATAAGTCAATAGCTGTGCTGCCACAGCTTGCTGTAATTCAACTATATTTTTCCCTAAGATCACCTCGGCTTTAGCGTGGATCTCAGCGCGATCAATATCTTGTAATTGTTGCCTGATCAAGGCTTTAGTTTTAGCGTGTCCGTACTGGATCGGTTCTTGTTTATTCATTTTTTTCCTCCCATTCACTAAAGTAAACAGTGATCCCATCAGCCGTGATAAAGTAATCGAGCCAGAGAACATCTACATCATGTTTAGAATCGAACTTTAACTCGACCTTAGCAAGATCAGTTGCTTCTTCTAACTGCATCTCAAGGTCATTGACACTTCGCAACTCGATCTTTTGCCACTCATTACCTACCCCGCCTAAGCTTTGCGTGATCTTTTCTAAGATCTCAACTTTAGGCGTATTGTCTAAACAAAGGTATACCCCTGGATCAGTTAAGTATACATTGGAGCGTGCTGATTTAAAGATCAAAGTTCCTCGTTGATTTTCATGCGTTTTTGAAAAACACGCTTCTAGACACTCGATTGCTAAAGGTCTGCCATCTTTTTTAAGTCTAAATGTACCGATCAAAGTATCTAACGCATCGACAGCCTGCGAAGTCACGGTAAAGATATTCTCCTCAACTGCTACCAGATCCACTCTTGTTTCTAACTTATCGATGACCTTTTTACAACGTTCAAACGGGTAAGGTGCATTGGCTGCCGTTGCATAGATGATCTTTTTAACTTTGACGATGTGCATCTCTTCATGTGGGCCCACTGGAACAACAACTTCATCGCCTTCTTTAATGGTCTCATCATCACATAGATACGTATAGAGTGGTGCATCAGGTATAAATTCGACCTGACAAAACATGTATTTTTTCTCAGTCGTTGAGCTAAGTTTTTGTGCGAGTTCAACCAAAATATCAACGATCAGCCGATTCTGTAAAAAGCGCAAAATATAGCCCTCACTAAACTCTTCACGCTTGATGATCCGCACTAAAGCTGCCAATAATACTTGCGGAGATAAATTTGACAGATCCGTTACAGTTTCAACATCCACCTGCGCTTGGGATAAGATCAATTGATAATTCTCTAAATTAAGCTGAGGTTGGTCGTATACGAATAATTCGACTTCTCTGATAAACTCCTCAACAGTTTGAGAATATTTGACATGGGGTATCTCCCCTGGACGATAGCACCACTCACCCCACGGCCCTGTGGCTAATTTATCTTTCCAGGCTAGCAATAATTTGACTTCTTCAAACATTTAGATCACCTCTCTATACCTGTCATGTTCTGAATTGTAAATATACTCCACAACTCTATACAAAAAAATCATGGCAAGAGTGCCTGCCATGATCTTTGAGCAAGTATCTGATCACTTCTTGCGATAAGTTTCTGGCAATAAGATAATTGCCACCAGATATATCATTGACACAATAACATAGAAAATATTAGCGGATAGCAAGCCACCTGCACCCAAGATCATACTCCAAATGACATTTAAAATGGTATAAAAGCCATAGGTCAAAGCCCAGATCACCCCAAAGAGCAAGGTCGACTTTTGTGGATTCATATTTGGTAATTCATGTGGAATATTTAAATAGATCGGATATTGGGAGAATAAAAAGATCCCACTGATAAATAGTAGCGTATATGCCACTAATGGTGAGATACCCGCTAAAAAGATCGCACCGGCTATGGCTAAAATCGCTGCACTACCTAAAACTAATAAGATCGGCCGGCGTTTTCGTTCGACCTTGATCTTTAACATCAATAGCGTTCCGACCATACCACCACCGGAAACGGCACAGATCATCGCACCTGGTTTAAAATTACTATAAGCATTTACCAATGTTGGCGGTAAACTGGTCAAAGTCATTACGTATAAGAATAAGAAAGCTCCAAAACCCAAAGCAAATTTCCAAACAAATGGATCTTTGACTGCTTTTCCATAACTATAATCATTTTTAACTTCAGCCCCACCTGAGGTCTCAAAGTTTTGAGCTTTCAATAACCAAACGATAAAGAAGAAAATACTAAAGGTTGCTACACAACTCAGCGTCAAGCGCCAATTATGCGTCATCTTATCGGCAAAAAAGACAAATGCGATCGCCATGATGAAGGCCCCGATATTGTAAGATGCGGTGATAAATGACGAATAAAAGATCTTTTGTCCCGCGAAACAAAACGGACCACGATCGGGTTCATGTAGACCATGATCATCGAACCACCAAGCGCCATGATCATCCGAGCAATAATGTAAAGCCAATAGTTAGGCATCCAGATCGCGATCATCGAAAATGATAATAAAAATAAGGTAAATTGACCGGCGCGCTTGATCCCGAGTTTCATCAAAAATAAAGCAGCTAAAAAATTAGCGACAACGCGCGCGATCGTGATCGTATAGTTGACAACTTGACTCAACACTGGTGAAACTTCATGTCCAAAATAAGTTTGAATGATCTGCGGTCCAAGATTGGAACCACCGACCCAACTAGCAGCAAATGTAACATATGCAGCAAATAGGGTGAAAAACATTAAAATACCCGTTTTTTGACTGACTTCTTTCATTTAAGATCCCCTACCATTCTTTAATTGACCGATGCAACTAACAACAAATAAGTCTGGGTGTCTACTTGGACTAGACCACCTCACCCTCGTTTATTTTGATAGCGCTATCATTTTCGAACGCTATAACAATAAAAAAATTATATTTCAAGAAGCTTTTACTTATGATAAAACCACAATAAAGTGGACACTTCGCTATTTTCCACCCAAATCAACTTTTATTTGTACATCTTTATTCTATCTTTAAAGGTAGGTTTTCGTCTAGTAAAATACACCTTTAAATGTAACCGGATACAATTAGACCATTTTAAAAGACCAAGAACTACTCGGCCTTGTATACACATCACAATATTCTTTGGTATATCTCTAGATCTAGATCTTTAAAAACATTAAAAACTACCTGTAGTTGTGTCTCCGTTTGAACTAAGAAATCTTTGACCGTCTTAATTGCGATCTGAGCAGCACGCTCATTGGGAAAGCCAAATTCACCCGTAGAAATGCAACAAAAAGCTAAACTTTTTAAATCATTATCATGTGCCAGCTTTAAGCAATTATAATATGCTTGAGCTAACTGTTCTTCGTATTCTGGTGTCAAGATCTTATTTTTAACATACGGTCCCGCCACATGTAAGACGTACTTGCTAGGCAAATTATATGCCTTGGTCGGTAAGACTTGAGCGACTTTCACAAAGCGTCCGACGTTTTGCATGACTTGATAACATTCATTTCGCAGTTGGATCTCCGCAAAAGTATGGATCGCATTATCGATACAATTACAGTTTGGACGGTAACACCCCAGCATCATCCTATTCGCTGCATTGACGATCGCATCGACTTTAAGAGTCGTGATATCCCCCTGCCACAGATAGATATTGTCAGCGACCGGCGTTAGATCTTTGAGCGTCGTTATTTGCTTTTGCGCTAATACTTCAGTCAAGTATTCATCTTGGATCTGCTCAAATTCAGGTGTGATCGGGCGTGCTAAACGTGTATTGAATAACGCTCTTAGCATCTTTTCTTGGTCTGCTTGTGTCTTTGGGATCTTGAATTTGGCTGTGCGTGGATTTTCATTTAATAAGCTTTGGATCAGATACAGCCGACGTTTTGCTTGGTCCATAGTGATACCCCCATTTTTATCTATAGTATATATCACCTTTAGCCACTTAAAATATTTTCAAGCCGATAACGGCCACGATGATCAAACAAACACAGATCAGTTGTTTAGCATTTAATCTTTCGCCATAAACAAGGTTGCCTACTGCTAAAGCTCCGATACTACCAAACGAGACCCAAATACTGTAGGCTACACCAGCATCCAGCGTTTTCATCGCAAATGAAAGTCCCGTCAAACTTACCGTCGCAAAAAATAATGTTCCCACTGTCCAAAACAGCTGTTTAAAACCGCCAGCACGTTTCATACAAAAAACCAAACCGACTTCAGCTAACCCTGCGCCAATTAAATAGATAATGTCCATCGTTACTCATCCCCCAAATACTTTAAGCCGACCAAACCACTGATCATCAAGCAAACACAGATACCTTGGCCCAAACTCAATGCTTCACCTAAAAAGATCCAACCAAATAAGACCGAGCCAACTGCGCCGATCCCACAATAAGCCGAATAAGCGATCCCAGCCGGTAAATTTTTCATAGCTAGGGAGAATAAGTAAAAACTCAAAACAATAAAAATGATCGTGATGATCCCATAAGGCTGGACCGTAAAACTATCCGAGAGCTTCAGGGTCAACGCCCAAACGATCTCCAGCAGGCCACCTATGATCAACAGTAACCAATTCTTATTCAAATCAATTCATCCTTTCAAAAAAAGCATAGCTAGACAAGGATCTGCTCATCTAACTACACTTAGGGTGATGCTCCGATATAAAAGCATAATTATGCTATCAGAGTTATATTCAACTGTCAATTCAAAATTTATTTCAAATATTGTCGGAAAAAGTCCACTATCTTAGCCAATGGAAGGACTTTATCTTTGCCGCCATCACTGACACTCCATACCTTATTTACCTAAAACCAAACGTCTAGTATACACCGCTTGGCCTGAATGCATGCTAGCATCATCTAGCGTTGAGATGATCCGCACTGCTCGTGTAACTGAGGGCTCCCAACTTTCATCAATGATCTCATCTAATGTTGTTAGGTCTATTTTCGATAGGTAATCCCGTCCAAAAGCGACCGCTGCTTGGAAATAATCGACTAATAATTCTTTATCTTTCACTTGAACTTTACGTGCTTCAGCTGGTGTATGGATCCAATCCTGTGTGTCTAAAGGTAGATCTAGATCAAACTTTTGGGCCCATCCCTGACTAGTATAGAGCGGTTCTTTTCCAGCTAATTCCGACAATTGTTGATCGATCATCTTAGCTGTGTGCCAAGTCAACCATGTGACCGACTTTATCAGATCTGCTGGCATCGTGTTCAATTGTTCAATATTCATTTGGGCGATCGTCTCTAAAAAACGTTCTTCCGCCCGGTTAAGTGCATCAACTAACATCTCTACTGTTTGCATAATATTTCCTCACATTCTCAAATTTTTATCGCCTATAACATCAAAAGCTCCCATTTTCTGATCTTAGGTCTAAAAGTCGTAAAAGGCGCCACGGTATTCACATGAATAAACTTATAGACTTCCCAGACTGCTGTTTTGGTCGAATTATCCGCCCATTTTCGCATATGTGGTTCAAATACTTCAGTTTCTCTCATTTCATCAAGTATTTGATATATGTTTTGGATATTTTGGTCCAATCTTTTTTCAATTCCGCTAGTGATAATAGAGCATAGGTTGCAGAAAAATACTGGTAGAGTTCCCCCAATTGATTCCACTTATAGTTCTCAGTGGGTGTTTTTACTGACTTACCCTGTCTTTCATCCGCTTCCCACTGCAATAATAATGTCGTCCACCCTACTTGATAAGCTAGATTTTCAGTGGGCGTGCGATCCACATCATTACAGCGCTCATCTTTTAATGCCTAGGGGATCTCGGTAAATTCTGCGATATATTTAGCATATGCTTTTTGGATCTCTGCTTTTAGTTCGGCTTTATCACGATAACTTCTCATCGTTTGACCCCTTCCTTACTTTTTTCTTTTCTACCTTTTTTGTTTTTCGCCATTAGTATCTTTGAAAGTTTTAAAATCAACTAACATATCACCATTACCCTTTTAATTGTAACAATTATAACGTTTTTTATAAAAAATATACTCTTTTCACAGACAGATCATTCGTAGCCGTTTCACTGAGCTAACCGTAACTAGATCTTTTCATCCATCCAAGCGACTAGATCACGCATCACCTCAACTTTATTCAACTCATTTAAGATCTCATGTCTTGCCTCTGGATAAAGTTTTAAAGTCACATTGCTAAAACCTTCACGCTGTAAGAGTGCATAGAAACGCTCTACACACTTACTTGCTCCCCCAACCGGATCTGTGGCACCTGATATCAGTAACAATGGCAACGCATGGGGGATCTGCTTGATCTATTTAGAGCTGGCCGCATAGTTTGAAAAGGTAAATAATGAATGGTACATATTCAAAGTCGGTGTAAACTGATGATGCTCATGCGCTAAATATTTATCAACTTCAGCCTCATCGCGCGAAAGCCAATCAGCCTTGGTCCGATTAGGTGAAAAAAAGCGATTGAATAGCCCTGTACTCATCTGCTCTAGGAATTTACTGCGATATTTTTCACCATGGATAGCACGCAAGATCCTCGTCAGACCGATCGCAGTCCAAGTCTGTACTCGGGGTTGCTGTCCCGTTCCCATGATGATCGCCGCTTCAACATCTTGACCATACTTTGCCAGATATAGACGCGTGATAAAAGATCCCATCGAATGTCCCATGATGATATATGGAATATTGGGATATTTTTGCTTCACTTCAACCTGCAAAGTATGTACATCAGCCACTAAGGTCTGCCAGTCTTTAGGAAAGTGCCCATAATCATCCGGCTCTACCACTGTATTTCCATGCCCGACATGATCGTGACCCACGACCAAATAACCTGCTTGATTGGCAAAACGCGCAAACTCATCATAGCGCTCGATGTGTTCGATCATTCCATGAACGATCTGCAAAACCGCTTTGGGGCGTGGGATCGCCCACATGACTGCATGATTATTTCGTTCGCCAAACTTCCACTTCTTTACTTCTGTCATCAATCCCACCTGCTTATATGTTTTAGCTAAAATATCTATACTAAAAGCATAGCATAGAACCAACTAAAAATAGCAATGATCAGGGGCTAGTTTCTATAAAATGGCCACCCAAAATAACTATTTCGAGTGGCTAAACTATTATGCAAAATACTTTTTATATTTGAAGATCAACCCCGCCTCGATCAATAAGCTGATGGTAGCTAATAAGAATGAGACCGTGATCCCAAATTTTTGCGTGATAAAACTCATCACTAAAAGTAACATTCCAAACCTTATCACTGAAATTATCTCAAAAACTGATCTGATATTTACCATCTGTTTTTCAGGAATATTTTCTTGTAATATAGTTATTTCTGGAATTTCTTTTAATTGAGATACTATCCCGATCAAAACTGAACAAGTCAAAAAGACCATCGAATTAGGAATAATTAAGATCACTAAAATCAACGAAGCGGTCAAAACGAGCGAGGTCATCATACTGTAAACTTTACGTTCGAGCAATTTCTCGGAGATCTTAAATACTAATAACCCACCTAAAGTGATCTCCACTGAGTAAGTCATATTAGCATAGCCCCAATATCTAGTACTCTCATGTAATCGTTCTGAAACAAAGACTAAAATGATCGTTGAGACCCAGATCAAATTAGCAAACTCTTCAAAAAACTCGATCCCGACTAAGGTATATAATATTGGATTTTTTAAAAGTAGTTTCCAGCCCTTCAACAACGTTTGGCGATCAGTTTCATTCTTTAACTCATCAAAGGCCACCCGTGGCAATAAACTTGTCATCCAAGTAGCTATTCCAAATAAAGTGATCGTGATCAGCAATGAACGATATAATCCAAGGATCGAGAAAAGAACACCACCATAAACCCAACCTAGGATATCGATCGTTTGAAAACAAACCGATGAAATGGCATTTGCTTTGATCAAGTCAGTCGTGTAATGAACTATCATCGCAGCAGTGACCGGACCTTCAAAGCCATCTAGTAGTGTGATCAATATCATCAAAACACAGACTCCTAACAGCGATAACCTTGGCCATAGATATAAGGCTACAGTCAAGATCAACAACAATCCCGTTTTACTAGCTTGTGAAAATAACATGATCTTATTCAATGCAAATCTTTTACTTACTAATGGTACGAGTAAAGTCGAGATAAACGATGTTCCACTCATCAAAAGTGGAATGATCGAACTAGAGACCACTGACTTTGAGGTAAGATAAATATTAGCAATGATCAAGACTTCCAACGAGTAATCGGCTAGATTCGCTACGATCTGTGAAGCGATCAGTCACCTAAATTCTTTAGTCATAATAATTCTTCCAATAAATTTTTATGACTTTATCTTATCCGCATTTCAGATATATTTTAAAAAATTCCCCTATCTGCAATTTTTATTCAGTCGCTAAGATCTTTTCGAGATGCTGCTCATATTTTTGGGCTAAATGATCACTTGCAACTAACCGCATTGCGCCGATGCACTTATGTATCTCAAGAATCGCACGATAATTTTTCGTCTTTTGATATTGATATAGATTTTTACAATATTGAAAAACCAGCCGCTCATAGATCTCAGTTTCCGTAAAGAAGCAATGATTCAGCTACCTTTCAAAATACACTGCATCGACCATTTCATGTCTTTCGATGCAAGTCAGATACCCCTTTAAAAGCATCTTTGAGATCAAGCGCCGATTCTCGGGCAACTCGGCATAAAAGCTCGTCTTTTTTACCATTTCACGCGCTAAGACCATTACACTTTGATGATCAAAGACTTCCATTGTATTCATGAAGAGCAACAATTCATAGTGACCCCAATCTTCAACACTAAACAGGTAATCAGTCAGATATTTCACTTCTTGCTTCGAACAGTAAGTGACCTCCGTCAATTCCTGCAATTTAAGCTTGAGTAAAGTCAGTTCCAATTGCCAAAGTTTAGTGTGCTTTGTCTTGTCTTCTAACATCGAAACTAAGAGACGCTTTAGAGCTGTGACATCATTTACCAAGACATATTTATTGATCTTTGCCAATAACTCACTTAGCTCATCTTGCTGAAATTCATGCGCCACATACATAAACTCAGTGATCGGTAAGTTGATCTCATCCAGTGCCAACATGAATTTTGTGATCGTAAGGTCGGTCTCCCCATGTTCAAACCGTGATAATTGTAAGATCGAAACGCCCGCTGTGGCTAGATCTTTTAGCTTTAATCCCCGTGCTTTACGAAACCTTTGAAAAACTTCCCCCAATTGTTGCATCCTTTTCCCCCCTTTGCATATCTGAGAAATTTTTTCAACAATAACACACTCTTTTTCAAAATAAAAGCACGAGTTTTTTAGCTTAAATCAGCTATAACTCGCGCTGCATCAATGATTTTTCATTAACTACTATCTATTAATTATAGATATCAATGCAAAATAAAAAGGATGCCTCGTCGCATCCTCAAAAAATATTATTTATAGTATCTTATTTCTTCTTCCACAAAAAAATCTTTCCATGCTTTCAAAATATCTTCAATATTTCCCTGAATAAATTCAGAAATTCTTTTTAGATCCTTCTTTGGAATATCAGCATGATTATTGGCTAACTTACAACTACCATCTTCTAATATCCAAAACTTAGCTGAAACCCTACTAGGTCTCTTAACAGCTACATGAATATGCACTGGTTCACTACCCTCATTAGACCAAAAGAATAATATATAACTACCGAATATCAATACATTAGGCAAGTGGAACACCACCAATTTTAGCATACTTAGTAATTAAGTTTGCATTATTGTTAAGTATTCTTTCGTTATTCTTTTTCTCAGCTTCTGTGAACCCCTCACTGTAAAGGTTGTTTTTACTTGGCAAAACATATCTTGCTTCCTTAAATCCCCAGTCACAAGGTTGCTCAAAGTGTACAAGTATTGTGCCATCTTCCATTTCCTGTGAATGAGTTACGATCAACGTACCTGGAAACTCAGCGTATGGATATAACATTTCTAGCACCTCCAAAATATTATTTTTAAAAATCTTCCTGGATCCCACAGAAAGTCCTTTCCGATTTTATGGGTAACTAGCCTACTACTCTAAAATAAATCACCCGTAAAGGTGAAATTTCTTGATCAATATTTCAAACGTAATTATATCATCCCATTTAACCGCATTCAATGTAAAGGCCGACTTACTCTAATCAATATTTCATGCTGACCTGAATGCGAATGTAAAATAAAAAGGATGCCTCGTCGCATCCCCTTCATCGTTATAATTGATCTAAATATTGCCCATAGCCTTCTTTTTCCATTTCAGTATACGGGATAAAACGCAAAGCGGCTGAATTGATACAATAACGCAAACCACCTTGAGCTTTTGGTCCATCATTAAAAACATGACCTAAGTGAGAATCAGCTTGGCTGCTCTTGACTTCGGTCCGGTGCATAAAGTGCGAATAGTCAGCTTTAGTCGTCAAATTTTTTTGTTCGATCGGACGCGTAAAAGCAGGCCAACCACATCCAGAATCGTATTTATCTCTGGAAGAAAACAAGGGTTGTCCGCTCACGACGTCAACATAGATCCCTTTTTCAAAAAAATCATCATATTTGCCAGTAAATGCTCGTTCAGTCGCAGCATTTTGGGTCACTTCATAAGCAAGGTCCCCAATTTTTTGGCGAAGTTCAGCTTTATCCATAAGAAACCACCTCTCTAACGTTGGGCTTTTTTCATCAAGAAAAGAAAATACGGAGCACCGATAACTGAGACCACGATCCCTGTCGGCAAAGTATTTCCGATCAAAAATGTCCGTGTCAGCGTATCAGCCACTAAAAGTATCAATGCTCCCAACAGCATAGTTGCTGGGATCCGAACCCGATGCCCCGCCGGTACGAATAGCTGACTCATATGGCCCGCTAAAAGTCCAATAAACACAATATTTCCTGCTATGATCACAGTTAATGATACCAATAAACTAGTTAAAATCAAAAGATCCCGCCTAGCTTTACGTAGATCTAAGCCTAAAGCCAGACTCGACTCTTCAGCTAACGTCAACAGGTCAAAGATCCGACTGCGATAATAAATTAGTCCCCACAAGATCAATAATAAGGGGGCCACTAAGCTCAAACTTGTCCAATTATCGCCCATGATCTTACCCGATAACCAATCGAGCATATAGGTCAACTTAGCTTGTTCAACGTGACCGACCACAGGCAAGATACTAGTCGATAAGATCGCAGAAAGCGTCACGCCTGTAATAATAAATTTGATCGGGTCAAGTGTACTTTGCTGCTTCTTGGCCAAATGGTAGATCAGCCCGCTAACAAGTAAGCCACCAATGACTGCAAATAGCGGTAAGACCTGCGACATATAGGATCCTTGGGGTAAATACCGCAAAGCAAAAGCGATCAGCAGACCTGCACCCGCGTTGATCCCTAATGTTCCCGAATCAGCCAGTGGGTTTTGCGTTAACGTCTGGAGTAATAAACCGCTCAAACCAAGTGAGGCCCCTGCTAGCAGACATGCTAAAATACGTGGCATTCGCAATTCAAAGAGGACGAAATTTTGCGCTGGAGTCGCTTGTCCTGTCATAACATCCCAAAGTTCAACGAGATCAAGCTTAGCATTTCCCAGTGCCAACGCCAACACGACACTAACTATGAATAGACTCCCAGTAATGAGGAAAAATCTCTTTTTAGTCATAAAATTCCCCCTTGTGGATCATCCATAGAAAATACGGTAAACAAGTCACACTGACAACTGAGATCAATGGCGTCTCATATGGTGGCGCGATGAAGCGACTGAGTAGATCCGCCCAGATCATAAAAGTTGCTCCTAATAAAGCCGTTAGCGGTAAGATCTTTTGATAGACTGGACCTGTCCACTGTTTGACAACATGCGGAATGATCAATCCCACTAAAAATAAACTTCCAACTAAGGCAACAGCGGCGCCAGATAAGATCAAGACTAGACCTAGGAAAAATACCATAAAGCGCGTTGTTTTTTGACCTAAGGCGACCGAAAAAGTCTGTCCTAGGCTAAGGATCGTTAACTGTTTAGCCCCGATAAAGGCTAACAGCAATCCCACCAAAATAAACGGTGCGATAACCTTTAACATCGCCCAATTGACGCCCACTAAGCCCCCAGCTTGCCAACCGATGATCGTCGGGGAAAGTTTAAAATATGTGACTAGTCCCTGTCCTAAAGCGGTGAACAAAGCCGAGACCATCGCACCAGCTAACAAAAGATACAGCGCTGAAAATCCGATCCGGGCTTGATACGATAAGACTAACACTAAAAACGCAGCAACGGTTGCCCCGAGTAGACAAAGTAACAAGATCATACTGTAATGTAAACTCTTAAAAAATAGATAGCCCAATGCTAAGGCCAATCCCGCTCCAGCATTGATCCCTAAAAGCCCTGGATCAGCGATCGCATTTCGCATCAAACCTTGCATGATCGCACCCGCCGTGGCCATGGCAGCTCCAACTAACCCAGCTGCTAAAACGCGGGGCAAACGCAGATCGATCAAAATATCTTGCGTGGCCGTTTCTTTAAACGGATGTAACAATGTCGTCAGCAGTTCTTGTTGACTGTACGAAATAGCGCCAAAGCGTAGACCACAGTAAAGTCCCAGTAAGAAAAGCAGTGAAATAATAATGAGATAAACCGCAAACTTTTTGTTGCTAAAAGACATCTTATTCCCCTATTCCATTGCTTTTAATCCATTTTCGATCGTCTTTAATTCATACTCCAAACTCAATGGATCAATGTAATCAAACATATTCAACTTGTTACATTTGAATATATTTGAGAAAGAATTATATAGTTTTTCCTTTCTTAATTTTATTTACTACCGTCAACATTAGTATTCCCATATCCTAACAAGAGGGTAATGGAACTAAGTATTAAAGTACATTATCAACAAAATTATAAAGATGATCCTTCAACGACTTCTACTATTATACAGACTTAACTGATTCGCCACTTTAAATTTTTTTTACTTGGGATTTCAGTACTTCATATCCTAATTTATCAATATAATTTTCGATATCTTTTATCGATACTTTTTCATCGTCAAATTCCGCTCTTACCTTGCTTGAATTAAATAGTACCTTTACACTCTCTTTATTTACCCCTTCTAAGGATTTCACACCGTTTTCTATTTTTTGCATACAAGATGGACAAGTTAATGTTTCTAATTGAATCGTTGCTTTTTGCATATTTCATTTCTCCTTTGATATATTTATCTATTTTAAATTGATTTAGATTAAAAATTTTATTTTCATAATTTATAGCGAAGAAGTCTCATAGCATTTAGAATTACTACTAATATACTCGCTTCGTGTACTAACATACCGATTGACATATTCATCCATTCACTAAAGAATACGCTGGCAAGCAGGACTAATACAACTCCTACTGCAATAATTATATTTTGAAGCATATTATTAGCTGTTGCTTTTGTTAAACCTAGTGCATATGGCAAGCGGCTGAAATCAGAGTTCATTAAAACAACATCTGAAGTTTCAATGGCTACATCTGTTCCACTTCCCATAGCAATTCCTATTTGTGCTAGAGCTAGTGAAGGACTATCATTTACTCCGTCCCCAACAAATGCAACAATTTGACCTCTTTCTTGCAGTGCTTTAATATATGCTGATTTATCTTCCGGCAACATGTGCCCGTGGGCTTCGGTGAGTCCAAGTTCACGCGCCACCAAATCCACGGTTCCTTGATTATCACCTGAAAGAACGACTAGATTTTTAACACCAAGTTTTTTCAGCTGTTGAAGATCTTCTTTGACACCAGGACGAATTTGATCACGAATTCCTATCAATACCTTTAATTCACCATCAACGGATGTTAGAACCAGTGAATTTCCATTCTCCTCGAATCTGGCAATATCTCCTCGAACTTTTTTACTTAAAAGAACATTTTCTTGTTCCATCAATGCGACATTCCCGACCGCAACTCTATGACCTTCTACATGAGCTACAATTCCTCCGCCTTTGACAACCACCGTTTTTTCAACGGTATATGATTTTGTATCTCCAATATATTCCACAACCGCTTTTGCTAATGGATGATCGGATTCCTTTTCAACACTTGACAGATAAGCTAATACTTCGTCTACATTATCTGCATAAATTTCTTTATCCGCTACTTTAGGATTTCCTATTGTTAATGTTCCAGTTTTGTCAAATACCATGGTGTCTAGTCTGCTAAAATCACTAATTACCTCGCTGCCTTTTAGAAGAACACTATGACGTGCTCCATTACCAATACCTGCAACATTTGAAACAGGGACACCGATTACCAATGCTCCTGGGCATCCTAAAACTAATATCGTGATTGCAAGTTCAATATCCCTTGAAATGAGCCCTACAATAAAAGAGAGACCTAAAACAGCAGGGGTATAATATTTAGAGAATCTATCAATAAAGCGTTCTGCCTCTGATTTTGAATCCTGTGCTTCTTCCACTAACTCAATGATTTTACCAAAAGTAGTGTCTTCACCTACACGGTCAGCTGTGATTTGCAGTGTGCCATTTTCTAAAATTGTTCCAGCATATACTCCTGAATCTTTCTTTTTGCTTACTGGAACTGCTTCACCTGTAATACTTGCTTCATTAATGTGCCCTTCTCCTGTCAACACTGTACCATCAACTGGAATTTTTGCACCTGTTTTAACAAGTAAAATATCACCGACATCAACCTCTTCTATTTCGACTTCTTCAAACTCACCATTTTTCAGTTGCTTTAAAGCAACTTCTGGCGCCATTTCAGTTAATTCTTTTATTGCAGAACGTGTTTTATTAAGTGTCCTTTGTTCTAAATAAGCTCCAAATAGAAATAAGAACGTAACGATTGCCGATTCTTCATAGTTCTTGATTATAAAAGCTCCGATAACTGCAATAGTAACTAAAACATCGATACTGACAACTTTGACCTTCAATGCTTGATACGCTTGGATAGCAATCGGTATAACTCCTAAAACGGAGGCAATTATTAGTGACCATATGGCTATAGGTTCGTTTTTAAATCCTAATTTACTAACATATGCAATTATTATTAAAATTGCACTTACTATGGTAATATGATTCTTCTTTCCTAAAATGAATTTTTGCATATTCATGCTCCTTCATCTTATAATTTTTAGTAATCTAGTATTGATTTATTTTATGATCCATAGGCTCTATCTATTTCTGCCAACATGTTATATACTGCTTCATAGCTTTCACAAACATCATCTGGAACTGTATAATTATCTGTAATTTCACGCAACTTTACAAATTCATCTACTAAGTCAGGTTTTCCCGCTCCTGCATCTTCTACTTTTTTTACAAGCCTATCAAATACTTTACGCACTTGGTGAAATTCCGGGTGATTACCGCCATGAACTCGTGCTACAACTGGTACATATTGTGCCAATAGTTTTAAATGAGTTTCCTTTTCTTGATTAAATTTTACTTGTTTTGACATGTTTTTCCTTCTTTCTTTTATCTTTGACTTGATTACATCATACAAGCGATTAAAAGAAATTAAATTGACCTAAATCAAGTTTATGCATTTTTGCGTAAATATTTGCGTTTTTTGCCTAAAAATATAAAACAGTTGAAGTTTTGAAGTGACTCCAACTGTTTTATGTTTCATTTTATGACTATCATTTATACTAACAACAAACCATCTAAATCCAAAATCTCAATCTTTCTACTTGCTTTTTGTTTTATATAACCTTCATTCTCAAAATCAGCCAACTTTCTACTTACCGTTTCAGGTGTAGTTCCTAAGTAAGAAGCTAAATCCTTTCTATTCATTGGCAATTCAATTTCCATTGAACCCTCACCATCATCCATACATTCTGCAAGAAACAGCGCTAATCTAGCATCCACCTTTTCTGTAGTGAATCTGGTTGTTTGTTTTTCTAATGTTTCCAATCGGTTAGAAAGTTCTGATAAGAACTTCAAAGATATCGTAGGGTACTTTAATAAAAATTCTTGTAAATCATTTTTACTAATCATACACACATCGGTATTGCTCATTGCTTCTGCATACGCTTCATGGATCGATTCACGAAACAAAGCTAGTTCTCCAGTAAAATCTCCAGGATTTAAAATTCTCAATAATTGTTCTTTTCCAGACTCAGATAAACGATAGATTCTAATTTTACCCTTACTTACAACATATAAGGCATTGGATGTATCTCCCTCCCGATAAACCATTTGACCCTTTTTATATGAAATTGACTTCATCACTTTCATAATTTCATCCATCTGCTCTTCTTCTAAATGATTAAAGATTGGAACGACACTGATACATGAAGCTTGTGAATCTAATTTATCTCTGTGATGATGAGTGTGAGAGGAAGTATTACACCCATCTTTTCTTATATCTTGTTTGGAATCCTTTTTCGACATTTAGATACTCCTTTCATAACTTCTTGTAGCCTTGTTTATCTCTTCCAAATATTCATGTTTATATCGAACACGAGGAAATTTCCAAACATTTCCTGGTACTTTTTGTGTGTTATAAGGTTGGGGTGGATTTTTCCTATAATCAATTAACCCCCTTTTAGCTCCGGTTTTTGCTTCAACTAAATATCTTCATGATTAAAAGTATACTTTGTTTTATCGCTTTTTGCGGCCATCAATATTGGCTCATATAGGGAACCGTATTTCTTCTTAGATTGAACTCCAGAACTATCATATACCCATACAATATCATTAATTATCATGGATATATAAGGCATGTTCTGGGTCGAATTCATTAAATAGAATGTACCGTTATCCTTTAAAACTCTAAAGCATTCGTCGATCCATCTGTAACACCAATTTAGGTATTCGTTTTTATTTTCCCATGAATCGCTTTCATTACCAAAATCTTTCCCTAAATTATAAGGTGGATCAGCAAAAATCAAATCTACTGATTTATCCTTAATTGATTTTAATGTAGATATACAGTCATTGAATATGGTTAAAGAATCCTCAGATTCGACATATTCAAAATTAGTGTCATTAAATAGCCGTATCATTCATCGATCTCTTTTTAGTTGGTCTCAGAATAAGTGATTGATCTTCCCTATTCAGATATATATCGAAATGTGTCTCCCCTTTTTCTACATTCATATTTTGTAGAATTATTTTTGGCAAACGTATTCTCATATCTTGTTGCAAAACATATGTGTCTAAATAAACTAATTCGTTACCCATATTAGCCCCTCCAATCTTCCAGTCTGAATATAGGCTAAAAATAGTCTGAAGCCAATTACTTTTCATTATGCGTATTGTCAACTCACCAACTCAATAAATATATCGGCTGATGACTTTTCTAACTCACCACTCTTAGATATCTTCCCACAAAGCAAAAATCCGTGATTATCCTTCCGGCTTATAACCAGACCTCAAATCACGGAAAGCCTTTATTTACTTACCTTTTTACAGTCTTACTTATCAGCCCTTGACATCAATACAACCGTCTCAACATGTGCTGTTTGTGGGAACTGATCGACTGGCAAGATCGGTTGGGTCACATCATATCCAAGTTCCATGAAACTTTGCAGATCACGGACTAAAGTTGCTGGATTACAGCTGACATAAACGATCTTTTGTGGTTGCATCTTAGTGGCACTTTCGATCAAACTTTGCGTCAATCCTTTGCGTGGTGGATCGACCATGATCACATCTGGCTTGATCCCCTGTTCTTGCCAAGTTGCCATCCAGTCTTCGGCATTGCCCACTTCAAATTCCAAATTATTCAAGTTGTTTAACGCCGCATTTTTCTTGGCATCCGCGATCGCAGCTTCAACGATCTCGACCCCATACACTTTTTTAGCATGCTTTGCCATAGATAATGAGATCGTCCCAATACCACAGTAAGCATCAATAACGGTCTCATTTCCGGTCAAACCGGCACGCTTGATCGCCTCTTGATAAAGTTTTTCGGTCTGCGTTGGGTTGACTTGGTAAAATGATTTTGCTGAGATCTCAAATTTAAGTCCATTCAACTGATCTGTGATATATTCTTGACCAGCTAATACCTGGGTCTTGTCACCCAAAATCACATTGGTCTGTTTGGAATTGATATTTTGTTGCAAACTCACCACATCAGGACAAGCAGCCATGATCTCAGTCACGATCGCTTCTTTATTTGGTAGCTTATTGGTCCGCGTCACCAAAACGACCATCACTTCTTTAGAATAGTGTCCTCGCCGTACCATGATATGCCGTAAGATCCCGCTATGTGTAACTTCATCATAAGCTGTCACTTGATATTTTTGTAAGATCGCCAACACTTTTTGGATCACTTCATCGATCCGCTTATCTTGGATCAAGAAGTCTGTTAGTGGCAAGAAATTATGGCTACCACGCTTGAAAAAGCCAGCTGTCAATTTCCCATCAAGCTCACGGACTGGGACTTGGGCCTTGTTACGATAGGCATATGGTTCTGCCATCCCCAAAGTTTGTTCAACTGCTAGATCGGCTAGATGCGCCTTTTGCAATAGATCACTAACTAATTTTTGTTTGAATTTCAACTGAGCTGGATAAGCCAGGTGTTGTAATGGTGCGATCCCTGTTTGTGAATAAGCTTTGCCTTTCCCCGTCACCCGATCAGGACTGGTCGTTAAGCGTTCGATAACTTTAGCATAACCAAAATTTTTACCGACCTTTAACACATGGAGTTTAACTTTTTCACCAGGTAAAGCATCATCACAAAAAAGTGAATATCCGTCAACTTTAGCGACACCCATTCCTTGATAAGTCAGATCCACGATCGTCGCTTCTACTTTTTGATTTTTAACTACAGGTAATTTCCGTTTCATTACTTATCCTCACTTGTTTTAGTTTTACTTGTTCTTTTAAAAGCTGTCCTTAAATTAGGAAATTTCTTTTCTAAAAAATATGTACAAGCTAAGTTCGACACAGCTGAAAGTTCCCATAAATACCAAGTACTGCCCGTGCTAAAATACTTAAAGATAAAGAGGTCACGTTCAACTTCTTCTTGCAATTTTTCTAAAATCATTTGAAAGCCGATCCCATGCTCAGCTACAGCTTCTAACATGATCCCCACTAAAAAGACCAAAAACCAGCCAATATTATATGCTTTTCCTTTTTTGAGCAACTTGATCGGACGTCCATGTTTGTCAAATCTAGTAGTTTCTTTGAGCTCTGCATCCCTTGTCTGATACCAACCTAAGCACACTGCAACTATGCATAAAGCACACATTATCCCTACATTTTTCCAATTCCAAGTAAAGTTAGCTAAAAACATCCAGAAAGCATAGAACGGTAACGTTACAGCCTCTAACCGACTTACCTTCTCAAACTTGAACGCTTTAGAGCACATATACCCGACTGCAAGCAGTAAAATCAAATAAAATTTCATCATCAAACTTCTTTCTTTATCATTATTATCTATTCTACCAAGTCCGGGAACACAAAAAAAGTGGCAAAGCGCCACCATTTTTTATTATTCAGCTACATACTCAAAACGCTTGATCCCACTAAATTTCCCCGCATAAGTCATTTTTGCTTGTAGATCTGTTAACAATAAGACTAAAGTTGTTCCCGGATACGCCTTGACCCGCTCTAATTCGACTGGGTCAGCGGTTACTGTTTCTCCCTTTGTCAGCTTTTGTCCGTTCACTTTGAGCTTACCTTCCATTACATATAGCCCGGGTCTATACCCCATTAGATTTGGTAAAGTTGTTTTAGTTTGCTTATCAAAATGAGTATTATAGAGATAAGTTGCTTCTCTGATCGTCAAAGGACTAGCCGTATTTTCTGGACCTGCTAACAAATTCCAAGCACCATAACGCGTGATCTTGCGGTCAAAAAATTGCACGTTGGGACTCAGATCTTGTTCACGTGGACGAATAAAATCTGTAACATCTCTACATCCTCATCTGGCGTGGATTCTTGATGCCAAAAGCTTTTATGTCCATTATTGACCGCTTGTTCTTTACGAAAGATCTGCATCTTTTTCATCCCCTCATAGCTAATTTTAACAGTTTTAAAAGTTGTTTTTGGTCGTTTGAATTTAATCCAGCTAATGCCTCAGCATGGGCAGCCTCTAATTTAGGTGTTACCATCGAATATAGCTTACTTCCACGTTCAGCTACAAATAGTTGTTTTGTCTTTCCAACTTGTTTTCGCGTTATCAGCTCTAATTTCTCCATCTTTGTGATGATTTGAGTGATATTTCCCTTAGTCACGATCAAAGTTGTCGCCAATTCTTTTTGTGTACAACCAGCATGATTATATAAATGATTCAAAATATCATATTGTGCGTTGGTTATCCCGGCTTGCTGTAAGACTTCTGCACTGTTTGCCAAAAGTTGCCGTTGTAACTGACTAATACGCATAAAGATCAAACTTTCTCGATTCATCTTGCCACTTCCTTACAATTCAATTAGTAAGTTTATATATAAACTATGATCTTGTCAAGTAAAAAAGAGTGGCGCACCACTCTTAAGCTTTATCATGTTGTTGATGCCACGCCTTGATCTGTTCTAAGCGTTGTTTGAAACGGATCTCGTTTCCCTGCTCAGTTGGTAAATAATAAGTATGTCCCACTAAATTATCCGGCATCGTTTGCATTGTAGTCAGTTTGTCTTTAGCAAAATGAGCTAACTCATAACCTTTACCATAGCCTAATTCTTTCATCAGCTTGGTCGTCCCATTTCTGATCTGCAGGGGTACAGGTTCATTTAAAGTCTGTTTGACATCTTTAGCGACTCTTGTAGTTGCTTTATAGACGGCATTAGATTTAGGTGCCAAAGATAGATAGATCACCGCTTGGGTCAAATGCACATTGCATTCGGGCATTCCGATAAATTGATACGCTTGAAAAACATTGACCACTAGATTCAAAGCATTGTTATCAGCTAAGCCGATATCTTCACTGGCAAACCGCAACAAGCGTCGGGCAATATACAAAGGATCTTCACTACCAGCTAGCATCCGATTCAACCAATAGATCGCTGCATCAACATCGCTATTACGCATGGATTTATGCAGCGCTGAGATCAAGTCATAATGATCTTCACCGTTCTTATCATATTTGAGCGTCTTTTCCCCTAAAACTTGACTTAACAGATCATCGCTCAGTTCTAAAGTTCCATCTTGGCTGACATTTCCATTATCAACTAACATCTCCAAGGTATTCAAAGCATTTCGCGCATCCCCATCACTAAAGATCGCGATCTGTTCTAATAATGTCTTTGAGGCGGTGAGCTCTTTTTCAAATCCTTCTCGACAAGCACGATCCAATAATTCAACTAATTGTTCTTTCGTCAGTTGCTTTAAGACAAAGACTTTCAATCTGGATAAGAGCGCTGAATTGATCTCAAAAGATGGATTCTCTGTCGTTGCCCCGATCAAAACGATACTTCCATTTTCCACAAATGGGAGGAAAGCATCCTGTTGCGCCTTATTGAAACGATGGATCTCGTCTACGAAAACGATCGTCTTTTGGCCATAAGCAGTATTAGCTTCGGCTTCTTGCATGATCTTTTTGATCTCTTTGATCCCACTTGTGACCGCACTAAATGAGATAAAACCGGCTTTAGTCTGCTTAGCGATAACTTGAGCCAACGTCGTCTTCCCCACACCGGGAGGGCCCCATAAGATCATCGAAGTCACTCGATCTTGCGTGATCAATTCTCGTAAGATCTTACCTGGTCCCAATAAATGCGTCTGTCCGAAAACTTGATCTAACTTCTCTGGTCGTAAACGACTAGCTAGCGGTTCATTAGCTTGGTCCTCAAAGATCGATCCTTGTTGCATGCTCTCACCTCCGTTTATCTGTCGTTTCCATTCTATTACACCGAACATTAGTTTGTAAAAAATAAAATCAAAATACTTGTTCTAACAAAAAAGCAGCCAGTTACCTAGCTGCCTAATTGATTTTTTCATAGGTCTGAAGTCCAAAGTACCTTGACCTATTTACTTATGATCAATAATGATTTGATCGCTTCACGTTTATCCATAGCTTCATAAGCGGCTTGGACATCATCCAATGTGAAACGTTTGGTAAAGACCTTACCCGGTTCGATCTTGCCCTCTAAGACTGCCGCTAATAGTACGGCTCGATCATGAGTCGTGACCGAAGCGAGCCCACCGCGTAAACCGATATTTTTCCAAAATAGTTGATTAGAGCTTGGTTCAGTTTGCGGAACGCCTACACGACCGATCACTGCACCTGGACGAGCTACTTGCCCGGCTTGTTCGATCGCTGAAGTTGCCCCTACACATTCTAAAACAGCATCTGCACCCGCACCATCTGTCAATTCTAGTACTTTTTGAACTGCCATATCGCCACGCTCAGAAACAATATCAGTCGCTCCAAATTCACGGGCTAATTTAGCTCGATCTTCATGGTGGCTCAAACTGATGATCCGCTTAGCCCCACGTAATTTGGCACCGATAACGCCACAAAGTCCAACAGCTCCATCACCGATCACAACAACAGTATCACCGGCTTTGACTTCAGCCGTAAAAGCAGCATGATAGCCAGTTGCCATGACATCAGATAAAGTTAAAAGAGAATTCAACTGTTCATCAGTATAATCGGCTGGTTGGCCAGGGATCTTGACTAGGCCCCAATCAGCGTTATAATACCGCAAATATTGACCCTGATAGCCCCCATTACTGCCGGCTTCTTGATTTAAACAGTTACCATCAAAGCCTGCTTGACATGCCGCACAGTGCCCACAACCATGGGTAAAGGGGACGATCACGAAATCACCAACTTTGACATTTTTTACATCTGTTCCAACTTCAGCAACGAGCCCGATCGCCTCATGACCAACTAAACTGTTAGCTTAACGTTTAGAGATCCCGCGATACCACCAAAGATCTGAACCACAGACACAAGCACGCACGATCTTGATGATCGCATCAGTTGATTTTTGAAGTATTGGTTTTTCGACTTCCGTAACTTCCATTTTGCCTGGTTCTACAAAGATTGCCACTTTCATCCTATTTACCCCTCTCATTAATACACCGGACGATCACTGCCCTCAGTCTTAGGGTCAGCGATGCCTACACTATCATTGACTAAAAATTTTGGATCAGCAATGATCCTTAAGACCACATCTGCAATACTCTTACGCGAACCTGAAACACCGAGATAAGTTTCATCTTTATGAGTGATCTCATAAGCCACTTCACGGTCATTTAACCATGGGAGCCGTAAAGTCGTATAGTCTAGACCTGATCTTGCCAACAGCTTATCAGAATTTTTAGCTGATTCCAAGCCAGGTGCAACCATCTCTTTGTTCCAACGCCCAAATTCACCTAAAACTTCATCATAGATCCCTAAAATGTTGGTAAAGACGCCCCGCTTAACACCTGTTTCTTTCATCGCCTCGATCACATATTTAGTTTGATGGTTATCACTAGTATGATCGACCACGCCTACAAAGACTAGATCTTGACCCAAAATAGCTTGTTTGACATCAGCATAATTATTCAAACTGCCTTCGATCAACGTCACACGGTCATTATCTTCTAAAGCTGCCAAACGTTTTTTATCGCGTAAAAATAACGTCAACTCAACATCAGAAAATTCTGGTTCAGTTAAGACACGTTCCTCAACTAAACGCGAAATTTGTCCATTAGCTGCCATGATCAATACTTTTTTCATTTTTCTATTACCTCTTTTGCCCATGTTAAAATATCTTTTTTGTCATCCAAAAACTTCTCTCATTTTACTTTTGAGCATATTATGCTTCCACTTATTTACAAGAATAACTATAAACCTTGAAGTGAACTATAAGGCAAGTAGAAATTTAGATAAAAAAACTCGCTGCTCCATCTTGGAACAACGAGTTCTTAACTACTTATCTAATTTGATATTGTCAGATTCATCGAGTTCTTGGACACCATCAACAAAGTTTTTCTTGGCTTCGTCCATATCTTCATCTTCTTTGACTTCCGTGATCGCCCGTTCTGGGATCTCTTGGGTATTAGCAAAGATCTCAATGTGACGTTTCAAGTTCTTGAATTTCATCGGCGCATCCCCACCGTATTCACCATCGATGTTGATCATCATTTTTTCGTCGACTGGTTTAGCGACCAACTTAGATGTTTTAACATAGAGGATATTAGCGTCGTTGATGTGTTTACCACCGTTTAAGACCATTGTGATCAAACGCATCATTTCTAACAGATTGCTCGTCTTGACCACGATCAAGGTAAATTTTCCGTCGTCTAAACTGGCGTCGGGCACGATCTGCTCAAAGCCACCAACTGAATTAGTCAAAGCTAAGAAAAACATCGAGGCTTTCCCATCATAAACACCATCATCATATTCAAGGTGCATGTTGATCGGTTTGACCCGTGGCAACAATTCAGCTCCTTTAACTAGGTAAGCTAAATAGCCAAAGAGCGTCTTGAATTCAGATGGCACCGCATATGTCAATTCACTCAAGAGACCACCGGCTGCAATGTTGACAAAGTACTTATCATTGGCACGCCCGATATCCATTTTGACCGTTTTACCATTGGCGATAACTTTAGCTGCTTCGATCGGACTTTCCCGTGGTATCTTTAAAGCACGCGCATAGTCATTAGTTGTACCGGCGGGAATGATCCCCAACTTTGGCCGATGCTTTAGAGGGGCGATCCCATTAACGACTTCATTGATCGTGCCATCACCACCAGCAGCAATGATCAAGTTAAAGCCTGCTTGAGCTGCTCGTTTAGCTTCATTTTGAGCAGAATTAGGTTCAGGCGTCGTTGCAAAGGCACTCGTTTCATAACCAGCACGTTCTAAAATATTTAAGATCTCAACTAGATCATTTTTTAAAGCTTCACGTCCAGATGTCGGATTATAAATAATTCGGCAACGCTTTTGCATAATTATTCCCTCATGGCGCAGTTTGCGTCTATCTTTCCTTTAAACTTGCCATCAACAATTTATTAACAACTTTAGGGTTAGCTTTACCATGGGTCTGTTTCATGATGTTACCCACTAAGAAGCCAACCGCACGATCTTTACCATTCTTAAAGTCTTCGATCGATTGTTCGTTGTTGTCCAATACTTCATCGATGATCGGTTGCAATTTAGCTGGGTCAGATAATTGTACCATGCCTTTTTCTTCGACCCATGCTTTTGGTTCGGTATCATTTTTGATGATCTCTTTAAAGACCTTCTTAGCAATCTTAGATGAGATCGTTTCATCTTGGATCAACTTGATCATGGTTGCCAAATGTTCTGGTGTCAATGCCGTTTGACCTAACTCAACTTTTTGAGCATTCAAATAGGCACTAACTTCACCCATCAACCAGTTAGCCGCTAATTTAGCATCCGCTCCAGCAGCTACAGTTGCTTCATAGAAATCAGACATTTCTTTTGTTTGCGTCAAGACGCCCGCATCATATTCAGTAATGCCCCAGTCGTTGACATAGCGTTTCCGACGAACGTCAGGCATTTCTGGGATCGAATCTTTGACCTCAGCGACCCATTCATCAGAAATATGGATCGGTGGTAGATCAGGTTCTGGGAAGTAACGGTAATCGCTCTTACCTTCTTTGACACGCATCAAGATCGTTTCACCACTTGGTTCATCAAAACGCCGTGTTTCTTGTTGGATCTCACCACCAGCCATCAAGACACGTTCTTGACGCTTAGCTTCATATTCCAAACCTTTCTTCACGTGTTCAAAGGAGTTTAAGTTCTTCATTTCCGTCTTAGTCCCAAACTTAGTTGAACCGATCGGACGAACTGAGATGTTAACGTCAGCCCGCATTGAACCTTCTTCCATCTTCACATCGGATACGCCGGTAAATTGAATGATCTGACGTAAACGTGTCAAGTATGCGTAAGCTTCTTCTGGAGAAGCGATATCTGGTTTAGAGACGATCTCGATCAATGGTGTGCCTTGACGGTTCAAGTCAACATAAGAGTAGCCGTCCGGATTATGCGTGTTTTTACCCGCATCTTCTTCAACGTGCATTTCTTCGATCCCGATCTTCTTTTTAGTTCCATCTTCAAGTTCGATCTCAAGCCAACCATCGTGTCCGATCGGTGTTTGAGCTTGGGTGATCTGGTATGCTTTTGGATTATCTGGATAGAAGTAGTTCTTACGGTCAAAGTGGATATCCCGTGTGATCTCACAGTTAAGTGCTAAAGCAGCACGCATCCCGTATTCCAAAGCGCCCTTGTTCAATTGTGGCAAGACCCCAGGATAGCCCCAATCGATAACATTAGTATTCGTATTTGGTTCTGCCCCGTAAACTACTGGTGCGGGAGAATAAGCCTTGGAGTTTGTCTTCATTTCAATGTGGACTTCAAGCCCGATTGTTGTTTCAAAGTTCATTAGTTTTGACCCCCGATCGTTGGAACTTGTTTATGGAAGTCGGTTGCTTGTTCAAAAGCATAGCCCGCTTTATACATCGTATCTTCTCTAAATTGTGGTGCGATCAATTGCATCCCGATCGGCAAACCGTTAGAGAAACCAGCTGGAAGTGACATCCCTGGTAGACCAGCTAAGTTTACCGGGATCGTCAAGATATCATTCATGTACATCGTGATCGGATCATTGATCTCATCACCGATCCCATAAGCTGTTGTTGGTGCAGTTGGTCCTAAGATCAAGTCATAGTCGTTAAAGACTTTCGCAAAATCTTGGCAGATCAAGGTTCTAACTTGAGCAGCTTTCTTGAAGAAGGCATCATAAGTCCCAGCGGAAAGTGAGAATGTCCCTAACATGATCCGGCGTTTAACTTCATCGCCAAAGCCTTCCGAGCGTGAACGAACATAAACGTCTTCTAAGTTCTTAACATCTTGGGCTCTAAAGCCGTAGCGGATCCCATCAAAACGTTGTAAGTTAGATGAAGCTTCAGAAGAGGCAATGATGTAGTATACTTGTACCCCATACTTGCTGTGTGGCAAGGAAACTTCATCAACGGTCGCACCCAAGCTTTCAAATGTCTTGATCGCTTCTTTGATCGCTTCTTTAACATCTTCAGCAACACCTTCACCAAAGTATTCTTTTGGCATGGCGATCTTCATACCCTTGATATCACCATCTAAGCCTTGGGTAAAGTCAGGAACTTCACGGTTAGAGCTGGTAAAATCACGGCTATCATGACCGCTGATCGCATTTAGGACATAGGCATTGTCTTTGACTGTGCGTGTCAATGGTCCGATCTGATCTAAGCTAGAAGCAAAAGCGATCAAGCCGTAACGAGATACACGACCATAAGTAGGTTTGACCCCAACGATACCATTATATGCTGCTGGTTGACGGATCGAACCACCGGTATCTGAACCTAGGGCAGCTAAAACTTGGCCCGAAGCAACAGCGGCTGCTGAACCACCAGAAGAGCCACCAGGGACTTTAGTTTGATCCCAAGCATTCTTAGTTACCTTAAAGGCTGAACTTTCAGTCGAACCACCCATAGCAAATTCATCCATGTTGACTTTACCCACATTGATCATTTGAGCAGCAGCTAATTTTTCCATAACTGTTGCATCATAGATCGGGTCAAAGTTTTCTAACATCTTGCTGGCAGCCGTTGTCCGTAAGCCTTTTGTCACGATATTATCTTTGATCGCGATCGGGATCCCAGCTAAAACATTAGCTGGATCGATCCCATTTTGGTCAAGTTCTTTAGCTTGCTTCAAAGCAGCTTCTTCGTTTAAAGCTAGGAAAGCAGCGATCTGTTGATCACGGTCTTTGATCGTCTTGAAAGTATCTTTCGTTAACTCCTCCACGCTCAAATCTTTGTTGACCAATTTTTCATGTAAACTGGTCAGATCAGTTGTAAAATAATCCATGGGCTAGCCTTCCTCGCTTTCATCAATAATTGCTGGCACTTTGATAAAGCCATCTTTTCTTTCAGGTACATTTTCCATCAACAATTCACGGTCGGTCCCCTTAACTGCGATATCTTCTCGCATCACATTAAAGGCATCCGTCACAGTTGTCGTTACCGGTACATCTGTCGTATCGACTTCACTCAATTGTTGTACCATATTGATGATCTGGTCCATTTGACCGGTGAATTTTTGTAATTCTGCATCGCTAAATTCAAGCTTTGCCAAACTTGCAACGTGCTTTACTTCATTTGCGCTGATCGCCATCTTCATCCTTCTTTCTTGCATATCTGCTTAATATTTTAGCATAGATCTGCTGACTTTTTTATAGTCGATTTTATTCTAATCATCAAAGACGTGGGCATAGAAGTTACCACTATCTTTTTCGCGAGCTAGAAAGGCTTGAACTTCACCATCTGAGCCTTTGATCGTGATATCGATCGGAATATCACCCGGCAAGTAGGTCTTTGCCATCTGAGAAACAAACTGCGTAAAGCTTCTGATCTCAGTTTCACTGTAAAATTGGGTCGTGATCTTAACGTGCAGTTCTTGGAGTGACTTATTCTTATACTTGGCTTGAGCCGTTACCCCAGCTAAGTTAGGGAAAAAGCTTTGCGTCTTATTTTTGAAAGCATTGAAGGAACTTTCATCATTATCGTTGACCGCACCATTTTCTGCTATTGATGGCAAGACTGAGGTTTGGAGATTAGTTTCCTTCCAACTCCCCAAAGTATCACCATCACTCACACTATAAGCATAGAAAGTTCCCCCGACCAAACTATCATTAGGCGCTTGTTCATACATACAGATCAAGATCGGTACATCTGATGCACCATCGAGTTTTCTGACCCGCTTCAAGACTTCAGCTGCGGCTTTTTTACCCTCTTCTTCCATTTTTTCCTTGGAGATATTAGTGGTGTACATCGCACCATACTGTTCTTTTTGGTAATAATCCTTACGATTCATTCCGATACCGATCGTGATCCCAGCTAATTCCAGTTTGCCATCGGTCTCTTTCATGTAATCTTGTTCTTCGATCTGTTGGATATAGATCGGATTGCGCTTGTCTGCGTCTTTTTCGCCATTATCTTCAGGATTTAGACCAGTCGGGTTATCCTTTGACTTACGCCCGAGCCAATCTTGAACCGTGCCTTTGGTCAACAATTGGCCTTCGCGGAAAATGTAATCTTTGGTGGGAAATTCCTCTTTAGATAAGGTTGTCATGCCACTTTCAAAACTCTTTAAATTCAACATATTTTCTGAATTTTGAACGATCCCGACACCACGAGCCTTACTCGTTAAATAACGTCCATTTTCGATCACACCTTGATAATCGGAGGTATCTACTTGACCCGTAGTTTGGTAACCCTTTTTGGATTGTTGCGTTGATTGCGTGACTGAATTGCCAGAGCCACTGCTTCCTAAATTACCACAGGCTGAAAGTAACATGGTACCTGCACATAAGCTAACTAATGCTAAATACTTCTTTCTCATCAATTGCCTCCTGTTTGCCGTAAAAATTCATCTTCATCAATAATTTTTATTCCTAATTCTTGGGCCTTAGTCAATTTGCTACCAGCATCATGACCTGCAACTAAAAGGTCGGTCTTTTTCGAAACGCTCCCTGTTACTTTAGCACCATGCGCCTCTAAGATCTGTTTAGCTTCCGCTCGCTTGATCTTGTCGAGTTTTCCCGTTAAAACTACGGTCAGACCATTCAATGGATCATCGGCTGTTTGCTCGGCTAGCTCTTCAGCGCTCTGACCTAGGAAAGTCAAATTAACTCCAGCTGCAGTAAATTCTTCCAATAATAGGTCAACTTGTTCATTTTCAAAATATGTCACCACAGCATCCGCGATCGTTTCGCCGATCGAGTCAAGTTCTACGATCTCTGCTACCGTTGCTTTCTTTAAAGCTTGGATCGTCTTAAAGTGTTGGGCTAAGATAAATGCCGCTTTGGCCCCCACATGCCGGATCCCCAAGCCAAAAAGTAACCGTTCTAATGAGTTAGCTTTGCTCTGTTCGATCGCTTGTAACAAATTATTGGCTGATTTTTCTTTGAATTTATCTAACGTCAATAATTCATCAAAGGTCAAATTATATAGCCCCGCCGCATCTTTGATCAATTTCTTGTCGAAGAGTTGTTCAATGATCCGTGGCCCTAACCCATCTATGTTCATCGCATTTCGCGACGCAAAGTGCGTCAGACTTTCTTTTAATAAGGCTGGGCACTGCGGATTGATACACCGCAACGCAACTTCGTCATCCAAATGAACCAGTTTTGCGCCACATTCAGGACATTCTGTCGGTATCGTATAAGGTTGACTTGAAGCTGGACGTTTAGCCAACACAACTTCTGAGATCTCTGGAATAATGTCGCCTGCTTTGTGTAATTTGACAGTATCACCGAGGCGGATGTCTTTTTGTTGCAAATAATCAGGATTGTGTAAAGAAGCTCTTGAAACCACGGTCCCCGCTAAAGTCACTGGATCCATCACGGCCGTTGGTGTCACCACTCCAGTCCGTCCCACCGTCCATTCGATCTCACGGACGATCGTTTCTTGTTCGTCTGGTGGAAATTTATAAGCGATCGCCCAACGCGGAACTTTGACCGTATTTCCAACTTCGGCGTGGATCGCAAACGGATCAGCTTTGATCACGATCCCATCGATCTCATAAGCTAGTTGTGCCCGTTTAGCCTGATATTTATCAATATAGGCATCGATCTCAGCCATTTCACTCGCTACGATCGCTTCTTCATTGACTTTGAAGCCCCATGCTTTTAATTGAGCTAAAGCCTGACTTTGGGTCGCGACCCCAAATTTTTCGGGCTCCATCAAATAATACATAAAGACACTTAAATTACGCTTGGCTGTTTCTTTGGTATCTAATTGCCGCAATGAACCAGCTGCAGCATTTCTTGGGTTAGCAAAGACTGTTTGGCCCTGTTCTTCGCGCGCCTTATTCAATTTTAGAAATGACTCTTTTGGCATATAGCATTCGCCCCGGACTTCAACGTCGATCGGTTCACTTAAACGCAAAGGGATCGCCTTGATCGTTTTTAAGTTTTCCGTGATATCTTCACCGATGATCCCGTTGCCACGGGTCGAACCTTTGACAAAGACACCTTTTTCGTAGACCAATGAGATCGCTAAGCCGTCGATCTTTAATTCACAGCTATAAGCAAAAGTCTTGGCTACATTTTCCTCTAGTTTGGTTTTGAATTCGGCTAGTTCTGCTTTTGAAAAAACATCGCCTAGTGAAAGCATCGGAATCTCATGTTCGACCTTTTCAAAGCCACTTAAAACTTGACCGCCGACACGTCTAGTAGGTGAATCATCAGTTACGAGCTCAGGATACTTAGTTTCAAGTTCGACCAAACGTTGATAGGTAGCGTCATAGACATGATCTTCCACTGTTGGTCGATCTAACACATAGTATTCATGGCTCCATTTGTTCAATTGAGCACGTAGATCTTTGACCTCTTCTAAAGTCTTTGCTTCCATCTCTTTTACCTCTTTTTAAATCTTAGTGATCGGTGCAAAGGCCGCTAATAGTCGCTTGATCCCTTGGCCAGCAAAGGCGATATCAAGTTCGATATCTTCACCACTACCACTGACCTTGACCACAGTCCCTGTACCCCAGGCTTTATGGGAGACCTTATCACCGATATTCCATTGTTTCTTTTCAGCCCCAGTTCCTTGGCTTTTTTCGACAGTTCCAGCTGGTTTGCGGTAAACTGGCTTCTTAGCAAAAGGAACATCGACTTTGGTTTTTGGTTGATAATCAGCTAAAGTTTCGTTATCACTTTGCAACAATTCATCGGAGATCTCACTGATAAAGCGGGAAACTTGGTTGCTCTGGCGCCGTCCATAGAGCATCCGCGAGAAGGCATTTGATAAGTAGAGTTCTTCTTCAGCCCGGGTGATCCCAACATAGGCCAAGCGCCGTTCTTCTTCGAGCTCACTTTCATCCATCACAGCTCGGCCTAACGGGAAGATCCCTTCTTCTAAGCCCATCAAAAAGACTGTTGGAAATTCCAGACCCTTAGCGGCGTGCAATGTCATCAAGGTCACTTCATCTGGATCTTCATCAACGCTATCTTGATCAGAAACCAAAGCTAGGTCAGCTAAGAAATCAACGAACGGATCGCTATTTTCTTCTTCTGGTTCCCAGTTTTCATCAAATTGCTTTGTTACAGACATGAATTCTTCTAAGTTTTCTAGGCGACTTTGATCTTCGAGCGTATTTTTAGCTTGTAAGCTTTGTTTATAGCCCGATTCATCTAAAATGATCTCCGTCAACTCAGTGATATTCTTAGTTTTCTCCAATTCATTGAAGCGCCGGATCAACTTAGCGAAACTTTCTAATTGGGTAGCTACCTTGCCACTTACGCCAGTCATAATGACGTTTTCTGCTGCTTCGATCAAGGAAAGACCGTTCATCTCAGCAAATGCTTGCAATTTAGCCAAACTAGTTGCCCCGATCCCCCGTTTAGGTTCATTAGCAACACGCGCAAAACTCAAGGAATCATTCGGATTGGCAGCTAAACGCAGATAAGCTAAAATATCCAAAATTTCCTTTCGATCGTAGAACCGGTGAGCCCCAACTAATTTATACGGGATATTAGCTTTGACAAATGTTTCTTCGATCACACGTGATTGGGCATTTGTGCGGTATAAGACAGCAAAATCGCCATAATGCTTACCTTCAGTGCGCATCTTTTGCTGGATCTGCTTAACGACATAAAAGGCTTCATCGTTGGCATTATCTGCACGATAATAATGGATCTTTTCGCCTTCTGCATTTTGTGTCCATAATGTTTTAGCTTTACGATTGATGTTATTTTCGATAACTTCATTAGCCGCTTGCAAGATCGTCTTAGTTGAACGATAATTTTGTTCCAACTTGATCACGGTCGCATCAGGATAATCTTCCTCAAAATTCATGATATTTTCCATATTAGCTCCACGCCAACCGTAAATACTTTGATCAGCATCCCCCACAACACATAGATTACGATATGTTTGAGCTAACATGCTGACCAATTGATATTGAGCTTCGTTAGTATCTTGGTATTCATCCACATGGATATAGTGAAATTTACGTTGATAAAATGCCAATGTTTCTGGTGATTCTTTAAATAACCGGATCGTTTGCATGATGAGATCATCAAAATCCAAAGCTTGATTATTTTGCAACTGCTCTTGGTATAATTCATAAGCATCACTTACCACCTGTGAAAATGGATCAGCTGCATCTTTTCTTAGTTCTGCTGGTGTCTTTAAATCATTTTTGGCGTTCGAGATCGCACTCAGAACGGCCCGGGGCTCGAATTTTTTAACGTCAACGTTTAAGTTATCCGCTAAAATGTGTTTCATCAAAGTCCGTTGCTCACTTGTGCTTGCGATCGTAAAATTGCGATCATAGCCGATCTTTTCAGCATCACGGCGTAAGATCCGGACACATAAAGCGTGGAAAGTCGAGACCCAAATATCTTCTACACCTTCAGCGATCAACTTATTGATCCGCTCACGCATTTCCCGCGCTGCTTTGTTGGTGAAGGTGATCGCTAAAATATTCCAAGGATTTACATTTTTTTCTTCGATCAAGTAGGCTACACGGTGTGTCAAGACCCGTGTTTTCCCACTACCGGCACCGGCCATGATGAGTAGTGGCCCTTCAGTGCAGGCTACAGCTTCTGCTTGCTTATCATTCATGCCATCTAATAAGTTTCTTGCTGTCAAAATTTTCAAATCCCCTCTAAAATTTTCAATCAATGCCTATTATAGCAAATATTACAGCCCTATTCTTTAAAATTACTTAAATCTTAGCAAACAAGATGTAAAAAGACGCCGATATAAATACCGTGCGTCTTAAAAAATACTATTCAACTATTTCATCATCAGCTGTGATCTCATCCCAGATCCCAGTTGCTTCGACTTGTTCCTTGGCATGTTTGCTCGAATCAGCGGTCACTAGAACATAGCCTTCAGCTTTAACGGGATGAAGCGATTTAGGATAACGGAAATAATTGTAATGCCAGTTATCCTTTAAGACCCATTGTGTCCGCAAAGCATCGGTATCCTTGGTCGCGATCATCACCATCTCAGTTGGTTTTACCAAGTTAGGTTTAGACAAAGGGATCTGTGCCAAGGCACGCAAATGTTGTTCAAACATCGAAACGTCGGTCGCCTTATCAAATACATAACCTGAAGCATATAATGCCGGAATGATCCGTTTGATATACAAAGCACCACTCTTAGTCAAGAAAAATTCTGCTTGTAAGACCCCAACATAATCCAGTTCTTTGACGATCTCAGCTGTCAAGCGCTTGACCTCAGCTGCAACTTCACCATCTAAAGCTACTGGTGCCAAGGTCGCATGTAAACGGTGTTCGCGATAATAATCTTCTGCGATCGGGAAATACGTCAAGTTACCGTCTTTATCTCGGGCTAAAGTCAGGGATAATTCCTTTTCATACGGGATCCATGACTCGAGAATATAGGTCCCTAGATCGATTATGTCCGCACACTTAGCAATGTCGGTTTGTTTTTTGATGATCTGTTTTCGGCGCTTGCCAAAACCTTTTTGGATCGGTTTTAAAATGCATGGATAACCGATCGAACTGACTGCTTGGTAAACATCATCTAAACTGACGATCGTAGCATACGGCGCAACGTTGATATTGAGTTGTTCAAAGAAAGCCCGTTCTAATAAGCGGTCCTGCGTGATCTCCAACGTATCACTACCTTGGGGGACCCGCGTGAAGCGTTGCAAGAATTTGACCGCCTCAACATCAATGTTTTCTGAGGTATAAGTTACTAAGTCACACCGCTGTGCAAAATCTTGGAGCTTTGTTTTTTCGTTCAACTTACCGACCATTTTTACATCAGCTTCGGCTAACACGGGATTACTTTCGTCTGAACAATAAACGATCACAGTAAAGCCCATTTTCTTAGCCGCCCGTGCTAACATGATGCCGTTGGGATTGCCCCCGATGATCCCTAAAGTATCGCCTGGAAAAAGGATCTCTTGTTCCATTCTCTCACAACCTCTCGTATCACTAATACTTACTTTCTATTTTACCACATTACTCAGCAAGACAGTATTTTAACAATGTAAATTTTTAAAAATATATTTTGTGCCACCTAACAAAAAAAGCAGGCTATCACCTGCTTCACACATTATTTGTCTACATCTTCTAAAACACGCACTTGTTGCTTGATATCTTTTTTAGCTAGTCCTGCTCTACCCTTGAAGGCCAAATTCAATAATACTGAACTTAAACTTGCCACCACGATCCCATTACCTAAGAATAGTTGAACTGCACGCGGTAGATTTTGGAAGATATTTGGATAGATCGACACGCCCAGACCTAAACCGATCGAAACCGCCACAACTAAGATATTTCGTTGGTCGGTAAAATCAACATTAGCTAAGATCCTGATCCCTTGCACACTGATCATCGCAAACATCACTAGCATCGCCCCACCTAAAACCGGTGTCGGGATCATCGTCGCTAACGCCCCCACCTTAGGCAACAGCCCTAACAGCATCAAAAGTCCTGCTGACCAATAGATCGGACGCTTGGTCTTGATCCCTGAAAGCTCAAGCAAGCCAACATTTTGTGAAAATGTCGTATATGGGAAAGTATTGAAGATCCCACCTAAAATGACCGCCATCCCTTCAGCCCGATAGCCGAGTTTGAGGTCTTTTTCGGTGATCTTTTTATTCAAAATATCCCCTAAAGCAAAATAAACACCCGTCGATTCGACCATGGAAACCAAAGCGATGATGATCATCGTAACCGAAGATGACCATTCAAAGTGAGGCATCCCAAAGTAAAAAGGCTGTGGTACGTGGAACCACGGTGCTTCATGTAATGGCGCCAAGGAAACTAGCCCCAGCGCTGCAGCTACTAAACTCCCGATCACTAATCCCAGTAAGACTGCGATCGAACTCAAAAAGCCCTTTGCAAAGACTTGGATCGCTAAAATCAAGATCACCGTCAAAAAGCCCAAAGTGATATTGGTAAGTGAACCAAAATCTTTAGCACTAGCATTACCACCACCGATATTTTGGATCGCGATCGGGATCAATGTCAGACCGATAACAGTGATCAACGTCCCTGTGACCACAGGTGGAAAGAGGCGTTTGACCTTCGAAAACTGGCCCGAGACTAGACAAACAAAGATCCCCGCCACAATGATCGCCCCATACATCGTCTGGATCGTAAATTGGCTTCCGATCATCTTTAACGGTTCGACAGCTTGGATCGCACACCCTAAAACAACGGGCAGGCCGATCCCAAAATAACGATTGCGCATAAGCTGAAGTAAAGTAGCTAACCCACACATAAAAATGTCGATCGAAACCAGGTAAGTCATCTGTTCGGTGTTAAAATTCAAGGCTGTCCCGATCAATAAGGGAACGGCCACCGCTCCAGAATACATCGCTAATAAATGCTGTAAACCTAGTAAAGCCGCCTGACTATTATTTGCTTTTTTCATCGTGTTATTCCCCCACAAAGTGCACTTTATCGTCTTCAAAAGAAGCGATCCGCGCAAGTGATTCCAATCTTACCCCGCGCTCTTTGATCAATTTAGCCCCATCTTGGAACGATTTTTCAACAACTACCCCTGCTCCAACGATATGGGCGCTAGCTTGGCGACAGATCTCAAGTAAGCCCAAGACTGCCTGCCCGTTAGCCAAGAAATCATCGATCACTAACACGCGGTCAGTTTCCGATAAAAATTTTTGGTCAACTGAGATCGTATTGGTCACCTTTTTAGTATATGAGTAGACCTCAGCCGCATAGACATCACTATCCAAGGTCGATGGCTTTTTCTTGCGCGCAAAGACCACTGGAATATCCATCACGAGTCCAGCCATGATAGCTGGTGCGATCCCTGAAGCTTCGACCGTCAAGATCTTTGTCACAGCCTCATCTTTGAATAAACGCTCAAATTCTTGGCCGATCTCATACATCAACTGTGGGTCGATCTGATGGTTCAAGAATTGATTGACCTTTAATACGTTTCCCGGTAAAACAACACCATCTTGTTTGATGCGTTCTTCTAATACTTTCAAGCTATAGCCCCCTAAAAATAATAAAGACCAGACTTTGGCAAAAACAAAAGTCTGGTCTCCTAACGTTTTTTTACTCATAGTCCAAGATTTACGGTCTTGGGTAGAAACTCGCCAACCAGATTATGGCATTATATAAGTAACCTGTAGCTAGAATAGCATAACTATTTTTCGTTTTCAAGCTCAAATATTCGGCTTTTACACCAAAATATCTGAAATGTATCATAAATCGTATTGATTTAAATTATACTGTTTGATCAAGGCGATCAACTTTTCGGCATAATTAGGATCAGTCGCGTAGCCTTGATTTTGTAAAGCCCACGCTGCTTGTTCATAATTTTTGGCTTGCAGTACTGGCCCATAATGATCGGTATTCCAGTCCGTTCCATCAACAAAAAGTTGTGTATGCGCCTTGACCGAATCTTCCCAACTGCCATAGACTGCAAAAGTATCCTTGATCGTAGTCCATTGGCCATCGACATATTCTTGCGTTGTCATCAAAGACCCGTTCGGATTTTTGATCCCAAATAAGTTATTGTACTTAGCAGAAAGTTCACTTTTGCCCCAATCAGACTCTAAGGCTGCTTGAGCTAAGGTGATACTTGCTAAAACACCATACTGGCGCTGTTCGGCTTGCGCGATCGGAGCAAGTTGCTTGATAAAATTTTGTTTAGCTTGTTCATCATTTGAAGTTGTCGCTTGCGGTGTCTCACTAGTAGCAAAATATTTATCTGCCATGCCCGTAAGAAATGTTACCGCTAGTAGCACTATAAAACCTAAAAAAAGTAACTGTGAGTAATTTTTCTTTTTTCGACGTGCCACAAAATACCGCCTTTCTTAAAAATCAAGAACCTACGCTTTTAATTTTCTCAGTAAAGAAAGCGAAACACTGGGGGCAATAATCGCTGCCAAAGCCGCTTCTGGTAACCCATTTGTTGCCACGACCCCCAATAGATATGGTAACAAGGCTGCTACATCCAAGGCATACATGGCTGGTGCTTGCCCTTGATAAAAGAGATAGATCTGGCCTAAAACTAACAATGTATTAGTCAATGACCCTAAAACGGCTGCGATACCTGCAGCTAAGATCTTTGAGGATAAGCGTTTAGATAACCACATAAATGTATAGCCTGCCACGACCCCGATCAAGATCCGAGGTAAAACAGAGACCAGTGGATTCGTAAAGACGATCGTTGCCAAGGGACTCGTCGGCCAAACAAAGGCGCGAATAAAGGTGATCGTGCCCCAGACTCCACCGACGATCGCACCATCTTTAGGTCCTAAAACGAGTGCAGCCACGATCACAGTGATATGGATGATCGTTAAATTAAGGGGGCCAAGTGGAATATAACCCAGAAATGGGATAAAATTTTGGATGATAATGATCGCTGTAAATAGCGCTAAAAAGGCGATCCGTTGCGTTTTTTTTCGTTGTTTCAAATTAAACTTCCTTTTTTATGATCTTTTTATAGATTATATTATCCTGCGTTAAATATTACAAAAGAAAAGTTCGCTGATCACTTGTAAGTTTATTTTAGTCAAATTTGGCTATGATGCAAGGAATTTTCCAAAAATTTAAAAAAGTCAGTTCTAATGCTTACAGCACTAAAACTGACTTTATATTACACTAAATAAATTGTAAGATCGCCATCAAGATCGGTACTACGACTACAAATAAAACAGTACTCATCACGACCACATCAGTCGCATATTTAACATCCCCATGAGCTTCCTTTGCCAAAATAGGTAAGACGGCTAACATTGGAGTTGCTGATTGAACAACTAATGTTTGACGCATCAATGTCGGTAAGTCGACCCCAAAACTTGCACCTGCTTTGATCAACAAGATCAACACGACTGGTGATAACACAAAACGACCTAATAATGCCAAAATCGAATCGCGTTCGAACCGGAAATTGTTCAAACCTGCATCACATAACACGATCCCGATATAGATCAAGGACAATGGTGTCACCAAAGCACCGACATAAGACAAGGTTTGTCCCATAAAACTTGGTACTGGGATCCCTAATAGCAACCACACGATCGCTACGATAAAACCAACGAGTGGCATTGGTAGAACTTTTTTCCAATTGATCTTATGAGCTTTCTTTTGACTCTTATCGACCGTTGGATCATCATTTGAGATCAAGTAGACCCCAAAAGCCCAAGTTGAAACGGTATTGATGATGTAATAGATCAAGAAATAACTCATCGCCTTTTCACCAAAAAGCGCATTGTTCAAAGGCATCCCGATAAAGATCGTATTTGCGTTAACGACCGCATTCATGAAGATCCCCCGACGACCCGGCTTGATCTTTAAGACTTTAACTGCTGACCAAGCGATCACATAACCAATGATCACACCTAAGGCTGGGAAAATAATACCTTTTCCTAAACCTAAGAGGCTTTCCCGAGTCAAGTGATCCATCACACCCATAAAGATCGAAGCTGGTAAAGCGATCTTAGTGATCAAAGATGCGATATTGCCACCAAATGAATCGGCAAACCAACCTGTTTTACGTAAAATATAACCAAGTGCCATGATCAATACGATCACAAGCACACTTGAGACGGAAGTTAAAAAAACTGCCATAATAATTCTCCTTTTTCTTCTGCCAAAGATAAAAGACCAACAAGTGGCCTTTTATCAATTTATTAATATTTAGGTTCCCACTTCATATCAGCCACTGCCTTCTTAGCGTCTGTCACGCCAGCAAGGCCTTGATCGATCGCTGATTGTGCTACGACTTGAGCAACTGTTTGTGAGAATTCTTGTAACTTAGAAACTGGTGGTAACACTGCAGCACCTGGTTGATCTGGATCAACGATACCACCTAAAGCGTGGGCTGCATCGGCCAACATCTTTTCGTTTAAGATCTTAGCTTTAGCCGCGATCGCACCAAAACCAACACCTGGGTAGACCAAAGCATTGTTTGCTTGACCGATATTGTAAGTTACACCGTTATATTCGATATCACCAGCTGGGATACCTGTTGCAACTAAAGCACGACCATCTGTCCATTTCAAAAGATCTTCTGCTTTAGCTTCAGCCAAACGTGTTGGGTTAGACAATGGGAAGATCACTGGACGTTTCGTGTGAGCTGCCATTTCCTTAACGATACTTTCCGTGAATGTACCTGGTTGTGTCGAGGTCCCGATCATAACAGTTGGATGAACTGCTTTAACGACAGCTTCTAAGTTCGTTAACTCATCAGCATTCTCAAATTCTGAACGTTTGCGCACAAAAGCTTTTTGACCTGGAGTTAGATCTTCTGTATCTTCGAATAAAAGCCCTTGTTTATCGACTAAGTAGAAGTGCTTTTTAGCTTCTGTTTCGCTCAAGCCTTCGCGAACCAATTCATCAAATAACATATTGGCGATCCCGACACCAGCTGTCCCAGCACCGAAAGTCAAGAAGATCTGATCGGTGATCTTTTCTTTAGAAATATTCATCGCACCCAAGACACCAGCAAGCGAAATGATACCTGTTCCTTGGATATCGTCATTGAAGGTCAAGATCTTATCTTGATATTTTTCCAAGATGACCGCTGCATTCGAGCGTCCAAAGTCTTCAAAGTGCAGTAAGCTTTCAGGGAAGAGTTTTTCTGCTGTAGCAACAAACTTGTCGACCATTGCATGGTATTTTTCACCATAAACACGTGCATGGCGGTTACCAAGGTAAAGAGGATCATTCAATAGTTTTTCATTATTTGTTCCGTTATCAAGTGAAACTGGTAAAACTTGAGCTGGATCGATACCAGCAGCTGCTGTGTAGACCATCAATTTGCCGACTGCGATATCAACACCATTAACGCCCCAATCACCCATACCAAGGATACCCTCAGCATCAGTTACAACGATCAAACGAATGTCACGCCCGTCAGCCGCATTTCGCAAGGACTCTTCGATGCTGTCTTGGTCATCAACAGAAATAAAAGCTGCTTCTTGGGGACGCGTGAAGATCTCACTGTATTGTTCGATCGATTCAGCGATCACTGGATCATACACGATCGGCATAAATTCTACGATATGTTGTCCCATCAAATAGTAGAATAGTGTTCGATTCGTATTAAAGATCGTCATCAAGAATTGGCGTTGTTCTAATTGGCTTGATTTGCGCTTGAATTGACCGTAAGCTTGGTCTGCTTGTTCTTGTAAAGTTTGGACCTTAGCTGGTAAAGCACCTGTCAAACCAAGTTCTTTACGTTCTTCAACTGTAAAAGCTGTTCCTTTATTTAAAAAAGGATTATTTAAAATGTTCATTGTATCTGCCATGTTTATCGGCTCCTTTTTTACTAGATCTCAATTGATGTCACTCATTTTAAAACGGTGCGATTTTTATAGTCAACTTTGTGGTACACTATTAGTAAAATTAATATGAGCTTTTAAAAAGCTGTCAAATCAAGGATCTGAAGATGAATATTAGAGATTTTGAATATTTCCACCAATTAGTCAAAGAAAAAAATTTTTCCAAAGTTGCCCAGATATTCTCTGTTAGCCAACCAACGGTCACATTAGCGATCAAGCGGCTCGAAGAAGAATTTGAAACGACCTTTTTTATCCGGGATCGCTCACACAAAGAATTACTGGTCACCCCTAGTGGCTACCAATTTGATGCCCATTTAAAAGTGATCTTAAACGAGTTAGCTATCGCTAAAAAAGAAGCTTTGCGTGCTAAACAAGAAAAATTACTCTTTGGGCTACCACCGATCATCGGTAATTATTTTTTCCCCAATATCGTTTCTAAATTGATCGCGACTGGTTTGATCGAACAACTCGAGACTAGGGAAGCTGGTTCACAAGCTCTACTTAAGCTCTTATTAGATGGCTCGCTTGATTTTTGTCTCTTAGGCTCACTTGAACCTTTGACCCAACCCGCTCTAAAAGCTGAAACTTTTGCTCAAGCGTCATTTAAGATCATCGTCAGCAAGCAACATCCCCTAGCCTCAAAAAAGGCCGTCTATTTTTCCGAATTAAAAGACGAGCGCTTTATCGTGCATAATGAAGGTTTCATTCACGATAAGGTCCTCAAACTCTTAGCTCAAAAAGAACACTTCCGACCTGATATCATCTACCGTACTAATTACGTCCACGTATTAAAATCCATGGTCGCAAGCAACACGGGGATCGCCTGTTTGACAGACATTGCGATCAGCCCCAACGATGACTTTTCCGTTCTAGAACTCCTAGACGAACAACAGCCCAAATTCTTACTCTCGATCGTCACACGTGCGACTCAAGTAATAACACCAGCTAAAAAACAGTTGCTAGATATCTTGCACGACACGGTCTATAACTCCCCTATCGGAAAGGAAAATGAATAATGACTTTAGCAAGATTTACCGCTCCGCAACAACAATATTTCAAACTAGCTATGACCGAACTCAAAGCACAAAAGAAACGTTACCACTGGATGTGGTTCATGTTTCCCCAATTACGTGGCTTAGGCAAAAGTCAGACCGCTCACTTATACGGGATAGCTGATCTCAATGAAGCCCAAGCCTTCTTGGCCGATCCATATTTAGGCAACAATTTACGTCAATTGTGTGAAGTTCTGTTACAAGTTCCGACCAATAACGCTAAAACGATCTTTGGTTTTCCCGATGATCTAAAGCTCAAGTCGTCAATGACACTCTTTTTTAAAGCCAGTAACGACCCCATTTTTCAAGCTGTACTGGATAAATTTTTTCACGGTGAACATGATCAAAAGACCCTTTTATTACTAAAAAATATGTAACAAACAAAACTAACATAACAACAAGGCCCTCACCACGATGCCACGTGGTGAGGGCCTTATATACTATTCTTTTCGCAAAGCTTCAACTGGGTCTAATTTTGAAGCGCGATCGGCTGGCAAAAGTCCCGCTAACATGCTGATGACTACACTGATCACGATCCCTGTCAAAATATAGTTAGTCGTCATCATCACTACTGGCACCTCAAACTGCGCTACCGTAAAATGGTTGACTAAAACTTGTAAGATCCAAGTCAACACGACTCCCAGTATTCCTGAGCTGAGACCGATCAAGAAAGCTTCTGAAACAAAGATCCGGCGAATGTCTTTTCTTCTAGCACCTAAGGCTTTCAAGACTCCGATCTCTTTAGTGCGTTCAACCACCGAGATATTCAAGACTACTAAGATCATGATCGCTGAGACCACTAACGAAACGGCGGCGATCGCGGCTAAGACATAGCTGATGACATCCATCATCTTAGTAAACATCTCAGTCATCGTTTCTTGCATCGAGCCACTGAAACCAAGCTTTTTGACCTCATCTTTGATCTTTTCGGTATTGTCTTTATCCTTAGTATAGAGATAGACAACATTAGGCTTCAACGTCTGTCCATTTTGAGCAAAAATATCTTTTAGATCGCTATAACGGACGATCGCAGTGCTGAAGTTAGACCCCTGCTGTTCATAGGTCCCGCTGACCTTTAATTTTTGCTCGACTTGCTTACCATCGATCGTTAGCTTGAACGTTACTTCTTTACCAACAATATTCTTGGCCAAGAGATCTGCCGTTCCCTTATCAAGTAATACCTCATCTTTTCCAGGGGCTTTACCTGAAACGATACTTGACTTGGTGATATTGCTCGACATCGTTTGTAACGTCATGATCGTAGCATTTTTATCACCATAACTAACACTGTTTGTGCCTAACGAAAGCGTCGAATAGCCCTTTTCCAGACGATCGACATGTTTGATAGTTTTAAGTTTTGTGATATCTTTTGTCGTAAAATCATTATCTGTTCCCGAGCCCGTCAAAGCTGCCATATTGTTTTGTTGCATCCGACTGATCTCTGCATGATCGTCCATATCCGGTTGCTTATCAGGATCAGGCATCATGCTTTGGCGATGGACTTCTGTCACATTAGGATTGGTGTAACTATTCATCGTATCTTTAATATAATTAGTTACGCCCCGCCCGATCGATAACATCAAAACAACTGCCATGATCCCGATACTAGTCCCAAAGGCAACTAAAGTATTACGGCCCAATTTGGCTTTCATATTGAGAAAGGCTAATCTGATCGCATTGAACAAGCTCATATTTTTGACTTCGATAGCGTCATGTTCTGTTCTCGTCGCTAAGGGCTCTAACTTACCCGTCACTTCATCTGAAACCAGTTCTCCATTATCGATCCGCAAGACCCGTGTACAATGGGCAGCTACACGATCTGAGTGAGTCACCATCAAAACTAACTTACCACTTTGCGCGATCTCTTTGATCAAAGCCAAAACATTGTCTGTCGTTTCAGCATCTAAAGCCCCCGTAGGTTCATCAGCAATGATAACATCGGGATCATTGATCAAAGCCCGGGCGATCGCAACGCGTTGCTTTTGGCCGCCAGAGATCTGATCTGGCTTTTTATAGAGATGATCTTTTAAACCAACCTTTTCTAACAGTTCCTTAGCGCGTTTGACCCGCGTCTCCTTATCGACATTAGATAACGTCATCGCTAAGGCAACATTATCGATCAAATTCAAATGGGGGATCAAATTAAAGTTTTGAAAGATAAACCCGATGCTTTTCTTATGGTAATCAGCTAGTTCTTGTGCAGTGTAATCGCGCAAATTTTTACCGCGATAACTGATTTCACCCTCAAAGTCAGAATCCAAGCCACCGATCAAATTCATCAACGTGGATTTTCCACTCCCCGATTCACCGACGATCGAGACTAACTCACCGGCTGAAAAGGTCGCATTGATATTTTTCAACGCCTCAAAGGTGCCACCTCCAGCCATTTTATAAATTTTAACGACATTTTTTAATTTTAAGATATCCATCCTGCCCATCCTCTCTGTATCTTCCCCCTCACCATAATTTTAATATTTAATAATTGAACCGTCTACAAAAAAAGACTAGTGACAATTGCCCCTAGTCTAAGCCGTTTTAACTATGCATGTGCTCTTCTACTAAAGATAGCCGACACAATAAGTACCAAGATCACCGCACCGATGATCGAAGGAATGATCGCCATCCCCGCAACCTGTGGTCCCCAAGCACCTAGTAAAGCTTCACCTAATGATGAACCGATCAGACCAGCTAAAATATTACTGATCCAGCCCATCGAACCACCATTTTTCGTCAAGGCACCTGCAATTGCACCAATGATCGCACCAACGATCAATACCCAAAGCCAATGTAACATTTAAATCACTTCCTTATTTATTTTTATCGTCTTTTTCAAATTTTTCTTTTAGTTTTTCAGCACCCTGTTCGATATCTTCTTTCAGATCAGCTGCTTTTTCACGCGCTTTACCCAACAATCCTTGTGCTTTACCTTGCGTTTCGCGCACCTTGTCATCGGTCAATTTTCCTTCAGTCTCTTTGACCTTACCTACTGCCTCGTCTTTTAAGCCTTTTAATTTTTCTTCACTCATTTTTGGTCCTCCTACTTATTATCTTGTTGCAATTCTTCTTTAGTTTTTACGTCGTTGATATGCATTTCAAATTTCACTAAATTTAGCCCTGTCATCTCGCGTAAAGCTTTTTGGACTCTGCTTGAGACCTCTTCAAAGATCGTCTCGGCACTTTTACCATATTCGATCGTGGCATCCATTTTGATCGCCACTTGCTTTTCACCGACTTCAGCTTCGATCCCCTTGGTCTTATCGGTCCCTTGGGTCAGTTTATCGGTAAATTCACTGAACATGTTGCCATCAAGTGAAATGATCCCGGGAACTTGATTTGCTGTGATCCCGGCAATTTTTTCGATCACCTGATCATCAAAGGTCAATTTCTGTTCTAACTTTTCTTTCTCCATATCGCTTACCTCGCAATTTCTTTGTATCCCTAGACAATAGTAACTTTTTGATCATAATGATATGGTTTAAGTTTTAAATTTAAACGTCTTAGTTCGATATTCAACATCTCCTTTAAATCACGCCTCACAGTTTGGGTGATTTGTGACTCTAACACTGTAGGATCGGTCGTTTGCGATAACGTCGCCACAACAACTACATCAGCTTGCTTTCGATTAGATAACAACTTAACTTTGACCTCAATGTTAAACAGATCATACTTACCAAGCGTCAAACGAACATTATTCTCAACTGCCTTTTGATCGATCTGAACCTTACTGGCATGATCGCGGTGGATCGTCATACTGCCCTGTGTCGTCGGACGACTGATCGTCCAACTAAGCCACAAAACTGCAAGTACAACTAGATATATCCCAAGGCCTAAAATGACCTTTTGACCAAAGTCAGTCAGTAGATAGGCAAAAATATTTTGGAAGATACTTGCCTGTGGGAAAAACCACCAAGCGATCACGATGCCTCCTAAAGCAGCTTGGAGAAACATTCCGAAACAAACACTCCATTTGATCCATGCTTTCATGACATCACGCCTTTCTTGTCCCTGTCTTAACACTAACAGGTATCTCACATTTTTGCATGCTATTTCATAAGCAAATCAAACTTCTTAACATAAAATAAATAATATTTAATTTTTTATTATTTTTTCAAAAAAAGAGGCTTTTGTGATATTTGCACCACAAAAGCCTTAAATCATTATTACTATTCAATTCGTTTAAAGAAGAAACTCTTTAACCAATTACGATTTTTCTTTAGTTGTACATAAGCTATCACTGCGAAAAGCAAGGCACCGATAAAATCAGCGAACAGATCGCCCATCGTATCCATCAACGCAGCGCGTCCAACTAACGGACGTCCCGCCTGCATGTAACGTTGGAGGTTCATGCCAAAACTATCACACGTAAACTCATAAAATTCCCATAACACACCACAAAAGACCGCAAAGGCTACGCTATACATCCCAATAAAAAAGGGTGAGATCTTTTCGATAGCATCATCTGGAACTAAAGCGCCAAAGGCTGAAAAGGCAAAACCACCTAACAATGCACCACTTAACAAATGCAGCCCTTTATCCCAATATGGAACACTGTAGAAATGATAGACTGTCCCTAAATAGACTGACCCATAAATAAAGAGGGCAAAGAACAAATACAATGTTGGTGGTAAATAGATCCGCAAGCGCTTAGCGACCCACTTGGGGATCAGTACAATGATCAAACCTAATACGATCTCAAGTGCTAAAAACCAAGCTGCTCCTTGCTCTGCCGTGGGACCTAATAGAGCATCCTTGACTGTAAAGCCCAAGGATAACACCATCGAAATAACGACGAACAGTAAAAATATATTCAAACAACGTTCACTAAAACTGCTTTTTTGCATGTTTTTCTTCCCTTCAAAAAATACTGCTATGTATTAATTAAAGGACAAGCACACAATTTTCGCAAGCGATTATCATCAAATCGTTGGGAAAAGTCCATAATTTTCCGTTTCAAGCACCTTAGTTTTGATCTTGCGCTCCGATAATCCCTCTTGTAGCAGTGGTAACTTTAAGCGTGATTGTTGGTCCAGTAAAAAAACGACCATTTCTGCTTCGTTGACCCCAAATTCATCAGCTGCAAACGCAACCAGCTTCAAATGTAGATCTTCTGTCAACTTTTTTAGTGCTTGATTCAACACTTGTTGTTTTGAGTTATTACTCTTGATAAGTAACATGTCGATTCCCCCTAATTTTTAGTAAGGCAAAAAGGGGTTCCCACATCAGGCCCCCCCTTATGCCGATAAGTATGAACAAGCTCGATCAAAAAAGATCGGCTTTCCGCCACTATAACTTATAATGCCAGAAAAATGTCTTATCAGGTCTTGACTGATTTCAGGACGACAAGCTTTTAACGCCCTAAGGCTGATACAGTGGGGCTTCACCGCTTAGCCTAAAACTTGAAAATGACAGGATATAAAAATTATGCTATGATTGTGTCAGAATAATTGATCAAAGCTGACCAGCTAATTGTTGGCGCAATTGCTGGCATTAAGTTTCAATATCGTCAATGGACATGGATCAGTATACGGGAAAGTAATACTGATCCTTTCAACAAAGCAAACAAAATAGAGACAATTTTTAGATATACCTAAATCCTTTACACTATGAATATATCACTCCAAAATAGGTATGTCAATAAATCATCTTCATTTTGCACCCACTTTTTTCATTGGCGCTTTATTTGGTCGAATTGATAAAGGAGGTGTGATATGAAGTCAACGATCCCCGAAGTGATCATCACACTTCGAGAAAGTCACGACCTATCGCAAGCACAACTTGCTAAGCTGATGGGCTTAAATAAAAACGTTATGGGGCGGATCGAACATGGTGATCGCCCATTACGCGCAGAGGAGATCTTAAAACTAGCCGAGATCTTCGATGTCTCAACTGATTTTATCTTAGGTAAAAAGTCTGCGGATATTCCTAAGGGAGAAAAGCTTTATCACAAATATAATGAACAAACTGCAAAAGATCTCGCACGCAAGATCAAAGACTTGATCGATCTTACTGAAAATGAACCCGATCTAAACTTTGACGGCCTACCTCTAACATCTGACAATCGCAAGTTACTTGCCAACGCGCTTGAGATCGGCTTAGAACTCAGCCAACGCAAGCAAGCAGAGCATTATGATAATAACTAGAAAAGTTCTCTAATTTAGAGGACTTTTTATTTTACTTTTCTGAGGCAAGTGCTAAACTAAAACCAAACATACGTTCAGGAGATTTAAAAATGGAGCGCTTATTTGAAAAAGTCATTACTCTCAAACGATACGATTGGACTCTTGATCCTTATATTCTCTGTGCTACCTTAGATATTGAGATCTTATACTTTGATCTTGGCGATATTCTAGGCTTTAAAACCACTTACTGTGATGTCTCATTGATCTATCTCAACCAACACCTTGCCACTACTACGCAACGTTTTGTCGTCGCACATGAACTAGGGCATATTTTGCTCCATAAAGGGATCAAACCACTATTGCTCCAATATATGAACCATAGTCGTTTTATCTCACACTTTGAAGCAGAGGCCGATCGATTTGCGATCATCTTGCTTTTATGTCACTACTACGCGACGACCGATCTAGAAGTTGGTCCAGATAAATTGATGTATGAGCTGGGGATCCCCGAGCATTGTAAGGCATTATTCTTAGATACGTTTTCTCAAATGCAATTGCATCATCAACACTTAGCGCAGTTACTGCTTTAAAATAAAAAAGCCACGGTCAAGACCGTAGCTTTCATGAAATATATTAGTTTGTAAAACCGTATTTCTTGTTGAAGCGATCCACACGACCATCGGCTTGTGTGAATTTTTGCTTACCTGTGTAGAATGGGTGTGAGTCGCTGGAGATTTCCACACGAATCAATGGGTATGTGTTACCGTCTTCCCATTCAATTGTTTCTTCAGTTGTCTTTGTTGAACCAGACAAGAACTTGTAACCTGTAGCTGAGTCCATGAAAACAACTTTGTGATAATCTGGATGGATTCCTTGTTTCATTCTAATTTCGCTCCTTTGCCCTGATCCATTTGCTGGGTCAGAGTTATTTTCGTGTTATACAACAAACAACATGATACCATGAATTTTACTTCGTTGCAATTATCTTTTGCGATTTTGTGTCGAACTATTTGAAAGTTCTAGTTGATCGATCTGCATACAAAAATCTTGATTATTTTTGGTTTGGCGCAAGATCTTTAAGATCTGTTCGGTGTCCTTTAGCGTGTCATCCCCCATCGCACGGCGCAGTTTCCAAACTGCTTCCAATTCATCGTCTGAAAGGAGTAATTCTTCTTTACGCGTTCCTGATTTTTTCAAGTCGACCGCTGGGAAGATGCGACGTTCGGCTAAGGTTCGGCTCAATTGCAGTTCTTGGTTACCGGTCCCCTTGAACTCTTCAAAAATAATATCATCCATTCGACTACCAGTATCAACTAAAGCGGTCGCCAAGATCGTCAAGCTCCCACCTTCTTTGACATTCCGCGCAGCCCCAAAGAACTTCTTAGGGCGATACAGTGCCGTTGGATCAAGACCACCAGATAAGGTCTTTCCGCTTGCTGGGACGACTAGATTATATGCTCGAGCTAAACGTGTCAACGAATCCAATAAGATGATGACATCTTGTTTGTCTTCAACTAACCGCATCGCTCTTTCTAAGACCAGCTCAGAAATATGCACATGGTTTTCTGGACGTTGATCAAACGTTGAGTAGACGACCTCACCATTTGGATTGATCTTCGCTAAATATTCTTCCAGATCGGTCACTTCTTCAGGTCGTTCATCGATCAGAAGGACTAATAGCTTTGCTTCGGGATGATTTTTCGAGATCCCTGCCGCAATATCCTTTAAAAAGGTAGTCTTACCCGCTTTAGGTGGTGCCACGATCAGCCCCCGTTGGCCAAAACCGATCGGGGCAAATAGGTCGATCATTCGTGTCGATAATTTTTTAGGATCATGTTCTAAGATCAAACGTTGATCAGGATATTTTGCCGTTAACGCTGGAAAATGCGGTCTACCTTTGGCTTCTTCTGGACTTTTTCCGTTAACAGAATCGATATAAAGCATTCCATAGCGGTCGTTAGCGACATTTTGTCTTGGAGGTCGGACTTTACCTACGACCTCATCGCCGTTACGCAAGCCAAAGCGCTTGATCTGAGAAGCCGAGACATAAATATCTTCTTTGGATTGACTATAATTCAATGGACGTAAAAAGCCGTAGCCACCTTCATCATAAAAGATCTCTAAGACGCCCTTCATGACAAAACTTGATTCTTCTGCTTGAGCACGGATAACAGCCAAGGAAAGTTCTTTTTTGTTCATCTGGCTGTAGTATTTGATCTTATACTTACGTGCGTACTCATATAATTCTTTTAACGTCTTTTTTTGTAAGTCTTCTAAAGTTTGCATTTCTGACATGCGATCGCCTCTATCGTAATTATTTTAAAAATCTAGTGTTTCACTCTCAGTGATAACTTTCAGATCAACATTTAACCCGCGGAATTTTTCAACGATCCGATCATACCCACGTAAAATGTTGTCCGCCTTGGTGATCGTTGTTGTACCATCTGCCATTAAAGCCAAACCTAACAATGATACGCCGGCTCTGATCTCGCCAGCTTCTACCGTTGTACCGATCAACTTCTTAGCGTGACCGATCGTGATCACACCATCTTGACTGGAGATCTTAGCACCCATTTTTTGCATTTCAGGAATATGCTTAGTTCTTTGTGGATAAAGGGTATCAATAATCGTTGAACTGCCCTTAGCTTTCATTAAAAGTGGAGTCAAGGGTTGCTGTAGATCAGTGGCTAAGCCTGGGAAAGGTGCGGTTTTGACGCTAACTGGGGCTAGAAGGTCGCCCCCAGGAACATAGATCTTATCTTCATCGATCTCAAGGGTCACGCCCATTTCTTGCATCTTAGCGATAAAAGGATCCAAATGTTCCGTGATCACATTTTTCACCAAGACCCCTTCACCGTTTGCAGCTGCAAATGACAAATATGTTCCCGCTTCGATCCGATCGGGAATGATCGTGTGAATGTTTTGCGCTTTTAAGCTGTCAACACCCTGTACGCGGATCACATCCGTTCCAGCCCCACGGATCTTAGCCCCCATGTTATTTAAAAATGTTGCTAGATCAACGATCTCTGGCTCACGTGCAACATTTTCCATGATCGTTGTCCCTTTAGCTTTGACCGCAGCTAATAAAACATTGATCGTCGCACCGACCGAAACTAGATCAAAGAAGATCCGGGCACCTTGTAAGCCTTCTGGACCAGTCGTGATATAAACCGTATCATCTTTTTCAACGACTTTAGCGCCCAAAGCTTTAAAGCCCTTGATATGTTGGTCGATCGGACGTGGCCCGATATTATCACCACCGGGGAAACCTACGACAGCTTTACCGAATTTACCAAGCAAAGCACCCATAAAATAATAAGAAGCTCGCAAACTGCGAATAGCTCCACCGGGAAGTGGAGTGGATTCGATCGTTGTTGGATCAACGGTAAGTTTTCCTCGGTTATAAAATGATTTTACGTTCATTGATTTTAAAATCAACATTAAGTTGTGCACATCTAAAATATCAGGAACAGAATCAAATTCAACAGGTGTATCAGCTAAAATGGAAGCTGGAATAAGAGCTACAGTACTATTTTTGGCCCCGCCGATCGTCACTTCTCCTGACAATTTTTGCGAACCCTTGACAATCATTTTTTTCATTTTGTTAAATTCCTCACTAAATCAATTAAATAAATATATATCTTTTCGAATCATCATCAAATAGTCTGCGCAGATCATTAAACAGTAAACAATGCGCCATATTGAATTTTACAGGATAAAAGCTAAGGTTTCAATGTAAATTAGTGCTTTATCAGTGAAATATCTTAGCTAATTTTTAAATTACACTAAAACAGCATTGCAATTCGAAATATATTTCAAATCACAATGCTAAAAATCAGCTCACCTGAGCAGCGTATATTCAATTTCCCCGTTATTACATACCGCTAACAGCACATTATTCGGATCATTTGCTTTAAGGTAGATCTTAGCGTTACTTTCTTGGCTGATAATTTTTGAAATTGGAACGAGTTGGTTTTGGATATAGCCATCTTTATCATTATTTCGTAAATTTCCCAATAGCGAACCATCCCTCGGTATCACTTGATAGCCCGCTTTAAATGGACTTATATCGACTTTTATCCCTCTTTGAGCGTATAGTTTTATTATCCTTTTTTCTTTTGAAGTATCTTCCGGCTCACTCTTAAATACTTTTTCAGATCTCGAAGTATGCTGCTCTCTTTTAGGTGCGGAGCTGTTCCCACACCCGCTTAGCACACTGATCATTGTTGCAATAAGTAAAAATATTGACCATTTTTTAGCCATCACTAACCTTCTCACTTAGTCATTTTACGCTGATCCTACTACTTATCGCTGTTAACTACAACTCAATAATTATAGCTATTAAAAAAAGCACCTCAAATTGAAGTGCTTTTAAATTGTCTATTTTCCAGCAGCTGCAGCTACGAAAGCAGCAAATAAACCTTCTGGACGTTGTGGACGGGATAAGAATTCTGGGTGGTATTGCGCAGCCACAAAGAATTTGTTTTCTGGAATTTCCACAACTTCGACTAAATGGTTGTTTGGTGAAGTACCGGCAAAGACTAAGCCTTTTTCAGCCATGATCTCACGGTATTGGTTGTTAAATTCATAACGATGACGGTGACGTTGTTGGATCACGTCTTGGTTACCATAAGCTTCGGCTGTCTTTGTACCCGGTTTTAATTTACATGGGTAAAGACCTAGCCGTTGTGTACCACCCATATCTTGAATTTCAGCTTGATCAGCCATTAGATCGATGATCTTATTCTTAGCATTAGGATCAACTTCTGCTGTGTTGCTATCTTCAAGACCACACACATCGCGGGCAAATTCAATACATGCCATTTGCATCCCTAAGCAGATACCTAAGAATGGCACGTCATTTTCACGAGCATAGCGGATCGATTGGATCATACCTTCAAGGCCACGGTCACCAAAGCCACCTGGCACGATGATCCCATCATAGCTACCTAATTGTTCGGCTACATTTTCAGCAGTCAATTTTTCTGAATCAAAGTAATCGATCTTGATCTTAGAATCGATCGCATAACCTGCATGACGCAAGGCTTCGTTGACTGAGATATATGCATCTGGTAATTGAACATACTTACCAACTAAAGCGATCTTAACTTCACCATTTAAGTTACGTACCTTATCAGCTAACTTACTCCAATCAGTCATGTCAGCTTCTGGTGTTTCAAGATGCAACTTCTTACATACGATATCATCCATGTGTTGTGCTTGGAGGTTCAATGGGATCTGATAAAGTGTATCTACGTCCATTGATTCGATCACAGCTTCTGGTTCTACGTCACAGAAGTTAGCGATCTTGTCACGCATACTTTGAGAAATTGGTTTTTCTGTCCGAACGACCAAGATATTTGGTTGGATACCTAAGCCACGTAATTCCTTTACACTGTGTTGTGTTGGCTTGGTCTTCATTTCACCAGCTGCATTCAAGTATGGTACTAAAGTCGTGTGGATGTAAACTACATTTTCACTCCCAACTTCAGACTTCATTTGACGCAATGCTTCAAGGAACGGAAGTGATTCGATATCCCCTACTGTTCCCCCAACTTCTGTGATAACAACATCTGCATCGGTGATCGTACCAGCACGCATGATCTTTTCTTTGATCATATTTGTGATATGTGGGATAACTTGGACCGTTGCGCCTAAGTAATCACCACGACGTTCTTTTTTCAAAACTTCTGAGTAGATCTTACCAGTTGTAACGTTTGAGTATTTGTTCAAATTGATATCAATGAAGCGTTCATAGTGACCGAGATCCAAATCAGTCTCTGTGCCATCATCGGTCACGAAAACTTCACCGTGTTGATAGGGGCTCATCGTCCCTGGGTCAACGTTGATGTATGGATCGAATTTTTGGATCGTAACTTTTAATCCGCGGTTTTTCAATAAACGGCCTAGTGAAGCGGCAACAATACCTTTGCCTAGAGATGAAACAACGCCGCCCGTAACAAAAATATACTTGGTCATTATTAAATGCTCCTTTAATTTAATTTATCAGGGTAGAACTAACAAAAATAACAAGCTCCCTATTCATCTCTTAGAATAGGGAGCTTGCCTTGCCGTACGTCTGACTTCACCTATAAGTGAAGCGCCCATATTGAATTTTACATAAAACACTGCTTGACGTCAAGCACAAAATTATTAATCTTCTAAATCAGCATCTGATAATTCAGTCAACTGACCTTCGATCCCATCTGGAAGATCATCTTCTTCATCTTCTGGATCGTCGATATCGCTTAGATCTTTGCTATAAGCTTTTAATTCGCGATCTTCATCATCATCGTCGTCATCGTCATAATCATCATCTAGATCGACATCTTCTGGATCATCATCATTGTAATCGATCACGTCATCATCGTCAGTCGCATCAGCCAAGAAAGCATTGACTTTCTTACGCTTCTTGCGTGGACGAGTTTCTTCTTCGTCTTCAGAGTGAACGAGTGCTTCGTCGATCGATTCAAATGGATACCATGAGCGTAAGCCCCAAAGATTATCCCCTAAAGAGATGAAGCTGCCATCAACATTTAAATCTGTATAAAATTGCGCTAAACGGTCACGGATCTCTTGGTCGCTCTTACCAAGATATTCTTGAATTGCATTTGTTAAGTCAGCAAAGGCCATCACATCACCTTTTTGACTTAAAATTGCGTGTGCAACTTCGACCATTGATAATTCATTGCGGTTAGCATCTTTGAATTTTTCTAGCTCCAAACTGGTACACGTCCTTTCCACAGTTTACTCTTCATCTTACAATATTAAGCCTTGAATTGCAATTCTAATTTGTATTCTCCCAATAATTCTTCACCCGAATATAAGAGATATTCCACCTTTAACTCACCGCTAGTTTCAGCAAGCTGTTCATATCTGTAAGTCGTACACTTGACCGCCAACGGAATGATCCCATAAGCTGTCTTATACTTAGCATTGGTTTGCTGACCCTCAGCTAAATTTAATTGCAAAGCTAACTCCTTTTGGTGTCTAGTCAGCAATAATTCAGCTGGCTTGATCTTTAAAATCGTTTGGGCGCCAGCTTTAGCCTCGGTATACCGCAAATATACCGTTTCTCCCTTACGCGTCAACTCACCCTGTTCGAGCAATTCAAATTTTTCGATCTCACCCGCCTGAGTTTGGACCGTTTTTAATTTTATTTCCACTGGTACTTGCATTGTCAAAACGCTCTACCCCATTTCTAAACATGTACAATTGATCACTCAACGTATATACTTATTATAACAATAATTATTACGAAGGGGGCTTTAAAATCACAACTCGCTATACCTCAAAAATGTTGCCGTTAGAAAAAGTCTTGCGCGACCCGATCCATGACTATATCTATATCAAACACCAAGTCATTCTCGACCTGATCAACACCCGCGAGTTCCAACGTTTGCGTCGGATCAAACAACTGGGAACGACCAATTACACCTTCCATAGTGCCGAGCATTCCCGCTTTACACACTCGGTCGGTGTTTACGAGATCACCCGTCGGATCTGTGATCTATTTGCACGAAACTACGCCACTAAAATATCGGGTGATGGTGGTTGGGATGATAACGAGCGCTTAGTAGCATTATGCGCTGCACTTCTACACGATGTAGGACATGGCGCTTACTCACATACTTTTGAACATATTTTTGAAACCGACCATGAAGAAATGACCCGCACGATCATCACATCAGAAAATACCCAGATCAATGCGGTCTTAAAACAAGTCGCACCTGACTTTCCCGAAAAAGTTGCCAGCGTGATCGCTAAGACTTACCCCAATCTCCAAGTCGTGCAAATGATCTCTAGTCAGATCGACGCTGACCGGATGGATTATCTTTTACGCGATTCGTATTTCACTGGGGCTAACTATGGAACATTTGATCTGACGCGGATCTTACGCGTCATGCGCCCAAGTAAAAATGGGATCGTCTTTGAATACAGCGGGATGCATGCAGTCGAAGATTACATCATCAGTCGCCTTCAAATGTATCAACAAGTCTATTTCCATCCCGTTTCCCGCTCAATGGAAGTTATTCTGGGCCATTTGCTCAAGCGAGCTAAAGACCTCTATTTAGCTGGTAAATTACCAAAAGATTTTGCCGCCGAGCTTTTACAGCCTTTCTTCGAAAAAGATTTTACACTAGCCGATTACTTGCGCCTTGACGATGGGATCTTAAATACTTGCTTTGAAAACTGGCGGACTGCCAAAGATCCGATCCTAAGTGACTTAGCCCAACGTTTCTTAGATCGTCAGCCTTTAAAATCAGTGCGCGTCACAGAAGAACAAGCTGATCTATTACCAAAATTAGCCTCACTCGTGACCAATTCAGGCTATGACGCTAATTACTACACTGCAACTAATGATAGTTTCAACTTACCCTATGCGCTTTATGATTCTAAAGCTAAGATCAATTTGATCCAGCCAAATGGCGACCTAGAAGAACTATCCGAGGTCTCACCTCTAGTCAAGGCTGTGACTGATAAAGAACTGGGTGACGAACGTTTCTTCTTTCCAAAACAAATGTTAGGTACTCCTGAAGACCAACAAGAAGTCTTCCAACCTTACTATCAAGAATTTTCAGAGCACATTAAAAATGACCGGCTCATCTAATGCAGTGGCCAGTGGATAACGAAGGCCCCATCGTGATGCAAAACATCATGATGGGGCCTTCATTGGTTATAGTGTCACAATGACAGCTAAAATTATCATAAAACTCCCTAAAAGCAAGCAATTGAAGCTAAACTTTTTAAAATGGATCGGTGCATTTTTCTTCTCTGAAGCTACCCGCTTGATGTCGATCTTGCGTTTGGCAAATTCTTCATCACTTTCACCCTTGCGTTGGCGTTGGAACCAACCAGCCAACAAGTTAGCGTGTAGTAAAATGTCAAACATCATTAAACACAATAACGCTAATCCACTCATAAATAAAATATCTGAAACTAAAATATGGTTGCTAGTCAAACACCCAATGATCGTTAAAAGTAACACGATCCCTGCGATCACTAGATCACCTTTGAGCCAAATGTTTTCTTTGACAAATTGCATTCTCTTTTCTCACCCATTATTTATTAATTAAGTTTTTCGTACTGTCCACTGACTTCATTTAACTTTTGTGCCACTCCACTGGTCAGGTCAAATTGATACATACCTTTCAAATTGGAAACTTGCGGATCGCTTGGACTGGTATGTCTGATCTCGATCTGGTAGTGACCATTACCGAGGTCTTGAACATAATATTGGTCACCGGCTTCTTGTGGGATCGCAGTCGCCTTACGAAAAGCACTCAAGACATCTTGGTTGCTCATCTTAGCTGACATTGAGGAGACAGCCTCACTTGGAGCACTGGCGATCTCGCTACCAGTTTCTTTTTTATACTCTGAACTCAGTAACTTCGAGCTCCGGGCGTTAGTGTATCCAGCCTTAGACGTTGCGTTATTTGAAGTAGTTACCTCACTTGTACTAGTAGCGGTACTACTTTGTTCAGAGCTAGTCGTCGCTTGTGCTGAAGCGATCTTGGCTTTATAGCCACCTTCTTTTTCTTGTAACATCGCCACAGCTTGATACTTACTAGAAAGCGAATCTAACGCTTGTAAACTACCGCCCGCTGCTTGATAAGCACCAGCTTGATAGTATTGTTCAACTTCATCGGCATAATGTTTAGCCAACTTTACGGCTTGATATTCTTTTTCAAGTTCATTGACTTGTTTGACTAAAGCTGTCGGTGATTCAACTTTCTCTAATTGAGCTAAGTATTTCTCCGCTTCGGTCAACTTAGCTGCGGTCACAGCCTTTTTAGCTGCCAAGAGCGAAGCAAGATCAGCTTTTAATTCCCGCACACGTGCTGGGGCCTGCTTGATATTTTTGATCTTATTCAACTCATCATAAGCTTGCTTATTTTCACCTGATTCCAAATATGAAAGTGCATTTTGATAGCGTTCATTGACTTTGGCTTGAACTGTTTGACTAGTGCTTTCGCTAGTCTTAGTCTCTGTTTGACGATTCGAACAGGCACTCAAGATAAATAGCACACTAAAAAGCAAACAGCCCAACGTTAATATTCTTTGTTTTTTCATAACTATCAGCCGACTATTAAAAAATAGCTTTTCCTTTCCGCTTTAAACAAACAGCATAATGATCTTACAGTTACATTATACCATTTTGCGCACTTATTTATCGATCTGGGCTCGTTTTTCATTGAGCTTTTTCCCGACCAAATACGTTGTGATCCAGATCACCAAGATCACAGCGATTGCTGAACAAAGTACCGCTAAGCATTCTTTGACAAAGATCTTGGAATTTAAGTAATAACTAAAGCCTGCCTCTAATTTGTACAACAAAATAAATAGCGCTAGATCACTGCCAAACATTCCAAAAAATAACGTATTAAACGTCATCCCCATGATCTGAAAGCCGATCGTTTTACCACTTTTGAAGACCTCGGGTAAAGTGATCGTCGGTCTTTGTTCGATCAATTCATTTAACCCACTTGCGACCGCGATCGCAGCTTCTGCAATTGCCCCTAAAGTACTCAAGACTGTTGTGGCAATGATCAACTGCTCGAAATTGACTCCGACCAAAAGATCAAACGCCTCGATCTCTTCGGATTGCTCGTTAGCAAAACCCTTGATCTGAGCGAAATGATCCAGCGGAATGATCAAGATCAGCATCACGATCAACACGATCAACGTCGCCTTAAAAGCAATATTGGCCGTTTTTTCATCCTTATTTCCCATATAGATCGTGATCGCTAGGATACAAACTCCCGCAAAAAAGGCGACCCAGACTGGAGGCAAACCACCCGTGATCAAGATGACTGTTATAAACAAAATGACAAAGTTGAATACGGCACTAAAAAATGCAGTTAGACCAGCTTTACCACCAACAAGTAACATCAAACCTGCTAAAATAAGCGTTAAAATACTAATTGCCGACATTTTACTTCCCCCCTAAAAACTGGGCACTTAAAAAACTAGCTAACGGAACAGTCAAAACGATCCCGATCCCACTGATCAACGCTTGGACGATCCCTAAAGCCATGGTCCACTCAAACGTATAAGCGATACTGTTACCCGTCTTGAAATATAAGACCGACATCGCAAACGTTTCTGCAAAAAAGATCAGCAACAAAACATTGACTAGTGGTCCCATGACCGAACGTCCGATCACTTGACCCGATTTAAATAATTGTTGTTTCGTCAATTCGGGTTGGCTGCGTTTCATCTCAAAAAGTGTTGAAACGATATCAGTCGCCGCATCCATAACTGCTCCTAACAAACCGATCACTGTCGCCGCTAAGAAAAGTTGCTTAGGTGATTGGGTCGCAAAATCTAAAGCTTCATAGTGCACGCCTTTACTCTTAGTAAAATACAGAACTAAACAGCCAATGACTAACGCACTAGTCGTCCCAAGAAAGATCGCCAAAAAAGTCACGCTAAATTGCTTGTTTAGCCCGATCACTAACGCCAGGGATAATGCGGTAAAAAGCAAGGCCGCTATTGCAAAAAGCCAAAAGAAGTTCGTCAGATTCAAGAAGACATCTACTTGAACTATCAATAAAAACAAGACGAAATTTAAGATCACGCTCAACAACGAACGTATCCCTTGAAACTGCATCGTTAAATACAGTAAGACTACGACTGCCCAACTCAGCATTATCAAATAGACATCACGTTTATAGTGTGAGATCACGATGTCTTTTTGTCCACGATGTTCATGGATATTGACAAATATTTGTTGCCCTAGATGATATTTTTGATCAAGTCCACCTGATCTTGAATAAGTATTGTTGACTTTAAAACTTTGCCCGCGGTATTTACCATTCAATATCTCTAACGTCAAGGTCTGCTGGGTCGTCTCATCGCTGTTATTATACACATCGGTCGTTTTTTCCGGTGCAGCTTGCTTAACAGCGACCACTTTTCCGATCGGTTGTTGATATAAAAAAGCATCATTGCGCAAAAACAAATATAAACATAGGCCACTGACCAAGATCAAGGCTAGCTTGAGCCATGTTTTGGTGTTGACTTTCATTTTAGTCCCTCCAAAAATCAGTTTATTTAACCATATCACAACTTAGCCTCTAACATGTTAAAATATATCTAAACTTTGAAAAGGATGTGCCCCAATGAAAACGTCTGAACGTGTTTTAGAGTTATTGACAAGAAGTGAAACTTATCTTTCTGGGCAAGAATTAGCTGACCGTTTACAGCTCACCCGAGCCGCGATCTGGAAAGCGATCAAACAACTAAAAGAAGCTGGCTATCAGATCGACAGCAAACCACATGTAGGCTACCGCTACACCGATAGTGACACTTTGAATCAAACGGCGATCTTACAGGCTCTTTCTTCAGACTTAGACCTAGAACTCCAAGTATTTGACTCTCTTCCTTCGACTAATCTCAAAGCCAAAGAACTTGGATTAAACACTACGTTACAAACGCCACTAGTTGTGATCGCCGACCACCAAACAGCTGGCTATGGACGCTATCAACGAGATTTTATCTCACCTAAAAACACAGGGATCTATCTCAGTATCCTCTTAGCCAACAAGAGCACTGATTTTGACCCTGGTCTACTTACGACGGCCACTGCCATCGCGGTCACGCGCACCTTAGAGAAAACACTGGCGCTAACCCCCACGATCAAATGGGTCAACGATGTCTTAGTCGATGATAAGAAGATCTGCGGTATCCTAACTGAAGGGATCGCTGATCTAGAGACCCAAAGTTTGAGCCAAGTCGTTGTTGGGACTGGGATCAACTTTTTGACCGAGATCTCAACTTTTCCCCCTGAGCTTCAAGCGCGCGTTGGAACTTTAGCCCCCTATGTCAAAAAAAATCGGCTCTCACGTAATCGTTTCATCGCAATTTATCTAAATGAATTCTTCAAAATCTACCAAAATTATACGACTGGTTCTTTTATGGATGAATACCGAGCTCACTGTGAATTGATCGGCAAACATGTCACTATCCAACGCCCGACCGGTACCTTAGAAGCACAAGTGATCGACATCAATGACCACGGTGCCTTAGTCTTAAAGAACGGACAAGTCTTGAATTCTGGTGAAGTTATCAAAGTTAGGAAGGTGTAATAATATGAAGATTATTTTTGTTTGTCTGGGAAATATCTGTCGCTCCCCGATGGCTGAAGCAATGTTTAAAGAGATGATCTCTTCAGCTGGACTGAGTTCTCAGATCCAAGTTGATTCGGCCGCTACAAGCACATACGAGCTCGGATCGCTTCCTGATAGTCGCACGGTCAAAGAACTGGCCAAACACAGGCTACCAGCCACTGGTATGATCGCCCGCCAACTAGATGAAACTGATTTTAACAGTGCTGACCTTATCTTAGTCATGGATAAAAATAACCTGCGGGATGCTAAACGAATGGCACCTGATAAAAAAGCCGCTGATAAGGTCAAATTAGTCTACTCACTAACTCCAGACAAAGAAGATCATGTCGTTGCCGATCCCTGGTATACCGGCGATTTTTCAACGACCTATGCTGATCTAAGTGAGGCTTTACCTCATTGGCTCGAATATCTAAAAAAGAAATTGAAATAGCCAGCTAAATAACGCGAGACCGACCAAGCTGTGTACTTGAGCGGTCCCGCGTTATTTGAACTGTTTTTTTAATATAATTCTTCGACTTGCTTTTGCACTGTTTCGTGACTCAAGAACTCATCGTAGGTCGTATCGAAGCGATCAACTACACCCTTACCTGATACTTCGATGATATGGTCAGCGATCGTTTGGATAAATTGATGGTCATGAGAAGTGAAGATCAACGAACCCTTAAAGTCGATCAACGCATCGTTTAAGGAAGTGATCGATTCCAGATCCAAGTGGTTAGTTGGGTCATCTAATAATAAGACATTCCCCTTTTCGAGCATCATCTTGGATAACATACAACGTACTTTTTCGCCCCCAGATAAGACCTTGATCTGCTTATCGATGTCATCACCTGAGAAGAGCATCTTACCTAAAAAGCCGCGCAAGAAAGTATTGTCGTTTTGTTCCTTATCCGCATATTGGCGCAACCAATCTAAGATCGACAATTCATCATTGTTGAAGTTAGCATCCAAGTCACGTGGCATATAACTTGGGATCGCAGTTTGCCCCCAAGTTACAGAACCAGTGTCTGGTTCCAACTTACCAGCTAAGATCTGCATCAAAGTTGTCGTTGCCAAATCGTTTCTCGAAATGATCGCTGCTTTTTCACCCGGGCGGATCATAAAGCTGACGTTGTCTAAGATCTTGACCCCATCGATCGTCTTGGAAACATTTTCGACCCGAACCAAGTCATTGCCCAATTCACGTTGCATCTCAAATTTAACGAACGGATACTTCCGTGAAGATGGCTTGATGTCATCTAACGTGATCTTTTCTAACTGTTTCTTACGTGAAGTAGCTTGTTTAGACTTAGAAGCATTAGCCGAGAAACGAGCGATAAATTCTTGTAACTCTTTGATCTTTTCTTCTTTTTTGGCATTCGCATTGGCTTGCAATTTAGCAGCTAATTGGCTTGATTCCAACCAAAAATCGTAGTTACCCACATAAAGCTTGATCTTACCAAAATCAACATCACACATTTCCGTGCAGACTTGGTTCAAGAAGTGGCGGTCGTGTGAAACAACGATCACGATCTTAGGATAATCGGCCAAGAAATCCTCCAACCAGCTGATCGTTTGCACATCTAGACCGTTCGTTGGTTCGTCGAGTAATAAGATGTCTGGTTCACCGAAAAGTGCTTGAGCTAACAATACCTTGACCTTTTCACTTTCCGATAATTCACTCATCTTTTGGGTGTGCATGCTTTCTGGGATCCCAACTGATTGTAACAATTGAGAGGCATCTGCTTCCGCATTCCAACCGTCCATTTCGGCAAACTGCGCTTCTAGATCGGCTGCCTTTAACCCATCTTCTTCAGTAAAATCAGCTTTGGCATACAAAGCATCTTTTTCTTTCATGATATCATAGAGTTTCTTATGGCCTTGGATCACGGTCTCAAGCACTTCAAATTCTTCAAAACCAAAGTGATTTTGGTTCAAACTAGAGATCCGTTCATTTGGTCCAGTCGTGATCGTCCCTGTCGTTGGTGTCAATTTACCTTCTAATAGTTTTAGGAAAGTCGACTTACCAGCACCATTGGCCCCGATAACGCCATAACAGTTACCTGGTGTAAATTTTAAATTGACGTCATCATAGAGCAAACGTCCTGAGAAGTTCAAACTTACATCGCTTACTGTGATCAATGATATTTCCTCGCATTCTTTAAGTTATAATTTCTATTGTAACATATTACTGCACCAAAAACTCAAAGCTTCGTTGCTAAATTTTGGTGTTTAAGATTTGGAAAAACAACTTTGTCGGCTATCCCGACTATCGTGCCTTGAAAAGCCAAAGCAAAAAGTGTGCCAATATTTATCGCATATAGCTGATGCGTCACTACTAGCGAGATCACGATCGCCACGATCGGTGGTGTAAAAACGATCAATTGAGCTACCGTCGCATTACCATGTAGATATTTGAACCGCACGATCTGCATCAAGTCATCGACTGGATGAAGCATCCAATTGACTCGCTGATAGATCGAAATTGCGACTGCGATCAAGACAACGCCCAAACAATCCAGTATCACTTGCATCCACAGTGGGAGTTGCGTGATGTGTAATTTCAGTAATTGGACTTCAAAAACGCCTACTAACCACGAAAATGGCACCATAAAGAGCAAATTGCCCAAAACTCGTTTGAGATCAAACCGCCTCAAAATGATGATGTTAGTCACGATCACAATGATCCCTGATAAGATCAACATTGCACTCAACGTGATCGGCATGACTTTGGAAAGATTGACAGCCGCTGCGGTCCATAGGGCACTCCCTAAATTGATCGCAACAGTCAAAGCATTGCCTAAGCTATTTAAAAAGATCGAAAAAATAAAGTAGACTAATAATTGCGTCTTACTTAGCGTCTGTGTTGCTTGCATTTCCTACCCCCCTGTTACTATCAGAGTAGGTCAGTATTTAAACTATGTCAACTCGTATAGCTACCGTTTTTCTACGCACTGAGATAAATTAGTGCTACAATTGATTTGTAGTTGAAACCATATGAAAGGCGTGAATTTTATGAGTGAAAATATCTTCTTTAATCCTGGTGACTCGATCGCTAGTGATTTTGACTTTGAAAATGCCTATGTTGCTGCACAGATCTATCACCACAAGGCTGCTAAACCAGTCTTGATCGCCCAAGAAAAAGATGGCAAGCCGTATTTTATCTTTGACGAAGCAGCTGCGATCGCCGAAGAACACGCTAAAGCTAAAGAGTTTTCTGTCGTGAAGCGACTAAAATAAAAACTGTTTTCTTGATACAAAAAATAGGAGAAAGCATCTAGCCGAGCTAGGTTGCTTTCTCCTAATTAGTTTGAGCTATTTTCTCCGGAAACGAGTCGTAAATAATGGACTGACCGGTTTGTTTTCGTGGATCCGCTTGATCGCATCCCCGATAAGTGGCCCAACTGAAACTTGAACTAACTTATCGATCTGTTTTTCTTCTGGAAGTTGGATAGAGTCTGTCACTACCAATTGCTTGATCGGTGATTTTTCGATCCGTTCGATCGCTGGACCTGACAAGACTGGGTGAGTTGCGGAAGCATAAACTTCGATCGCACCTGCATCCATCAATGCTTGAGCAGCTAAAGTGATCGTACCAGCTGTATCGATCATATCATCGATCAAGATACAACGTTTGCCATCAACTGAACCAATGATGTTCATGATCTCAGCAACATTGGCACGCGGACGACGTTTATCGATAATTGCGATCGGTGCTTTCAAGAATTCAGCTAACTTACGTGCACGTGTCACCCCACCATGGTCAGGTGAAACAACAACAGCATCTTTATCCAAACCTTGAGTCAAGAAGTAGTCAGCCAACAATGGAGCACCCATCAAGTGGTCAACTGGAATATCGAAGAAGCCTTGAATTTGAGCAGCGTGCAAGTCTAACATGATCGCGCGGTCTGCCCCAGCTTTTTCAACCATATCTGCAACTAACTTGGCTGTGATCGGTTCACGTGAACGAGCTTTACGATCTTGACGAGCATAGCCGTAATACGGAATAACAACATTGATCGTAGCCGCACTTGCACGACGCAAGGCATCGATCATAATCAAAAGTTCCATCAAATTGTCATTGACCGGTGCTGAAGTCGATTGGATGATAAAAATTTCATCACCACGAATTGATTCTTCGATGTTGATGCGAATTTCACCATCACTAAAACGGTCAACAGAGGTCTTTCCCAAAGGTACGCCAACAGCAGCAGCAATTTTTTCAGCCAAAGGCTTGTTTGAGTTCAAAGCAAAAATTTTGATCTTTGAACTATTATAGTTTTCAGACATAGCATCCTCCAAAACAAATTTATCTAATTATAATACTATTCATTTATTCTACTAAAATCAAGCTTTTTAGAAAGGTTTTTTCTAATGCCTTGATACTAATGTTTTTTGGACCCCTAGTACTTCCTTGGGTCTCTTTTGGGTCTCCCCCCCTTTATCATTGTAAAACTACCCAAGAAAGCGAACAAGTTTTTGAATAGTCTCTTTTTGATCTTGCCGGGTCAAGTGGGTATAGATATTAAGCGTAGTCGTTACGTCGCTATGCCCTAGCCTATTTTGTACTTCCTTGACGCTAGCGCCTGCAGAAAATAACAAAGTAGCGTGTGTGTGTCTAAAACCGTGTAACGTGATATGTGGCAAGTTGCCAGCTTTTAAAAAGCCATTGCACCACGTTCTAACAGTTACAGACGTTACGGGCTCATTTTGTGGGTTCGTAAATACCGCTTGGCTTTTTGCTAGTGCATTGATCCCACGTTTTAACAAGTAACTGGCTTGCTGAACTTTCCAACGCTTTAAGATCTGCATTGTTTCCACGTCCATATCTAACATGCGCTTACTCCCCCTTGTTTTAGGCGATTGAGTATTCTTGTACCCCTTGGCGTCCATTGATACGGTCTTATTGACGTCGATCGTGTTATCTGAAAAATTGACATCATCCCACGTCAAAGCTAACAGCTCACCGATCCGCATACCACTATAAGCAAGTAGCCTAAACGTCGTATAACGTAATAGGCTCTTTTTTTCTGCCAACGATAGGAACTTCTTTAATTGATCTGCATCTAAAAAATTATGATCGTTGCTTTTACGCTTACGCCGTGGCTTAGTCACCCGCTTAAAGTTGTTGATGCTGGTTAGATCCAACTTGATAGCATATTCAACGACCTTAGAAGCGTACACCACTAGAATATTAAACGTTGCCGGACGTGTCTTATACCATTGGTTTACAGCACGCTGGCACGTTGCTAACGTTAGATCGTCAATGTTATACGCCCCAAGCGTTGGTAGGATCCGACTTTTAAAATAGCTCTGCACCATGTAAAAAGTGGACTCTTTGACAGTCAAGCGGTACTGCTCTATCCAAAGATCGTATACATCCCGGAACTTCCGAACTTCTACCGGTTTGAAATGGCCACCGTTAGCGATCTCATATTCTAACTTGACCAGCTCTTTTTTTGCTTGCGCCTTGGTTTTAAAACCTGATCGCTTGATATATTTCTTTTTGCCAGTCGCTGCATCAATACCTGCATACACACGAAAGCGATACAGCTTTCCTTTTGAATTTGAATACTCAACAATCTTAGCCATGTTTATCAGTCCTTTATCTTTTGATCGCACGGGCTAGGTGGCTTAAAGTAATGCACGATAATGCTAAGGCGTTGAGATCGTTATTCAATTGTGTATGCATCAGGGATGCACTTAGCCGAAAAGTCGGCCCAGTGTTTGCAATTCGATTTTATCGAAGTACAAGGCAAGTAAAAATAATTGACCTGCCTTATACCGGACTTACAGCCCCAAGGTATGCACGTAGGTAGTTCTAAATTATCGAAGTGGCTCAATTACTACAAATTACTACTTTTTACGCTGGTATAGACTTGGCGCATTTTTGCGCTCAGTGATTGCGATCGAGTACGGCGGGAATTTACGCACTACTGATCGGCCGAGTTTTCGGCTGGTTTATTTATTTTCTTTTGTAGGATATTCAAACTGTCGGACAACTTTTGTATCATAATCATCATAGTTAATAACTAATCCAACTTTAATAGGGTTAGTTATTGTTATATTATTACTGCTTATAAATTGATCTAATTCTTTTAGACAAAATTCATAAAATTTATTATCAATATCTTTTTTTAGCATTGGTGGTAGTCCATTATATATTTTTCCTAAACTATCAGTTTCATTACGGCCGATAGTAACATAGTAATCTAAATCATCAGCACCACTAAAAACATTTGAAACCATATCCTCGCTTCTATCGCTAAAAATAAGGCATGAATATTCAAAAATCTGTTTTCTGTTTTCAGAAATAGCACTTACAACTAAAACATCTGAATTCCAAGACTTATTGTATACGGTATCGTAATTAAGCATATATTTTGAAAAAACAAAAAAACTATCAGGAGTTACACCGAAGAAATTACACAATTTATCAATAGTTTCGAATTGTACTCCCTGACTCTTATTATCAGATAACGCCATTAATGTGGTTTTCGATATTCCAGTCTCTTTATAGACATCCGCTATTTTTAAACCTCTTTCCGCCATAAGCACGGCTAAATTACTCTTTATCATAATATCACCTCGCCTAATTTTACAATATGCTGTTAAAAATAACAAACAATAAAAATATATAACAGATTATTGACACCAATAACAGTATAGTGTAAATTGTTAATTGTTAGTCGAGTGACTAATATTTAACAGCGTACAAAAAAATAGAAGGTGAAATAATGACGAAACAAGAACCGGCATTCTTAACATATAAGCAAGCTATGGACTTGCTAGGGCTTAAGACACATAACACACTATACCGCTACATCGATGCAGGCTTACCGATTTACGTAGTCGGAAAGTCCAAGCGCATCAAAAAAAGCGATATTTTAGAGTTCATGGAAGCACACAAGCAAGTTAGCAAATAGAAAGGAGCGACACAATGAACGAATTAGTATTCATGCAGTCGTTGAAAGATGAACCATACACAACAGATAAAGTTATCGCAGAATATAGCAATAATAGTTTGCACGCAGTACGGCAATTAATCAGGGATAAAAAGGACCGACTAGAACGTTATGGAATTTTGGCATTTGAAATGCGTAAATTAATTGGACGTGGACGACCTGAAAAGATCTACCATTTGAACGAGCGACAAGCAACACTACTTATCACATTCTTAGATAACACGCCCACAGTTGAAGAATTTAAAACGGCCCTAGTTGATGAATTCTTTAAACTAAGGGATGAAAAAGCGAAATGGCAACTACAACGGCTATCAGAGAAACCAATCAAGCGGGAGTTACAAGACGCAATTAAAAACTGGAAATACTATGCCCCGCATATGTATTCGAATATCAATGCCTTACTGGTCAAGAGTGTAACAGGGCTTGACGTCAAGAAGCTTAAAAATAAGCGTGGCAATGCTAAGACGGCGCTTGACCTGCTGACAGTTGAAGAACAAGAACGATACGAGCAAAACGAGCGTAAGACTATTGCTTATATCGAAGCTGGTTTCACTTACAAACAGATCAAGGCGCTTCTAAACGGCGCAAAAATGTTTGTCGCTATTGACGAGAAATAGCAACGTATCCCCTAGCCGTGACACTCAAATTTGAGAAACACGTATATAAGCCCCCGCAACAGCTTAACCCAAAACACCCACCCAATAAATGACGAAAGGAAAACGAACGGAATGGAACAACTTAGCACAGACGAAAAAAACATCTTGAAATTGCTGAGATATGGTGCAGAAGCTGCACGGACTACCGCTTACCTTGCTGGAATTACTGGACTAGATACCCGGACAGTAAGAAACATCATCAGACGGCTAGTGATCGATCACGGCGTCCCAGTCGTTGGAGAGCGTACTGGCTCATACCGTGGCTATTACATTGCTACCGATCAAGACGAACTAGCACGAGCAAGCGGACCACTCAAAAACGAGATCAAGCAACTAGCAAGGCGTAACCGAGCCTTAATATTCGCACAGATCCGCACTGACTGGCTGGAATATCTAACAACTAAAGGAGATCAAGACAATGGCAAATCTGACATTTAACGTTGCTGGTGTATCTGTATCAGTAAACACCGCAGACCCTGACTTAGTAAAAGAATTGCAAGCATTTAACGCTAACATGCAGATCGTTCAAACGCTGCTAACGACACATCCTAATAGTGGCGGATATTTGACTGATACAGCTAAGGTCTTTGGTGTTTCAGATAGCACCGTCAAGAAATGGACCAGCAAAGGGATGCCAGTAGTCAAGTTGGACGGAATGCACGATTACTATGTATACCGCAACGTAATCAAGTGGCTAACAGATAATCAAGTAACACTTACGAACTAAAGAATACGATCCATAGAGCTATAACGATACAGCACGGGGCTAGGTGGCTTAAAGGCAAGCTTTATGGATCGCTGAAAGGAATTGAATAGACATGATGAAATTGGCGAGATCGGACCGGGAGCGCCTTAATAACGTTTTAGAGAACGTCATAAGCGGTCAAGACGGGATCTACATCCCTAGGAGAGTAGAACGATCCGACAAACTGACATTTGAACAAAAAGAGTTGTACGGGCTTCTATGTATGCAGGCAAGTAGTACGGGAGTTGTGGCCAATGGTACGCACCTTGTTTATATCCTTGGTGGCCTGACTGCTGAAGTGACCAAGGATCTGGAACGTTTGAAAAAGTTGGGGTATATTGCGCCAGTAATCAAATCAATAGGCTTTTGCAAGTATGAAGTCACTTACTGGAATATCTTAAACATTGACGACGTAGAAAAGGTAAAAAGAAAGATGCTAAAGGAGGGCTAAGCATGTTAGAACAAATCAAATTAGACGCCTGCTACTTATTTGAAGTAGAGCGATCAGACAGAGACGGGCTTAAATACGCCCTAGCAATGTATTTATTGATGATCGTATTGCTAACGCTGATCTTTGGCGTTGCTGGACTGGTTACACCGCTTGTCATTGAGTGGGTACGATCGAGGGCAAAGAAAAAGACCGCTGGCACCCCTGCCAACGGCCTAACCCAAAACACCCATTCACACAAATAAATATGAACAGGAGCTATCTATTATGTTACAAGAAAATACACAATTAAATCAAGACAAAATCACATCATTTGAACAATTAAAAGTAGGCTTGCGCAGTCTGATCGCAACTGATGACTTGGAACCGGAACAAGCACGCTTACTATTTAATGCTTATGGCAACAAGCTAAAGAATGACGATCCCGAATTATATAGCCAACTTAGCGAGATTATTTTAACATCTGCAATCATACGAGCATTAAAAAATAAGATCAAGCACGTACCGTTAGAAGTTCGTGAAGTTAAGATCGCTCTTAAGTATTTCAGTAAACACCTAAAAGCGCACGAGCCGGAACTATATGCGAAACTGATTGAATTAGATAGCGAGGAGGCCCGACAATGAGATCCAAACAATACGCCTTGGAGTTGGCCAAACATGATTATAAAGTATTTCCCCTTGTTCCTAATACTAAACGACCGCTTAAGGATCACAGTTATTTAACTGCTAGCAAGGATCTGCAAGAAATTTCCAACTGGTTCGATCACGAGCCAAACATTAACTTAGGTCTATCGCTTTCAGATAGCAATTTGATCGTTGTAGACATTGACAACCACAATAACAACGACATCAGAACCATATTTCAGACGCTTAGCGATCAAGGTTATATGTTGCCTGCTGATACATATATCGAGCAAACGCCAAGCGGTGGCCTACATCTCTTTTATCGTGGTCAAGTAAGTAAGAAGCGTATAACTAATTTCATCCCTAGCGTTGATCTATTGGCTGATTTTACAGTAATAGCGCCTAGCGCGATCAATGGTGATACTTACAGGAGTATCAATACTAACTACACATATAACGCTATCCTAGACGCCCCTAAATGGCTATTGGACGCTTTGAACGATAGACCAGTACAACAATACTCAAATAGCTTTAAACGAACTGGAAACGTTAAAAAATGGACTGGCAAGCGCTTAGATGAAATAGTTGCAGGCGTTGACAGTGGCGGGCGTAATACGTGGCTGACCCGTCAAGTTGGTTGGCTGATAAATACAGGCGCAGAACTTGAGACAGTATACACGATTGCACAACAGATCAACCGTGACTATATCAGTCCCCCGCTACCTGATAGCGAAGTCAACACGATTTTTAAGAGCATTAAGAGAAAAGAGGCTGCAAAATGGAACTAGGAAAAACAAACGATCCCGAAATCTTGGAAATGTTTCGAAAGGATAAAGAGCGCCGGGAAAAAATGAAGCAAGAGCCTGCAAACATCGAAGAACTGAAAGAAGTTTTATACACTGCCGGGGCGGAATGGCGAAACAGTCACTTTAAAGAAAATAAAAAGACTGGTGAGATCGAAATACTACCGATCAAACCCCGAGCCGTTGCCGATATCTTATTGAAGTATGTAAAATTCGCGATCATTGGACGGAGTGAAAGAGAATTGGAAAAAGCCCCGCTAGTCTTTTACGATCCCGGCGCCGGTATTTATAAGAATAACGAGCGCTTAATCAAGGGGCTTATTTATTCGGTAGAACGTGATTTAAATATCAGACAATACAAAGAAGTGCTTAATTTCCTATCGGTTGGGGCGAGAACGAAACGACCAACTAAAAACAAAAATTTAATCGTGGTCGGCAATGGTGTGTATAACAAGCATACAAAGACGCTAGAACCTTTTAGCCCAAAATATGCATTCACTACCAAAGTACAAACCAACTACAACCAGGAAGCCACAGAGCCTACTTTTAACGGTTGGCGCTTGTCTGATTGGTTTAAATCACTAGCACAAGGTGACGAGCACAAAGAGCGTCTATTGTGGCAAGCAATCGCTTGTACTGTTAATCCTAATTATACTGCAGAGGCTGCAATATTTTTAGTAGACGAAGGACAGGGACGAACTGGTAAGAGTACATTTGAACGCTTGCTACAAAACATCACGGGCGAAGGTAACTACTCATCCCTAAAAATTGACGAGTTCGAAAATGATTTCAAACTTGCCCACGCTTTCGGGTCTACATTGCTGATCGGAGATGATAACCACCCGGACAATTACAATAAACGCAGTGACAATTTTAAGAGTGTTCTAACTGGTGAAACTATTCTAGTTAATCCTAAAGGTATCGCACCTTTTTCCGCCACGTTTAATTGTTTCGTGGTGCAATCTATGAACGGCTTGCCACGTTTCGGGGATAAATCCGACGCTCTTTTAAGACGTATCCGAGTGGTTGAATTTAATAAGCAGTACCCTGATACGCCAGAAGGCAGAAAGATCAAGCAAGAATACATTAAAGACAAGCGATTGCTTGAGTGGTGTTTAAAAGAAGCCTTAGAACTAGACTTTGACATCTTGGAAGACACGGAAGAAAGCAAGCGAAACATATACGATATAAAGCTGGATAATGATCCAGTAGCATATTTCATTGAAAACTATTTCGGTGAGATCGCAAGTGGTCGGGTCCCAGTGGTGTTTTTGTTCAAGTATTTCTTAAATACTATGGCATACGAAAACAACCCGCAAACGATGAAACAAGCAACTTTTACCAGACGTATCAAGCCAATACTAGAAGCCAAGGGATGGTCATACAGCCGGAATAATCTAGCCCCGGGCAAATACTGGAATGAAGACGATAAAAAGTTACTTGCAAAATATGGAGCACCTTTTGATGATCGTACGTTAGAAATCGACACAAAAAAGAACATGCCACTATTTGAACATAAGCCAACAAAATAACTAAAAAACCAACGTTGCCTTTTGAAATGTTGGTGGCTGTAACCCTTGATATATCTATGTTATATCTCTATTACCAACAAAACAACAAAACAACAATATATATTATATATAGAAAATAAAGAATAACTATCATTTCCCTATATAGGGAATTGAGACCGATTTTAGTGTTGTTTTGTTGGCTAAACAGCTGTATCCCTTGGGGCAGTAAGAACATAGACGCCAACAATTAGCAAAAAAACGTTGGTAAACCAACATAAAAGGTAGGTAACTAACAAAAATATAGGAAACGAGGTTAATTTTATCATGAAAAAGAAATTGACGAGACAGGAAAAAGAAGACTTTAAAGATTT
>SAMEA3387519__coassemble_746_pt1 | contig 118138 bp, 110 predicted proteins | sample SAMEA3387519__metabat2_low_PE_021 | metagenome-assembled genome bin SAMEA3387519 (sample SAMEA3387519) | Felis catus | biome: Faeces | place: United Kingdom | collected 2012
AAAACTATATAATTCTTTCTAACAATGTAGAAGAATGTACTTAAACTTCTATATTATTCTACATTTTATATAGCAGTGATATGATGCGTTTGAAACGCGATTTTAGCTTACATTGGAAAAATTATTTGATCCTCTTTTTAGTGGTCGAACTTTCACTTGAGGTCGGGGTTATCCCTCTCTTTAATGCGTGGACTTCGCTACTATTGAATTTAGGTGCGATCCCCTATTTATCTTATACTAATGCTCTTTCACCCGTTACGAGCCATCCCTATATCGCTTTAGGCTTGCTATTGGAATTGATCATTTTGATCATCTGTGTTTTTGGGCAATTCGCGCTCATCTTAAACGGTGTTGTTCGGATCAGGCAAGATGAATTCAGCTTTCGGACGATCCTCAAAGACACTGCCCGGCAACTGCGCCAACTCGACCCACTCGGGATCTGCTTTTTTGCTGGCTATTTCTTATTGATCGTACCTTTTAGTGGGATCTTCTTTAATTCACCGCTTTTGAGTAAAGTGGTCATCCCTGAATTTATCTTGGATTTTCTCCTACAAAAACCACTTTATGCAACTTTGATCGGTATTTTTTATTTAGCGATCTTTATTTTGAGCATCCGCTTGCTCTTTGTGTTACCCCTGATGCTTTTTGAAAAGCTCAAGATCAAAGCAGCACTCGCTCAAAGTTGGCAACTGACGAAAAATAAATTTTGGGTCTATACGTTAAAATTACTAAAGATCTCACTTATTGCGCTCATCGCTAACTTGAGTCTGATCGGTATTTTATACGCGATCCAGCTGGGACTCGACCAGACCGCTCCGTGGAGCGCACTTATCGGTGGCAGTATCAATGTTACCTTGCTGCAAGTCGGTTCATTTCTGATCTCGGTCTGGGCTAGTGTTGCCCTGTTGCAACTCATTTTACCAGCTGACGTTACTTTAGCGACCTATAAGAGTACTAAAAAAAGTTGGCTCAGCAAGGTAGCTAAGCCATTATTTGCTTTATTTGCACTTGGAGCCCTATTAGGTAATGGGGTCTATTTAGTTCATTTAGGCCAAACACCATTGATCATCTCACACCGGGGCGTCGATGCGCAAAATGGTGTCCAAAATACGCTCCCTGCTCTACGTAAGACCGCTCAAGCCAGACCCGATTACATCGAGATCGATATTCAAGAAACTAAAGATCATAAATTCGTCGTCATGCACGATGAAAATCTAAAACAACTCGCCAAGCTTGATGCCAGTCCCCAAGAATTGACACTCGCACAACTGACAGCTTTGACCGTACACGAAAATGGTCATCAAGCTAAGATCCCTAGTTTTGATGAGTATCTGAATGTTGCCAAACAATATGATCAAAAGCTATTAGTTGAGATCAAAACAACTAAACGTGATTCAAAAAATATGTTAAAGAATTTCTTTGACACGTACGAAGCTACTCTCAAACAAAATAAACATGAGTTGCAATCACTTGACTATAAAGTTATCACTAGTGCTAAAAAATATGCTCCTACGCTAAATACCTACTATATCCTACCGTATAATTTCATCTTCCCTCAAACACCAGCTAATGGGTATACGATGGAAAAGACAACTTTAAATGATTCCTTTGTCACCCAAGCCAAGCTCAGTTTCAAAAAAGTTTATTCTTGGACTGTCAATAGTGAAAACGATTTTAAAAATGCAGCCTTTTTGGATGTAGATGGGATCATCACCGATAATGTCACTAAAGCAAAACGGGCCTACCATAACTTCAATGCTAATACTAGTTATGCTAAACGTTTGCTAGACTTTATCATCCTCTTACCTGAATAATGACCTAGTGTATAAATAACAGGGGCCTCACTACGATCTGATCATAGTGAGGCCCCTGTTATTTATGCAGCACTAAGTATATTAGTTATTGTTCAAGCTAAGATTGCTCAATAATTTTTCATAAGCATATTCGTATTTTTGAATATCGCCTGCACCCATGAAGACAACAACATCATCATGGTAATCAAGCAATGGTGACATGTTATCTAAAGCTAAAACTTCGCCACCCTTAGTGATCTTTTCACCTAGATCTTTGGCAGAAACTTTACCGTCATGTTCACGGATCGAACTAAAGATATCCGTCAAATAGACTTTATCGGCTAGGTCTAAACTCTTAGCAAATTCATCCATCAACGCGATCGTCCGACTGAAAGTATGCGGTTGGAAGACTGCAATGATCTTCTTATCTGGATATTGTTGTCGTGCAGCATCTAGAGTCGCAGTGATCTCAGATGGATGGTGAGCATAGTCATCAATGATCACCATGTCAGCGACACGCTTTTCAGTAAACCGACGCTTAACACCCTTGAAAGTCAATAATTCTTTTTTGATCTCTTCTTGATCGACTTTTTCCATGTGCGAAACCGCGATCACAGCTAAACTGTTCAAGATATTGTGCTTACCAAACATTGGGATCTCATAGTTACCTAGATATTCATCGTGTAGATATACATCAAAAGTCGAACCCTTAGTTGTGCGTTTGATATTTTCAGCACGCACGTCATCGTTAGCTTCAGTCCCATAATAATATACTGGTACATCTGCTTTTAGTTTACGAAGGTATTTATCTTCACCCCAAACAAAGAGACCCTTTTTAGTTTGTTTAGCCAAAGTTTCAAAGGCATCACAAACATCTTCGATCCCGGTGAAATAATCCGGATGATCAAAGTCGATATTGGTCATGATCGTGTAATCTGGATAGTATGCCACAAAATGACGCCGATATTCATCAGCTTCAAACACAAAGAAACGTGCATCAGGAATTCCCTTACCCGAGCCATCTCCGACCAAATAACTTGTTGGTGAGACCCCACTTAAAACATGAGCCAACAAGCCTGAAGTACTCGTCTTACCATGGGCACCAGCGACCCCAATACTTGTCGTCTCTTCGATCAACATTTCAACAACTTCTGGATAACGCATGACTTTTAAGCCTAATTCGCGTGCTTTTTTGATCTCTTCTTGATCGTCACCAAAAGCATTACCCGCAACGATCGTCATCTTATCATGGATATTTTTTTCGTCAAATGGGAAAATCTCAATTCCAGCCTGTTCTAAGCCACGTTGGGTAAACGTGTATTTTTCGATATCTGAACCGGCAACTTTACAACCCTTATCATTTAAAATAAGGGCTAACGCACTCATCCCCGTCCCCTTGATGCCTACAAAAAAATATGTGGTGTCCATATTCATGGTAAATATCCTCTTTTCTTAATTAACAATTAAGCTAAGTTTACCATAGATCGCAAACCTTTTTAAAGTCATAGCCATACAAAAAAGCCGATCATAATTTTGATCAGCTTTTTTCTTATGCTTGTGGCTTGAGCGCACCGACAAATTCGATTATCGCATGCATCTGTTCTTTAGTCTCCGTATTGAAAATATAGCCAACATCTCCCATGATCTCAGCAAATACTCCCGGTACATGTTGGATCTCTTTTAGCTCAGCTCCATATTTTTGTTTGATCTCAGCTAGATCATAGCGATAGTCTTGCTTGTTACTACGTGAAATATAGACACTGTAATATGGACAAGTACTATCTCCATAGAATTTATTTTCTTTGACCAAATGGGCATACTCTTCAAACAAGCTCAACTGATGGGCATGATTCATCAGATCGATCGAAGTTCCCCCCGGCGGACGACAGTTGATCTCTAAGGCATAGAGCTTATCATCTGCTGTTCTAAAGAACTCGAAGTGGAAAAATCTTTCCCGGATATCAAAAGCAGCTACACTTTTCATGCCCAACTCATAAAGATCTTCGGGGATATCCCGTGTCTCATAAAAATACATGTCACCCGTGCGATGGACCGTTTCTAAAGCTGGTTCTTGATAAACGAGCGAAGAATAAAAAACAACGTTCCCTGCTTGATCTGTCAGACCATCAAAAGTTATGATGTCACCTTCAATGAATTCTTCCATAAAGTAAGTCACATTTGGAGTGCGTTTGGTCAAAAAATCAGTAAAATCTTTGGGATCACTGATCTTATATGTGTCGCTAGCTCCAACGCCAGAATCAGGTTTAACGATCACCGGGTAACCGAACTGTTCTAGCAAATGCCAACCTTCCTCAGCGGTCTGGAAAGCTTTTCCCAATGCAACTGGAATATCGTGGCTCAAAAAGACCTGTTTCATCTTTGACTTATACTTGATCGTATCCATCTCATCGTTCTTATAACCTAGAATATTAAAATCAGTCCGTAATTTGGCATCCTGAAACAACCAATATTCATTATGTGATTCCAAGCGATCGATCTTGCCGTATTTAAAAGCAAAATATGCTACTGCGCGATACATCTGGTCATAATCTTCCATATCATCAACTCTGTAGTACTCACTCAATGCGTTGCGCAAACTCGGTGTCAACTCATCGTAGGCTTTATCCCCGATCCCCAAGGTTGTGATCCCATTATTGCTGAGGCTCACTGAAAATTGCTCAAAATTTGCGGGAAAATGGGGCGAAATAACAATAAAATTCATTATAGCTTGTCCCTTCTAATCAAATTTGTCCCGTTTCGGATAATTTACTTAAATAATATGGCATCTGTTTTTTCCACCAGACCCAGTCATGAGAAACATCCGCTCCCCAGTAATCAAACCAACCTGGGATCTGTTTAGCATTAAAAACCGCTTCAAGTTTACGGGTCTCATCGACTTCTTCCCAAGGCCCTAGACCGGTACAGATGATATAGGTATTTTGCCGATATTTTTCAAAAAACCACGGATCAGCTAAATTCCAGAGATAATCAGTCGGTGAATTGTAGTAAACTAACTCGTCATCGCCATAGTCCCCTACGACAAACCGTAGATCATATAGCCCACTTAATGAAATAACGGTATCAAAGATCTCAGGGAATTTGAGTCCAAAATTCATCGCATAATATGCTCCCATCGAACATCCTGTTGTTATCAGTCCGCCAGCCCATTGTGTCTTGTCATAGATGAGCGGTACCAATTCCTCAACGATAAAACGCTCATAAGCCATATGTGCTAAGGCCCGATCATGGGGCCTCTTCTCATTAGCCTCAAAAGCTTCATTATCGAACGAATCTGGAGTAAAAAAGCGCACCTGACCACTATCGATCCAAGGACGACATGCGGCGATCATCCCAAAATCACCATATTCGTTATGACTGCCACCAGATGCAGGAAAAACTAAGATCGGTCTCCCCGCAGACCATAAACATTAAAATTCATTGAACGCCCCAAAACTTTACTATGTAATTGACATTCCTCAAAATACATGTGATCTCCCTCCACCTTTTTTAATTTACAATGTCTCGGCTACTTTAAGCTCTAACACTGCTTAAAATACTAAAATAAATTTTATTTTACCCAGCATTAACTAACTTTTATTTAATTTTCCGTTAATATCAACACAAAATTTAACTAATGTGAATACTATTTATTTATCATTTTATTTTTATACAAATAAAATTTTGATCATAGCTGGACAAAAAGTTTTTTTCAGTATATCTTGGTCATATATGCAAGAAATTGGGAAAGGAACAGCTATATTATGCCGCAAAATAGTTATTATCTTGAGTTACGGACGCACTATCTATTTGTGCCTTATTTTTCAAATGAGCGTAGGATCCGAGTACTACTTCCCCGAGATTATTTTCATAATGAGCGCCATTATCCTGTTTTATACATGCACGATGGGCAAAATGTTTTTTACAGTCGCGAAGCGTATGCGGGTTATTCGTGGAAGGTCATTCCCTTGATCAAGCAACACCTTGAACTACCTCAAATGATCATCGTTCGGATCGACAATAGCGATGAACATCAGCTCGATGAATATTCACCTTGGAAGACCGAATTTCAAACGCCTGATGGCACAGGGCATTTTGGTGGCCTAGGTCGAGCTTATGTTGACTGGCTAGTAGATACCGTTAAGCCATTTATCGATAAAAAGTATCGTACATTGCCCCAACGTGAGACCACATTGCTAGCTGGAAGTTCGATGGGGGGCTATATCACCGCCTATGCTGGTTCATTATATCCTGAGATCTTTGGAAATTTAGGTGTTTTTTCTAGCGCTGCCTGGTTGAATGAAACAAAATTCACGCAGTTTGTCGCCTCTCATCCCCTGATGCCAAGCAATAAAGTCTACATTCAAACTGGAGCTAGCGAAAATGATGCTGGTGACGATGAAGTTTTAGCCCCTGAAAAACAGGCCCAGGCCTATATTGATGAAGCCTTACGCTATTATCAGACGCTTTTACGGACGGGGCATTCCTTGGATAATATCTCACTAAATATCTTTGCAGCTGAATCTCACAGTGAGTTTTACTGGGCTAAACATTTCCCAGCATTTTTAAATTTCGTATTCAATGAATAGCTGTATAATAAAAAAACGACTGAGGCGCACTCAGTCGTTTTTTTATTATACACTGCGCAATTTATTCAAGCCTTCTTGTGTCAAAAAGACCTTCCGTGGCTTAGCACCATGCGCTGGTGAAATATATTGTTTAGCTTCAAGATCATCGATGATCGCCGCAGCTCGATTATAGCCGATCGAAAAGACACGTTGTAACTTGGAAGTCGAGATCGTCTCTTCGTTGACGATATAGTCTAGAACGCGCGGCAAGAGATCGTCTTGTTTTTCTGATTCGACAGCACGTTTTTTCAAACTATCAGGATCAAAAGCATACTTCGGCTTACCCTGCTGTCTAACAAAATCAGTTACCAAATCGACCTCATCTTCGATATACGTGCCTTGCAAGCGGGTCGGTTGTCCCGAACCATTTCCCAAATAGAGCATGTCGCCACGCCCCAAAAGACGTTCCGCCCCTGCGGTATCCAGGATAGTTCGTGAATCGACTTGGCTTGAGACCATAAAGGCGATCCGAGTCGGAATATTATTTTTGATCGTTCCCGTCAAAACATCCACACTTGGTCGTTGGGTCGCAACTAATAAGTGGATCCCCGCTGCCCGAGCTTTTTGAGTGATCCGGGCAATATGATCTTGGACCTCAGAAGAAGCGGCCATCATGAGATCAGCTAATTCATCGATCACTACCACGATATATGGTAATTGCAGACCATACTCTCCGGCGGCCTTAGCTTTTTCATTATAAGCCTCTAAATTACGGGCTCCCGCAGCAGCCAGCCGTTGGTAACGCTCTTCCATTTCGTTAACGAGCCATTTCAACGCTGCTGCAGCTGCTTTAGCGTCAGAGATCACTGGTGCTAATAAGTGAGGCAGATCATGGTAAGGTGCCATTTCTACTGCCTTAGGATCGATCAAGACCAGCTTCACTTCACTAGGCGAAGCTTTGTAGAGCAGTGAGACGAGCAGACTATTGATAAAGACCGATTTCCCCGAGCCGGTAGCTCCAGCGATCAAACCATGGGGCATCTTTTGTAGATCTGTGATCTGAGGTTCTCCAAACAGATCGACACCTAGAGCTACTGTCAATGGTGAAGAGGCTTCTTGGAATTTATCTGAACGTAGAACTTCGGATAACATAACGGGGCGTGAAGTCTTATTAGGGATCTCGATCCCCACACTACTCTTGCCCGGGATCGGCGCTTCGATCCGGATATCTTTAGCGGCTAATGCAAGCTTGAGATCATCATTTAAATTGGTGATCTTATTGACCTTGACTCCCCGTCCTAAAGTCAATTCAAATTGCGTAACAGTCGGGCCGATCGTCCAATCGCTGACAGTCGCATCAACGTGAAAAGCCTTGAGCGTCTCATTTAACGTTTGGACCTGACTTGCGACCCAATCGTCTAAGGCCGGATCATCATCGATCACTGGTGCAGGCAATAAATTGAGAGGTGGAAATTGATAATGCTTAGGTTCGTACTCAGGTGTTGTCGGTTGGGCTGTCACGCTTGGTTGGCTTTGTGTCAAGGAACTCTCATGCGCCAAAGCAGCTTTGAGCCCCGTCATTTTCTGTGGCTCTGATTTAGTAGCGACTTCACTAGTGAGTTCAACTTGTGAAGTAAGCTCTGAAGTTACTTGGCTTTGGCTTACACTTTTTGCCTCACTGTTAGCTTGGCTCGTGCTTTGAGCGTGCGTATCACTCACTGAGCTTTGCAACTGGCTAGTCGAACTTGCCAAATAGGCCTGACTTGTTGAGTCGTCCAAACTTTCACTAGTCGCTAAACTAGAACTAGTTGTTTGACTGTCCGAAGCTAAGGTCGGAGTTTTAAGTTGTGATGATACAGTCGGGCGTTTAGGCAACTTAGTCTCCGTACTATCACTAATGAGTGGGCGTTTTACCGTTAGATCGATCGCCTGAGTTCCTAACAAAACAGTCCCTTCAAAGAGTAAATAATCCTCGGGAGCTTTCTTCAATGAGCGCACCAATTTATCGTAATCAGGGCGTTTTTTTACGACCCGATCAGCAACTAAAGAGCGCGGGACTTGTCTTGGACTAAAAGCCCGTGGAGACTCGTTTAAACGTTCCTTTTGGTTACTTGTTGCTGTTCTAGTCGGCGTTTTTTCAGTTTTGGCTGGTACTTTAGTCTGAACCCGCGCTTTTGTAGCCGGGCGACCATTATTTCTGTAAAAGGCTGGTCCATCATAATGTTCCATGGTGTTCATCCTAACTGTCTGTCTAATTTACTTCTAAATTCATTATAGTAATTATTCAAAATGGAGAAAAGGTTTTTTACCACTTTTATAAAACTTTATGTAAAAAAAACACCTAGGACCTACCATAGTCCCAGGTGAGAGCTACTAAACTAAGCTGTAAAAAGCTTAGCCCCCTTTTCAAAATCAAAAGCTGTCTTAGCTTCAAATTCAGCGGGATCAAGAACTAAGATACCACGCTTTTTAGGAGCGTTAGGCAATTCAAGCTCACGGGCTGCACAAACCATCCCATAGCTATCTACGCCTCGCAATTTACCAGGCCAGATCATTGCACCATTTGGCATCATCGCACCAACCTTAGCAACGACCACATTTTGACCTGCTTCAATATTAGGCGCACCGCATACGATCTGTAACGTTTGATCATTATCAACTTCGATCTTAGCGATATGCAAATGATCTGAATCTGGATGTTCTGTCAATTCAGCTACATAGCCCACCACAAATTTAGGTTCATCATCAACGACCAATTCAGGTTCAAAACCAGCTGCCTGTAAAGCTTGATTCAAAGCTTCCACTTGAGCTTGATCCAAGAAAACTTGACCTTTAACAGCTAGATCACCCAAGATCTCACTGACATCAAAAAAGTTAAACCCTAAAGTTTCATTATTTTCGGTATTAAAAATACGAACGATCCGTCCTTTTTGTTCAGTTGCTTGCGCTGCTGCTTCAGGGCGCACCATCGTCAATAAAACATCCCCCATTTGGGTCGGATTATAGCTAGCAATTAACATTATTTGATACTTCCTTTGTTTTAGATATTGTTCAAGAAGTCTTCTACTTCTTTTTTCGTCTTACGATCTTTATTCACAAAACGAGCTTTTTCTTTACCATCTTCATACACGACAAAACTTGGAATCCCCATGATCATCATTTCTTGGCAAAGGTCGATGTTTTCATCCCGATCGACTAAGATAAATTCGAATTGTGAAAATTCGGCTTCGATCTCAGGCATTGCTGGTTTGATAAAACGGCAATCTGGGCACCAGTCAGCGGTAAAGAATAATACGTACTTTCCTGTGCTCAACTTTTCTTCTAATGTTTTTTTATCCATCTTTGCTAATTTTTCCATCTTAAATACCTCCAAGATAAATTACTTACTTTTTGTATATTATAACTTATCCTCTTGGCTTTTAAAATTTTTTTGCCTAAGCTTTGAAATGAGCTTCGAGTTTATAGATCGGTTGGCCTTTTTGACTGAATTTTTCTTCATATTCAGTCATCACGTTATCTTCAACATCCGGTGTCTGATGAAGATCTAACCACACCTGATCAAATACCATCCCATAATTGTTCAAACTCGTCAATGAATATTCGAACAAGCCACGGTTATCGGTCTTAAATTCAAGATGACCGTCTACTTGCATCACTTCTTCATATTGAGCTAAAAAGCTCTTATAGGTCAAGCGCCGTTTTTCATTCCGGTTTTTAGGCCATGGATCAGAAAAATTCAAATAGATCCCGCTAACTTCATTTGGTTCGAAGAATTCTGTCAAACCACTGCCATTAGCACATACCAACTGGAGATTAGGTAATTTAGCCTCGAGCTGTTTTTTCAAGGCGATCCCTGTAGCAACTGTCTGCATTTCAAGACCGATAAAATTACGTTCAGGATATTTCTTGGCCATCTCAACGATAAAACGACCCTTTCCCATCCCAATCTCGATATATAGTGGTTGTTCTTTTTCAAAACGACTTTGCCAATTACCACGTAAAGCTGCCGGATCAGTCACGACATATTGTGGGTTTTCTTGGATCAAGGGCTTAGCCCAAGGTTTATTTCGTAAACGCATGATAATTTGCTATGTAGTTAATACATAGACTTCCTTTCAACTAAAATTCACTAAATAAGGGACAAAAGGTTTTTGATGCCTTTTATCCCCATCAATTTAAATATAATTTTGCTTCTTGATTACTTGATTAAGCTTGATAATGTCTTGGTTCATTTCATGGAAATGACCACGCTGATAGTTGTGTTTGATAACCAACAAAAGATTCATGACCGCATACCAATAAATGCGCTTCATCATATCCGGTGACGGTTCTTTTTTTGCATATCGCGTCAACCATTGCTTCCAGTCTTTGCGTGGGACATATTGACACATTAACATACTAAGATCTAAAGCCGGGTCAGCCAATTTAACGGCTTCCCAATCGACTAGATATAGCTGTCCTGTCTCAGATAAGAGCCAGTTTTTATGATTTAAATCGCCATGACATACTTCGTAATTCGAGCGTTCAAGTTGCGGCTGGTTCGCCTTCAATCGCGACGTTGCTTCGGCCAATAGCGGATGCTGACGTAATTCAGAACTCAAGCCATTAAAATATTGGGCTAACAGATCAGCCGGCGTATACGTTTTGCCTCCGACCCGTAATAGCATCTTTTTTAAAAGCTTAGAGCCATGCATCCGAGCTAGTAATTCCGAGACCTGGAGCGAACACATCTCTTCGCGTTTTAGCGAACGGCCATTCAACCACTCTTGAGCGGTCAGGGTATCACCTGAGACCGTCCGCTTTGACCAGATCAAGCGGGGAACGATCTCTTCTAATGAAAGGGCCGCTAAAAACGGCGAAGTGTTACGCTTGATGAAGATACGTTCATCGTTATTCACCGCCATATAAGCAGTGCCAGTGTCGCCATCGATCGGTAAGATCTCCCAGCCATGTTCCAAATTGAAATCCATCTGGGGCTCTCCTTTTGAAAATATCGATAACTAAAATAAGTCTACAAAGAACTAGGCTCAGTGTCAAGCTCTTTTTGCTAAGCGCCCCTTAAGATAAGGCCGAGTCAACAATGCGACCTCAAGCACTAAAACGCCTAAGAATTCGAGACTAAATAAACTATTTTGCAACTGGATCCAACTAACTAAAGTAAAGATCACCGCGAGCGTAAACAGTAATTGCCCGAGCATCTTTTGAAATGCTCTTTGTTTACCGGTTGGATCCAACGGATAGATGTGCATAAAAACTACTTCATCATAGTGGTGATACAAAGAAAACAATTGGAACCCAAGTAAATAGATGAACAATACCGCTAAAGCCAAGGCTAGCCACGGTTCAGTGATGAAATACAAGATAACAGCCCCCAACACCGTTAACCGTAGGACTAGGCCACTGGTTTCACCATTACGGACCAAGGCCCGCCAATAAAGGTAAGTAAAACTTCCATTAGGCTTAGCTTGCGGTAACAGGCGATCTAAGTAGCGACGCCGTTTAGCTGCGACCTGCAGATTAGGTACATCGGTAAAGAGCGCAAAGAAACGGTATAACTGCAACATTCTTGCATTTTCAGTCCGGATCGCCCCTTCCCAGTCAAATACAGCTTGGGTCGTAAGAGCTTTTTTTGATCGATCAACATACCCCGTCAAAAGTGCGGCCACTAATAACAGGTATAACGGATCCAAATAAAGACTTGTCCCTAATAAAAGGCCACAAAAACCAATATCTAAGAACCATTTCCAACGTCCACTGGCAAATTGTGCTTGATAAAGTCCTAATAGTTGCCGATCCAGTTGTAAATATTTCAATACTAACAACAACAGCCATAAAAAGATGAGCTGGACCGCGGTCAATTTAGCCGCAACAAGTAAAAATGGAGCTAAGGCCAACATCACTAACGTATCGAACACCCAAGCAAAAACTAACGATGCCCGTAAAGCTTTTTGTAAATACTGTCCCATTTCAGCTTGGCGGGGTGAAATAAATACGATATCAGCCGGTTTTAACAGCGTTGCTAGCCGTCCTACTTGTAAACTTATGACTAAAATAAGTAACACCAACGGTTTAGCATACCAGAGCTCTTCTTGGGTCGGAAGAGCTTTGATATAATTTGAATAGCCCAAAGCCAAGCCACCTAAGATGAAAAGCAACGCTAAAATGAAGTGATCATTTAATACATAGCGTAAATACTTAAACATCTGCTTTTGATGAGTTTTTTGACGTGTTTTCCACAGATCAAGCATGCTTTTCACCTGCCCCTGTGAGCTTGAGATAGATCGTTGCTAAAGAAGCCGTTTCATCGCCAAACTGCGTCCGCAGACTTGCAAGATCACCCTTAGCCGTTACTTGACCTTGATCGATCATTACAAAGCGATCACAGTATTCTTGAGCTGTACTCAAAACATGTGTCGACATCAAAACGGCTGCTCCAGCTTGCTTTTTTTGATCGATCAAGTCCAAGAGATCTTGGGTCGCTAAAGGATCAAGTCCCAAAAACGGTTCGTCGATGATATAAAGTTTGGCTTCAGTTATAAAAGCACAAACGATCATCACCTTTTGCTTCATCCCCTTAGAAAAATTAGCGGGAAACCAATCCAATTTATTTTCTAATCTAAAGAGCTCGAGTAATTTCTGGGCACGTTGCCAAGCACTCTTAGCTTCTAACCCGTAAGCCATGATCGTTAGCTCGATATGCTCACGTAAGGTCAATTCTTCATATAAGATCGGAGTTTCAGGAATATAAGCCATTTTTTGCTTATATGCTTTAGGATCTGTTTTTAGAGTCACACCCTCTAAAGTTATCGTCCCTTTCTGTGGTCGTAATAAACCAATAATGTGCTTGATGGTCGTGGATTTACCAGCCCCATTCAAGCCGATCAAGCCGACTAATTCACCGGCTTTGACCTCAAATGAAACATCTTTTAGAACTGGAACACGTGAATAACCACCGACTAAATTTTCAACTTCTAATGTCATCTAAATTACCTACTTTATCTAAATTTCAGCGGGATCATAACCCGTTTTATCGGCTGCTGTGATCTTACGTGCGACCTGGCACGGAACTCCGTATGCGACGACATCAGCGGGAATATAATGTGTGACCATACTCCCCGCACCGATCACAGTATTATCGCCGATCGTGACTCCCTGATCGATATGCACGCCCGCGCCGATCCAAACATTATTACCGATCGTCACTGGCTTAGCCCGACAGCCACCCAGTTGGCGCTCAGTTTTATCAATTGCATGATCAGCTGTATAAATACCCACCCGGGGACCAAATAAAACATTGTCCCCGATCGTGATCTTAGCCCCATCAAGCATGATACAATCAAAATTCGCAAAAAAATTATCACCGATCGAGATATTCTTACCAAACTCGCAGCGAAAAGTCGGTTCAAAATGGACATTTTTACCGATCTTGCCTAAAATTTTTGCTAACAAAGCTTCGCGTTTGGCAGGACTTTGAGAGTAGCTTTGATCATATGCCGTCGTTAAGGCCATAGTCCTTTGACGCGCTTGCATCAGCTCAGGGTCTAGATCATTATACATCATACCGTTTTGCATCCTATACGTTTGTTTGCCCAACATGCTCTTCCCTCCATTATTTCCTTTTAACATTTAGTTTACAACAATTAGGCTCAGATAGTGTATACTAAAAACAGATTTAAAATTTTTGAAAGAAGGTTTTTATATGACAGACTGTATCTTTTGCAAAATCATCGCCGGAGAGATCCCAAGTGTGACCGTCTATGAAGACGATAAAGTCAAAGCCTTTTTAGATATCTCACAAGCAACCCCAGGTCACACATTGGTCGTGCCTAAAAAGCACGTTGCTGACCTCTTTGAATACGACGAACAATTAGCTAGTGATGTTTTTAGTCGTTTGCCTAAGATCGCGCGTGCAGTCAAAGCATCGGATCCAACGATCAAGGGGCTAAACATCGTCAACAACAACGGTGAAGTCGCTTATCAAACGGTCTTTCATTCACACATCCATCTCTTACCACGCTACAGCAATGAAGATGGTTTTGGAATGACCTTTGCCGATAATTCTGCCGACTACACACCAGAAAAATTACAAGTGATCGCAAATAAGATCGCAGAGCAGATAAAGGACTGAAAAAAATGAAAAAATTTTTGTGGACTTTGACCATTACTGGAGCTCTCGGCGCCTATGCTTATAGTAAGCGCGATGAGATCTTAAAATATCTCACCAAAAAACTGATCGCTTTTGATCAAACTGTAGAGCAAACAACAGATTATCTTGCTAAAGTCGAAAAAGTCAAAGAAAATGCGGCTAAATTTTCCGCAGAACTCAAAGCTTCTGAGCCTGTGATCAACAGTTTGACCCAAGAGATCGAAAGCTATCGTGAACAAGTCGAACCTTTAGCCAAAGAGATCCAAGCTAAACTGCCTCAGCAAAACGATTGATTTTCTTAAAAATTATTAAAACATTGATAATTTAGACGTGTCTTGTGTTATATTAGAATTATTAATTTTACGATTGGATGTGTAACATAATGAAAAAATGGTTTGCCGCTTTAGCCGGCGTCTTGTTGACTTTCACCTTAGCAGCTTGTTCATCTAAAACAGTTGCAACAACATCAGGTGGTAAGATCACTGAAAGCCAATACTACGACAGCATGAAGAAGACTACTTCAGGTAAGCAAGTCTTACAACAAATGATCTTAGATAAGATCTTAGAAGGCAAGTATGGTGATAAGGTCACTGATAAAGCTGTTAACAAAGAATACAATAAGTATAAGAAACAATATGGTTCTTCTTTCTCAACTGTTTTAGCCCAAAATGGTATGACAGCTTCAGCATTTAAGAAGAGCATTCGTTCTAACTTATTGCTTCGTCAAGCTGTGATCGCTAATACTAAGATCACTAATGCTGACTTGAAGAAACAATGGAAGAGCTATGAACCAACGATCACAGTCGCACAGATCTTGGTATCTAAGAAAGAAGATGCTGATGCGATCATCGAAGAATTGAAAAAAGACGGCTCTTGGGATAACTTCAAGAAGTTAGCTAAGGAAAAATCGATCGATGAATCTACTAAGAATGATGGCGGTAAGTTACCTTCCTTCAATAACATGGATACTTCCCTTGACAGTGACTTCAAGAAAGCTGCCTTTGCTTTGAAACAAGGTGAATTCTCACAAGAACCAGTTAAGACAAGCTATGGTTACCATGTCATCTACAGCATCAAGAACCCTGGTAAGGGCAAGATGGCTGATCATACAAAAGAATTGAAAGATCAGATCATTGATGAAAAACTAAATGATTCAACAGCATTGCAAAAGATCATTGCTAAAGAATTCAAAGAAGGTAATGTAAAAATCAAAGATAGTGACTTGAAAGATGTCTTATCCGATTACATCTCTTCTTCATCTAGCTCAAGCTCAAAATAAGCTTTGAACTTTCAAAGGCTACCTACATTTCGTGGGTAGCCTTTTTTAGTATAAAAAAAGAAGCCTGACACAGCTTCTTTTACGTTCAAATCGCTATCCCTGCAGCTTGTTTAGCTAGTTGATCGGCCCGTTCGTTGAATTTTACTCCAGTATGAGCCGAGATCTTTTGAAAATGGACCTGCAATCCATCTTTAGTGGTAACTTGCTTAACAAACGCAGCATAACGTTTGGTAATATCTTGTTTAGCCTGCCAAGAACCATCGGCCCAGCTAGCGATCCCTTGATAGTCATGACAGATCGTGACTTCCTTCATTCCCAGTGATAGTGCATACTTTAGGGCGTAGATCGTAGCCAACAATTCGCCGCCAACATTGCGTAACCGCAAGATCTCAGCATACTTATCATCCCGGATCGTTTGTTCATGGACACTTTTGTCATCTTTTACCATTACAAAAGCGCCCCCTACGATCGTCTCATCCGCATTAAAACTACCATCGACGAAAATACTTTCGCTTGGTAAACTTGCAGTTGGACTTTGCCCCGCTAAAAATGCCTTGGCTTCCGCTTCAGTTGCAAATCCCTTGAATACAGGTGCTTTGACTTTTTTTAGTGCAGTTTGGCATTCAGCCCAAGTGCGATAGATCTTACCCGTGTTTTTTATTGCATAAAAATGTTTTTTTGCCATATGACCTCATTGATCTTTCTCATCTATTTTATAGTGTAATTTTTCAATTTCATAGTTTAGTACATGACTTTCAAAATTATCTAACTTGTAATTTAAATAATTCAAAGTTTTTTCGATCTCGCGCTTTTGTTGTTCCAATTTATCACGTTGTTCAACAAGTAATTGTTTTTGGGCAGCACGTGTATCAGTTTTTAAGCGATATAGCTCAACAAATTCAACTAGCGCCTCGATCGATACCCCAGCTTTGCGCATGACCTGAATAAAGAAGACCCATACTCTCCATAGTCACGATAACCACTCTCATTACGTGGGATCTCAGGAAGTAATCCCGATCTTTCCCAATAACGCAAAGTTTCTTTAGTGATGTCAAATTTTTCACTGACCTGTGCGTGATCAGCCTCCAAGGCAATTATTTTTGTTTGGGATGATAGAAATTACGCCCATCCATCCCAAAGATGCGCTCTGAAAAATTGCCCGGCTCGGTATGCCCTAAACTTTTCTTTAGCATTTGGATCGAAGCATCAAGATTATCTAACTGATGTAAAATGTCGGCCTCTAACAAGTGTGGTTTCACTGGAGAACCGTATTCCAATAGTCCATGATGTGCTAAGATCATGTGCCGCAATAAGATCGCATCTTCACTTTCAAGCTCGATTTTTAATGCTGCGCAAGCTTTAACGATCTCTTCATCGACCAAAACGATATGCCCGATCAAATTACCAGCTAACGTGTAGGTCGTCGCAACGGGCCCCGACAATTCTAATACCTTACCTAGATCATGTAAAATAGTTCCCGCGTAGAGTAATGCCTTATCAACTTCTTCATATTGTTCGGCCACTGATTTAGCCAAGCGTAAGATCGATAATGTGTGAAAGGCTAAACCACCCGCATAGGCATGATGATTGGACTTAGCTGCGGGAAATTTAAAGAACTCATCGTGGTATTCCTTGAGTAAATAACGCACGATCCGATTCCACGTTGGATTAACGATCTCAAACACATACTGATTCAGTTCTTCTTCCATCGCAAGTGTCTTTTCTGGTGCAGCTTGGAGATAAAGTGCCGGATCATTTGGTTCTTCAGCATTAGCTAACCGAAGCTTGAAGATCTTGATCTGGGGATTGTTTTGATAATTTTCACGTTTACCTTTCAAGTGAACTACTTTGCCCGCTTCAAATCGCTTGATATCATCATCTGAAGCATCCCAAAATTTAGCACTGATCACGCCAGAGCTATCAGCAAAATTAAAAGCAATAAACTTTTTGCCATTCTTAGCGATCCGCGTTTCAGCTGACTTGATCAATACAAATAATTCTAAATTTTCATCAACTTTATAATCAAATAATTTTTTTAACACGCTCTTGTCCTATCCATTCATTTATTTTTCCCCGTTTCGTACTAACTTTACCACATTTTCGAGCCAGTTAGTAGGACTAAAAAAAGAGCCCCGCAGAGCTCTTTTGTTCATTTTAATCTTGGTATAATTCTTGAACCGGTTGGAAGATGATCTTGCTTACTTCATCCATCAACATGCTCAAAGCTTGTTCTTTCAACATCAATGTTTGTAATGCTTCAAATTCCTTAGCTTTAGCACCAGCTTCTTGTAATTCTTTGAAATCATCTTCTGTGATGTTGCCTTGCATTTGCTTTTGTTGCAATTGACCTTGAAGATCTTGCAATTCCTTGAAGCAAGCATAAGCTTTTTCATCCGCCTTCAAAGCTTCATAAGCTGCTTTTAATTCTTGGTATTGTTGTGTTTGCTTCAAATCTTGTTCCATTTGATTAGCTGTATCATAAATATTGACCATAATATCGCTCCTTCAATTCTTAATATATCTATTATAACGCACTTTGCTAAAAAAGTTTTATCTAAAGCCTTTAAAAACTAATTTCCAAACAGGCTATTTAATGCATCTTTTCCTTTTTGAAGCCACGAATCGGCAGTCTGTTTCCAATCACTCGTACCTTCTTGACCAGCATTTTTGATCTTATCCCACCAGCTCTCATCGCTATCATCGTCAGCACTATTCTCAGCGGCCATCGTTGAGGCGGACTTGACTTCGAATTTATTTTCCTTGGTATATGGTAAGATGCCTTCCATCTGGGTCTTGAACAGACTAGCCCCACCACGATTACCAGCGTCTTCGATCGAATCTTTGCTAGAATCATAGCCGACCCAGGTAGCCACAACTACATCTGGGGTATAACCCACATACCAATGATCGGTATCTGCTGCCATCGGATCGACCCCATTGCCTTGCGTTGAACCGGTCTTACCAGCGATCGTATAACCAGCTGGTTTAGCATTAGTCCCAGTCCCCATTGTATATACATCGATCAACATACTCGTCATCTCATTGGCATTCTTAGCTGAAAGGACTCGCGTCGAATCGACTTCAGTATTATCAACGATCGTCTTACCCGAAGCATCGACGATCTTGGTGATAAAGTGTGGATCATAGCGGACACCATCGTTAGCAAAAGCCGTATAAGCACTTGCGATCTGATAAGGTGAGACCCCTTTTTTAAGTCCCCCTAGCGCTAAACTCAAATTTTCATCAGAAGGATCTAGCGTTATCCCAAATTTTTCAACACTGTCAAAACCGGTTTTGACCCCGATCTTATTTAACAACCAGACCGCGGAAGTATTTTTACTTTCAGCTAAGGCTTTATACATCGGGAGATCACCACCATAAACATTATTCCAATTATGTGGCGTATACTTGTTAGTTCCATAGGCTTTCAATTCGTCAGGCAATTCCGAATCATAATGGTAACCCTTATTCAGAGCCGGAGCATACACCGCTAAGGGTTTGATCGTTGATCCCGGTGAGCGCACCAATTGCGTCCCCCGATTATAGCCCCGAAAGACATGCGTCCCACTCCGGCCCCCAACGACCGCGGCTACACCGCCTGTTTTAGGGTCAAGTGCCACTGAAGCACCTTGAGCTCTAGCCCCATTAGCCGCGTTGTCTGGGAATAAATAGTCATTAGCAAAATCTTCTTGGAATGTCGTTTGGTAATTTTGATCAAGTGAAGTATAGATCTTATAGCCACGGTTCATAATATCTGATTCACTTAAACCATAGCGATTGATCGCTTCTGAGATAACAGCATCAAAATAATATGGATACTTATAACCTGAATTATAGGTATACGTATTATTAGTCACCATTGGTGTAGCTTGATATTCTTTAGTTTGGGCTGCGGTCAGTTTATTGTTATCTTCCATCAAGCTCAAGACTACATCCCGGCGTTTTTTAGAGGCTTCGGGATGGTCGGCTGGATTATAGGCATTTGGACTCGTCAACATCCCCGCTAAAGTAGCTGCTTGTGGAACCGTCAACTGGCTAGCCGTTGTTCCAAAATAGCGTTTAGCTGCATCACCAACGCCCCAGACTCCATTGCCAAAATAAGCATGATTCAGATACATTGCTAAGATCTCTTTTTTACTATAGGTATTTTCGACTTGCATCGCAATAAAGATCTCTTTGGCTTTACGAGAAAGCGTCTGTTCTTGGGAAAGGAAGGCATTTTTGACCAATTGTTGGGTCAAAGTACTCCCCCCACCGGTAACGGCATTACCGCCAGTCAACTTATTTTTGAGATGCATCAAACTGGCCCGGGCGATCCCTTTGACGGAAAAACCATATTCTTTATAGAAGTTACGGTCTTCGGTCGACAATACTGCATCGATAACGTTAGGTGAAATATCATCGATCGAAGTCCAAGTACCTTTTTGGGCATAAAGATAACCCGCCTTTTGATCATTTTTATCGTAGATCTCAGTTGCTTGTTCTAAAGCGTTCTTTAGGCCCTTAACATTAGAAGTTTTGGCTACAAAGGTCAGATAGATACTCATGCATAAAAAACTCGCTAAAAAAATAACTACCAACCACCGCCATAATTGATAACGTCGGCTCTTAGCCAAAAACCAAGTCCAAATTTTTTTACCATAGTGGCTTATAGTTTGGCGCAATTTTTCTAAAAAATCATTCATCGCATAAATTCCTTTTCTACTATCGTTAATTATCATCTTAGCACATCTAAGCAAGGTTCCGCCAAACGTATCTAAAATTTAATAATATTTAAGAATGCACAAAGAGACCGCAACTAAGAGTCACGATCTCAATGATCATTATAGTATAAATGCTTCTACAGCAAATTATCTGGATCAACGTGTTCCATAAATAACGCATAGAGCTGAGCAGCAGCTTCGCGTGAGGGACTGATCACTACTACAGTGTCAAAGCCAGCTAACGTTCCAGCAACTTCTGGTAAAGACAGATCATCTAAGATCGCCGCTAAAACATTCGCATTGCGTGGAGTAGTATGGATCACATTCATAAATTCAACCGTCGTGATCGCTGTGACCGCATCAGAAATTGCTTTATACAGCTTATCTTGTTCCGATTGATTGTTAGCTTTAAAGATCACATAGCGTAACTTACCATTACCATCCTGTTGCTTAACGATCTGCATTTCCCGGATATCGCGTGAGATCGTCGCTTGCGTTGCACTGATACCAATAGCTTGTAGCGCCTGCATCAGCTCTTCTTGATTAGAGATGACTTGCTGATTTATCAGCTGCTCGATCTTTCCTTGGCGCATTTCTTTTTTCACAAAAATCACCTCAAGACAAAAGATTGTATCTCTATTTTAACAAACTTCCGCAGGCAAGCAAAATTAGGCTTACTCGATCTCGTCTAAAAATTCAACTAAACTCATTAAAACCTGTATTCGCGACATAATCCATCACTAGCTCGCGGTCTAACAAGAGCTTGCGCCGTCCCCGTTTAGCTAAGCCTTGACTGCAGTATTCTTTGATGATCATGTTGACTAGTGAGGTAGAGGCACGAGTGTAAGAAGCTAAAACGTTTTGATCGATCCGCCGAGGCAAACGGACCCACTTCTCATCGGTAACTTTCCCATAGAGCACCGCTAAGTAGAAAAGTGTATTCTTGATCCGTTCCCTTGTCGATGATAGATTGCAATAAATGTTGTAGATCCGTTCTTTTTGCAATTGGTATGCCATCTGCTCACGTAGCATTTCATTGAAGAAAGGCGATTTATCTCGATATTCATGCATAATATCTTCAGGAATAACAATAATGATCGCTTTATCCGAAAATACGACCAACTCTTCTTCCGTATGATCTTCATCAAATACCTCATGCGAAGGATAGAATAACTCTTGTTGCTTATAAAACGTCATATATTGGTCTTTATCACTTTCATAATTGTAATACCGGCTTGCCACCAACCCACTGACTAAAAAGCAAGCAAAGTCACCCTTAAATCCATTGAACATCAACATATCGTTGTAGTCATAAACCATTGCTCGACAAGATGTGCGAAATTTTTCTTGGTCTTTTTCTGATAAATTTCCGATTTTTTGAATCAGATCAAAAACATAATCCTCTTTTTTTGCATAATTGTTGATCTTCACCACGAAACTCCCCCTTATTGTTTGTTGCACCAAGTTTACCACTAAACAACTGGCGCAAAACTTATTTATCAATAAATTATTTCTAACGGTGATTTCATAAAAAAAGCCGATCACACTGTGGCGATCGACTTTTGAAAATTACATTTCGTCTGGAGCTGCTACCCCTAAGAGGCGCAATGCTTCTTTTAAGACATCAGCTACACTAGCTACTAAAGCTAAGCGTGCTTCTAATTGGTCATCTTCGACCAAGATCTTAGAATGAGCATAGTACTTGTTGAAGGCTTTTGCCAAATGGATCGCATACTTAGCGATCACAGATGGTTCGTATTCTGCGACTGCACGAGCAACAGTTTCTGGGAATTCGCCCAATAGACGCAAAGTTTCCCAAGCATTTTCATCTGTTACAGCATAGGCCTTAGCCGGATCGATCTTCGTCACACCAGCTTTACGTAAAATACTCATTGCACGAGCATGTGAGTATTGAACATATGGACCAGTTTCACCTTCAAAACGTACGACTTCTTCTAAATCAAAGTCAAAGTTGTTCAAACGTTCATTCTTAAGGTCATGGAAGACTACCGCACCAACACCGACTTCTTCAGCAACTTGATCTTTATTAGCTAAACCAGGATTCTTAGCTTCGATCTGTTCTTTAGCCAAGGCAACCGCATCATCCAAAACTTTTTCTAACAAAATGACACGACCCGAACGTGTAGAAAGCTTCTTACCACCTTGTGTGATCAAACCAAATGGAATGTGATGGATATCATCGGACCAATCATATCCCATTTCTTTTAAAACGGCCTTCAATTGCTTGAAGTGATTTGATTGTTCGTTACCAACGACATACAAGGATTGGGCAAAGTCATAAGTACGTTTACGATACATTGCTGCGGCTAAGTCACGAGTAATGTAAAGTGTCGCCCCGTCAGTCTTTTTGATCAAAGCAGGATTCAAGTTATAGGCTTCAAGATCCACGATCTGAGCTCCTTGACTTTCTTTTAATAATCCCTTGTCTTCTAAGATCTCGACTACTTCATCCATCTTGTCGTTGTAGAAAGCTTCACCGTTGTAAGAATCAAATTCGATCCCTAAACGATCATAGACAGTTGTGAAAGCTTTAAGTGATTCTTCACGGAACCATTTCCAAAGACGAGTTGCTTCTTCATCCCCATCTTCTAAACGTTTGAACCAATCACGGGCTTCATCATCTAATTGAGGATTTTCAACGTCTTCTTGGTGGAAACGTACGTAATAACCTAATAAGGAGTTGATCGGATCATTTTTAACTTCTTCTTCACTTCCCCAAAGTTCATAAGCACGCATCAATTTGCCAAATTGGGTGCCCCAGTCACCTAGGTGGTTAATCTTGACTGGTTTGTAACCGGATTTTTCCATTAAAAGAGCGATCGAGTTACCGATCACAGTTGAACGCAAGTGGCCCATCGACATTGGTTTAGCGATATTAGGCGAAGACATATCGATCGGAACTTGGCGGCCATTGCCAGTCGTTGCATCCCCAAAATGTTCTTGTTTAGTCAAAACATCATGCAAAACATCTTCACTAAAAGCTGCCTTATCTAAGAAAAAGTTTACGTAAGGTCCCACAGCTTCAACTTTTTCAAAATTAGTCGTATCGATCTTTTCGACCAATTCTTGCGCGATCATTTGTGGTGCTTTACGCAAGACCTTAGCCAATACGAATGCTGGAAAAGCATAGTCCCCTAACTTAAGATCTTTTGGTTGTTCGATCTTTTCAATGATCGCTTCTTCATTTAACTGGCCATCAACTGCCGCATATACTGCTTGAGCCACTAATTGTTTGTAGTCCTTCATCATTATATCCTCCTTTAAAAATAAAAACGTCTCTTGCATAGGGTTAAATAACACTTTGCAAGAGACGAGAAATTCCCGCGGTACCACTCTATTTGATCAATATCCACTCAAATATTCACTTGTACTCTAAAAAGCGCGCTTCACCTGCTTACACGATCTGGCTCCCACCACCCCAGACTCGCTTACCGCTGCCACAGGCTACTTTTCTTTTATCATTGAGTTTTCTTAACTTAAATAAAAAACATCTCCGGCCGAAACCAAAGATGCTCTTTGAAGCGGGTGACGAGAATCGAACTCGCGACATCAGCTTGGGAAGCTGGGATTTTACCACTAAACTACACCCGCAACAACAAAGATAATTATAGCACCCTTATCTTCGTTTGTCATCTTTTTTTTGAATTTTTATGCTGGCTTCTTTTTCATGTGATCTAAAGCTACTACAGCACGGTTATGGAAATCGCTCACGACTACGGTATCATCTTTATGATGTTCCAAGATCTCAACCACTGCAGAATTTTCATAGATCTTTTCGATCGCGCCGACAAAATCATGCGTCAATGAAGCAAATTTATCACATGTCACTTTGTCGCCAACTTTTAATTTTGTTTCCATTGATTAATATTCACCTACTTTGCCTGGCAATGTCCTATGAATATTAACAAACTTTAATGCTATATGCAAGTACCTTAGTCCATAAATTTGACTTTATTTAAATTTTTTAACAATTCTTACTGTGACCCGTTACACTAACCCACCATAGCGCTCGGTCAAATAGTCTATAATAACGCGGATAAAAGCCTGTGTCGAAGGTGTTTGCTGGGCTTTATTGTGTGTTACTAAGGCAATCGTCCGAAAATATCGCTTGGCAAAAGGATACTGCACGACATTGCCCGAAAGTTTTTGTAGAGCTAATTCTGGCAAGATCCCAAAGCCTAGTCCTGATTCGACCATTGCAATAATCGAGGCATCATCGATACTGTATTGGATCGAATTGACTGAAACATTATAGTCATCCAGAGCCTCTTTAGTATTGCGATCATAATCGATCTCTTGGAGAATAAACGGTTTATCCGCCACATCACTAGCCACGACGGCTTTTTTATCTTGGGGCGTAAATCCCTCAGGTGCAACACAATAGATCTCATCTCGATACAACGGTACAACTTCCAGATTTTCTTTGATCGGTAAGGCGGAAAAACCAATATCGATCTCTCCTAATTTGATCTGCTGGATGACTTCATTAAAGTTGCCCTGCCAAACCGAAACTTCGATCTCAGGATAATTTTTTTTGAAGGTATTGATCATATCAGGGAGCCAATTGATACAGACACTACTAAAAGCCCCGATCCGCAACCGTCCTTGGTCTAACCCGTTGATCCGAGCGGCTTCTTCTAATAACTTATCTTCGGTATTCAATAGTTCACGGACGATCGGTAAGATCTTTTCTCCAGCGGAAGTCAACTGGACTCCATTGCGATTACGGAAAAACAATGCAAATCCTAACTCTTTTTCAAGCCCATTGATCGAATGACTGATCGCTGATGGTGTCACATTCAATACTTTGGCTGCCGTCACAAAAGCTTTTTGCTTAGCGACCTCGCTGAATGCTTGATACATAAAATTACTCATCTAGTTTCCTGCCTTGTCCAAATCATTTCCTTAAAAATATCATTTCTCTACTTAGAAGACAAGTAAAAAAGCGAACCAGATCCAGTCCGCTTTTACACTAGGCTAAGTCTTTTAGTTCGCCATCGATCCCAGAAAATTTTCCTGTGGCTTTCGTCCCGATATCGTGGCGATAGTAACAATCAGTAAATTCATGTTGCGCTAAATAACTATAGGCTTTTGCCTGTGCTAGCTGAAGATCATCTTCTAGCGCTAACACACACAATAAACGACCACCATTACCGATAAACTGCTCTGCCTTTTCACTGACATTAGCATAATCGATCTTGATCTCATCTGTTGTTTTTAATTCGGGCAAAACTTGTCCTTTGAGATACTCACCCGGATAACCAGAAGCTGCTACGACTACGCCTAAGCAAGCTTTAGCCGTTACTTCGATCGCTGGTAATGCGTTGCCATTAAGCGCACAGTCTATCAATTCTGCAAAATCAGATGTGATCCGCGGTAAGACGACCTGCGTCTCGGGATCACCTAAACGTACATTGTATTCAATGACTTTCGGGCCTTGTTCGGTCATGATCAACCCGATATATAAGATCCCGCAGTAATCAAACTCTTCTTGGCGCAAACCAGCGATCGTTGGTGCAACAACTTCACGTAACATCCGCTGATAATCAGCTTCTGGCAATTGTGGCAACGGACTATAAGCCCCCATTCCACCAGTATTCAACCCTTTATCAAGATCAAAAGCTCGCTTATGGTCTTGCGCCATCGGAAGTATCCGATAATCTTTACGGCCTACCGCAACAAAGAGTGAATATTCTGCTCCAGATAAAAATTCCGAGAGCACGAGCCGTTTTTGCCCTTTTTTAAACATCAAAGCGATCTCTTCTTTAGCTTGTTCCTTTGTTTGGGCGATCACGACCCCCTTACCAGCTGCTAACCCATCAGCTTTGATCACGACCGGTTCACTAAATTCTGCTAGCCCTGCAATAGCTGAAGCTGAGTCGGAAAAAGTGGCAAAGCTTGCCGTTGGAACAGCATATTTATTCATAAAGCGCATCGCAAAGTCTTTTGACCCTTCCAACTGAGCTGCTGTCTTAGCTGGACCAAAGATCTTTAGCCCATCTGCTTCAAATGAATCCACGATCCCAGCGACTAACGCATTTTCCGGTCCCACAAAAGTCCAGGCGATCTCTTCTTCATAACAAAAACCTTTAAGTGCCGGAAAATCAAGCTCAGAGATCGCAACCGGTATGATCCCATCCACTGTCATCCCCGGATTACCTGGAGCACAATAAACTTGACTAACATGTGGACTAGCTAATAATTTTTTAGCGATCGCATGTTCACGTCCACCAGAACCAACGACTAATAACTTTAAATCATCTTTCATTTGCGTTTCACCCTCGCCCATTAGTGTCTAAAGTGTCTGATACCTGTAGTCAACATTGCGATCCCATACTTATCAGCCATTTTGATCGAATCTTCATCGCGGATCGAGCCACCCGGTTGAATGATCGCCTTGATCCCATTTTTAGCCGCATATTCAACACAGTCATCCATTGGGAAAAAGGCATCTGAGGCTAAAACTGTTTCATCATTGATAAAGTCTTTAGCATGTCCCACTGCGATCTTGGTCGAGTCGATCCGATTAGGTTGACCAGCCCCGATCCCTAATGTGCGTTCAGTATTAGCTACTACGATCGCATTAGATTTAGTGTGCTTGACAGCCTTTAAAGCAAGTAATAACGCTTTTTCTTGTGCTTTAGTTGGCGCTTTTTTCGTAACAACAGTCCAGTCAGCTGGATCTTCTAAAGTCATATCTTGTTCTTGGACCAACAAGCCACCCATGACCGAAACTGTTTCAAAGGCTGGAGTTTCATCTTTAGCACTAAAATCTAACTCTAATAAACGTAAATTCTTCTTTTGTTTCAAAACTTCTAAGGCAGCTGGCTCAAAACCAGGTGCGATAATGATCTCTAAGAATAACTTATGCATTTTTTCAGCCGTTTTGACATCGACTGGACGATTCAATACGATAATGCCACCAAAGATCGAGATCGGGTCAGCCGCATAAGCTAGATCCCACGCTTTTTCCAAGTTATCTGCTTGTCCGATCCCACATGGATTCATATGTTTTAAAGCGACCACGGTCGGGCCCTCAAATTCGCGGGCGATCCGCAGTGCAGCGTCGGCATCCTTGATATTGTTATAGGATAATTGCTTACCATTTAATTGTTTAGCGGAAGTGATCGCATATTTTTTAGGTAAAGCATCCCTATAGAACCAAGCCGGTTGGTGCGAATTTTCGCCATAGCGCATTTCAGACTCCAATTCATAGGTCAATGTCAACTTCTCTGGTGCAACTTCATGTAATTGCTCAGCAAAGTAATGGGCGATCATCGCATCATAGCTGGCTGTATGTGCAAAAGCTTTAGCCGCTAACTTTTTACGCGTTGCTAAAGTCGTATTACCTTCATTGTTCAATTCTTCTAAAACTTTCTCATAATCAGCCTTGTCGACGACCACAGTCACATCATTGAAGTTTTTAGCGGCCGAACGCAACATACTTGGACCACCGATATCGATATTTTCGATCGCATCGGCAAATGTCTTGCTAGGATCGGTGATCGTTTCTTTGAAGGGATATAAGTTGACACATACTAGGTCGATCGGTCTGATCGCTAACTTTTCCATGGTTGCAACATGCTCGGGTAAATCACGTCTTCCCAAAAGTCCCCCGTGGATATATGGGTTCAAGGTCTTGACCCGACCATCCAAGATCTCAGGAAAATTAGTCACCTCTTCTACTGCCAGGGTCTTGATCCCAGCTTCTTCTAACATTTTTTGAGTACCACCTGTCGAAATGATCTCAAAATCATTTGCGACTAATCCTTTGGCAAATTCAACGATACCACTTTTATCTGAAAGACTGATCAATGCTCTTTTCACGCTTACTCTCCTTTAAATATCTGCTTTAGTGCTTGAGGATACAATTCATGTTCACACGCATGGATCCGCTGTTCGAGCGTTTCTAACGTGTCATCTGGATAGATCGGGACATGCTTTTGTAAGATCGCTGGGCCCGTATCTAAGCCAGTATCGACATAATGGATCGTCACGCCGGTCTGACTTTTACCTTGCGTCTGATGATCGCTAAAAGCCCGTTCGATCGCATGTAGACCTTGATATTCAGGTAAATACGCTGGGTGTAGATTAACGATCCGCTTATCATAAGCTAAAACGATCTCTTCACCTAAAACACGCATATAGCCCGCCAAGATGATAAAATCGATCTGATACTTCTCCAAGATCTCCATAATACGTTTTTCATACAAAACTTTGCCCCCGCATTCTTTGACCGTAAAAGTCTCATAGGGGACCTTTAATTTCTGGGCCCGTTTGATCACAAAAGCGTCTGGATGGTCACTAAATAATAGCACCAGCTCAGCCTTGAATTCGCCGGCTTGGAATTTTTGGGCTAAAACTTCAAAATTTGAACCACTGCCCGATGCAAAAATTGCTGTGCGCATCAAATCACCCCTTAAAAATCGATCTCGATCTTAGCTGCATTTTCAGGCCGTTTTACCAGTTCACCGATCTCGTAAAATGGCTCAGCTGCCTGCTGTAATAAGTCTTTGACCGCTGGAACATTTTGCGGTGCAACGGCTAAAACTAACCCGATCCCTAAGTTGAAAGTCTCTAAACAATCAGCTTGCTCTAACTCACCTAGATCTCTCAAATACCCAAAGATCGCCGGTTTGTCCCATGAGGTATAATCTAAGCGTGCCTGTAGCTCGTCGCCAAACATACGTGGTAAATTTTCGATCAAGCCACCGCCTGTGATATGACTAACACCACTTATCAAGCCTTGTTTGATCAATGGCAAAACAGCTTTAACATAGATCCGCGTGGGTTCTAACAATACTTCACCAACACTTTTACCTGAAAGTGCTGCTGGGCGGTCGGCCAAGTCTACCTGATGATCTTTGAATAAGATCTGTCTGACTAATGAAAATCCATTCGAGTGTAGCCCGCTTGAAGGTAGACCGATCAATTTCATGCCCGCTTTAGGCTGGCTTTCATCCAAAAGCTTACTCTTTTCGACCGCTCCGACAGCAAAACCAGCTAGATCATATTCAGTTGGGGCGTACATATCAGGCATTTCAGCCGTTTCGCCACCGACTAAAGCCGCTCCAGCTTGACGACAGCCTTCTGCCACACCAGAAACGATCTGCGCCATTTTAGCCGGATCGTTTTTTCCAGTTGCGATATAATCTAAAAAATATAACGGTTCAGCCCCTTGAGCTAAAATATCGTTGACGCACATCGCGACACAATCGATCCCGATCGTATCATGCTTATCTAATGCCTGGGCGATCATCAATTTCGTCCCTACACCATCAGTTCCTGAAACTAAGACCGGGCTTTTTAGATCTAAGACACTTAGATCAAACATCCCGCCAAAACTTCCTAGACTACCTAGCATCCCTAAACGTGCGGTCGAAGCAACATCTTGTTTGATCTTTTTGACCATTTCATACCCAGCATTAACGTCAACACCAGCTTCTTGATAACGACTCATCGCAAAAAATTCCTTTCTTCTTGTTGCTTGAGTGAGGCTAAATAATCAGCTTCATAATCATACAGCGGGGTCGGATATTTGCCATCGAAATAAGCAACTGTTAGCCCGCCATTTTCGACTTTTCTACCACTCGGGATATCGATCGCCTTGATCAGACTTTCCGTGCTCAAAAAGCCCAGTGAATCAGCCCCGATCAACTCACAGATTTCTTGCACACTGTGATCAGCTGCGATCAATTCTGCCCTAGTTGAAATATCGATCCCATAAAAACATGGAAAGCGCAATGGGGGTGAAGCGATCCGCATATGTACTTCTTTAGCGCCCGCCTCTTTTAAAAGTTTCACGATCTGCTTAGAAGTTGTACCACGAACGATCGAATCATCAATGATCGCAACTTTTTTACCCTCAACGACCCCACGCACAGCCGAAAGTTTTAATTTGACACCACGTTCACGCAATTCTTGGGTCGGCTGAATAAAAGTCCTAGCTACATATTGACTCTTGATCAACCCCATTTCATATGGTAAGCCAGCTTCTTCCGCAAAACCCGAAGCAGCTGATAAAGATGAATTGGGAACACCGATCACGATATCAGCATCAACTGGCTGTTCTTTGGCTAACAGACGCCCCATCCGTTTACGCGCAGTATGCACATTGACCCCATGAATGATCGAATCGGGCCGCGCAAAATAAATGTATTCCATCGAACAAACTGCCAATTTAGTGTCGTCAGTATAGTTATCGATGTGCAGACCATCTTTATCAATGATGATCAGTTCACCGGGTTCGACATCCCGGACAAATTTAGCGCCGATCATATCCAAAGCACAGGTCTCGCTTGCAACGACATAGGCTTTATTTTTAAGTTGTCCGATGCATAACGGACGAAAGCCATTAGGATCTAATGCTGCGATCAAGCGATCCTTTTGCAACAATAGAAATGCAAAGCCACCCTTGACTTCATTTAAACTGGCTTTTAAGGCATCGATAAAATCCAGATCGCGCTTTTGCCTGATCAAATGGATCAAGATCTCGGTATCAGAATTAGAGTGAAAAACCGAACCCGCTTTTTCCAATTGCCGCCTAAGACTTTTAGCATTGATCAAATTACCGTTATGTGCCAAGGCAACTTCATCATCATAAAAGTTGAATAAAAAAGGCTGGAGATTGTTGATCGAATCGTTACCACTAGTGGCATAGCGAACATGACCGATCGCAGCATTCCCATCTAAACTATCCAGATCAGCTTCATTAGCAAAGACTTCCGCCAATAAACCTTTATTTCTGAATTGTTTGAGCTTGGTGCCATCACTTGAGACGATCCCTGCACCTTCTTGACCGCGGTGTTGTAGACTGTGTAAACCAAAATATGTCAGCTGATTGGCCTTTTTAGTATCAAAAACACCAAAGACACCACATTCTTCGTTTAATCCTTTGATTTCATGAGGCACGGTATCGCTTCCTCCCATAATTTTTGTGCTTCGCTTACTTCAACTTCAAATTTTGCATCAGTTAAGGTCACGGCTAACTTGGATCCGCCATCTACTTCACCTAAGAAGATCTGCGCTGTCCCTAAAGTTTTTTCAAATTCAGTGCGCTTAGCTTGCGGAACACTGACGATAAAACGACCGGGCGTTTCACTAAAGAAATCTGAACTACTCAAGTTTAACGTTACTTTAGCCCCCAGATCACTATTGAATAATGTTTCGGCTAAACAAACACCCAAACCACCTTCACTAGCATCGTGACTGCTCGTGACCAAACCATTTTGCATGGCTGTTAAAAGTTGTTTCATTACCTTATTCAAATTAGGTAGATCTAATTCATTTAGCGCGCCAAAGATCTTACCAGTTTGCATCTTTTGGATCTCGCTACCTGAAAAATCGGCTTTTGTCTTGGCACCAATTAAATACAAAGCGTCACCCGCATTTTTTACAGTCGAAGGGATGATGCGTTTTACATCCTCGATCAAACCGACCATCCCGACCATTGGAGTTCCGTAGATCGCTTCACCATTGGTTTCGTTATATAAGGATACATTCCCTGAAATAACTGGTGTATCAAAGGCTTCACAGGCTTGGGCCATCCCCGCGACCGAATGGTGTAGTTCATAATAGATCTCAGGGTCATTAGGATCACCATAATTCAAGCAATCTGTCATTGCTAGCGGTAAAGCACCACTAGAGATAACATTAGCACAGGCTTCAGCGACTGCCATCTGTCCACCGATCTTTGGGTCTAAATAGATAAAACGTCCATTGCCATCGGTCGTCATCGCTAAGGCTTTGTTTGTTTTGCGAACTCTGATCACACCGGCATCGCTTCCCGGCCCTAAGACTGTGCTCGTGCGCACTTGTGAATCATAAGTCTGCGTAAACATTTCTTTTGAAGCGATCGTTGGTTGTTGCAACAATGCGAGTAAAGTTTGTTTAGGATCGGTGACTGTTGGGACCCATTGTGGCATTTCCTTAGCTTCGAGCAAACGTTGTGGTACTCTTTCTTGGCTCGGTTCTTCTAAAACATCATCCGTCAAAGTTTTGACTGGGATATCACAGACTACTTGGCCATGATGTTTCAAAAGATACTGACCATCATCCGTTACACGCCCGATCACAACAGCTTCAAGGTCAAAATCTTTGAACAATTCGATGACCTTTTCTTCATATCCTTTATGCACACAAAGTAACATCCGTTCTTGCGATTCAGACAACATGATCTCATAAGCTGACATTTCACTTTCACGTTGTGGCACTTTATCTAACTCTAAGACCAAGCCACTGTCCGCCTTTGAGGCCATTTCACAAGATGATGAAGCGATCCCTGCTGCTCCCATATCTTGGATCCCGACCAACCAATCCTTATGGTCATGGGTCAATTTCAAGCAAGCTTCCATGAGTAATTTTTCCATAAATGGATTACCGACCTGAACAGCTGAACGTTGTGTCTCTTTTTCGTCACTGAAATCACTTGACGCAAAAGTTGCACCGTGGATCCCATCACGTCCGGTCTTAGCACCAACATAGATCACCGCATTACCAACACCAGTCGCGCGACCTTTTTGCATGTCTTTTTGTTCCATCAAGCCGACACTCATCGCATTAACTAAGCAGTTGCCACGATAACATTCATCAAAAGTCATCTCACCGCCGACAGTTGGGATCCCCATACAGTTACCATAACCGCCGATCCCTGCTACGACACCATTGACTAAGTATTTGGTCCGCGCATCCGTCAATTCGCCAAAATGTAATGAGTCAAGTGAGGCAACAGGTCGTGCACCCATACTGAAAATATCGCGCAAGATCCCACCGACCCCAGTTGCGGCTCCTTCATAGGGTTCAACGGCAGAAGGATGATTGTGACTTTCAGCTTTGAAAACGACCGCTAAACCATCGCCGATATCAACGATCCCGGCACCTTCCCCCGGTCCTTGTAAAACACGTTCATTTTTGGTAGGAAATAAGCGTAAAACTGGCTTAGACTTCTTATAAGAACAGTGCTCACTCCACATGACCGAAAATAAACCTGTTTCTGTATAGTTTGGTAAACGCTGGAGCAGTTCATCACAGATATAATCGTATTCTTTTTGTGTCAAACCCCATTCAAGATATGGTTTTTGGGTTTTGATATCTTCTGGTGTCATTTCAGCCATTAGCTTTCCTCCGTTTTAACTGTGCCATTTTCCAATAATGATCTGAAGACGCGTAAGCCATCCTCATTGCCTAATAAAGCTTCTACCGCTCGTTCTGGGTGTGGCATCATCCCCAAAACATTGCCTTGTTTATTGCAGATCCCCGCAATATCATGCAAACTACCATTGGGATTTTCGTCAACATAGCGGAAAACAACTTGTCCATTAGTTTCCAGTTCCGCTAAAGTAGCTTCATCGGCAAAGTAACTGCCATCAGCATGGGCGATCGGCAATTCGATCACTTCATCTTGTCGATATTGGTGGGTAAATGGTGTTTTAGTGTTTTCAACTCTTAAAGGTACTGTCTTGCAAACAAATTTCAAACTATCATTTTGTTTCAAGGCACCTGGCAACAGACCAGCTTCGGTCAAGATCTGGAAACCATTGCAAGTTCCAAAGACCGGTTTACCTGCTTTGGCCATTTTTACGATCTCAGGCATGACCTTGGAAAAACGCGCGATCGCACCACAACGCAAGTAATCTCCATAAGAAAAGCCACCGGGTAGCATCACGGCATCAAAAGCACTTAGGTCTTCACATTTATGCGAAACGTACTCTACATCTGCATCCAAAACCATATGCAAAGCTTCGTAGAGATCGATATCACAATTGGATCCTGGAAAAACAACGACTGCGATCTTCATTAGGCTTCCTCCATGATCTCATAGCGATAAGTTTCAAGATTGAAATTGACCAGTAATTCTTCCGCGACTTCTTTGACGGCAGTTTCGATATCTTTTTTACTTGGATCAAGAGTCACATCAAAAAATTTACCTACCTTAACATCTTTGACTTCATCATGCCCTAATGCATGGATCGCTTGTTTGATCGTGTCACCTTGGGGATCAAAGACAGATTCCTTATAGGTCACATAGATTCTTACGTCAGTCATTATTTTTCCTCCTTTAAAGCTTGTTGTAAGCGAGCCAAAACTTCTTCATAAACTGGAGTCAACTCACCTAGATCTTGTCGATAAACATCTTTATCCATATGAGCTTTAGTTTTTTTATCCCAAAGCCGGCAATTATCAGGTGAAAATTCATCTGCTAAGACTAAAGTTCCATCACTCAAACGACCAAATTCAAGTTTGAAGTCCACTAAAGTCAGATCAGCTTTAGCAAATAATTCTGTTAGCAATTGATTTGTCTTGCGCGAAAGCTCCCAGATCTCGGTGAGTTCGGCTTTAGTTGCTAAACCAAGGGCTAAAGTCTGTGATTCATTGATGAAAGGATCATCTAAAGCATCACTTTTGTAGTATGTTTCTTCAACTGGTGTCTCAAACACCAGACCATCTTCAACTCCAAAGCGGGTGACAAAGTGTCCAGTAGCTATATTACGGGTCACCGCTTCGAGTGGAATGATCTCAACTTTATGTACCAATTCTTCTGTCGGGGATAACTTTTTGATGAAGTGGGTCTTGATCCCTTGTTTAGCTAAATATTCAAAGACCAATGTCGAGATCTCATTATTGATCTGACCTTTACCCTTGATCTGATCTTTTTTCTTGCCATTCAAAGCAGTTGCCTGATCCATATAAACGACCCGTAAGACTTCTGGATCATCTGTGCTCCACATTTGTTTTGCTTTTCCTGTATAAATTACTTCGCCCATGGCTATATTTTTGCTCCTTTAACTTTAAAAACGAACTTTAAAACGACATACAACAAATATAATTCGATAATTTACATCTATAAGATAACAAACTCCTTCTATCACGTCAACAAAAATACCGAATATTTATTGTTAAAATTTTAAAAATATAAACTTAAATATATAAAACAACAAAATAAAGTTCGTGTTTTGGCACACAAACATACCAAAACACGAATTTTATCATTCAAAAGATCCAATTATATCCATTATCCAGATGTATCACTTTAGGTCGTTGCCACTTCTTAGGATAAAATTTCCCCTGCTGCTCACTACGTTTCTTGATACCCACTACCATCCGTTCCTTTCTCGTAGCATCTTCCAACAAAATACTATAGAGTCCACCCGGCAAATGGGCGAAACGAACTTTACCTTTGGCATCGCTTTTGACTAAATACGGTCGCCCATTGCGCTGTAAAAGTTTTTTGCCTCGCTTGTCATATAAGCCAAATTTTTTGCCACTGAGCGGCCGACCATCAGCAGCGACACAATAAAATTCTAGATCAAATTTTTGCTTCTTCAATAGTGCACCATAGATCGTAGTAACTAAAAGATAGAGTAGCCAACCAAATATTAGCGCACAGGCGAGTAAGATCAGCATATTTTTGATAAAATTGCGCCAGACTGCATCTTTACTTTGTTCGTCCATTTTGGCAGTATACGGGATCCGGTGACCCTTTAGCACCAAACGATGTGTATTCAACATGTACGGGGTGCAAGTCAAAAGTGAGGCTAGATCTCGCCCTGGCTCAGCTTGTAAGATCGATGTATCGCTTGGTAACACAGTCTTTATCTCTTCGATCTGATAAGCGAGCTTTTTATTGTAGACTTCAAAAATAAAGATATCACCTTTTTTTAATTTGTTGAGATCAGTAAATAATTTTCGCTCAGGTAGACCACGGTGGCTGGATACTACACTGTGTGTCCCTTTTCTACCGACTGGATAAGCGGTCCCATCTAAAACGGCAGCTCCATACTGGATCGTTTGACTATTTGTCGTATCAAACAGCGGAATATCGACCGCGATCTTAGGGATGATCACCTTACCGATCAAATGTTTCTTTAGATCGACCTTTGTCTTATTCGAAGTATTTTTAAAGGGATCGTTTTTTGCCTTTTCAGTTGCTTGTTTATTCTTAGCCTCTAACTTGGCCAAACGTGTAGCATTCTGCTGCGTATTTTCACGGGCGATCTGCCCCACCCGATAACGATCGATAAAATTATTCAAAGCCCCGACGTAAAAGGGGTAGAGCGCGATAATGACGCCAATGATAAAAACTATGATCAAACCAACTTGGAGCCAAACACCTTTTTGCTTTGTTTTTTTCATAGCTCATCCTTTCTGAAGCGTAATAAAAAAGAGGTCAAGTTTCCCCGCCTCTTTTTAGTCTAATTTGACTTAGACATTGTCATTTTTTCTAACACGACGGAACCAAACATAAGCACCGCCCATTAAAGCAAGACCGATCACTAAGAAGATATAGATCCCGTAACCACCAGTTGAAGGTAACAGACCTTTCTTAGCATTTTTAACTTCAATTGGTGCATTTTCGGTCTTTTGATACGTATCCTTAGCAACCTTAAAGTCGAGCGCTTCACCCTTAGCATAGCCTGTTGGCGCTTCGATCTCGACTAATTTATAATCACCATATGGTAGATAGTCCAATTTGATCCTACCATTTTTATCAGAAGTATAAACGGTCGCATCACTGCTATCTTTCACCCATTTGAGGTCATTTCGACCATTAGCACTCTTGTTGAATTTCACATAACCAGATTGCTTTGGATTATCAGTTTCTGTATCAAAGACTACAAATTTTGCACCTGCTAAAGCTTTACCTGATTGAGCATCGATCTTTTGGAAATTGTAACCACCTACAGCTAATGGCTTTTCAGCTGTTTTTTCAAGGACTATAGCAGCACGCAAAGCAAATGGTGTTGTCACACGTGTCGTTTCACCTTCAGTTGAAGTCTGATCATCTTTAGTTGTATCGGCTGTAACTGTGACCTTGTTATCTACCGGATCATCCATTGAAGCTTCTGTCTTAGCTAAATAAGCATAGTAAGTGATCTCTAATGTTTCCCCAGCTAGATCAGCATTTTGTTCACCCGTGATTTTCATTTCAAAATAGGAGTTCCCACCTTGTTGTTTATCTTCATGATGTTTGACTTCAGCATCGACTGTTTTACCATTGTAGGTCGCTACCACGTTAGCAACTTGAGCGTTTGAGTTCAAGGAATCAACGATCGTATCGACTGCTTTACCATTGGCGTCTTTAGCAACTTTTTCTGGTAACACGATACCAATACCCGGATCATCGACGATCGTCAAACCATTGTCAGCATCAAAGATCGTTGTCGCAGGCACATTGTAAGTTACCTTGTATTGAAGCAAACGACCAACACGCGGAGATAAGATCATATCATCGATCGCATTTACGCCCCATGCATTAGTGTGGTGGTGAACTGTGTCATCTAACAATTCTTTAGTGAGCTTACCTTCATAACTATCCTCATTTTCCGCGTTCTTTGGATAGACATGGATATTTTCTAAGACCTTGCTGGTCACTTCACCTTTATCATCGTACGCATACATTGGCATTGTTAAGACCATCGGAGCAGATTTAGTCGTGATCGCACTTGGTGATTTAGTTTCTAAAACAATATATGTCTTGAATTTGTCATCAACTTTAGTAGCTAGACCTTCAAAAGTCACATCTCCATTTTTACCGGTCAATTTTTGTTCAGCCGCTACAGTAGCTGGCTTAGCATCAGTATACTTATTGACCATCGCATCTGTAGCCGTTTGAGCATCCTTTGTTTCAGCTAGTTTTTTGATATACTCTTCTGTAATATCATAGACTGTAAATCCAACATTAGGTAAGGCTTCCCCACCAAAGTCTGGCATCAGATCACCAGTATTTGGCTTATCTCCTGGCAAATTACCATCCTTAAAGACGCGTTTGTGTACTGTGATATTGACATTTTCTGGAATATTTTCATCCGCATTGACTGTCTTTGCACTAGCCAAACTTGGGATCAAAACCGAAGCAACTAACAACAAACTCATAAAGAGCGCTTTAAGTTTATTTTTCATTTTTCCCACCTCTTTTTTTTCTTTGACGTATGAATTCAACAACTGCAAAACTTACCAGTAAGATCCCGATCAAAGAGACCAGGCCTTTCTTCTCACCCAATTGGGCTAACATTCCACCAACACTTGACCCTTTTGGCCCACTGTTATCAAAGGAAGTGTTATCGTTATTTCCATTATCAGTCGGTACGGTCGGTGTTTGATTTGGCTTATCTTCTGAAATGGCATAGTTTAAGATCTTAGGTGCGGTCGTAAAACTACTTGGGACCATCCCAGCTACCAATTCAACTAATTGAACGCCCGCCACTGTGATCTGCATGTCATCAGCAACAGTCACTGCGATCCGTTTAGCCGCTTCAGAAATGCTGTAGCCATTTGGTGCTTTGACTTCACTAAAGAAGTATTGTCCCGGTGCTAATTCAGAATCGTGCAAGACCAGACCTTGTTCATCGGAAGTAAACTTCTTGACCCGGGTATCATTAGCCGGATCATCACTAGCTACAAAACTTGTTTCATCTATTGCAAGATATTGCTTTTCACCGGCAACTTCTTGCCCTAAGACAAATTGCGCATCCGCTAGCGCTATCTGCTTGTCACCATTGACACCGTATTTATAAAAATACGCACAACTCGTCAATTTGACCGGCTTGGTGTAAAGTTCCACCATATTTTTAGATGTTCCATCTTCATTTTGCAGCGGTAACGAAAATGCTAGCGGTAAGATCGTTTGGCCCTTGACCGCATGATCTTGCACGATCAAATACGCATTATCATTGCCTGCTACTTTAAAATGAGCTTTTCCCATAACATCGGTCGTCACAGTTTCGACTTTTTTGATCTCGTTATCTGCCAAATACTGCCTTAACTGTTGTGCTGACAACTGAGAGAAACTTTCGATGAATTTCTGCGCATCAGCTGGCGTTTCTTGCGCTTGATATTGCTTAGAGATATCATAGAGCGATAAAGCGATATCTGCTCCGTAAACTAGCTCACTGCCATCAGGATTTTCAAACTGATGCTGAACTACAACTTGTAAGGGTTCTTCTGTTACATCAGCGCTGACTCTTTGTCCCAAAAGCGGCAGACAAAGTGCGATCAATAAGAGTATCGATTTGAATACTTTTTTCATGACCTACACCCCCCGCTTCTTGATGATAAAGCGTCTAGCGACAAAAGCAGATCCGGCTAAGACCGATCCAATGAGTACATAGAGCCAAAGACCTGGTCCACCTGTTTCTGGTAAGATCCCAGCTGGGAAGTTATTGACTTTTAACTCGATCAAGTTATGCCCCGTCGTAGTCAGTTTTAAATTACCTTTACCGTTCAACTCACCATCTTCAGTGATCGTAAATTCGATCTCATCACTTAATTTCACATAACCAGCAGGCGCTTTGACTTCTTTTAAGACATACGCACCTGGACGTAAGTTAGTTACTGTAAAGATTCCATCCTCAGTTGTAGTGATATCATAACGTTGACCTGTTTCATCCGTTAGTTCAAATTCAGCCCCGGCCAATATCTTTTGGGTCAAGGCATTAACTTTTTTGATGGTCAGATCAGTATCTTTTAAGCGGTTCGCCCGGGAAATGATCAATTTTTCAGCATTAGTCTGATCTAGATAAAGTTGATCTAACTTTTCAGTCTTAGCGGCTGTGATCTCTTTTCCATTTTCATCGAACCACCTTTCGTCTTCCCATTTGAATTTGACCACACTCTCATCGAGCTGATACCCGGCTGGAGCGCTGATCTCTTGGAGCCCATAATGCCCGGATTTAAGATCATCTAAAACATTTTCGCTATCAGCAGTGATCGTCTTTTCAAAAGATCCATCTTGGGTCTGCCACGCATCGGTGTAACGGATCAACTTGAATTTAGCATCGGCTAGAGGCTGACCATTCGTAGTATATTTTGCAACGCTTACGCTCCCCGTTTTCAGTGGTGTATTTTCGACCCTAAAATCAAGTGTATTTTGATCATCACCTGTAGTTAATTCGACTTTGACATCTTTAGGCTCGTTCTCAAACTCGACTTTACCAGCTTCTGTGATGGTGAATTTAAGTGGTGCAGTCAAAAGTTTGTGATCTACTGGAGCTTTTGTCTCTGTCAACGTGTACTCGCCTGGAGTTAAACCACTGAACTTGAGCTTAGTTTTAGCGTCATTAGCGTATTCGAATTTGATCTGCTCACCCTTAGCATTCACTAACTCAAATTCAGCCCCAGAGAGCTGTTTGCCCTTAGTATCTGTTTTGGTCAAATTCAACGTAAATGGTTTAAGTATATTATATTTAACACCTGTCAAGATATAAGCGCTATCATTTGAAAAATTCAAATAAAAACCATCTTGCCCTGCTTCCAAATTGGTTGCAGTGATCTCGTTATTTGCTTCATCGAAGAATTTTCCATTTTTGATGCTGAACTTGAGCGCATTTGGCTCGGCTTGATACCCAGTTGGCGCTTTGGTCTCGATCAAAGCGTAGTGCCCATTTTTAAGGCCACTCATGATATCCTTGCTATTAGCAACTAGTTTCTCGTTGAAACTTGGATCTTCAGTTACAAATTCGTCACTGTATTTGACTAACTTGAACTCGGCGCCATCTAACTTAGCATCACTTGGACTAGCACGTTTTTCGACCTGTAGACCTAACTCAGTATTGATGATGCGCCATTTATTTTCACCAAGATGTTCGATCTTCGTGTTAAAGCCCTCTACGGCAGTTTCTTCGCTGACTTGATAGTTGTAGTCGACCCCAAGCTTATTATATTTAGCTAAGGCTACTTCTTGACCGTCAGCTAATGTCAATTTATCAAAAGTCTTTTGCCACTTGTCACCGGCAGTCAATACACCACCAGCTGTTTGCCACTCATCGTCTCCAGCAACTTTACGAATGACTTTGAAACCGATGTTTTCTGGCAATTCTGTTTGACTAAAAGTCTTCCACTCTTTAGTGACATCGATCGTCGTTCCCGAAGCTTTTCCAGATGGGATCCCAAATTTTGCGCCTGGGATCTTCTCAGCTGTCAACACCGTTTCTCCACTCATCGGATACCACTTATTTGGCACAAAATCAGCCGTCCCCGTCTTTAAGCGAACTTGGTAGTGAAACTGAACTTCATCTCCCTTACCAAGATTGATCTTGCCAATATCAATATGATCTTCATATTCTTTTGCCCAAGGTGCTTCTAGCCGAGAAAGTTCATTTTCCCCTACAGAAGTAATACCAACTTGTTCACTAGCAAATTCGTATTGTTCCCCTAATGGGATCACTATACTACCATTTTTAATGGTATCAAAACTACTGATAACATTGTCAGCTTGACTCTCTAAATACTCTTTGATACCCTTCGATGATGATTGTCGCGAATAATGACCTTTATTAGCCAGCAGTTCCATTTTAGCGCTATATTTATCAGCAATACTTATACCCAAGACATTAATAACAATATCAGTACTATTTTTTATATTTCGTGCCTCACCTAATGTAGCTGGCCAAGTACTATCTATTTTAAAACCATCAACTGTATACGTCATATCCCAGAAGAAAGATGATGGAAAATTCTCACTGCTACCAATGCCTTCCGATTTCTCGTAGTCGAAAGTTTCTCCATAAACTTCTCCACCTTCACTTATTGCACTTTCTACATGGTAAGAATATGTGGGGGCACCATCAGTTAGCAAAATGATCATCTTTTCATCACTTTTACTCCCACTAAACATATCCTTGGCTTTATACAATCCGTCTTGTATAAAGGTCCCACCTCCAGCTTCCAAAGCTTTAACTGTGCTCTTTAGACTCGTCCCATTGTTAGAAACTGTATCTAAATTTTCCTGTACAATAGCCGTATCGTCATAGCTCACTAGCCCTGCACGGATATTATCGCCTAGTTTCGCCTTTTCAACATTATCGATAAAATCATTGATCCCAGCCTTAACATTGTCTAACCGCTCACTATCCCCCATACTACCCGAGGTATCAACCACGAAAACTACATCAACCGTTTTTTCTTGGCGGACCGAATTACCGCGAACATTCAAAAATACATCAAAAGTACCTGGAGTAGCAGTCTCACGTGCGAATTTTCGAATCATAAAATCCGGATCATCCACATTGCCGTGTTTAAGGTATGAATTAGTGGTATCACTTGGATCACCACTCCAATTCGTATTATTGTCACAACCACTGACGGTCCCACCTTGATGGTTGATGACATTTTCTTGACCTGTTGGTTTCCAAGAAGCTGTTGGATAAGTTCCTGTATCGTCAATAGTGTACACTGGTTCAATATTATCTCCATAAGCCTGTACACTTTGACCAAGTAATGGGAAAAGTAGGCAAATGATCAAAAGTAAAGCGCATACTTTTCTCACCAATTTAGTTTTCATCCTCTTCATCTCCTTTCCTTACCAAAAACTAACCCAAAGTTATACATATAGCTTAAAATCAATTTTTGTATCAATCCTCCCAACCTCTACAAACACCATAAACTACATAACAATATCAAATAATATACCTAAGATTATATATATTATTTTCATCCTTATTGTATCTAATAATGAAACCGTTAGCAATATATTTACTCCTTAATTTTTTAATAAACTTCATAACTTTTATCAAAATATATTATGATTTTTTTATAAAAGCATAAAAAAGCCTCGATCACATGGAACCAACTCCACCGATCAAGGCTTTTTAAATATTAAATTTATATTATAGACACTATTCTAAACCAACACGTTTAAAAATATCATCAATATGTTTCAAGTGCCAGTGATAATCGAATGCATCATCAAGATCTTCTTTAGATAAGCGGCTCATGATCGTTGCATCACTTTCAAGCAATGGACGGAACTGTGTTTGTTCATCCCAAGCTTTAGCTGTATATGGTTGCACAAGGTCATAAGCTTCTTCACGACTCATCCCAGTATCAATCAACTTCAACAAGACCCGACCACTGTAGATCAAGCCAAATGTCTTATCCATATTGCGCTTCATGTTTTCTGGGAAAACAGTCAAGTTCTTCACGATCCGACCAAAGCGATTCAACATGTAATCGATCAAGATCGTTGTATCTGGTAAGATGATACGTTCGGCAGAAGAGTGCGAGATATCACGTTCATGCCACAAAGCAACATTTTCATAAGCTGTGACCATATGACCACGGCAAACACGAGCTAAACCACAAATATTTTCTGAGCCGATCGGGTTACGCTTGTGTGGCATTGCAGATGAACCCTTTTGCCCCTTAGCAAAGTATTCTTCGACTTCACGCGTCTCTGATTTTTGTAATCCACGGATCTCAGTTGCAAATTCTTCCAAACTTGTAGCGATCAAAGCTAAGGAAGCCATGTAATCAGCATGCAGATCACGTGGTAAGACTTGGCTCGACACTTCTTGGGCACGGATCCCTAATTTTTCGCAGACATATTCTTCAACAAAAGGATCGATATTAGCATATGTCCCGACCGCACCACTGATCTTGCCGGCTTCGACACCCTTAGCTGCACGATCAAAACGTTCGATATTGCGCTTCATTTCTGAATACCAACGAGCTAATTTCACACCTAATGTTGTTGGTTCAGCATGAACACCGTGAGTCCGACCCATCATCACGGTATTTTTATGTTCCCGTGCTTTATCAGCTACGATCTGCGTAAAGTCTTCGAGATCTTTTCGGATGATATCGTTAGCTTGTTTTAATTGATAGCCATAAGCTGTATCGACCACGTCTGTGCTGGTCAAGCCATAGTGGACCCATTTTTTTTCTTCACCCAATGATTCAGAGACATTACGTGTAAATGCGATCACATCATGGTGAGTCACCGCTTCGATCTCTTGAATGCGGTCAACGTCAAATTTAGCATTTTGCTTTAATTTTTCGACATCTTCAGCTGGAATATGGCCTAATTTAGCCCAGGCTTCATCAGCTGCCAATTCAACTGCTAACCAACATTCAAATTTTTTCTCATCTGTCCAAATTGCAGCCATTTCAGGCCGTGTATAACGTGAAATCATTAATGATTCTCCTTTAATTGTTTTAATCCCAAACTTGAGTTGCTTTGATCTCAGCTAAAGTCTGTTCTAGATCGTCAGTCAAGATCGTAATATGCCCCATCTTACGATCGACTCTAACATCTTTTTTCCCATAGTCATGGAAATGCCATTGTGGCTTTTGGGCGATCAAGTCTTTACTTAAAGCCTTATGTTGCCCTAAAATATTGACCATAATAGCTGGTTTCAACAATTCGATCTTCGGCATTGGCCAATTCATGACCGCCCGATTATGTACATCAAATTGCGAGAAGTTGCAGGCTTCGATCGAATAATGTCCTGAATTATGCGGGCGGGGTGCTAGCTCATTGACGTAGATCTCACCGTCCGGCTCTACAAAAAGTTCAACCCCCAAGATCCCGCGTAAATTCAAACTTTGGGCGATCTTTATTGCGATGGCTTGCGCTTTTTGCTGTTCCTTTGGTGTGATCCGAGCCGGTACGATACTTTCATGCAAGATATGGTTACGATGGATGTTTTCACTGACCGGAAAGACTGTCACTTCACCCTTAGCATTTCGCGCGACCATAACAGAGCACTCCAAAGAAAAGTTCACAAATCCTTCTAAGATACATGTTCCTTGCGCGAGTAATTCACTGGCAGCGTCAAGATCAGCCTTTTCTTTGAGTGTAAACTGGGCTTTACCGTCATAGCCCCCTTCACAAGTCTTTAAAATACTTGGCAAACCTAACTGAGCTACTGCTTGTTCAAGCTCTGTCTTTGTCTTGACTGCTCTAAATGGAGCGGTCTTTAAGCCATGCTCATGCAAAAAAGTCTTTTCAGCTAAGCGATTCTTAGTTATCCGTAGTAGTTTTGTCCCTTGAGGCAATAATTTAGCATCTGTTAAATGTTCTAAAGCTGCTAGATCGACATTTTCAAACTCATAAGTCAAGACATCAGCTCGCTTGGCTAGTTCTTCTAAAGCCGAAAAATCGTCATATGGCGCCACGATCTGTGCATCAGCTGCCTGTCCAGCTGGACAAGTGGCATCAGGATCTAAAATGATCGTCTTTAGCCCCATCGCTTTAGCCGATAAAACTAGCATTTGCCCCAATTGTCCGCCACCGATGATCCCGATCGTCTGTCCTTGTTTGAGTTGCACTGCATCAGCCAAGAAGATCACCGCTTTCTACAGTTTTATCATGCATTTCCTGGCGATAAGCAAGTAGGTCTTTTTGGATCGTCTTATCGGTAACACCCAGGATCTGCAACGCCAATAGAGCGGCATTTTTAGCGCCTGCCACACCGATCGCAGTAGTTGCGACTGGAACCCCCGCTGGCATCTGAACGATCGATAACAATGAATCTAGGCCATTTAATGCCCGCGATTGGACGGGAACACCAATAACTGGCAAAACAGTATTAGCAGCGACCATCCCAGGTAGATGAGCCGCACCACCAGCACCCGCAATGATCACTTCGACTCCATTATCTACAGCGTCTTTAGCAAATGTCATCATTTCTTCGGGCATCCGATGAGCTGAGATCACAGCCTTATCATATTTTACACCAAATTCATCTAAAACAGCAGCTGTATTTTTCATGGTCTCCCAATCAGAATAGCTGCCCATCACAATACTAATTCGATTACTCAATCTAAGTGCCCGCCATATCTATGTGGGATCGCATAAAATACGACCGAAAGTGATATAGCATATCCTTTCCTGGTTATTTTCAAACAAGCTCTGTTCAAAAGCTTGGGGGTCCCACCGCTACCACACTATTCCCAGCGGCTATCAAGATCTTGATCAGCCCTCAAGTTGCTTTAAGCATAACAAAGTGACCTATAATTGTCAAAATAAAAATCGAACTATTTTTCTAAATATAATAATTTTATCCGTATAATCTATAAAAAAACACACAAACACATTTAATTTTAAGGAAAACACGAAAAAGCACCCAATAACTGGGTGCGATCAACTATTCGCAAGTACTGCGTTTGATGTCCTTAGGATTTAAGATGACCCGTTGCTCGATCACAGGTACCGAACGTTTCTTCAAGAAAAGCGGGACCTTTTCTAGGTGGACTTCACTAGTTTCAAGGCCAAACCACTGAACTGGTGTCGTACTGTGATTTTGGATAAAGATCCGGGCCGAGATCAACAAACGCATCCAAGCCGGGATCCGAGTATCTGGCGATAAAACTTCTTGGATCGCTAAAACAGAAAAGTTACCCACGATCCGACCAGGAGCTGTTGTATACTTTTGCGGCTGTTCATCGATGACATCTTTTTGCATCAGATCAGAAACTATCTGATAGAGATATAAGTTGACGCTTGGATTCATCTTGTAGCCTAAATATAACTGTAAATTGACGATATTACGCGTGCCAAGCATATCAACTGTATAGTAGTTAGTGTATGGTTCATCGGTTGTATTGACCGTCACGAACCAGTAGACTTTAGCGCGCTTAGGCTTTTTATCTAAGATCGAATACAGCAATTCACGTTTGACACTAAGATCGCGTTTTACTTTAGCTAAAACGATCAAGTTATCTGTAAAAAGTGGTTCACTTTCATCTTTGGCTAGTGCTTGTAACATTGACTTATAATCCTTTAAATTGATCATCTCGGAGCGATCTGCATAACGCTCACGTAGCCGATTTCCAAAGAACCAAACAAACATCAAGCCTAAGATCAATAAGGTGATAAAGACCGTCACATAACCACCATGCATGAATTTACTCAAGCTAGCAGCTAAAAATATCAATTCGATCACACTAAAACAACTTAAGACCAAAACAGCACTTAGCGGTTTTTCTTTAAATCGCAGATACTCAAATAATAATAGTGTGGTCATCAGCATCGTCAAGGTGATCGCTAGACCGTAAGCTGCCTCCATATGCTCAGAAGTCTTAAAGTAAAATAACACGATCGTCGTAGTCAAGCACAATAACCAATTGACTGCAGAAATATAAATCTGCCCGCGGGAAAGACTTGGATACTCAACTTTCATCCGGGGTAAAAGTTTTAACCCAACCGCTTCTTGGACCAAGGTAAATGACCCCGTGATCAAAGCTTGGGACGCGATAATAGCCGCTAACGTTGCCAAAACTACACCAAACAAATACCAATCTGGACCCAAAACAGCATAGAATGGATTTTCAAAGTTAGTTTGAGCTTTTATCTGAGCTAGATGTGTACTCAAATATGCTCCTTGGCCAAAATAATTCAATACAAGTGCCGTGCAGACAAAGGGCCAAGTCAAATAGATGTTGCGTTTCCCAACATGGCCCATATCTGAATACAGCGCCTCAGCCCCAGTCGTTGCCAAAAATACGCTCCCCAAAATAAAGATCCCAACTTTATTTTCGGGTGAAAACAGTAATTTTAACCCATAATGTGGTGATAAGGCAGCTAACATCCCCGGATCGCTAGCTAAATTGATGAGACCAACGATCGCTAAAAAGCTAAACCAGATAAACATTACCGGGCCAAAACCTTTACCGATCAAACTCGTCCCAAATCGCTGGATCAAAAATAACACTAATAAGATCACAAACGTTACGATGATCACACTATTTTGCGATGCGATCGGAACATTTTTACCAAATGCAACTCCCTTCAACCCTTCGATCGCACTGGTAACAGTCACTGCTGGGGTCAGGGTCCCATCAGCCAACAAAGCTGCCCCACCGATCAATGCGGGAACGATCAGCCACTTTTTTTGATGGCGTACCAAAGCATAGAGGGCAAAGATCCCCCCTTCACCGTGGTTATCTGCTTTCAATGCGATCAAAACATATTTGATCGTCGTCATTAGCATCAAAGTCCAAAAAACTAGCGAGAGACAGCCAATAAGGTATTCACGGGTCAGGTATTTGGGACTTCCTAGATCCGCTAATAAAGCTTTCATCACATACAAAGGCGAGGTCCCTATATCACCATAGACGATCCCCAGTGTGATCAAAGACCCTAAAAATAGCTGTCTTTTTTGTTTTTTCATTGTCTCACAAGCCTTTCTGGCAGGCTATCATCTTACCTACAGTCTGCCCATAAAAAATTTTACATAGAGAACTATATGCCTCTCGTAACAATTAGTCAAGTAATCCACCATGTCAACCACCCCAGTCTAAAGGTAGGGGGATCCCCGCCAATTTCAATTGAAAAACAAGCGTTAAAAATGTAAGATAGTTAAGTACATTAACCGAGAGGATGAACTTTCTATGATCACACTAGCTGGGATAATCGGATCAGGTAAATCAAGCCTAACACAGATCTTGGCTCAAGAATTAGGCTCAGAGCCATTCTTTGAACCCGTTGAAGATAACCCTGTCTTACCATTATTTTACAAAGGCAACGAGATAGCAGCCAAAAAGCGTCAAGCTGGCGATAAGGATGCTACTAATCCTTATGCCTATCTCTTACAAACTTTCTTTTTAAATCGTCGTTTTATGATGATGAAGCAAGCGATGCAGCAACCAAACAATATTCTCGATCGCTCGATCTACGAAGATGCTATGTTCATGAAGATGAATACCGATATGGGAAATGCCACTCAGATCGAATATGCGACCTATCAAGAACTTTTGGGACATATGTTGACCGAACTCAAGGCTGCTACTCCCGCTAACGATACCGATCTGATGGTCTTGATCAAAGTTTCCTATGATACGATGATCAAGCGGATCCAAAAGCGCGGGCGTAAATATGAACAGATCTCAACTGATCCTTCATTGATCAAATACTACCAACGTCTCTTACGCTATTACGATGATTTTGAAAAAAATTACGAACTCTCTCAACTATTGATCATCGATGGTGATAAATACGATTTTGTCGAAAATCAGGCGGATCGTAATTACGTTTTAGACTTGATCGAAGACCGTTTAGTCACTCTAGGCAACTTAAGTGCTAAACAAGCTGAGAAATTAAAACAAGCACGTCATGCCTAATAAAAAAGCTGTAGCCCTGATCGGACTACAGCTTTTTTGATACAATTGCTAAAACCATTACTTAGCATATTCGACCGCCCGTGTTTCACGAATAACGGTAACTTTGATATGCCCTGGATATTCAAGTTCTTCTTCGATCTTATTTCGAATATCACGTGCTAAAACAGTTGCCTCAAGGTCGTTGACCTCATTTGGTTTAACGATGATCCGAACTTCACGCCCGGCTTGGATCGCATAGCTCTTCTTCACACCTTCAAATTCATTAGAGATATTCTCCAATTTTTCAAGACGGTGAATGTAGTTTTCTAACGATTCACTTCGAGCACCTGGACGTGCGGCTGAAACAGCATCGGCTGCCGCAACTAAAACTGCGATCGTTGATTTCGGTGCTACATCACCGTGGTGGGATGCGATCGTATTGACAACAACATCGTTTTCTTTATATTTCTTCGCCAATTCTACCCCGATCTCAACGTGCGAGCCGTCAACTTCATGATCGACTGCCTTTCCGATATCGTGTAGTAAACCTGCGCGTTTCGCTATTGTAACGTCTTCACCTAACTCAGCCGCAAGGACCCCTGTGATCTTAGCAACTTCGATCGAATGATCCAATACGTTTTGACCATAACTTGTCCGATAATTCAATCGTCCGACCGTCTTGATCAAATCTGGGTGCATTGAATGGATCCCAAGATCAAAGATAGCTTCTTCACCAGTCTGGCGGATCCGGCTATCCATTTCCTTAGTGGCCTTTTCGACCATTTCCTCGATGCGTGCCGGATGGATCCGACCATCTTGGATCAATTTCTCTAAGGCCATTTTGGCGATCTCGCGTCTTACCGGATCAAAACCACTCAAAACGACAGCTTCAGGCGTATCATCAATGATCAGATCGATCCCTGTCAAAGTTTCAAGTGTGCGAATATTCCGCCCTTCACGCCCGATGATGCGGCCTTTCATCTCATCATTTGGTAAGTTAACGACTGAGACGGTGGTTTCGGAGACCATATCAGCTGCGCTACGTTGGATAGCCTGTGCGATCAAACTCTTAGCCTTTTTATCAGCTGTAGCTTGAGCTTGAGCTTCACTTTCCTTGATCATCACAGCTAATTCATAATTCAAACTGTTACGCGTCTCTTTAAGAATAAGCTCCTTAGCTTGGTCTTTTGTCAAAGCGGCGATTTCTTCCAGCTTATCTTTTTGTTTTTGTTCAAGCGAAGCGACTTCTTTGCTCTTTGCATCTAATCTTTGTTGCTCAGCACTCAACTGATCTTCTTTTTGTGTGAGTGCTTGTTCGCGTTTGTCTAAGACCGAATCCTTGCGATCAAGGTTCTCCTCTCTTTTCAACAAACGATTTTCTTGTTTCTGAACTTCAAAGCGTCTCTCTTTCAATTCGCCTTCGACTTCTTTACGGTAGCGATGACTTTCATCTTTTGCTTCCAGTAAAGCCTCTTTTTTGGCACTAGCAATAATACCTTTGGCCGTTTGAGTTGCGGCATCTAGCGATTGTTCATAACTACGCTTTCGATAAAAGATTCCTAAAGCAAAACCTAGCACTAAAGTCAAAACAGCGATTGCGAGGATGGCACTAATAACAGTATAGTTCAAGTTTGCACCTCCGCGATCTATTTTATCGTGGTAAATCGACGGCTTAGGTCTAATTTACACACAATAATATTTTAATGTTTAATGTTGGTAAATGTCAATCATTATCAGTCTGTTTGACCTTTTATCTAAAAAGTGTCGCAAAAAAAGAGTAGCCTTAGCAAACGGCTACTCTTTAAAGTTTATTTGTCGTCTTTACCTAAGTCCAAACTGACCGGCTTGTTAGTTGCTTTTTTATCAACTTTAGCCGCTTCTTTTTCCTTAGCTTTTTGTTCTTTTTCGAGTGCTTTCTTCTCTTTTTGTGTGAGCGTTGGCGTATCACGAACCTTTTGGGTGATCTCGTCGGCCACTTCTGGATGTTCACTCAAGTAAGCCTTTGTCTTTTCACGGCCTTGACCGATATGGCTACCACCATAAGAGAACCATGACCCGCTCTTTTCGATGATATCTTTTTCAACTGCTAAGTCGATCAATTCACCCATCTTCGAGATCCCTTCACCATACATGATATCGACTTCTGCCGTTCTAAATGGTGGTGCGACCTTGTTTTTCACAACTTTGATCCGTGTCCGGTTACCTAAAACATCTGAACCATCTTTGATCTGTTCAGCACGCCGAACTTCCAAACGGATCGTCGAATAAAACTTAAGCGCACGTCCACCAGGGGTCGTTTCTGGATTACCAAACATCACTCCGACTTTTTCACGGATCTGGTTGATAAACAAAGCGATCGTCTTAGTCTTGTTGATCGTACCTGAAAGTTTACGTAAAGCTTGAGACATCAAACGTGCTTGTAACCCAACGTGTGAATCACCCATCTCACCTTCGATCTCAGCCTTAGGAACTAAAGCTGCTACGGAGTCAATGACCACGATATCTACCGCCCCAGAAGAGACCAAAGCATCTGCGATCTGTAGCCCTTCTTCACCAGTACCAGGTTGGGAGAGTAACAAGTCATCGATGTTAACGCCCAAAGCTGTCGCATAAGCAGGATCAAGCGCATTTTCCGCATCGATATAGGCAGCTAGGCCGCCTTGTTTTTGAACTTCAGCCACAGCTTGCAAGGCAACTGTTGTCTTACCAGAACTTTCAGGGCCATAGATCTCTACGATACGTCCCCGTGGGAAACCACCTACTCCCAAAGCTTCATCAAGGGCCAATGAACCACTTGGAACAGTTGAGATCTGGGTATCAGCCTTTTCACCCATCTTCATGATGGCACCTTTACCGAAATCTTTTTCGATCTTCTTGAGCGCTTTGTCTAAAGCAACTTGTCTTTCGTCAGCCAAATTTACTCCTCCTCTTTGTCATCTACTCACAAAGAACGTTTCCTAATCTACGTTCAATTACTCTGTACCATATATCATACTTATTTTTTTCAAAAAAAGCAAGCATTTTGCGAACTAATGTTTGATATATTTTAACCTCACTTTAAAGATACGCAAATCACTTAGATTTCTATGCAAATAAATAGACTACTTCACAACTGAAGTAGTCTATCATTTTTAATCGTTAAAAGAATCGGCAAAAATACTTCTACTCTTCCAAAAATAATCCAACCCTGAATATACTGTAAAGAATAAGCAGATATACAATAAGATCTCGCCGATCATGATATTTGCATTGATAAAGAAAACATTATTCAAATACAAGAACAAGATCGCAAACATTTGTGTCATCGTTTTGATCTTACCTGGGAGTTCAGCCGCCATGACTTTACCATCATTTTCAACGATGATCAAGCGCAAACCAGTTACGGCCAATTCACGGCAAACAATGATCGAAGCCACCCATGCTGGGACTTTTCCCATCTGCACCAAGATGATAAATGCGGTCATTACTAACATCTTATCGGCTAAAGGATCAGCAAATTTGCCAAAGTTGGTAACTAATTTTTGCTTACGTGCGATCTGACCATCCGCAAAATCCGTGATCGAAGCGACGGCAAAGATCAGCGCTCCGAGCAATTGTGTGGTCGGGATAACAGTCCCAGCTAAGACCACCTCGCCCCAATCAAGTGGCAATAGCAGAACTAACATGAAGATCGGGATCAAAATGATCCGTAAAACTGTCAATTTATTAGGTAAATTCATAATTTTCTACTGTGTTGGCGGAAAAGTTTCATACTTTGAAAAGCGCACAGTTTCCTTTCTTAGATTTACTTATGCTTTGGCATCCGCCTTTTTCTGCCATACTACTTTTATTGTGCCGTTGTTTGTGCGACGTTCAATGTGATCGTACGTACAGTCAATGTCTCGTTTTCTTTCAAGAAATCAAATTTCTTACCGTTGATCTTGATCGAGGTTGCCTTTGAGTTTCCTAAATTCAACGTGATCGTTGTTGTATTTTCAGGGATCTTAATTGTTTGTGTAGCATTATCAGCACTAAGCGTTCCTTGCCATACTTGAACTCCATTAGCTGAAACAGCATTCCAAGCTGTTGCGCCATCAGAAACTGACATTTCGATCTTATTTGTAGCTGGCGCATTTTCTAGATCATATACGAAAGCTGAACCCGCAGCTGAAGTGTTAGTGATCTTTTGCTTAGTTGCCTTTTTAGATTCTTTCTTAGCTTTTGTACTTGAGCTTTCTTTTTTAGATGTGCTACTACTACTTTCACTACTTGAAGATTTTTCCTTTGAACTACTGCTCTTAGCAGAACTTTCGGAAGAAACTGAGACGCTTTGGCTGTTATCCGCGATTTGGGTACTGCTATTACGGTCACGATCCCCCCAAGCAAAGATGTAGATCGTCCCTAAGATCGCAACTACGATGACTACGATGATGATCGTTGGTAAATAACGGATCAAACCTGCCAGGATCGGTGACATAGTTTTTTCTTCTTCTTCGCGCTTGACGGCTTCGGTGCGTGTCGTTGCTTCTGTTTCTTCTTTTGGCTTTGGTGCGTTATTTTCATCTAGCTTGACTAGCAACTCTTCTGGATCGATCCCCACAGTTTCGGCATATTGCTTGATAAAAGCTCGCACATAAAATTTACCTGGTAATGCCGCAAAATCACCGTCTTCGATCGCGATCAAATAACGTTTTTGGATCTTGGTCGTTTGTTGCAAGTCATCTAGTGTCAAACCTTTTTCTTTACGTGCTTCTTTTAAAATTGTTCCAATATCTGTCATTTTATCTAATTTCTCCGTCTCTTTTTTAGATTCTATCGTCTACACGAGCCAACCACCGGTCACATAAAGTGTCTGACCCGTTAAATAACTAGCTTTAGGGGCTAACAACATTTTTACGAAATAACTTATCTCACTTGGCTGAGCAAAGCGACCACTTGGGATCTCTTCTTCGACTGCTTGCCGTTCACTACCAGAAAACATCTGATTCATCTGTGTATCTATCGCTCCAGGTGCGATCGTATTGACTGTGATCCCCAAAGAGGCGACTTCCTTACTATAAGCTTTGCAAAAAGCACTTTGCGCCCCTTTTACCGTACTATAACCGACCTCTAAAGCACTACCAGCTCCACCATAGACCGAACCGATAAACACGATCCGTGCCGCTTGACTGCGAGCTAATTTAGCTTCGAGCGACGCGATCAAACGCAACGGGCTCTGCAATTGCATCGCTAGAATTTGATCAAAAGCTTGCGGTTCTTGTTGACTAAATAGACCATATTCAGTCGTTCCTTGCGCAAAGATCAATGCATCTAGACTACCAAAGATCTGGGAAGCTACTTGGGGCATCGTGTCTGGCGCTGTAAGATCAGCTTGGAGTGCTAAAAAATCTTGCTTGGGATAATTCTTCGCTAGTTCTATTACTAGATCATCCACACGCGTTTGATTGTGATAGTAATGTAAATATAACGACCAGCCATCAGCAGCTAAGTCTTTGGCTATTTGGTGACCTAGATCACCTGAGGCTCCACAGAGCAAAGCCCATTTCATTGATCTTCATCTTCTTTCGGGAGAATTTGGTAAACACTGATCGCCTCTGAACGTAAGAACTGTTTGGCAACAGCTCTGATATCATCTAAAGTCAATTGTTCTAAAAGCGCTCCAACATCAAATAAGGTCGCACTTTCAAATAGATCAGCTTCATAACGATTAGCGATACTCTCTAATGAATTCATTGCTTGGATGTTTCGTCCGATCAGCTCACGTTTGGCTAACTCGAAAGCAGATCCTTTATCTTCTAAAAACCCTAACGCGTGCTCAGCGATATCGATCACAGCATTGGATAGTTCTTGCGGTTTATTGGTATCACCTGAGATCGTAGCAAAATGAAAACCACGTTCTAAAGAAAAATCATAACCAAAACTATCATCCAAGACACCTGCATCATAAAGTTCTAAGTATTTATCTGAAGTTTCGCTGTAAAGTAAATACAATAATAATTCGACTGCTAGCTTATACCGCAAGCCTGCCCGACCAGCTGGGACTTGATCTAATCCCTTGATCCCAATGATCGTTTTAGGGCGCTGGATCTCCAATTCAGTCATGCGATAAGGGATGATATCCTTACCCTCGTGATCAAAAAATTCTTCGGCACGCTTGATCGGCTCAGCACTTGGAAATTCCTTGGCTGCTTGATTTTCTTTGATCAACTCGAGCATCGCTTCAACTTCAAAATTTCCGACTAAGAAGAGATCCATGTTACTTGGCTGATAAAAAGTCTTGTAACAATCATAAAGATCTTGGGCAGTGATCTTATTGATCGAATCAACTGTCCCAGCGATATCGACACTTAATGAATTTTTAGGATAAAGGTTTTCGATGATCCCAAAATACAAACGCCAATTGGAGTCATCATCATACATTTTGATCTCTTGACCAATGATCCCCTTTTCTTTTTCAACTGTTTTTTCCGAAAAATATGGCGCTTGCACGAAATCCAATAACGTCGTCACACACTTAGCAACATTGTGTGTCGTTTGAAACAGATAACTCGTACGCGTAAAACTGGTAAAGGCATTGGCATCAGCCCCATATCTACCAAATAGTTCAAAGGCATCGTGATCTTCTTTTTCGAATAATTTATGTTCCAAAAAGTGGGCGATCCCGTCAGGAAAACGGCGAACTTCAGTCTCACCCAAAGGAACAAATTCGTTATCAACTGAGCCATAGTCAGTCGTCAAGATCCCATAAGTCTTATGAAAATCTGCTCGAGGCAAGAAATTGACTTTCAGCCCATTATCCAAAGTAGCAGTATAAAGCGTCTCGCCAAATTGCGGATAACTATTGATCTCCACTAAATATGCCCCCCATCTAAGAAAAATACGGCTTGAAGCTCAGCTAAATCAGCCACCTCTACCACATCTTGAGCCGAAACTCGGTTGATCTTTTCGATCCAGGTCGCTGGTGTTTCTGGCACTTGGCTCAAGATATCTAACTGACTACGTGTGATCGCCGTCATTTGATTATCCAAACGGCTCTCATAACCGTTGATCAAATTTAGTTTGATATTTTCTAATTCAGCTTCACTGAATTTACCTGCAGCTAAGTCAGCAACTTGTTGTTTGATCAAGCTGTAGGCTTTTTCCTTGTCACTTGTCTTGATCCCTGTTTGGATCAAGAGCAATTGCCGGAAAGGATCAAAATTACTACTTGCATAGTAAGCCAGACTTTCCTTTTCTCGTACATTAGCAAATAATTTAGACTGTGGTGAGCCCCCCAACAAAGCATTGAAAACTACCGCAGCATAGTGTTTGTCCGTGCGATAAGCGGTCGGCAAGCGATAAGCTAAGTCTAGCTTACTTTGATTTAAAGTCTGCTTTTCGACCACTTCAACTACTTCAGCTCGTGCTGGCTGTTGATAACCAAGCTTGTCGAGCGCAGTCATTCTTTTGCCAAAAGGTAAGGTGAGCGCCTTAGCCTCAACTTCGGCTTCCGCGACATCTCCTGACACAAAGATCTGGATCTGATCATTTTGAAGCATTTCCAAATAATAAGCATAGAGTTCAGCTGCCGTAACTGGAGCTAGATCCTCCACTGTGCCGTAGTTAGCGGCTTGTTGGATCGTATCCTCAAAATAGATCTTTTGCAATTCTAACGCCGCATAGGACTGCTTATTATCTTTGACTGCTTCGATATAAGCGGTCAAATTAAGCTTTTGCCGTTCAAAAGTCGTTTCATCAAAGGCCCCATCATTAGCTAATGGTGCAAAGATCAATTCTTTTAAAAATGAGAAAACTTGGCCTAACAAATCTTCGGGATGCAAAAGATAGTTATCATTTACACAATTCAAAACAAAATTTAGAATATGTACTTGCCCACGACGACTGACTGTTGTACCAAAACTTGCTCCATACATCTTGGAAAGCTCTAAGGCAACCGCTTTTTGCGTCGGATAAGCTTGACTACTCGTTTCTAAAATATTAGCTAATAGCGTTCGCATAACGAGTTCTTTGCGATCTGTCAACTCTTTTAAAAATGAGATCACGACTCGTGTTGTCTTGAACTGTTGTGTAGGGATCACATTCAACATGACCCCCGCATTGATTTCTTTTTGCACTAACAGTTCCCCCTTCGATATGTTACTGATATATTTCTAGTTGTTTGGTCAAATAGTTTATATACTCTCTAACTATGATAAGGTAAAAGCCCCGTATTGACAAGTTTCAATCACAAGGTTTTCCTTTAAAAAAATAAATTTTATTTCCACTAAAAAAGCTCGTCTAGATCAGACGAGCAAAAAGTGCGATCAATTATCGACTTTTTTCGATTTTAAATAGACTTGGCGTGGTTTAGACCCGGCTTGTGGACCGATCATCCCACGATTTTCAAGTTCTTCTACGAGATTAGCAGCTCGATTGTAACCGATCCTAAAGTGACGCTGGATCAGCGATGTACTGCATTTTTGTTCCTGCGTGATAAAGGCCACGACTTCATCGAAAAGCTCATCAGTCCCATTGCCATCTGGGGCTTTGAGCTCACTTTCAGAAACTTCTAGCGCTTGATCATAGGTCACTTCAGCTTGGGCTTTGATGAAATCAACAACATTTTGAACATCTTCATCGTAGATATATGCCCCTTGGACTCGCGATGGTTTATTTTGGCCCATTGGTAAATAGAGCATATCACCTCGACCCAATAATTTTTCGGCGCCAACTTGATCGATGATCGTCCGTGAATCAGTCCCACTTGAGACCGCAAACGCCATCCGCGAAGGCACATTAGCTTTGATGATCCCGGTAATAACATCCACCGATGGCCGTTGTGTGGCTAAGATCAAATGGATCCCAGCGGCACGTCCCATCTGTGCGATCCGTGTGATAGCCGCTTCGACCTCATTACCAGTCGTCATCATCAGATCGGCCAATTCATCAACGACTGCTACGATATACGGCATTTGCTCATAGTTAGCTGGATCTTTAGCCGCAAATTTATTGTAGCCGTCTAAATTTCGTTGCCCAGTTCGAGCAAATTCTTCATAGCGCTGTTGCATTTTAGCCACGACTTTTTCCAAAGTAACTGCTGCCTTGCGTGGTTCTGTAACTACCGGCGTCAATAAATACGGTAGATCATGATACATCCCCAGCTCAACTTTCTTAGGGTCGATCAAGACCAACTTGACCTGCTCAGGAGGACAGTTCATCAACAGACTCGTCAAGATCACGTTGATTGCGACTGATTTACCGCTCCCGGTCGAACCTGCGATCAATAAATGTGGCATTTTGGCTAGATCAGCTGTGATCAATCCATTTGAAATGTCACGTCCCAATGGTACTTCGAGCGGAGCAAAATCAGTTGCTTGAAATTCCGCCATCAGTTCTTTAAATGAGACCATCGCCACATTTTGATTGGGCACCTCGATCCCAACTAAAGCTTTCCCTGGAATAGGCGCTTCGATCCGAATATCTTTAGCCGCTAAAGCTAAAGCAAGGTCATCAGCCAAACTGACAAACTTCGAGACCTTGACCCCTACTGCTGGATGCAATTCATATTTAGTCACCGCCGGACCTAAAATGATATTTTTTAGTTCAGCTTCCACCCCGAAACTTTTAAGCGTCTCAGTCAATACTGCTTGATTTTGCTTGATCTTCTTTTTTTCAACTGAACGATCAGGAACTGGTGTCTCACTCAATAAATCGAGCTGGGGCAACTCGTAAGCTTCACTGTTAAATGCTGGTCGTGTTTTTCTTTTAGCAGGTCGTTCGGGCTTTGTTTTAGGCTTTTCAGCTGGCATCGTGCTCTCTGGCACTGATGCAGCTGGTTCAAGTTGGTCATATACCACCTTTTCGTCAGATATCTTCTCTTCTTTAGGAGCTGACTCGATCTCATCTTCATTGATCAGCGCTTTAGAAGCATCTTCTTTTAATTTTCCCAATTCACTATGGGCTTGTTTGATCAAATTTTGGCTGCCTATTACCAATGCTTTTAAAGCTCGACCTAAATTTTCCAGAACAGTTCCAAATGAGATCTGGCAAATAAATAAGACACCCGCACCGAGCAAGAGCACCGCTAAAAGATATGAACCCAATTGTCCCACTAAAAAATAAGTAAGACTATACAATAAAACGCCCACGATCCCACCAGCCAGATCTTCATTCAAAGTTCCAGCTACGAGGTCATGCCCTGCTCGCTCTAAAAAAGCATTCAAAAAATCAGTGTGGATCGCAAGTTCTTGAAATGAGTACGCACTAACAAAGAGCACGATCCCTAGATATAGCAAGATACCACCTAAAATATAGTTGGCTTTGAGTTTAGGGCGTTTATCAAATAACAACCCATAGCTCCCCAAAATGAGTAACAAAATTGCCCCTAGCTGATAAGTATTGCCGACTACCAAGCGAATCATATTGGAAAATAATGTTCCTAAAAAGCCCAATTCAAATAACGCCAGGCCTGCAGAAGCAATGGTCCCAGCTCCGTATAAACGCCAGGTCATTTTAAAACTTGGCTTCGATCGTTTACCTCTCTTTTGAGGACTTGTTTTTTTCTTTCTAGTTTTTTTTTGCTGTGCCAAGATTTACCCCTCAATTCCCTTTAGGTCCCAAAAGACCCTTCTCAACCATAAATTATAACACATTTGCCCCAAATCAATATTCTCAGTTAAATATAATCTTTTTCAAATATAAACAATTAGTTCAGATAAAACATAAATCTTTTTATATTAAACTTTATCATGATATATAAATTCTAAAAAATAAAAATAATTATCTTTAAATTATAATTTTTATAAAATATAATAACAGAAATTAAAAAATAACTTTTTTAATTGAGGGGTAGCTTAGAAAATAATTATCTAGGGGGCATACACCTATGAAGTTTAAAAAACTTTTAGCTACGTGGAGTACATTAGCCGTAGCAACTCTAATCTTGAGTGCATGTGGTTCACACAAAGCACAACAAAGTTCAAACAAACCAGCCACCAAGCAAGTTTTAAACTGGTCAGTTCCAAATGAACTCGCGACGCTTGACTCTGTTACTGTCGCCGAAAGCGGTAGCGCCGATATGATCAATAATTCCATGGAAGGCTTGTTCGTGCTTAAAAACAATAAAGCCACAGCTGGATTAGCGATCGATACTAAAGCTTCTGCCGACGGTCTCACCTATACTTTTTCTCTGCGCAAAGGGGCAAAGTGGTCAAATGGCGATCCTGTCACAGCTCATGATTTTGTCTTTGCTCGGCGGCGTTCGGTCGATCCAAAGACAAATTCTTTGGCTGCATATATGTATAGTGGGATCAAAAACGCTGATGATATTTTGGCCGGTAAAAAAGCAGCAGAAACATTAGGTGTCAAAGCTTTGAGTGACACTAAACTTGTCGTCACACTCGATAAACAACTCCCGTATTTGAAACTGTTGCTAGCAGATGCCCGTTTCTTTCCACAAAATCAGCGAGCAGTCGCAAAATTCGGCAAAAAATATGGAACTAGCTCCGATACCACCGTCTTCAACGGACCTTTCGTACTTAAAAACTGGACTGGTTCTAATTTGAGCTGGAAATTAGTCAAAAATAACAATTACTGGAATAAAAAGCACATCAAAATGGAAACGATCAACTTTAAAGTCGATAAGAGCTTTACTACTGCCTACAATCTCTACCAAGCCAATAAAGTTAATTTCACTCACCTAAGTGCCGAACAAGCCAAACAATTAGCCGACCAGCCAGGGTATCGGGTCTTGCGCCGGGCTCAAATCACGTATATGAAATTCAACGAAACAAAAAAGGAATTTCAAAATAAAAAGATCCGTCAAGCTATCGGTTATGCGATCGACCGCAAACAAATGGCCTCTTCTGTTGCTGGAGACGGTTCTGTACCATTGACCAATTTAGTTCCACAAGGTGTCTCGACCTTTAAAGGCAAAGATTTTGCGACTTGGGCTAAAACCAAAGTCGGTGTCAGTTACGATCCAAAATTGGCTCATAAATTACTCAAAGAAGGTTTAAAAGAACTCGGTGAAGATCACTTTGAATTCACCCTCTTGGGCCGCGATACCGAAATTTCGAAAAAAGAAACTGAATTCATCCAAAGCCAGATCGAACAAACTTTACCTGAAGTCAAAGTCCAAACAAGTAATATCCCGATCAAGATGCAAATCGCCAAAGCCGCCAAAGGCGATTTTGACGTAACCTTGACTGGCTGGTTAGCCGACGTAGCCGATCCAAGCAACTTCTTAGATATCATGACAAAAAATAATCCTAACAACATGGGGAAATATGCTAGTCCAAAATTCAACGAACTGATGACTGTTGCTGAAACGAGCGATGCCATGGATAAAGATAAACGCTTTTCTGATCTGATCGCAGCGGCTAAACTGCTAAACGAAGATCAACCGGTCGTCCCACTGATTCAAGATGGTACTCCTGAAATGTTGCGCCCATCAGTCCACGGTATGATCCAAAACACTGCGGGTCTAACTGAAAACTTTCGCTCTGTATACATCACAGAGTAATATACTATATAAATACTAAGGGTCCCACTATGATGCTTTTGCATCATAGCGGGACCCTTAGTATTACTTTTTGACGGCTACATAAAACTGCCCATTTTTATTTTAACTTATCATTTTCATAAGTATGTGTTTTTTCCAAACCAACAAAATCTTGTTGACGCAAAGCCTCGTAAACTACGATCGCTGCCGTATTTGATAGATTCAACGCGCGAATATGTTCATCATTTTGGGGGATCCGAATGCATTTTTCTTCATTTTGACGCATGAAGTTTTCGGGCAGACCCGTTGTTTCCTTACCAAACAAGAAATAATGGTCATTTGCTGTTGCATAATCAACTTCCGTATAAGCACGGGGAGCAAACTTAGAAACTACATGCAACTGATCATTTTCACCTAAAATTTCCAAGAAAGCTGGTAAATTAGGATGATAAGTTATCTTGACCTTATCCCAGTAGTCTAATCCCGCGCGTTTTAGATACTTATCTTCTGTCGAAAATCCCAACGGCTCGATCAAATGTAATTCAGTATTGGTCCCAGCACAGGTCCGCGCGATGTTACCTGTATTGGCTGGCATCAGTGGTTCAAATAAAACAATATGGTTAGCCATTTCAACTCTTCTTTCATTCTTGAGCTACTAGTCCAAACTAGCAGCAGATAGTATTTTTACACAAAAAAAGCGTAACTGTTCGGTGTGGGCACGGCGAACAGTTACGTTAATGAAGTACAATCACATAGTAACTAACGACAGTTCCGTTAATTACTCATAACCGATTTCTTAATGAATACTATAGCATTCATTAAAGTAGTTTTCAATCTTTTTTCAAAATTATTTTTCACTACTGAGTAAGGTCACATCCACGGTGATCTGCTTTAACGGCTGACTCGCAGCTTTTTTCAGACTTTCAGCTGAAGCTCCCCACTGTAAAGGTGTCATTTTCATAAGCGCCGCAAACAAAGCATCATCTAGCGAAAATACGTACTTTATCCGTGTACTAGTTGCATTAGGGTAGTGCTTATAGAAGAGATCTAATACTTTTTGATTACTATATTCGTGTTTTTCATCATTTTCAGCGTATAATAAACGCCGTAATTCCCCTAGATAGTTAGCATTGGGAATGACTTTCAAAAGTTTGCCCGTTTTTTTCTGGACTCGCGCAAATTCACCATAAGCAGATGGCGAAAAAATATCGATCAAATAATCAAAACTTTGTTCACTAAACGGTAGGTCAGCTAGATCTGCAATGCAAAAAAAGCCAGCCGTCTCTTGTTGCGTCGCCAGATTGATCGCACGTTTCGAAATGTCAAAGCCAACATAACGATCAGAACTATCAGCTCGTTTATGTTCTAATCGTTGTAAGACACTACCTTCCCCACAGCCAATATCAAGCACTTTGATCCCCGCTCGTTCACCGATCTGGTTCGCTATTTCTTCAATGATCGGATCAAAAAAACCAGCTTGTAGTAAAGACCGACGTGCTTGCCACATTGCATCATCATCATAGTCACTTTTGACGCCATGTTTGATCAAATACAAGGTTCCTTTTTTAGAAAGGTCAAATTGATGATCGTTAGTACAGTAAACCGTTGTCTTTTCTACCTTACTAAAAGGAGCTCGACAAGTCGGACACCGAAATAGCCCTTTGTTTTGCGCAACAAATTGCGCTCCCCGTTCGATTTTTTTCATACTCATCCCTACTTTTCGACCTTGATATATTTACCTTTAACTAGATCCATCAAATCAGTTTGTTTCAAACGGACCGAGCGCCCTACTTTGCCAGCTGAAACTGAGATCAGCGGTTGGTCTTTGATCCGTTCATCAAAGTAGATCGGAAATCCTTTACGCACATTGATCCCGATCGGTGTATTTGCACCATGGATATAACCCGTGATGTTGATCAAATTTTTATTATCCGCCAAGTGGACTTGCTTTTTCCCTAGCTCTTGGGCTACTAACTTGAGATCGATCTCATATTCAAGTGGCAAACACACGACCACATAATCTTTAGGATCTTTATTCGCTTGTAGCACGATCGTTTTTAAAATAGATTTAGGATCGACACCTTGGGCATTAGCTTCTTCTAATGCAGACTGGCCCCTAGTCAACCATTCAAACGAAGCTTCTTCATATTCAATATGATGTTGATCTAGGATCCGTTCGTCATTTGTCTTTTTTTCTTTATTTTTTTTAGCTTTTTTTGCCATAAATTCTCCCTCGCTTTCACTCCTGCTTTATTTTAACGTGGATCTACACACTTGTCGAATTGCTTAATTTATTAAGTTAAATTTAATTAATGCAAAAACCGAACTTTTTTTAATACGAATATTTTTTTATTTGACTTAATCTGACTAATACGTTATATTTAATTTTGCTCTTTAGAGCTAATGATTTTTTTACGAATAATAGATAAAGGGGTTTATAATCATGCCAGTATTTGATTATGAAGATATTCAACTTGTTCCTAATAAATGTATCGTTAAAAGTCGGTCTGAGATCGATACCCGTGTTAAATTTGGTCCAATGACCTTCAACATCCCGGTCGTTCCAGCCAATATGCAAACCGTGATCGATGAAGATTTAGCTATTTGGTTAGCACAAAACGGTTATTTCTATATTATGCATCGGTTTGAAGAAAACGAACGTGTCCCATTTGTTAAAAAGATGCACCAACTTGGGCTCTTTGCCTCGATCTCAGTCGGGGTCAAACCACAAGAATATCAATTGATCGATCAACTTGCACAGGAAAATTTGATCCCTGAGTATATCACGATAGATATCGCTCATGGCCATTCAGATACCGTGATCGATATGATCAAATACATCAAGGCAAAACTCCCTGGGACCTTTGTGATCGCCGGTAACGTTGGAACTCCTGAAGGCGTCCGTGAATTAGAAAACGCTGGGGCTGATGCTACTAAAGTCGGGATCGGACCAGGTAAAGCTTGCATCACTAAAGTCAAAACTGGCTTTGGAACTGGTGGTTGGCAATTAGCTGCCCTTCGCCTCTGCGCTAAAGCTGCTCGTAAACCGATCGTAGCTGATGGCGGGATCAGAACTAACGGTGATATCGCTAAATCCGTTCGTTTTGGAGCTTCAATGTGTATGATCGGCTCAATGTTTGCTGGACATGCCGAAACTCCTGGCGAGATCATCGAACAAGATGGCAAAAAATATAAGACTTATTTTGGTTCGGCTTCCCAATACCAAAAAGGTGAATACAAAAACGTCGAAGGTAAGAAGCTCTTAGTTCCTTACCGTGGTCACATTTCCGATACCCTTCGCGAAATGCAAGAAGACTTACAATCCTCCATCTCTTATGCTGGTGGACGTGACTTGGCTGCACTTCGTAAAGTCGATTACGTGATCGTTAAAAACTCGATCTTCAATGGTGACCAATACTAAAGAATAAAATAGATCCCCTCTAGGACCTAAATAGTCTTAGAGGGGATCATTTTATTTATCCATAAATGATCTGTGTTCCTTGTTTGATCACTGGCATAGTATGTGGCTCTAAATAGAGTACATTTTCTTGGAGATGCTCTTTTTCTGGTACCGGTTTAAAGTTGAGTACAGTATGCCCGATCGTTGTTAGGTTACTTTTAACTAATTCACCTAAATATTTTACATGATAAACTTGATCATCGATCTGGATCTTAGAACCGATCTCTAGATCATAGTTCTCGACCGCATCATTTTCAAAGCGTTGGATCACAGAAACTTCTCGTAAGCGAGGAGAAGCCGTTTCATCAAATAAGATCACCATTGGCTCATCTTTAGAGACTGCCTTAGCTCCGATTTCAATAACTTCACTTTTGATCATAACTTTACAAACCCTCTCTAGCACATCACCTGATTTTGCGTCGCTTCATCTACACAACACAGCTATATTATACCGCACTTTTACGTAGAAAAGTAGTTTTTCTACCATTTGCGGACTTCCCGGCCTAGGTTGCACAAATTTCCCTTTAAAAATGTTAGAATAATAATTGAGCAAAATGAATGGAGGGATTTTTTTGAAAGAACAGATTTACTTTGGTACTTATACCAAGAAAACTAGCCAAGGTATCTATCATGCTGTTTTGGACACTGATACCGCTCAAATTTCCACGCCTCAAGTAGCGATCGCCGTGGAAAATCCTACTTACTTAACAACAACTGATCAAACCTTGCTGACTGTAGCCAAGGAAGGTCCGCTAGGTGGGATAGCTGCTTATGAACTGGCAAATGACAGCTATGCCCTTACAGATGACGCCCTTGTGGCTGGTGCTAATCCATGTTATGTAGCTTTCGATAAAAAGCGATCGTTAGTCTACACTGCTAATTATCACAAGGGACAGATCGATGTCTATCGCTTAAATCCTGATAAAACATTGACACTTTGTGATTCTGTCGTTCAGACTGGTTATGGTCCTCGTAAAGAACAAGATGGCTCACACGTTCACTATACCGATCTGACTCCTGATGGCCGGTTGGCAGTCGTTGATCTGGGGAACGATACGGTCTCGACTTACGATGTTTCAGCTGAAGGTAAGTTAGCACCTGTTTCGATCTTAAAGACTAAAGCAGGGCTCGGACCACGTCATTTAGCGTTTGCTCCCGACAAAAAGACAGCTTACCTAGTTGGAGAACTTTCCAGCACGGTTTCTATACTTGATTATGATTCGACAACTGGTGCTTTTTACTTACGCCAAACTGTAAGCACGATCCCAGCTGATTGGACTGAACATAACGGAGCTGCTGCGATCAGAGTTTCTAATGATGGTCGCTTTGTCTACGTTTCTAATCGCGGTCACAATTCACTTGCTGTCTTTGAAGTCTTAGATGGAGAATTGAAATTGATCCAACATCTTACGACTCACGGTGATTTTCCACGTGATTTTGCGCTTGACCCAACTGAAAAATTTATTTTGGTCGCTAACCAAAATACTGATAATGCAACCTTGTATACCCGTGACCAAGAAACCGGCTTACTTGCTTGTTGCCAAAAAGATATTCCTCTTCCCGAGGGTGTCTGTGTTTATTTTAAATAAAAGGAATGAAGAATTTGCTTTATCGCGAAGTTTGCTTAGAAAATTATACTGACCTCCCCCAAGCCGTTTTACAGGGTGCTGATCGGATCGAGATCTGCGACAACCTCGCTGTCGGCGGGACTACGATCAGTAAAGGTGTTATGGGTGAAGCTATCAAGTATACCCATGAAAAAAATATTCCCTTAGTGATCTTAGTCCGGGCTCGTGGTGGAAATTTTGTTTACAATGATATCGAATTAAAGATCATGGAAGCTGATATCTTAGAAGCTCAAGTCTTAGGAGCTGATGCGGTTTGTATCGGTGCTTTGACGGCTGATGGTCAAGTCGACTACGAAGCAATGGAAACGCTCATTGCTGCAGCTGGCGGAATGGAACTCGTCTTTAATATGGCCTTTGATGAACTGAGCTTTGACGAACAAAAACGGACGATCGATTGGGCAGTCGAGCAAGGCTTTAGCCGGATCTTGACCCATGGTGGTCCTAAAGATACTCCGATCGAAGCTAATTTAGAGCATTTAAAAGAGCTCATCGCTTATGCTAATGGGCGGATCACGATCCTTCCTGGGGGTAAGATCACGGCCAAAAATGCCCAAGCGGTAGCTGACGCCTTACAAGTCACTGCAGTCCATGGAACTAAAATATTAGCTTGAGCTTCACAACAAGTCTGATCTCGGTCAGGCTTGTTTTTTATTCCACAAAAAAAGCCAGTCCCCTGACTGACTCGAAATAGTTATATTTTCAAATATGCAAATGCTATATATACGACACCTAAAGCTAAAATGACGCTCAATTGCAGCTTATAAGTGATCCTCAGATAAGCGATATATTCACGCATAAATGCATTGAGCGTAAAATACCAACGTGTTTTGGCACCAAAGCCAACACATTTAAGCCCTTGACGTTTAGCGATCACTAATGCACGATAAACGTGATATGAATTAGTAGCGATCCCAAATTTAGCATTTGGCGCCATCAAGCGATGTGAAAATAAAATATTTTCATACGTAGTCGTTGACTTATTTTCAACAATGATATCATCTGCAGGTATCCCTTGCTTTAAAGCGTAGTTTCGCATCGCTTCACCTTCTGCGATCACTTCATCTGGTCCCTGTCCCCCCGACATGATCAATTTTAAACCTGGTGTTTTACGGTAGACCGCAATCGCCCGCTCGATCCGCGCTGCCAATAACGGTGTTACTTCAGTTCCATTTAGCCCTGCACCTAAAACTACGATATAGTCAAGTTTTGGCAACTTAAGGTGAACCAAATTCAAAGTCAACGTTACAGTATACATCACCATAACGAGTAAGAAATAGACCGTCACCGAACCTAAATAACCATAGGCGTACATCCAAATATTTTTATCGGTAAAATGTCCAAACATCGGCCAGATCACTAAGTAAGCAATACAAAAGATCCCAAAACCGAGCGATAATAGGTTGTGGAATTTAAAGCCTTCATTTAAGATCACCTTGACCCCATTATAGAGAAAGACAGACACTAACACAAACGGCCACAATACCATACATATCGTCACTATGCTCGCTAAAAAGATAATAATGAAAAACAGCCACTGATGAGCATACAAGAACTCACTATATCTCATTAGGATCGCAGCGATAAAGATCATTGTTGTCAGTAAAAAAGTCACAAATGAAACGCCGGCCCATAAAGAACGGGGCTCGTGCCTCATTGTATAAGTAAACCAACCTATTCCAACTAAGAATATCGATACAAATATCAACATTTAAATTACCCTTATGTCCCCATAAAAAATTTCATAAATAATTTTGCAATATTAAAGTAGATCAACACCGAAGTCAAGTCACTTAACGTTGAGATAAACGGACCTGAAGCCACAGCGGGATCGACTCCGATCTTATCCATCAAATTAGGGATAAAGCTCCCAGCTAAGTTTGCCACCGTGATTGCACACATCATTGCCATCCCGATAACAAAACCTAAAATAAAGTTTTGCTTCCAAAAGCCAACGATCAAAAAGATCGTCAAACCTGTAACTAATCCCGTAACCAGACCCGTCAAAAGTTCGATAAAAAATTGGCGATAAACAGACGGTTGATCTTCATCACGACTAGCTAATCGCCGAACTGCGACCGCCAAACTCTGCGTCCCAGCATTTCCGGCAGTACCGGTGATCGAAGAAACAAAGATCGCTAAAATACTAGCTTGACTGATCATACCTTCATAATGTGAGATCAAAGTCGTTGTCGACATCCCCAATAATAACAAGACGATCAACCAAGGCAAACGATTGCTCGCAGCCTTGATCGGGTTATCGGCTACTTCTTCGGTATCAACGGCAGCCAAACCAGAGTAATCTTCAGCAGATTCTTCATCGATAACGTCAATGATATCATCGACGTTGATGATCCCGATCAATTTATTCTCATAATCAGTCACTGGGATCGCTAAGAAGTTGTAATCCCGGATCGTCTGTGCAACTTCAGCTTGATCATCAGAAACTTTAACTGACATCACCGGCGTTGTCATGATATCCATGATCATTTGATCATCATCATTTATCAAAAGATCACGTAAAGTCAAAACACCGATCAACTTGTTATCAGAGCCAACAACATAAACATAATAGATCGTTTCAGCATCGCTTGCTTCACGCTTGACAACATGCATCGCTGAGCGGACCGTCTGATTGCCGGCGATCGCCACATATTCCGTCGACATGATCGCACCAGCAGTCTTATCTTCATAGTGCAACATTTCACGGATCTCAGCAGCTTTTTCAGTCGGCAAAAGGCGCAGATAGCCCGCTAGATCTTTTTTAGGTACATACGCTAAAATATCGACCGCGTTATCGGTATACATCTCATCAATAACATTGGCCGCATATTGTGGCGTCATTTCTTCAAAGTATTTTACGACTTCTTCGGGTTCATCTTCGATCGCATCAAACATGTCCCCGACTTCTTTGGCCGTTAAATAGCGATACAGCCTCGCTCTTTGTTGTGAATTTAATTCAGTAAAGATCTGTGCTTGTTCATAAACGTGCAGATCCAAATAATTTTCTCTAAATTGCCGTGCTTTTTGGCTGTTCAGCAACTGGATGATCTTCTTGTCACTTTGAGTTTTTACCAGATTTTCAGCCATACTCATCCCTCTTTTCTAATTGTTTGCTAGATACTGTTGCATATCTCGCGGTAACTCACAAGTAAACTCAACGTCTTTTTCTAAAAAAGGATGATAAAAGCGCAGATAGGCACAATGCAAAGCTTGCCGTTGCAAAGGCAAAACTTTGGCACCATCATACAAGCGATCCCCTAATAACGGATGCTTCAAGTAAGCACTGTGAACGCGGATCTGATGTGTCCGTCCCGTGTGCAACCGGATCCGATACAGCGTCGCTTGGCCTACACTTTTTTCGTACCAATATTGAGTTTTAGCAAACTGCCCTCCTGCTAAGACTCGGCGCTTGATCAAACTACCCTCTTGGCGTCCGATCGGTAAGTTTACCGTAAAATGTGGGTTAGTCAGTTTACCCGTAAGTAAAGCCAGATATTCTTTTTTGATCGTGTGTGCATGTTGCTGTTGATCGATCAAAGCATGAGCATATCGATGTTTCGCAACTAAAACTAGCCCCGTCGTATCACGGTCTAGCCTCGTTGCGATATGAACGACCGTCTGCTCGTAACCACGTAATTTGTAATAGCCCACGATCCGATTGACCAATGAATCAGTTCGCTGATCGGTCAAGGGGGACGGGATCGTAGTCAGACGGGCTGGTTTGTTGACGATCAAATAATGATCATCTTCATAGACGATATCTAACGGGACATATGATGGGATCACTGCCTCTTTGCGCGGATGTTCTGGCGGTAAGCTGATCGTGATCTTATCGCCTTTTTTTATTTGATCCACGATCCGACCTGAAGTGTTATTCACCAATAATTGGCCCCCTTCATGTCTGATCTTAGCAGATAAACGACGTGATACGCCCTTTTGTTTTAAAAATGTCTTTAAATGACAGTTATTTTCTTCGTTATAAATCCATTCTATCTTCATCTTCAGTTCCTATAAAGGCGTCTTGAACTCGGCGCCAAAAATGTGTGTGGCGGTATTTAGCAAAATAGATCCGCCTTTTTGAGACCTTATATTGAATCTCACAGATCTGACGGTTATGATACGATTCTGAATCGACAGTCAAAACAAAATCGCTCCCTTTTCCCGGTCTAAAGGTGATCCAGTCATTAGGTGCTACAATCATCGGTGAGCTCAAGGTCCGAAAAACGCGATTATTGATCGAACCGATCTCGGCTATCTGCAAGACCTCAAGATTAGGGTGGACTACTGCCCCACCAAGTGATTTATTATATGCCGTCGAACCAGTCGGCGTCGAAACGCATAGCCCATCGCCTCTAAAGCGTTCAAAGAGTTCACCACCGATATACACATCCGTTACCATGGTGGCACTATTACGCTTTAAGGTCGATTCATTCAACGCTAAATAACGCTCACGGCGCGGGCTATCGGCGTATTTAACAGAAACTTCCAATAACGGGTAACTGACGGATTGGCGATTATCCGATTGCAGACTGATCACCAAATCGTCGATCTCATCATCACGCCAATCCGTATAAAATCCTAAATGTCCCGTATGAACACCCACAAAACGAATTTGCTCTAATTTATCTTTATAATGATGAAAAGCCGATAGCAAAGTACCATCGCCCCCGATCGTCACTACAACATCGGGCTCTTCGTCATCGATCACAAAATGGCGTTCCACAAACTTTTGATATAGTTTTTTCTTAACAGCTTGTGATTTAGCTCGTTTATTAGCAAAAATTGCGATTCTCATTATTCTCACCTCCATGGTCGAATGTGTCTTGCTTAACTACTCTAAGCTCGTGTGCTTATCTTCAAATAATCTTTGTGCCTCATTGACTTCTTCTCTAATGCTAGACATTTCTTGATCAAGTGCAAAAGCGATCTCAGCACTTTTCTCTAATCTCATCGCAACTTCAGACGGAATACATCCTTGGTACTTGTAGTTGAGTGAATGTTCGATCGTAGCCCAAAAATTCATCGCTAACGTCCTGATCTGGATCTCAACTTTTAGTTGTTGCTCGCGCTCCAGCAGTTGGACTGGATACGTGACCACCAAATGATAGGACCGATAGCCACTTTCCTTGGGCGTTTTGATATAATCACGTTCTTCGATCACTTGCATATCTTTGCGCTTCCGTAAAAGTTCAACTACGCGATAGATATCTTCCACAAACTGACACATGATCCGTACCCCAGCGATATCTTCCATATCCTGCGACAAACGCTTGGGTTTGATCTGGCGCCGTTTCATCTTTTCTAAAATGCTTGGTATTGGTTTGACTCTGCCGGTGACATATTCAATTGGACTGCGGTTGCCGCTCTTTTTAAATTGCCCACGCAGAGTTCTGAGTTTGAGTTTCAACTCGTTGACCGCTTGATCGTAAGGCTCTAAAAAATTGCTCCAATCGTCTTCCATTAAATAGATCACCACCTTTCTATACCTTATCAGTTTAACACAGACCCACGCTCTTTTACATTCTCAAAAAAATTAAAGCTACATTTTAACGTATGAAAACGCTTTTGCGTACAAAATAAGTCAGATTTATTGCAAAAATCATTTTTTTTGCTTAAAGTATAAATATAGAAAAAAGGAATATTTGATCAAGTGGAGGAGAACACCATGTTAGAGATGTATTTGTTTATCAATCCTCTTGGCGCTAAATGCTACGAAGCAGAACAAAACATTTTAAAACTTGCGGAAGAATCGCCACAAAAGTTTCAGATTCGTTTTATCCCACTTTTGAACTTGCAATCAGTGACCAAGGTTATGTCTGTGATGAATGTTTCAGGTGATACTTTGCAACTGCGCAATAAAGTATCCCAGATCTTGTATAATGCCGTTTTGGATTACAAAGCTGCTCTTTTTCAAGGGCGCAAACGCGGTCACGATTTCTTGCTTAATGTTCAGCGCCAACTCTATGTCGAGCATAAAAAATACAGTGAAGAAGTCGTTATTCGTGCAGCTAAAGAGAGTAAACTAGATCTTGCTACGTTTGAACACGATCGGCGCTCGAAACTAGCAGTTGAAAGTTTTCGAGAAGATCAAAGATTAGCTGCTGAAATGAACGTCAATACCCCACCATCTATGGTGGTATACAATTTAGACTATCTTGAATGTGCAGTCTCAGTTGAAAACTGCACCTCGTTATCAAGTTTGGAAGAATTGCTTTTTGGTAATGCAGCAAAGGAATTTGTTTGCACCAAAAATGGGCTTCATCCAACTTACCACCAATTATCATTAAAAAAATAAACTTGCTCGGCCCTTGTGGTCGAACAAGTTTATTTTTTTATTGCTTATTTAGCTAATAGCTCTTTTAATTCAGCCAAACGTTCCTTAAAGATACCAAAAGCTTTCTCTAGATATTTACTATCAGTCATATCAACACCAGCTTTTTTCATTACCTCTAATGGAGCAGCTGAACTACCTGCTTTTAAGTAGTCCAAATAAGCTTCCGTATGCGCCGGTTCTTCATCTAAGACGCGCTCTGCTAAAGTAGAAGCTGCCCCAAAACCAGTTGCGTATTGATAAACATAGAAATTGTAGTAAAAATGCGGGATCCGTGACCATTCATATGCGATCTCTGGGTCATTTTCGACTGCACTACCATAGTAGCGTTGATTTAGTTTACCGTAGAAATCTGACATCAGATCTGCTGTCAATGGTACTTGGGAAGCATCTTGTTCATGGATCCAAGCTTCAAATTCAGCAAATTGGGTTTGCCGATAAACAGTTCCTTTAAAGCCATCTAGATAGTGATTCAATACGTAAGCCCGTACCTTAGGATCAGTTTGAGTCTCTAACAAATACTGGGTCAACAAGTTTTCGTTTGTCGTTGAGGCGATCTCCGCAACAAAGATCGAATAATCCCCATATTGATAAGGTTGATTGGTCCGTGTATAGTAACTGTGCATCGTGTGTCCCATCTCATGAACTAACGTAAAGAGATTATCCAACGTATCTTGCCAATTCAATAAAATATATGGTGCAGTATCATAAGCCCCACCTGAGTACGCTCCTGAACGTTTACCTGCATTAGCGACCACATCGATCCAGCGTTCGTCAAAAGCTTTCTCTACATAAGCAAGATACTCTTCACCTAAGACGCTCAAGGTCTCTAAAGTCATCTTTTTAGCCTGTTTATAAGTGAACGTCAATGTCGGTTCACCCGTCAATGGAGTATACATATCATACATATGCAACTCGTCGACACCTAAGATATCCTTGCGTAAAGCTACATACTCATGCAGTAGCCCCAAATTTTCATTGACCGTTTTGACCAAAGTATCATAAACAGCTACTGGAATATCATTTTGGGCTAATGAAGCTTCCTTGGCACTTTGATAATTACGTAATTTAGCTGAAAAATTATGCTTACGAACATGTGCCGACAGTGTAGCTGCAAATGTGTGTCTGAACTGTTTATATACAGCATATAACTGTTCAAATGCTTCACGTCTAACTGGGCGCGCAGTCGATTCGAGCAATTTACCGTAGACCCCATTTGAAAGCTCGACCTTTGAGCCCGTTTCATCAGTTACTACGGGGAATTTTAGATCAGCATTGTTTAAAACTTCAAAAACATTAGCTGAAGCGCCCAAAATATCGCTTGCACCTGCTAACAGTGCTTCTTCTTTTTCACTCAAGACATGGGCTCGAAGTCTAGTCCAGTCATCGATCAAAGTTTTATATGCATTTAATTTAGGTTCATCTTGATAATAGCTTGCTAATTTTTCTGGCGCTAAAGCTAATAACTCAGGTCGAAACCAAGCTAATTTCGCTGAAACATCAGCTAATAACTTTTGGACCCGTGCCATCAAAGCTTGGTACTTAGCATTAGCGGTATCCTCATCGTTTTTCATGCTTGCATAGACATAAACTACTTCAAGTTGGCGATCTAACTCGAGCATGGCCGTTAGAGCAGCTAAAAAGGCTTGAGCGCTATTTCCTAGTGTTCCCTTATATTGTTCAAAATCTTCAGCTGATTTTGCTACTTGCGCAAAGGCTACTTCAAATTCTGCATTAGTTGCAAAGATCTTGGTCAGATCCCAAGTAAGCTCGAGTGCTACCTCTGATCTTTTTGGTAGACGTGTTACTTCACTCATTACAAAATCCCCCTTTAATTATCGGTAGTGCCTTAATTTTAGAAATTTTTTTTAAGAAAAGCAAGTCCTTTACAAAAATTATCAATATCCTGTTCAATAAATGGCTTCAAATCAACAAAAACCAGCTCATAAGCCGGTATTTTAGGCCTCGAAAACTGATCACAATATAACGCTGTCCGCCACCATAAAGTTGCTGTCCGATATAATGGGTAACTATAGCTCAATGCTAAACAATCATCTATCACCGCAGTCAACTTTAGACGCTTTTGATATGTTAATTGTTGCAATTTACGCATAGCCCCAGTCGAATAATATATCTGTTTAGCCAAAGCATACTTTTGTTTTTTTCTTTCACTCAGCGATAAATGCTTTAATCGTATCTTTTGTGGGGTAGCGAAAAAAGCTTTTAGTTTTTTGACATCATTTGTCCGCCAGTATTGATATTTAAGTGGCAAAAAATCAGCTTTTTGGATCCCATAAACAACTTCAAAGTATGCTTTAATGGGATCGAGATAGATCAAATAAAAGCCCCGATTTTTTGACCACCGCATAAATTGTGCAACTTGCTGTGGTAAACTGCGCTTAAGTCTATAATTATTTCCTAAGATCCACAATTCAGCTAGACCAGCATCGTGATATCCACGTGAGCGTTTTTGCAATTTGCGTAAACTGAGTGGTGCACATTGATATTCTAAAGCCAAAAGCTGCTGATCAGGCAACTGGACCAACAGATCGGGACGTTGCTTTGACCCAGGTAGATAGGCTTCAAGCTTAACTCGTGCTCCAAACGCCCTAAAAAAAGTGGCTAATAGCTTTTTTCCTCGTAAGTGCTCACTGGTCTCTCCTTCACTAAAAGTCCCACAAGTCCGCTTCAAATGCGCAAAATGTGCCATATAATAATGCCCTTGACGCAAAATGACTGGCTCGTGGCAACTTGGACAATAATATTTTTGCTCTTTTGTTGCTGCTTTGGCTGTGATCATTTTTGAATCTTTTGTTAGCGCATATAACATTTAAAAGCCCCCTTTACTACTAAAGTACGCCAAGGTGACTAAATTTAATGCAAAAAAATAGAACAGATATCCTCTGTCCTATTTATCAGTAAATTATTTAAAATGATACCGCGCTAATTCAAGTGCCGCATGTTCCATCAAACACTTACCACGTTCTTTAACGACTGCAGATTCAAACTGCTCTTTTTGACCATATTCATAAACCAAAGCCATCGCATCCTTGACATCAGCCACTTCCATCTGATCAGCAAAAAAGACTAATTCGAGATAGTATTTGCCATCTAAATGGTAAAGATTCGAGACTGTACTGTCATAATTGAAAGCCTTAGCTAACTGAATAAAGTCTTCAAAGTCAGCAAAACTTACCACATAGCGATACTGTGCCTCTGGATCTTCTTTTAAGTAGCCAGATACTCCATCACCGTCATCGGCTAAAGCAGGCTTTTGGTGTCTAATTTTTTCATTTTCACCGGTGATCTGTTTTCTGATATAGTCAGCTAGATCATTCCCGATCCCGGCATTAGCGATATTTAACGGCGAGTCGTTTGCATCACTTTCTTTCGAATCATCACGTTCTAAATTCATCGAAGTTTCTGCTTTTTTAGGATCCACCTTGGTAATAAATAACTCTAATCCATTTTGATTAGGGATCAGTTGGAAAGTTACCGCATCATTATCGCGAAATTCGTGGTCCTTATCGACCTCTTCTAAAATGCTAAAAAAGAAATTTTCGATCTCTTTTTGATTGCCAAGTAGATCAAGGACGGTGATACCACGATCAGTCAGATCTTCGGTTCCGAGTAATACCCTAATTGTATTCTCATTGACTTTTTCCATTTCCATCTGTGATCCTCCCTTTCCTACTTAAATGCTTGCAAAACACTTAATTTGCAAACTTTATCATACCAAAAATTATCAAAAAAGACCACCCAAAAAACTTGGAATGGTCTAATCTATAGTATATCTTATTACAAACTTTAGAAACCTGCAAGTTCACGGGCACGACGCAATTCAAGCGCACGTACTTCCCGCGGTAGGAAACGACGAATCTCATCTTCATTGTATCCCACTTGAAGTCGCTTTTCGTCCATAATAATTGGTCGTCTTAACAGGCCGGGATGTTTTTGGACTAGATCAAGTAATTCTTGCAATGGCATTTCCTCGATGTTGATATCAAGTTCTTGATATGCCTTCGAACGTTTAGAGATGATCTCCTCTGTTCCATCTTCGGTCATTTGCAAGATCTGCTTGATCTCATCAATACTCAATGGTTCCAAAAAAATATTTCTCTCACTGTAAGAAATGTTGTGATTTCTAAGCCATGCACGCGCCTTACGGCAAGATGTGCAACTTGGTGATGTGTATAAGGTAACCATATAAATCGCCCCTTCTCAATAAAACCTGGTGCAACCATACAATATATATCCTCATCCATCATTATACACCTATTTTAAAAAATTGATACCTTTTTTATAAAAATTAATCGCTATATTTTTATCAAGTTTTTAGAACCATTCTAATGATTTCAAAAAAACCCGCCAAAACAAAGGGAGCGTATTCATTGCTCAAAACATTAATTCTTCTATAAGGTATAATAAAAAAATTATCTACTATTAAACTAATTATTATCTTAAAGGTTGATACAATGCTAAAAAGGCCCGAATTTTATCAATTCGAGCCCAATGATCATTTTTGTAACTAGGTATTATTTTTTATCTATTTAATTATATCAATGTTCCAATTTATCCCAGATAATGACTTCATCAGCTTGTAAAGATTTTTTAACATCAATAATACGTTGATTCGAGCTTCCTCGAAATTGTAAAGTTAGATCTTTAAGATCCTCCCGGAAGCGCCCATCGACTAAAATATCGATCAATGACAATAATTCCAACTTATCAGCTGATTCCTTTTGTAACTCATCCCAAGTATATCCACTCCACGACCAGATATCCTTTTTATCACCATATTCTTGTCTGATACGCTTGACTAGGGGCAAACAAACTTGCGTATTTAAGAAGGGTTCTCCCCCAAGCAACGTTAAGCCCTGAACATAATCATGTGAAAGGTCAGCTATGATCTGGTCTTCTAATTCCTTGGTGTACTCAAAGCCATAATTAAAGCTTTGTGCAGCCCTATTATAACACCCAGGGCAAGCAAATTTACATCCACTAACATATAAACTACATCTGACACCCTCACCATCGACAAAGTTGAACGGTTTATAGTCAGCTATTTTTTGTTTACTCAACTCACTAGCTAACCATTCCTTAGGTTTAGGATCATTGGGGCGACGCACTCGTCTTTTAGCTTTAGTCGGAGTGGCTACCTGCTTTGGTGCTAGTGTTTCAGAGGCAATAAAAGCAGTATCGCCTCCAACAGTGATCCTGATCGTCCCACTATTCTCCATCAGTCATCATCCCCGGTGCAATATTTTTAGCTCGTGCCGCGATCTCTTCATGACGTCCATGAACCATCGGCCGTTGCAAAGGATTACCTAGATAACCACAAGTCCGCTTAACACAATCGCAGGTCTTAGGGTCGTGGTTACCACAATCTGGGCATTCAAAGCCACGAGCTGTAGCCTTGAATTCTCCCTCAAAACCACATTTATAGCAATGATCGATCGGCGTATTAGTTCCCAGATAGCCAACTTTATCATAGGCAAAATCCCAAACTGCCTCTAAAGCTTTCGGATTTTGGCGCAAGTTCGGATACTCACAATAATGGATAAAGCCACCCGCAGCATATTTTGGATAATCCATCTCAAATTGAAGCTTTTCAAATGGTGTTGGATGCTTTCTGACATCATAATGGAAGCTATTAGTGTAGTAATCTTTGTCAGTAACATCTTTGACTTTCCCAAATTCAGCTGTATCTAAGCGACAGAAACGATCTGTCAGAGATTCACTTGGGGTTGAATAGACGCTAAAATGATAGCCAGTTTCTTTTGACCAACGCACACACGCATCATGTAATTGCTTAACGATCTCGAGAGTAAAATCATGTGCTGCTTGATCATGTTCCCAATTTGGACCAAAGAAAAGTGTCCCTACTTCATAAAGCCCGATATAACCGATCGAAACCGTGGCACGTTCATCTTTGAAGAGCTGACTTACATCTTCACCTGGTTTTAGCCGTTGCCCAAAAGCACCATATTGGTATAAGATCGGCGCATTCTCTGGGACCGCATCTAAGACCCGAGCTACTTTGAAATCAAGCGCAGTCTTACAAAGTTTGACCTTATCGTTGAAGATCTGCCAGAAAAGATCCATATCACCGTGAGATTCTAAAGCGATCCGTGGTAAATTGAGCGTCACGACTCCTAAATTCATCCGGCCAGAGTTGACTTCATTTCCGTGCTTATCTTTCCATCCTTGTAAGAATGAACGGCATCCCATCGGTGCTTTAAAGCTCCCCGTTAATTCCTTGATCTTATCGTACATCAAGACGTCGGGATACATCCGTTTGGTTGCACATTCGACCGCCAATTGCTTGATATCATAATTAGGATCTTCGGGCTTTAAGTTCAAACCTTTTTTGATCGTAAAGACCAATTTAGGAAAGATCGCCGTCCGTTTTTCCCGGCCCAAGCCACCGATCCGGATCTTTAAGATCGATTTTTGGATCTCACGTGCGACCCATGAAGTTCCTAAGCCAAACCCTAATGTGGTAAAGGGAGTCTGTCCTTGAGAAGAAAAGAGCGTATTGATCTCATATTCCAGTGCTTGCATAGCATCATAGATATCTTTTTTCGTCCGTTTTTTAGCAAATTCGATCTGCTTAGCTGGATCTTCGATATATTCTTTAGATTCAGCTAAATGTTTGTCATAATTTTTTAGTGCGAAGGGTTCTAAGACCTCATCGATCCGATCAGCTGAACAGCCACCATATTGACTAGAAGCAACATTAGCAATGATCTGTGACATTTGGGCGGTCGCAGTTTGGATCGAATGAGGGCTTTCAACTTCAGCATTACCGATCTTAAAGCCATTTGTCAGCATCTCTTTAAAATCGATCAAACAACAATTCGTCATCGGACTCCAAGGAGTATAGTCCAGATCGTGATAATGGATGTCACCACGCAGATGAGCTTTAGCCACATGCTTTGGCATCATCCGAAGCCCTAGTGTCTTACCGACTGTCCCCGCTGTCAGATCACGTTGCGTATTGAAAACATTACTGTCTTTGTTAGCATTCTCATGAACTAAACTCGGATCCTTAGATTGAAGCCGGCCTAACCTGACAGTTGGATCAGTCTCTTCTTGCCATTTGGCTTCATCGGCTTGGTGATGAGCAACATAAGCCTTGGCTTCGGCATCATAACCTAATTCATTTAGCGTAGCTGTCAATTTATCGTAGATCTCAGTGCTGGTAAGTGTCGTTTGGTCCGCTAACTTGGCGAGTAAAGCGAGAATAATTGCATCGGTATTCGTAGCCAAGCCTAACTTACGCAAAACGCTCTCCAACTTATAAAGTGCAAATGGTACCTCGTATCCATCTGTTTTGATGACCATCTTAGGTAATACATACTTTTTTTGTTCCTTAAATTCCATCATCGTCATCAGGTCCCTTCTACGTCAGCTAAAAGTGAAAATGAACCACGATCTTAAAATCATCATGGTCCACCTACAACATCCTAACTAACAAACTTATCTATATTTAAATCCTATTTCCCTGTTGGTACTTTATATGATATAACCAATCGCAGCCAAACACAACATATAGTGTTTGGTTTCACAAAAACCATACTATATGTTGAAAACAATATACAACGTTTGGAGCGCGCTCTTATCCTATTCATCTCCGACTAGCTGGCTGTGAAACTTTTTTTACCGGAAATTAGCTCTAACATGTCTAAAGTATTATACTTAAAGTGCAGATAATTTTAGAAAGCAGGTATCTTTTATGCAAGAAGAATTCCTAAATCAAATAGCTGACCAACTTAAACAAGGGATGACTGAATTTTTAGCACAGACTGATCTTAAGAAAAACGATATTTTTGTCTTAGGATGCAGCACTAGCGAGATCCAAGGTAAAAAGATCGGTAAATATTCCAATTTAGACGTGGGACGGACAGTCATCAAAACTTTGACTGAGATCTTGCCATCAGGAGTCCGGCTTGCTGTTCAAGGTTGCGAACATTTGAATCGTGCTTTAGCTATGGAACGTCAAGTCGCCGAAGATCACGGTTTAGAGATCGTTTCAGTCTGCCCTAGCTTACACGCCGGTGGAGCTGCACAGGTAGCGGCTTTTGAAACATTCAAAGATCCAGTCGAAGTAGAACATGTCACTGCTAAAGCTGGGATCGACATCGGTGACACTGCGATCGGGATGCACGTTAAATTCGTTCAGATCCCAGTTAGAACTTCGATCAAAGAGATCGGTTCGGCCCATGTTACTTATTTGAGTTCACGGCCAAAATTGATCGGTGGCGAACGTGCGATCTACAAATTTGAAAATCTAAATCAACAAGTTGATCCTTTAAATCCGTTAGCTTAACGAAATATAAAAAGCTGGTACGCTAACTCCACCTCATCTGGAGTCGGTTTACCAGCTTTTTTAACTATAATTTTTGAGTGTTCTTCTGATCTCACGTTCTTGATCACGACGCTTGATCGTTTCCCGCTTATCGTAGCTGTGCTTACCTTGTGCAACTCCGATCAAAACTTTGGCAAAGCCATTTTTTAAATAGACCTTCAGTGGGACTAAAGTGATCCCCTTGCCACTAGTCTCATTAGCTAAACGCACGATCTGCTTTTTATGCAACAATAACTTTCGGTTGCGCAACGGATCATGGTTAAAACGATTGCCCTGAGTATATTCGGAAATATGCACATTCATCAACCAAGCTTCGCCATTTTTGATCTGTGCAAAGCCATCTTTTAGATTGATCCGGCCCGCACGTACTGATTTGATCTCAGTTCCTGTTAAAGCTACCCCAGCTTCAATAGTATCTAAAATATAGTAATCATGGCTCGCTTTACGATTTTGCGCTAAAGGACGCTCATGTTGTGCTTGTTTTGCCATTTACCTCAGTCCTTTTTATAAACTGCTATTTTTTGTCGCGACGTTTTTTATAAAATGGTTTCCGCCCATTTTGATTGTTTGAACGTTGTGAACTATGCCGATTATCCCGACGACCATTATTATTATTTTGACGTTTGAATGGACGCTTTTGACCACGTTTATCGCCATTTTTCCGGTCAAATTTACGTTTTGGTGACATTTCAGGTAATTCGACACCTTCTAATAGATCGGATTTTGGTGCTTTGCCTAAATTCAATAGCTTAAAGTCGATCTCTTTTTGTTCAGCATTGACATTAACTAATTTGACACGGATCGGTTGACCGATACGGTAAGTTTGTTTTGTCTTACGTCCAACTAAAGCCATTTGCTTTTCAACAAAGATATAATAGTCATCGTTGATCTCACTGATATGGATCAGGCCTTCAACTGTATTTGGTAATTCAACAAACATCCCAAATTTAGTAACTGAACTAACGACAGCATCGAATTCTTCACCTACATGATCAGCCATGTATTCTGCCTTCTTCATCGCATCTGTATCACGTTCAGCATCGATCGCGCGCCGTTCAGCTTGCGAACTGTGTTGGCTCACTTCTGGTAATTCAGCTTGGAATTTGGCTTGACTACCTTCTCCGATACCATTTTCAGCATAGTAATGGATCATGCGGTGAACCATCAAGTCAGGATAACGTCTGATCGGTGAAGTAAAGTGCGTATAGTCTTTAGCAGCTAAGCCAAAGTGGCCCAACGGTTCTGGCGAATATTTAGCTTGTTGCATCGACCGCAATAACATCACTGATACCATTGGTTCTTCTGGCTTACCGGCAACTTTCTTTAAGATCTTTTGAAGCATCTTAGGTTGAATATCGCTCACTTTACCAGTTACTTCGACCCCTAGACCAGATAACATTTCAAAGAAAGATTTGATCTTTTCTTCTTTTGGTGTTTCATGGATCCGGTAGATAAATGGAACGTGAAGATCCTTGTAGTGCGCTGCTACCGTTTCATTTGCGGCTAACATAAAGGATTCGACCATGCGTTCACTTGTTCCACGTTCACGCAATTGAATATCGATCGCATGTCCTTTTTCATCCACGATGATCTTAGCTTCCGTATCTTCAAATTCGATCGCACCACGGCGCTTGCGCATCTTCAATAAGATCTTATGCAATTCGCCCATTTCTTCAAACATTGGGACTAATTCACGATAACGCTCTTTTTCTTTTTGATCATCAGACTCTAAGATCTTGTTGATCGCTTTATAAGTCATTCGTTCCGTCGTCTTGATCACACTTGGGAAGATCTCATGGGAAACGACTTCGCCTTGCGGATCGATCTCCATCTCACAAGTCAAAGCCAAACGTTCGACTTGTGGGTTCAATGAACAGATCCCGTTTGATAATTTAGCTGGGATCATCGGAATGACCCGGTCAGTCAAATAAACCGAAGTTCCCCGTTCGAATGCTTCTCTATCTAGTGGCGTATTCGGGGTCACATAGTGCGATACATCAGCGATATGTACCCCTAAATGATAGTTGCCATTATCTAATTTACGGACACTAACGGCATCATCTAAGTCTTTAGATTCGATACTATCGATCGTCACCATCTGTTCGTCAGTCAGATCGCGCCGTCCGACTTTTTGTTCTGGTGTCACATGATCTGGGATCTGTGCGACTTGTTCCATGACGTCTTCAGGGAATTTATGTGGGATATCGTGTTGATAGACGATCTGTAAAATGTCGATCCCCGGATCATTGATATTACCGATGACCTTAGTTGCGACCCCTTTGATGACCCCTGGAAGATCTGAACTAGGATAAGTCGTAATATCAGCTAAGACGATCTCACCTTCGACCGGATGTAAGCCAATATCTTCAACTAAAAAGCGGTAGTTGGATAACTTTTTGTCCCGTAAATGGACGGTTCCAATGATCCCACTAGGTACGTTTTCATCCTCAAGCGGCTTGAATTCACCTACGACTTGAGTCAAATTGCGTTGGACGATCCCCGTAACTTTACCTTCAGGACGCTTACCGATCGCTGGATCCCCAGCTGTGATCATTTCGACCTCAACTTCATCCCCATTCAAGGCTGAAAGTGTTTGCGTTGGGTTGATAAAGTAATCTGGTTCTTCAGGATCGACCGTTACAAAACCAAAACCGCGGTCATTTGCGTGAAAGATCCCCGTAAATTTAGGTGCACTTTCATGCTTTACAGCACTAAAAAGACCTTCATCATTCAAGGCGATCACCTTATCATGTTCAAGTTGAGCGACTGCTTGGACAACAAAATTAAATTGCCCAGCTTTATTCATTTCTAATTTATCAGCTAACTCCTGAACAGTGAATTTCTTTTCAGGTTCAGCTTCAAAATAATTTATTAGTGATTCTTTTATCTTTTCTTTTTCCATTTAAATCCTCATCATCTTTTGAAATAATTAACATTCACTGTCATGACTTTTACTCGAAAAAAGCCCCCTGTGATCATCATGCAGGAGGCTTTGTCTTATAAAGCTAGTGTGCTGAAATGTATACTAGAGCTAAGGATAGCGCAAAGAATACGACACCTAAAACGGCCGTGACCTTTTGCATAAATGCTTCAAATCCACGTGGTTTTTGCTTACTAAATAATTCTGTTGCGCCCCCAGATAAGGCTGAGGATGCATTGTCAGTCTTAGCTGGTTGCATTAAAACAGCAATAATGATCAGCACTGAAACGATCAGCAATAGTGTTAAAAGTATATTGTACAATCTAAATTTACCTCCTTACCCGCTATGGTAAACTATATCTATTATAATTTAGCATACTTACTCAAATTTTTCCAGTAACATTTCCCGCTAATTTGGTGGTAAGTCCGATAACTGGGTCAATTTAGCTCTGATCAAAGCTCGCTTTGCCGGCACAGTCAAGATAACTAAAGTATCCCCTGCTTTGAGTAAAGTTTCTCCATGGGGCAAGATCTCTTTTTCACCGCGACGGATCGTCAACAATAGGCACTCTTTAGGCCAAGCAATCGTCTTTACTTGGCGATCTTGTAATTTTGAACCAGCAAAGATCGGGAACTCAAATTGTTCATGCTGATCAACTTTAAGCAGCATTTTTTGCTTATCAGTATGGGCGCTTAGATTGGCCAACATCGCTTCATAGATCGGCTTACCGTGTAAAATATCACAAACTGCATAAGCCGTTAAGGAGACCAAGGCTAGAGGCATCAAGTGTTCTAAGGAACCGACCATCTCAGTTACTAATAGGATCGCGGTAAAGGGTGCTTTGCCGATCCCTGCAAAATACCCTGCCATTGCATAGACCATGCAGTTGACTAAAAAAGCATCGGATAAAAGCCCCATTTGCGCCAAGGCCTTCCAGTAAAGTGCCCCCAGTAAAGCTCCTAACGTCAAGATCGGTAAAAAGATCCCCCCAGGCAAGCTCGAACCGTATGATAACGTCGAAAAAACTAAGCGTAATAAAAACAAGCACAGTAAGCTACCTAACGTCAAATGCCACGCTGGTAAACTGACGATCAGGTTATTGCCCCCACCTAGGTATTGAGGCCAATACATCCCGATAAAAATCACTATAGCCAGCGGTATCACTCCATAAAAGCGGGGTGAGAGCCACTTTAACTTTTGATACAGATAACTACTATTAAGCGTCAGAAATTCATATACTAAGCCCAACAAACCCAAGAAGATCCCTAAAATAACTAAGGCCCAATAGCTGCTCGGCGGAAAACTTTGATCATGAGGTAGATATAACACGGGACGCAATCCAAAAAAGTTAAGTGAAACAAAATTAGCCGTAACGGCCGCAGCCAATGAAGTCGTCCAAACAAAAGGAGAAAAATTGTGATATATCTCCTCGATCACAAATAATGACGCTGCGATCGGAGCATTAAAAGCAGCGGCTAGTCCAGCAGCTGCTCCACCTGCCAGTAAGCAGCGTTGCTCACTTTTGCTTAAGTGTAACTTTTGCGAGACGCCTTGCCCGACCATCGCTCCTAATTGGATCGAAGGACCCTCGCGCCCTAAAAATAGTCCTGATCCGATCGCTAGGACACCCCCGATCCATTTACGCCATAAGACTGACCACCAATCAACTTCAATTAGCCCAGCCAACTGGCCTTCAACTTGTGGGATCCCAGAACCACTGATATTAGGTTCTTTAGCCAAAAAATGGGCATTCACACCTAATACGAATATTAAAAAAAGGATAACTATTGGCCAAAATTTTAGTTCGGTCAATAATTTTGGATAAACACCTTGCATCAATTTAAGTAAATTTTCGATCACTAACCGAAATAAACTGACTACAAAACCTACTAATATCCCAACTAGAGCTCCGCGAATTATAAACCGAAAGCGCACATAATTTAAACTCTTTAAACTGATTTTTTTCATCTTTTCTTCCACTGCCTATCTTGCAAACAGTGCCCCCCTAGAAAAATTTATATGTAGAAACAAAAAGAGACCCACAACAGGTCTCTTTTTGTAGTAGCTATACTACTAGATTGTTAAGTCAATCAACTAATTATTTTTCTTCGATTGCTTGACGAGCTTGTTCGCTCAAGTTGTAGAAGGAGTTGATACCTTTGTATTGAGCAACGCCACTTGTCAATTGATCTTCGATACGCATTAATTGGTTGTACTTAGCGATACGGTCTGTACGGCTCATAGAACCTGTCTTGATTTGGCCAGCGTTTGTAGCAACAACCAAGTCAGCAATTGTTGTATCTTCTGTTTCACCAGAACGGTGGGAAACGATAGCTGTGTAACCAGCTTCCTTAGCCATTTCGATAGCTTCGAAAGTTTCTGTCAAAGTACCGATTTGGTTAACTTTGATCAAGATTGAGTTAGCACAACCCATACGGATACCCTTAGCTAAGTATTGTGTGTTTGTAACGAAGAAGTCGTCACCAACCAATTGAACTTTCTTGCCAAGTTCAGCTGTGATTTCTTTCCAGTCATCCCAGTTGTTTTCGTCGATAGGATCTTCGATAGAGATGATTGGGTATTTAGCAACTAAACCTTCAAGATATTTGATGAATTCAGCAGTTGTGAATTCTTCGCCTGTTGACCAGCGAAGTTTGTACTTGCCAGTTTCACCATCCCAAAGTTCTGAAGAAGCAACGTCGATAGCAATGGAGATATCCTTGCCAGGCTTGTAGCCAGCTGCTTCGATAGCTTTGATCAAGTATTGTAATGGTTCTTCGTTGTTAGCAAAGTCAGGAGCGAAACCACCTTCGTCACCAACAGAAGTTACTTTACCATCAGCTGCAAGAAGTTTTTGCAAGTTGTGGAATGTTTCAGAACCCATGCGAACAGCTTCTTTGATTGAAGAAGCACCAACAGGCATGATCATGAATTCTTGGAAGTCAACCTTGTTATCTGAGTGTGCACCACCGTTGATAACGTTCATCATTGGTGTTGGCAATACGTGTGCGTTTGTACCACCCATGTAGTTGTACAATGGCACTTGTAATTCATCAGCAGCTGCACGAGCAACAGCGATGGAAACAGCCAAGATAGCGTTAGCACCAAGCTTACCTTTGTTTGGTGTACCGTCCAAAGCGATCATAGCCTTGTCGATAGCGATTTGGTCTGTTACTTCGTAGCCAACGATTTCTTTTGCGATAATGTCATTTACATTAGCAACAGCTTTTGTAACACCTTTGCCCATGTAACGTGACTTGTCGCCGTCACGCAATTCAACAGCTTCGTGTTCACCTGTAGAAGCACCGGAAGGCACGATACCGCGACCAAAACCGCCATCTTCTGTGTAAACTTCAGCTTCAACTGTTGGGTTGCCACGTGAGTCTAAGACTTCGCGAGCATAAATTTCTGTAATTGCAGACATAAAATATTACTCTCCTTTTAGTTTGATTGACTTTGAGAAATATTGTCCTCATCAATTATTTTAATGGTTTTGGCCTAAACTTTCAATCCATTTCATGAAGGTTCAAGCAAAAATTAATCTAGTCGTTAAAATTAACCAATTCTAGATATGATTCAGGAACTAATGAAGCCCCACCAACTAAGCCACCATCGATGTTTGGCTTAGCCATTAATTCTTTAACGTTAGCTGGTTTTACAGAACCACCGTATTGGATGCGAACTTTATCAGCAACGTCTTGGTCGTATAAGTCAGCAACAGTCTTTCTTACAACTGCACAGATTTCTTCTGCTTGGTCAGATGTAGCTGTCTTACCTGTACCGATAGCCCAAATTGGTTCATAAGCGATCACAAGGTTTGAAACTTGTTCTGCTGTTAAGTCTTTAAGTGCAGCCTTAACTTGTGCTTCGACCCATTCTTCAGCCTTGCCAGCTTCACGAGTTTCTAAAGATTCACCACAGCAAACGATAGGTGTCATGCCATTGTTAAAGATAGCATGTGCTTTTTTGTTGATGTCTTCGTCTGTTTCATGGAAGTAGTCGCGACGTTCGGAGTGACCGATGATCACATAGTCAACGCCCATTTCTTTTAAAACTTTAGGTGAAGTTTCACCTGTGAAGGCACCTTCATCTTCAAAGTAGCAGTTTTCAGCAGCTACTTTTAATTCTGAACCTTTAGCATTTTCTAATAATGCTGGTAAGTCAACAGCAGGAGCAGCAATAACAGATTCTACTTCTGTTGCTTTTGGTAATTTATCTTTAACAGCTTTTACAAATTCAGCAGTTTGTTCTGGATTCATGTTCATCTTCCAGTTACCTGCAATAATTGGTGTACGCACGAAAATCATCCTTTCAAAGAAAATTGTCTAAACAAACTGGCAGGGGCAAAAATATTACCCCTGTCAGCAATTGATCAATGGTTATTACTTGTCAGAAACGGCAGCAATACCAGGAAGTGTCTTACCTTCAAGATATTCAAGGGAAGCACCACCACCAGTAGAGATGTGTGTCAACTTATCTGCGATACCTAATTTCTTAACAGCAGCAGTTGAGTCACCACCACCAACGATCGTAGTTGCATCTGTCAATGTGCCTAAGAATTCACCAACGCCAAGTGTACCCTTAGCGAAGTTAGACATTTCAAACACACCCATAGGTCCGTTCCAAACAACTGTCTTAGCATCTTTCAAGACATCCTTGAACAATGCAACAGACTTTGGTCCGATATCAAGCGCCATGTAGCCATCAGGAATGTCGCCTTCAAAGACTTCTGTAGGTGCATCGTTGTTGAATTCAGGTGCGCATACGTTATCAACTGGTAAAACGATCTTGTCGCCAGCTTTTTCAAGCAATTCTTTAGCTAAATCGATCTTGTCTTCTTCAACTAAAGAGTTACCGATCTTGATACCTTTAGCAGCGTAGAATGTGTATGTCATCCCACCACCAACGATGATCTTGTCAGCTTTGTCAAGTAAGTGTTCGATAACACCGATCTTGTCAGAAACCTTAGCACCACCTAAGATAGCAACGAATGGATGTACTGGGTTGTCAACAGCTTCACCCAAGAACTTGATTTCTTTTTCTAATAAGAAACCAGCAGCTGCTTGTTCCATGTTGCTTGCGATACCAACGTTAGAAGCGTGTGAACGGTGTGCTGTACCAAATGCATCGTTAACGAATACATCGCCAAGTGATGCCCAGTACTTGCCAAGTTCTGGATCGTTGCCAGATTCTTTCTTACCGTCTAAGTCTTCAAAACGTGTATTTTCAACAACTAAAACATCGCCATCTTCCATTTCAGCAATAGCTTTTTCTAATTGTTCACCACGTGTAGCTGGTACAAAAGTAACTTTCTTGTTCAAAAGATCAGCTAAGTGTTCTGCAACTGGACGTAAAGACAACTTTTCTTTGTCTTCTTCAGTCTTGATACGGCCAAGGTGTGAGAATAAGATAGCCTTGCCACCTTGATCTGTGATGTATTTGATCGTTGGCAATGCAGCTACCATACGGTTATCATCACCGATAACACCGTCTTTGATAGGAACATTAAAGTCAACACGAACTAAAACTTTTTTACCTTTAAGATCTTTTAAATCTGAAACAATAAGTTTAGACATAAGTAAGCCTCCATGATTTGTTAAAAATAAAAGGCGGGAGGAGTCTGCCTCCCCCCGCCTCATAACCTGCATAACAAGTTAAAATTAGCGTTTAGCTAAATCTTAAAGCATGCTTGCAAATTTTTCTAATGTACGGATCATTTGTGCTGTAAAGCCAGCTTCGTTGTCGTACCATGCAACAGTCTTAACAACTTGTGCATCGCCTTCACCAACAACTTGTGTTTGTGTTGGGTCGAAGATAGAACCAAATGATGTACCGATGATATCTGAAGAAACGATACCGTCAGCATTGTAACCAAATGATGGGTTGTTTTCTGTAACTTTCTTAACTGCTTCGTTAACTTCTTCAGCTGTAACTTCTTTGTCAAGAGTTGCAACTAATTCTGTTAATGAACCTGTGATAACAGGAACACGTTGTGCATGGCCGTCTAACTTGCCGTTCAATTCTGGAACAACTAAGCCGATAGCTTTAGCAGCACCTGTTGAGTGAGGAATTGTGTTTTGAGCTGCAGCACGTGCGTTACGTACGTTACCACCGCGATCTGGACCATCTTGTAATTTTTGTGTGGCTGTGTAAGCGTGGATTGTTGTCATTGTACCAGCTTTGATGCCGAATGCATCGTTAACAGCCTTAGCAAGTGGTGCCAAGCAGTTTGTTGTACATGAAGCAGCGGAAACGATTTGGTCTTCTGGTGTCAATGTATCATCGTTAACACCGTAAACGATCGTCTTCATCTTGCCAGCTGGAGCTGAAACAAGAACTTTCTTAGCGCCTGCTTCTACGTGTGCTTGTGCCTTTTCTGGAGATGTGTAGAAACCTGTTGATTCAAGAACCAATTCTACACCATCGTTCTTAACCCAAGGAATGTTGCGTGCGTCTGCTTCTGCGTAAACAGGAATTTCCTTACCGTTAACGATAAGTGCGTTTTCTGTTGCGGAAACTTCACCTTCAAATTGACCATGAGCTGTGTCATATTTCAACAAGTGAGCCAACATTGCTGGAGATGTCAAGTCGTTGATAGCAACGATTTCCAAGTCTTTTGATGTTTCAGCAATACGACGGAATGCTAAACGGCCGATACGACCAAAACCATTAATACCTACTTTAGTAGTCATACTACAATTTCCTCCTTTAGGAAATAAAAATTTATTTTAAAAAGTAATGTTCAAAACACTACTCTTTTAAAATCGCTTTTGCTGCTCCTTCGTCTGTGATCAGACATGTTTGTTTAGGAGCGTGTTTCATGTAAGAGACGATCGCTTTGGCTTTTGAGGTGCCACCAGCGACGGCAATTACACATTCCATAGAAGCGAGGTCTTCTAACTGGATCCCGATACGGGAGATCCGATACACGACCTGTCCTGCCTCATCAAAAAAGTAACCAAAGGCTTCACCGACTGCTTTGCGTTCATTTAACATCGCGATCATTTCTTGCGACATCGAACGTCGATGAGCCATATGCATCGCTGTTCCGATACTGTGGATCACAGCATTACTTTGCCGTATCAAAGTAACGACTTCTTGAACAGCTGGTTCTTTTAGCAAGGGACGGTACGTACTCTCGCTTACTTGCTCGGGCACATAAAGCGACCGGCTCTTTCCACCAGTTCGGCGTGCCATCCGAGCACAAACGTTATTAGCTTGGATCTCCATGCGTTCGCCCAATCCACCTCTAGCAGGCACAAAGAGCAGTTCACGTTGATCACTGATATCGGGCGTCAAACACGCAGCGATCTGCGCCATCGTCGTCCCGCCCATAGCCGCAATAATATTACGCCCACGAGGCAATAACGTCTTAAGTGTGTTGGTAACAAGTCTTCCCATCTCATTAACTACCTGTGTCTGATCATCGCTATCACCAGCAACGACCAAGCAATTCTCGATCCCAAGTTTTTGGCTCAAACGTAATTCCAATTGCTTAAGATCTAATAATTGATCGATAAAACTTGCTAACCCCTGAATAACTTCTTTACCCTTATCTGTCAAGACCATCCCAGACTTAGTCGCTGCGACGAGTTCTTGTTGTTTTAGGCAATCTGCCTCACTTCGTAAGATCCGCTCGCTCATGCCCAAGGCTTCGGCTAATGAACGTCTACCTATTGGTCCAAATGTTGCAATCTGCTTTAGCACTGCATATCTTCGACTTAAGGTATCGATCACATCTGGAACGATCCGCTCGATCCACTCGATCTCTTGGTGCATAATCTTCGTCTCCCTTTCTGTGGGACATGAAACGTCCAGAGGTTGGACAGCTCATTGCTGAGCTGATCGCTTAAGTAAGTCATCGTGAATTATCTTATCGTGATGACCCACTCCCCCAAGCACAATGAAATTATAACAACAATATTTCCCTTTTGCAAGGTATTGCGCGCGAAAATTCAATAAAAAAAACGAAAATCACTTAGTCACACTACCGACTATCCGAAGTTTTAGCATTTCACAAGTGTGATCGTTTATAAATTAACGAACTTTAACTCTAAAACACACAGTGATCGCCCGTAATTCAAGGAACGATCAGGTTTTTTAGAAAATATTTTACTTAGTCACTTAAAATCTTTTTCGCTTACTTGAAGAAGCGATATTTAATTTTTCACGATACTTAGCCACCGTTCTACGGGACACTTTTAGTCCATCACCCTGTAACCGCTCTGCCAATTTTTGATCTGAAAGTGGCTTATGTTTATCTTCGGCTCCGATATAAGTCTGGATCTTTTTATACACTTCATCAACACTAGTTTCATTACCAGCTTGATCAGTATTAACTGCCTGGGAAAAGAAACTCCGTAATTCAAAGACCCCAAAATCGGTTTGCAAATACTTACCATTGACTGCCCGACTGACTGTTGATTCATGTAACTGTAGTTTTTGTGCTACATCACGCAATAGCATCGGTTTTAAGGGATGCTCTGGAACCGTAAAAAATTCTGGTTGGCGCTCTAAGATCTCTGCCCCGACCCGCTCGATCGTACTTTGCCTTTGAGCTAACTCAGCTACCAAAGTTTGATATTGCTTCTTTTTTTCTTTTAAATAATCAGCCACGCTTTGATCGAGTTCACCGACTAAACTTTCATAGTAACTCTTGCGGAAAATGACCCGCGGTTTGACTAAAGTAGTTGATTCTGCTTGAAGAGTACCATCAACATTTTTAACGATCAGGTCTGGTGCGATATAAGCGGTTTCACTTTGATCGTAAGCTTTGCCTGGGGCAGCTGACAAAGTTTTTAGATAATCGATCAATGCTTGCATCTGCTTTAGATCGATCGCCATTTTTTTAGCGATCTGTTCCCATTTACTTTGGGTAAAAAGTTCAAAATGCTCGGCGATCACACGATAAGCTAGGTCATCACGCCCTCGTTCACTTTCAATTTGAAGTAACAAGCATTCCTGCAGATCGCGCGCACCGACACCAGGAGGATCTAAGCGCCACAAAAGAGTCAAAGCATCATCAAGTGTTGTTTGGTCGATTTTTTTATCACGGACCAGCTTTTTGGTATCCAGCTTTAGGTACCCATTTTGGTCTAAGTTTTGAACAAAGTAAACGACCCAATCCCGTAAAACGGTTTTTCGCATCGTCAGATTAACTTGATCAAGCAAATAATCAAAAAGTGAGCTAGTCTTGCTGGGCGGGGTCACAAAATCTGGCAAGGGCTGTCCGCTTGAGCTACCATTAAATGAAACAGCCACAAAAGGGTTATCCAATTCGATCTGTGAGAGATAGTCTTGAAGTTCGCTAGCATTAAATTTGAGCATTTGGATCGATTGTTGCATTTTTTGCGTCATGATCAACTTACCTTGTTGTTTTTGTTGTAATGTTGTATCTTGTCTAAGTTTCATTTTTTTATCCTTTTTGCAAATTTATACTTGTAATTATATCAAATATATTTTAATATAATAAAGTACGCATCGCTAGTGTAATGGATCGCACGCAAGATTCCGGTTCTTGTAATCTGGGTTCGACTCCCAGGTGATGCATCAAAAACTACGGTAATAGCATCTCATTTTGGTAATGAGGTGCTATTTTTTTGTAAAAAAATAACAGCTAACATTTACCGTTGAGCTGTTATTGTGCTTAATGACTTGTTCCAAATAAATTAACGATGACTACCCCGATCAAGATCAAGGAGATCCCTAATAAGGTCAACCAATTGATGCTTTCCTTAAAATAAAAAACACTGACTGCTGTCGCTAAAACGATCCCGATACCCGACCAGACCGCATAAGCCAAACTCAGATCTAGATTTTCTAACGACTTAGCTAAAAAGAAGAAACATAGCCCATATGCAACTAATGCTAAAGTCGAAAATGATAGTTTCGTAAACCCATCTGACATCTTCAAAAAAGTCGTTCCTAAAAATTCACCGATGATCGCTGTTGCTAAATATACACAACTCATTTATTCTTCTACCTGTCCTTTCAAATTGGTCAACATCTCTTCATTTAAATCGTTCAATAAGCGCAACTTTTCTATCCCTAAAGCTTGCGCAGCTTTTAATTCCTTAGTTCGTAATTCTACCAAAACTGTCCGCGCCTGCTCTTGTCCAACTTCATTTAAATATAAGATCTTACTGCGTTTATCAGTCGGATCGGGAAGGGTCATGATCTTTTCTTCTCGGCTCAACTTGTTGACTATTGAAGTAACAGTCTGTTTAGGCAGACCTGTTTCTTTGATCAAACATGTCAACGGTAATTTAAAGTCATGATTTTTAAACACTATAAATACATAAAGCAATGATGACGTGAGCCGATTTTTAGCGATCAACTGATCATAAACATGGTTAAATGCGATCCAATCTGCAGTATAACGTTTTAGCTCGTTTTCCATTTTCGCCTCTCCTTTTTAGTCCGATTTCGTACTAAATAATAATAGGAATTTTTAGCAAATGCAAGTTTATTTGATTTGACCATTTTTGACCAATAGGTTACAATAGCAATATACAGTCAGTCACTGACTTCAAATTTATTAATATTGCGGAGGTTCCCACTATGAATTTAGTTCCTACAGTTATTGAACAATCATCTCAGGGAGAACGTGCCTATGATATCTATTCTCGTCTCTTAAAAGACCGGATCATCATGGTTTCAGGTGAAGTTAACGATGATATGGCAAATGCGATCATCGCCCAATTACTTTTCTTAGATGCTCAAGATCCTGAAAAAGATATCTATATGTATATCAACTCTCCCGGTGGTTCCGTTTCAGCTGGATTAGCAATTTATGATACTATGAATTTTGTTAATGCAGATGTGCAAACGATCGTTATGGGAATGGCAGCTTCAATGGCTTCTGTTTTAGCTACAGCTGGTGCTAAAGGCAAGCGCTTTGCATTACCTAACTCAGAGATCATGATCCACCAACCATTAGGCGGGGCACAAGGTCAATCAACTGAGATCCAGATCGCAGCTGAACACATCTTGAAGACACGCAAATTGATCAACGAGATCTTAGCCGAACATTCTGGACAAGATATCGAAACGATCGATCGTGACACTGAACGGGATAACTTCATGACCGCACAACAAGCAGTTGACTACGGTTTGATCGATGGGATCATGAAAAATAAAAAGAAAAAATAATCATTAAAAAACAAGAGTGTGAAATATGCGAGCAACGCATATGTTTCACACTCTTGTTTTTTTAGTTTGTCTTCAATAATAGATCTGTCGCAGAAATGAGCTTTTTCTTATCGATAAAAATGTATTTCATTAGATAGCCTAAGAGAACAGGCAGTACTACGAACAAACAGCTCAAACTTAAGATACTCAACCAACCTGGCGCCATAAAACCGTATGCTGTCAGCGGTCCGACCAAGCCACTAAAGCCAAAGCCAGCACTCATCGGTGTACCTTGAATATTGAATATTGCGCCTAAACCACCCATGATCGCCGAACTGATGACTACCGGCAGATAAAGAATAGGTTTTTCCAGCATATTGCCCATTTGGATCTTGGGAGTACCAAAGAAGTGAGCGATCACAGTTCCCAAGCTATTGACTGAACTTCCCATGATCGCTAAAGTGAATGCCCCAGCAGTAATACCTAAATTAGCCGATCCTGAAGCGATCCCCGTGATCCCGATCGCAGCTGCGATCCCAACTGAACTGATCGGTGAACAGATCAACACTGCAAACGAGATACCCATTAAGATCCCCATCAAAATAGGTTGTAAGAGCGTAAAGGTTTTGATCCCAGCTCCGATAAAACCAGTCACGGCTTTAACATAAGGCAAGACCCACAAACCTAAACTACCACCAATAATGATCACAATGATCGGCAACAATAAGATCGTATAATTTTTTAATTTATTTCCGATCAACTGAGCCAAGAGGACCGCAAAAACGATCGTTAGCCCAACGTTGATCACATCATCCGTTTCAGCTAAGCCAAATCCTTGCTGCGTTTTTACGATCACGCCCGAACCGACCATCGCAGCCCCAGCGACCGAACTCATCTGGACCATATTCATCTTAAAAGATAACCGACGCTAAAACCCGCCATCGCCGGTAGTAGACTCATATTAAATGTAGTGATATCCAAGACTGCATGCGCAAATGTCGGCCAGATCTTCGCCAAAGCTTGCATTAATTGTCCCAACAAAGCCCCTGGGATCAATGAGACTACCACCCCCATGCTGATACCGTTCAATACATTCAAGGTAAATTCACGTCCCGTTATTTTCTTCACACTCATAAAAAATTCCCCCTTGACCTTTTTGGTCGCTTTAATAATTGTTAATCTACCCAAAAATAATTATAAAGTCAACTTAAAAATTATAACTAACTCATTAAAAACTTAATGTAATATACAAATAAAGCCGACAATTCAGCCAAAAGCTAAATTATCGACTTTATCCATTTGAAATATTCTCATTTTCTTCTGCACGCAACTGCTGTGCATACTCATTTAACTTACGCAAACGATGATTGATCCCTGATTTTGAGATCGGTCCCCCAGCAACTAATTCACCTAGTTCTTTTAAACTGACCTCTGGATGAGCGATCCGCGCTTGGGCTACTTCTTGTAACTTTTGCGGTAAACTCTCAAGCCCGATCCGTTGATCCAAATATTCGATATTTTCGATCTGCCGTTTGGCTGCATCAGCGACCTTGTTCATGTTTGCATTCTCACAATTGACGATACGGTTAACTGAATTTCGCATATCACGAACGATCCGGATATCTTCAAACTTCAACATTGAAGCCGTAGCCCCGATCAACGATAGAAAATCAGCGATCTTTTCCGCCTCTTTTAGATAGGTGATATAGCCACTTCGCCGCTCAGTTGTCCGAGCATTTAGACCATAACGATTGATCATCTTGCAGATCGTTTCATTATGATCTTCATACAACGAATAGATCTCTAAATGGTATCGACTCGTTTCTGGATTATTGACTGATCCAGTCGCTAAGAAAGCCCCGCGTAAGTAAGATCTTACTTTGGCATCATCATCTAGAAAAGCTAACGGTACTGTTTCTTTGATCTGGAAACCATCTAAAATATCTAGATCTTTTAAAACATGATCACTTCCAGTTTTCAAACGCACGATATACAAGTTATTCTTCTTTAACTTCATCTTACGGCGTACCAGCAATTCACTTTCAACATCGTAGAACTGTTTTAATAAAACATAGATGCGCCGAGCGATCGCAGGATTTTCAGTTTGGACACTCAAAACAAATTGATGATTGACGATGCTAAGCGAACCATTCATCCGGATCAAAGCCATCAATTCCGCCTTGGCATTGCCAAAATGCACCTCAAGTGTCGTCAATTCTTTTTTTACGTCACTGGCGTATGACATTTAGCCACCCCTCTAATTCAATTCATTGGCATACCATGACTTAGGGCGTCCGAGCAACCGCATCAATTCTTTCACGACCTGTTCGCCATCATGAAAAACACCACGGTCGCGCAATTTCAAAAAGTTGTCCGAGATCACACGACACCCTTGTTCTCTCAAACCGTTAAAGTCATAAGCCACTTGATATAAATATTCATCGTATTTTTGCCGATCCATATAATCTTTTGGTACTGGTTCGGTATTGACCAGTACCGTATCGATGAAGCGTTGTCCTAAATGCCGATTCAAGACCCGCACATGTTCTGCATCGGTAAAACGTTCCGTCTCCCCCTTTTGCGTCATGATATTACAGATATAAACAACTTCAGCTTTAGTCTCACAAACAGCCCGCCCAACATTATCGATCATCAAGTTAGGCAAAATACTGGTGAATAAACTGCCCGGTCCTAAAACGATCTGATCAGCTTCCATGATCGCTTGAATAACTTCTTCTTTGGCTTCGGGTTTCTCATCATCGATCGAGGTCACCCAAACTTTTTCGATCGTTTTGCCAGCAGCCGAAATATGTGATTCCCCTGCCAAAGTCGTTCCATCATTAAAGCGCGCATTCAACGTCAACGGAATATCAGACGCAGGGTAAACGTGTCCCTGGATCCTCATCAATTCCGAAAGTTCTTGGACCGCATCAAAGATCCCACGATCATCCATCTCAGATAAAGCAGCGATCACTAAATTACCGATCGCATGCCCCGAAAAGAATTGATCGTTGGACTTAAACCGATATTGAAAGATCTGTTTGTAGATCTCTGGCATATCTGATAGTGCTACCAACACATTACGGATGTCACCTGGGGGCACGACATTGATATAATCTCGAATGACCCCCGAGGAACCGCCATCATCAGCCACCGTCACGACCGCAGTGATATCAACATCATATTGGCGCAGGCCATTTAAAATAACGGGTAAGCCCGTACCCCCACCGATCACCACGATCTTCGGGCGATGCCGATTTACTCTTGATTTCATCATGAACGATTCACAGTCTCCTTTCGTTTCGCCATATCGCGGTGGGTGATGTTCACCGGATATTTCTCTTGTAAAGCTTCCCCAATACGATTAGCCAGGGCCACTGAACGGTGTTGTCCACCAGTACACCCGATCGCGATCGTAACACTTGACTTGCCTTCTTTTTGATAGCCCGGCATCACAAAACGCAACATCTTGATAAATTGTTGATAAAATTCTTCAGTCATCTCGGAGTTCATGACGTAATCATAGACTGCCTGATCATTACCGGTTTTTTCACGTAATTCTTTAATGTAATATGGATTTGGTAAGAAACGAACATCCATCACGATGTCAGCATCGATCGGGACTCCATATTTAAAACCAAACGACATTACATTAACGTGAAAGGCCGTACTTTGATCGCTTTCAAAGTTCAAAAAGAGCTCTTCACGTAATTGACGCGGTGAGATCTTACTCGTATCGATCACAAGCTGAGCTTTAGATTTGATCTCGGATAACGATTCACGCTCACGTTGGATACCATCTAAAACACGTCCATCCATTGCTAAAGGATGCGCTCTTCTTGTTTCCTTATAACGAGCTACCAGTTCTTCATCCGACGCATCTAAAAACAAGATCTTCGGCCGTAAATTATCGTTACCATCATCTAACTCTTGTAACATCCCAAAGATCTCATCGTAAAAAGCCCGCGAGCGCAGATCGATCACCAAAGCGACCTTACTGATCTTACCGGATTCCTTGACCAACTCCCAGAATTTCCCTAGTAAAGCTGGTGGCATATTGTCCACACAAAAATACCCGAGATCTTCAAAACTTTGCATTGCAACGGTCTTACCAGCACCACTCATCCCGGTCACTACGACTAATTGTATTGCTTCTGCCATTATTAACGCCCCCAATTAAAATCCATCGACTAATTATAACACATCCGGGTGTATCATTCATTAAACAGCGATCTTAGCCTATTAAAAAAGCAGCTCGTCTGAACTGCTTTTAATCTAGATCTAGTTCTTGCCCAAAGATCTTCAATTTCATCTTGATCCCCGTTGGTGTAGCGGCTAATCCTCCCAGCCCTGTTTCACGTAACTGAGCTGGTAGCCGTTTACCGATCCGTTTCATTGCTAAAATAACTTCATCTGCAGGGATCTTATTTTCCAGACCTGCTAAAGCCATGTCAGCTGCAGCTAGGGCATTGACCGAACCAACAACATTGCGTTTAACACAGGGGATCTCAACTAAGCCCGCGACTGGATCACAGACTAGTCCCAGCAAATTGCTCAATGCCATTGCAAAAGCTTCAGCTGCTTGCGTTGGACTACCACCACAGATCTCGACGGCTGCTGCAGCTGCCATTCCAGAAGCACTACCGACTTCTGCTTGGCAACCACCAGTGGCACCTGCGATCATCGCATTGTTGGCTGTCACCATTCCAAATGCACTGGCGCAAAAAAGAAAGACTACCATCTGATCTGTCGTCAAGCCCCGCTTTTTTTGTAAGGCAAATAATACGCCTGGGATCGTTCCCGAAGAGCCTGCGGTTGGAGTCGCACAGATCAATCCCATAGCCGCATTGACCTCATTTGTGGCTAATGAATTTTCGATCGCATAAAGGACCGTTTCATCCGTTAAACCTTGACCTGATTCGCGGTATTTTCTCATCTTAGCCGCTTCGCCCCCAGTCAACCCCGTTGGCGAGTGGACGCCCTCACCTTTTGTCCCGCGGTCAGCTGCTGCTAACATCACTTCCAATTGGCGTTGCATCTTAGCCCAAACTTCAGCGCGACTGGCACGTGAATAAGACATTTCTTGTTCTAACATCAATTCCCAGATAGGCTTATCTTGTTTGAGCGCCGTTTCTACTATTTCTGCTACACTGTTATACATATAAGTTCCTCGATCATAGGCAGACCAAACTGCAACTTTGTGCTTTGATCTGCTCTAAAACATTTTTTGGTGGCAAGCGGTCAAGATCAAATTCATGGATCAAGTTACCTTGGCCAAAAATATTAGTCATCTCATGTCTGATCTTGATATTATCTTGATTTAAACTCTCTTTGATGTGGGCTGTAAAATCCGTCTCAGCCCAGCACAACATGATCGGCAAAGGCCCTAAAGGTGCAAAACGACAGCCATCTAATTCAAGTTCTCGGATCTCGATCGTACCGCCACCGATCGAACAACCACCGACTTTGATCATTTTATCAGCATTCTTTAGCGTAATGATCGCCGTATTGGGATGCCCGATCGGACTTTTTCCTTCATGTTCATTAAAAATGACCTCGATCCCTTGAGCCCGTGCGATATCGACCGCTTCAGGGACACGCAGATCGTCTGTTTGCATCCCTAATACACCTGCGATCACAGCATAGTCAGTTCCATGCCCTTGATGGGTTTTTGCAAAAGATTCATAGTAGTCGACTATCACCTGTTCGATCGGCTCGCCAAATATTTTGTGGGCTGCTTGACCGATCGCTACAGCCCCAGCAGTATGCGAACTTGAAGGACCTACCATCACAGGTCCGATAATATCAAAAACACTCTTGTAATTCCCGCTCACCATTTTCACCTCGACGTAAGTCATTTTTTATTAATGTATCACTAAAGTTCGCCTTTTGTCACTACATGTGAAAAATTTAATTTAATTTTTTTCAATCTGGCACAGCTTACTAACCTAGTCCCCAAAAAGGGCTAGCCCAACACTTGAGCTAGCCCTAAGTTGTCGATTATTCTACTACTGTGCGTTCAAATGGATCAGATGAGATACCTTCATCCAAGATCTTTTGACACCATTCCTTAGCTGAGAACAATGAGTGGTCACGGTAATTACCGCAACTCTTGGTGTCAGTTCCTTGAACATCTTCCCAAGAAGCATTCAAAATATCATTTAAGGATGCTTTTAAGGCTTTAGCAACTTCGACTGTATCGTGCTCGCCCCACATGATCAAGTGAAAACCTGTCCGGCAACCAAATGGCGAGCAATCGATCACGCCATCCATATGGTCACGCAAATAACCAGCTAACATATGCTCGATCGTATGCAAACCCGCTGTTGGGATCGCATTTTCATTTGGTTGGACCAATCTAAGATCAAAGTTTGAGATCTGATCACCCTTTGGTCCTTCTTCTACCGTGATCAAACGCACATAAGGCGCCTTGACTGCGGTATGATCTAATGTAAAGCTTTCAACTTCTGCCATTCTATCAACACCCCTATTATTAATTGTACACTTTAACTTTAACAGTTTGGCGTTAAAAAGCAAGTCTTAATCTTCTCGTGGTTCATAATGTCCTTTTTCTAAAAGTGGTCTTAAATACTTACCCGTGTAACTTTGCTCGATCTGACACAACTCTTCGGGTGTCCCGATACCAACGATCTGTCCACCACGTTGACCGCCTTCTGGTCCTAGATCGATCAAATGATCCGCCGATTTGATGACATCTAAATTGTGCTCGATCACCAATACCGTATTTCCCTTATCAACTAATCGCTGTAAGACATTTAATAAGCGTTTGATATCATCGGTATGCAAGCCGGTAGTTGGTTCATCTAAAATATAAAAGGTCTTGCCCGCCGATTTACGGTGTAATTCAGAAGCTAACTTCATCCGTTGGGCTTCTCCACCGGATAAAGTCGTTGCTGGTTGCCCCAACGAGACATACCCTAACCCAACATCGACGATCGTTTGCAATTTGCGCTTGATCTTAGGGATCGCACTAAAGAATTCTAATGCTTCCAAGACATTCATCTCTAAGATCTGAGCGATATTTTTGCCTTTATATTCAACTTCTAGTGTTTCAGAATTATAACGGGCTCCGTGACAAACTTCACATGGCACATACACATCAGGTAAGAAATTCATCTCGATCTTGATGATCCCATCACCCTTACAGGCTTCACAGCGACCACCTTTTACGTTAAAACTAAAACGACCTTTGCCATAGCCCCGCAACTTAGCTTGGTTAGTTTGGGCAAATAAGCCCCGTATATCGTCAAAGACCCCCGTATATGTCGCAGGATTACTCCGCGGAGTACGCCCGATCGGACTTTGATCGATATTGATGACTTTTTCAAGGTGTTCAGTCCCCTTGATCTCCTTGAATTTACCTGGTTTTTCAGAATTATGGTGTAATTTTTGGGCTAAGGCTCGTTTCAAGATCATGTTGACCAACGTGGACTTACCAGAACCTGAAACACCAGTGACTGCAATGAATTCACCCAATGGGAATTTTACATCGATATCCTTAAGATTATTTTCCGTTGCTCCAATGATCTCAATAAAATTCCCATTCCCTTGCCGTCTGGTAGCTGGGATCGGAATATATTTTTTCCCAGCTAGATATTGTCCAGTCAATGATCGCTTCGAACGGGCAACTTGCTTAGGTGTTCCCGCAGCCATGACTTGACCACCTTCTACCCCAGCACCTGGACCGATATCGATCAAATAATCAGCAGCTCGCATCGTGTCTTCATCGTGTTCTACTACGACCAAAGTATTTCCCAACTCACACATGGCACGTAAAGAAGCGATCAAACGATCATTATCGCGTTGATGTAACCCGATCGAAGGTTCATCTAAAATATATAAGACCCCGGAAAGGTTAGAGCCAATCTGGGTCGCTAAGCGGATCCGTTGAGCTTCCCCCCCAGAAAGTGTCCGTGCTGAACGGCTTAAATTCAGATAATCCAACCCAACATTCACTAAAAATGTCAACCGGTCTTTGATCTCCTTTAAGATCGGACGCGCGATCTGAGCCGCTTGTTCACTAAATTCTAAGCCCTTAAAAAAGGCCAATTCATCGGCGATCGGCAGATCAGAAATTTCACCGATATGCTTGCCAGCGATCTTGACCGCCAAAGCTTGGCGATTCAACCGATATCCATGACACGTTTGACATTGCAAGCTCGTCATATATTTGCGCATCACATCGCGGGTAAAATCGCTATTGGTCTCATGATAACGCCGATCAATATTGGGGATGACCCCTTCAAAGGTCGTATCGATGTCACGGATCCCGCCAAAATCATTTTCATATCGGAAATGGAAAGTCTTATCTTTAGCACCATATAAAACGATATCTTGTTGTTCTTGCGGTAGATCTTCAAACGGTGTATCCATGTTGATCCCGAAGGCTTCACATGCTTGCTTTAATAGCGTTGGATAATATTTGGAACTGATCGGATTCCACGGTTCCATCGCCCCTTCGTTAAGGGTCTTTTTTCGATCAGGTACGACTAGATCGATATCGACTTCAAGTTTCATTCCTAACCCATCGCAATCTGGACAAGCTCCAAAAGGCGCATTGAAAGAAAAGAGTCGTGGCTCAAGTTCACCGATCGTAAAGCCACAATAAGGGCAAGCAAAATTTTCCGAAAATTGCAACATTTTATCGCCGATCACATCAACAAACACTCGACCTTCAGCCAAGCGTAACGTTGCTTCAAATGAATCAAATAATCGTGAACGGATCCCTTCTTTAACAACGATCCGATCGACTACTACAAAGATATCATGTTTGAGATTCTTATCTAGCTCGAGATCTTCAGCAATATCATGCATTTTTCCATCGATCATAACTCGGACAAAGCCTTCACGTTTGATCTTCTCTAAAACTTTTTTATGCTGTCCCTTTTTACCTACCACGATCGGTGCTAAGATCTGGAGTTTAGTCCTTTCAGGGAGTTGCAAGACTCGATCGACCATTTGCTCAGGCGATTGGCTCGTGATCTCACTGCCATCATTAGGACAGATCGGCGTACCTACGCGAGCCCATAACAAACGCAAATAGTCATTGATCTCCGTTACAGTCCCAACCGTTGAACGTGGGTTTTTCGAAGTCGTCTTTTGATCGATCGAGATCGCTGGCGAAAGTCCATCGATCGAATCGACATCGGGTTTGTCCATCTGACCTAAAAATTGCCTAGCATAAGCTGACAAACTCTCAACATAGCGGCGTTGGCCTTCAGCATATAAAGTATCAAAGGCGAGCGAACTTTTACCTGAACCGGAAAGCCCCGTGATCACGACAAGTTTTTCTTTAGGGATCTCAACATTGATATCTTTTAAATTATGCTCTCTAGCACCACGGATCGTAATCTTATTTTTTCCCACAACTTTCATCCTTTCTACTTAATCAAGCTGTGCTTTTAATTCCATCACAGTATCACGTAAAGCGGCTGCATCCTCAAAGTCAAGGTTCTTAGCAGCAGTACGCATTTGCTCCTCTAAACGTGCGATCATTTCGCGTTGTTCTTGTTTGCTCAATTCATCAAAATCGAGTTTATCATTTAAAGCTTTAGTGCTTTCTTTTGGTTTAGTCGTCATGGTGATCACATCACGGATCTCCTTTTTGACTGTTTTTGGCACGATTCCATGTTCTTCATTGTATTGTATTTGGATCGTCCGACGTCGAGCTGTTTCGTCCATCGCTGCTTGCATCGAATCTGTTACTGTATCAGCATACATGATCACATGCCCATTTTCATTTCGCGCAGCTCGGCCGATCGTTTGGATCAAAGACCGTTCATTGCGCAAAAAGCCTTCTTTATCAGCATCTAAGATCGCAACTAATGAGACCTCTGGCACATCGATCCCTTCACGTAATAAATTGATCCCAACGAGCACATCAAATTTTCCTAAACGTAGATCGCGCACGATCTGGGTCCGTTCAAGTGTCTTGATATCAGAATGCAGATACTTGACTTTAATACTCATCTCTTTAAAGTAATCGGTCAGATCTTCTGCCATTTTCTTAGTCAAAGTCGTTACAAAGACGCGCTCATCGCGCTCAGTTCTTTTGGCGATCTCAGCCACTAGATCGTCCATTTGTCCCATGATCGGACGAACTTCAACTTCTGGATCCAATAATCCCGTCGGTCGAATGATCTGTTGCACGACCGTATCGGTACGTTCTTGTTCATAAACACCTGGGGTCGCCGACATATAAATGATCTGATTTACTCGTTCTTCAAATTCAGCTAACTTTAATGGGCGGTTATCTAAGGCACTTGGAAGGCGGAAACCGTAATCGACTAGCATCTGTTTACGTGAGCGGTCACCATTGTACATCCCGCGCACTTGGGGCATCGTAACATGGGATTCATCGACTACGATCAAAAAATCATCGGGGAAGAAGTCCAACAACGTATATGGTGCTTCACCCGGTTTTCTTCCATCCATATGCCGTGAATAATTTTCGATCCCTGAACAATATCCCATTTCACGCAACATCTCAATGTCGTATGTCGTTCGTTGTTCTAAACGTTGAGCTTCTAACAACTTGCCATCAGCGCGCAAGACTTCTAACCTTTGAGCTAATTCGGCTTCGATGCTCTTGATCGATCCTTCTAAGCGTTCACCACTTGTCAAAAAGTGAGTTGCTGGGAAGATGACAACGTGATTGCGATCACCCAAGATCTCTCCAGTCAAAGGGTCAACTTCTCGGATCCGGTCGATCTCATCCCCAAAAAATTCAACTCTAAGCGCTTGTTCATCACGTGAAGCTGGGAAGATCTCGACAACATCGCCGCGAACACGAAAGCGTCCCCGTTGAAAGTCGATATCGTTACGTTCAAATTGAACATCGATCAGTTGGTTCAACAACTTATCTCGTTCGATCTCTTGACCTACTCGCAATGAAAGAGCTTGATCACGATATTCTTTTGGATCACCTAAACCAAATATCGATGAAACTGAGGCCACCACGATCACATCATTGCGCTCTAATAACGAACTAGTCGCAGAGTGGCGTAATTTATCGATCTCATCATTGATGCTCGAATCCTTTTCGATATAAGTATCACTTGAAGGAACATAAGCTTCAGGTTGATAGTAATCGTAGTAGGATACAAAATATTCAACAGCATTGTCTGGGAAAAATTCTTTGAACTCCCCGTAGAGCTGTCCCGCCAAGGTCTTATTATGGGCTAAGACCAAAGTTGGCTTGTTGGCTTTAGCGATCACATTTGAGATCGTAAAAGTTTTCCCGGTCCCAGTAGCCCCTAATAAGATCTGTTCTTTTTTACCAGCTTTGATCCCGGTCGCAAGCTCAGCGATCGCTTGTGGTTGATCTCCAGTTGGTTGATATTTTGAAACTAATTTGAACTCTTTATCGGCTTGACGTTCGATCAAATGATTACCCCCTCATTAAAAACTATTGCTTACAAGATTATACCACAACGAACGTATTTTCGCATCAGCAGAATCAAAAAAGACACGGCCATTTACCGTGTCTTCAGCATCTAACAGCTAATTTTAGCCCTTGATGAAATCATTGATTGCTTTTTCAAATTTTTCACATTTAGCTTGTGCATCAGCTTCGGAATCACCTTGTGTACCAATGTAAAATTTGATCTTTGGTTCTGTACCTGAAGGACGAACTGCGATCCAAGTTCCATCTTCAAGGAAGTACTTCAAAACATTTGACCTAGGCAAGTTGATCGCTGTCACATTCCCAGCTGCATCTTGGCGACTAGAAGCTTGATAATCTTCAGCTGCGATCACTTTATAACCAGCAAAATCAGTTGGTAATTCTTGACGGAACTTAGCCATCAAATCTTTGATCTCTTGTGCACCTTCGATCCCATCAAAGGTCAAAGCGATCGTCTTTTCAGCAAAATAGCCGTATTTTTCAAATAATTCTTGGAGACCATCGTATAAGTTCTTACCTTGTTTCTTGTAGAAGGCAGCTACTTCAGCTAATAGTACCAAAGATTGGATCGCATCTTTATCGCGCACGAATGGACGGATCAAATAACCATAACTTTCTTCAAAGCCTAACATGAAGCTGTGTTCATTGGTTTCTTCAAAATGTTGGATCTGTTCGGCAATGAACTTGAACCCAGTCAAGACATTGATCGCTTCGACCCCAAAATCAGCTGCAACTTTAGCAGCAAATTCACTTGAAACGATTGATTTTACTAAAGCCCCGTTTGCAGGCAAGTTACCTGCTTTTTTACGAGCCGTTAAAATATAGTTCAACATCAAAGCTGCGATCTGGTTACCTGTCAACAATTCGTATTCGCCATCTGGTTGACGAACAGCTGCTCCCAAACGGTCTGCATCAGGATCGACAGCTACTAAAAGATCAGCTTTTTGGCTCTTGCCTAATTTGATCGCTAAATCAAAAGCTTCTGTAAATTCAGGGTTTGGATGTTCAACGGTTGAGAACTCTGGATCTGGCATTGCTTGTTCTGGGACCATCGTAAAGTCTTCAAAACCAGCTTGACGTAAGGCTTTTTCACCTAACATCCCACCAGTACCGTGAAGTGGAGTAAAGACCAACTTCATCGTTTTACCCTCTTCAGCCACTAACTCACGATCGATCGTTACTTCTTTGGCATTTTCTAAGTAAACTTCATCGACTTCTGAACCGATGACTTTCAATGTTCCATCATTGATCAAAGCATCTTTATCAGCAACTTCAACGGCAAAAAGATCATCAACTTCGCGGATATAATTCGTGATCATATCTGATTCTTTTGGTGGCATTTGCGCCCCATCTTCACCATAGATCTTATAACCGTTATATTGTTTTGGATTATGGCTCGCTGTGATCATGATCCCTGCATAAGCATGTAGATGTCGAACGGTAAAGGATAGTTCTGGGGTCGGACGTAAGCTTTCAAAGACAAAGCTTGGAATCCCGTGTGCCCCTAAAACACGTGCTGCTTCAAAAGCAAATTCTTGTGACATGTGACGTGAATCATAACTGATCGCTACACCACGTAATTTTGTTTCTTCATCCAAGGTATCCATAAAGCGTGCCAAACCTTCAGTTGCTTGGCGCACAGTATAAATATTCATGCGGTTGATCCCAGCACCGATCAAGCCACGCATCCCAGCTGTCCCAAATTCCATTGGTGTATAGAAGGCATCTTCCAATGCTTCTTTATCATTTACGATCTTATCAAGGTCTTCCCGAACTTCAGGTGCTAGATCAGGTTGTTTGTTCCAAATAGTATAAGTCTCTTCCCAACTCATATAATCACCTCATTTATCTATTCAAATCTAGTATACTATCAATCGTCTAAACTTGCTATAACAAGCACTTTTATGCTTACAAAAAGTTTAAGGGTCTCCTTTAGGGTCTCTCTAGCCTAGATATTCAACAAATTTGTTAATCGTTGCCTTTTGATCTTGCTTAGTCAAGTGAGTGTAAACATCAAGCGTTGTTTGTACCTTTTCATGACCTAAACGATATTGAACTTCTTTGACGCTAGCGCCAGCAGATAACAACAGTGTGGCGTGAGTGTGTCTGAAGCCGTGGGGTGTGATCTTAGGCAAACTAGCATCGATCGCACAAATCTTTTTTACCCAAGCATAAACCGTACAGCGTGCTAAAAATTCATTTTTAGTATTGCTAAATACTAATTGATTGCTAGACATCGCATTGATCCCACGTTTTAACAAGTAACTAGCTTGTTTGACTTGCCAGCGTTTCAAGATCTTCATCGTTTCGTGATCCATAACCAATAAGCGTTTACTAGCTGAAGTTTTTGGCGATTGTATAATGGACTTATTGCCGACACCCCGAGCAACTGTTTTACTGATGCTGATCGTGTTATTTGAAAAATCGACATCATCCCAAGTCAGGGCTATAAGCTCCCCTATTCGCATACCGCTATAAGCTAACGTTCTAAGTACAGCATAGTTTTTAAGCCCCACTTTTTCCGCAATTGTCAAGAAGCGTTTCAACTCTATTGGTTCAAAGTAATTGCGTTCCTTGCGTATTACCCTTTGACGTGGTCTTATGACATCTTTAAACGGGTTGCGATCGGCCAACTCTAATCTTTTGGCAAAATCTATCACATTAGATGCATACCCGAGCAATTGTTTAAACGATGCAGGCGAATTTTTAGCCCAAACATTGACCATCTTTTGACAGCTAGCAAGTTTTAGTTTATCCACACGATACATCCCTATTTGTGGCAATATCTGACTTTTAAAAAGTGACAGCACTTTATTAAGTGTTGACTCTTTGACCGTTATTTTATATTGATCTAACCACATCAAATAGACATCTTTAAAAAGCTTGCTATCTAGTGGCTTGAAGTACCCACCACTTGAAAGGTCATACTCTAATTTAACTAGCTCTTTTTTTGCTTGTGCTTTGGTTTTAAAACCTGCACGCTTGATATATTTCTTTTTGCCAGTCATCTCATCGATCCCAGCATATACACGGAAGCGGTAAAACTTTCCTTTGCTCGTTTGATACTCTGTAATTTTAGCCATGTTTATCAGTCCTTTATCTTTATTGCACGGGCTAGGTGGCTTAAAGTAATGCACGATAGGACGGCTTTATCACTGGTATCTATTCGATTGTATATGTATGGATCTATGACAAGTGCACTTTGAGGTGCAGTTGTTATTTATTACCCCCGCCCCCATTAATCAGAGCGGAAGAGCGCACACAATGGCGTTACCTTACGCCGGAAAGACATCCCAAAATATTTTTATAGGGGGGATGCACTGGCTCAGATCGCTCATGCTGTAAAAATGGTGGAAAATGGTGGAATTTTAGCTACCAACCACAACCGAAGTACTACAAAATACTACTTTCGACATAAGTGGCGAAAACCCAACAAAACTCTACATTTTTAGGCGTGATACTGGCGATTTAGGATCTGCTTTCATACACTCTATAAATATCATCATCTTTGGGAGCTAATTCATAGATTAGTTGTTGTATTTCGTTTAACATCTCTTGTGCATTTCTATCAGAATTAGCCTCTTGAACAATACTTACAAATATCCTAAATAACATGTATATTCGTTCGCTTATATTTTCTCCTAACGTATCATCTCCCGAAATAAGTTTGACTGAAAGCTTATCTATTTTTTTATCCAATGCAAAGGAGTTGTAACCCATATCTCGGAAAGTTTTTTCTAACAATTCTAAATCATAGAAGACGCCTAAGGTTTCACGAGCTTTAAAATGTTCTCTCGTTGCTCCTAACTTTATCAGATTGACCATCAAATTTAGTCCCTGCCCTCTAAAGGTGTCATCGTAATAGGTAGAAGTCAGTAAATTATTGTTAATCAAATACTCCTTAAGATTCGCCTTGCCTATCAAAGTAGCTAACTGCCCTAGCTTTTCTAAATACTTAATTTCATTTTCACTTCGCTTAGTCTCTTCTGAAAGGAGTTTAAAAAAATCTTTTTCTATACTTTCGTCATCATCTTTTTTTAAAGATAATATACCACTTAAATAGCCAACGGGTACGTCAAAATAATTTGCTAGCTTTTCTAAAGATTTTGACGGAGGATCATTAGTCCCGTTCTCCCATCTTGAAAGAGTTGCATAAGAAATCTTTTTTATAGTACCTCTATCTTTTTCTGTAAATTTGTTAAACTCATCAGCTAACTGTTTTAAAGTTAGTCCTTTTTCATTTCTTAGTTGCCGTATTCGATTAGTCAAAAATAACACCCCTTTTCTAAAGTTGATTATATATTAATTTACAAAAATTGTAAAACGGTATTGACTTTACATTTTTTGTAAATTAATATTATTGTGTAGTTTACAAAAAATGTAAACCGAAAGGAGAGATAGTAAATGCAATTAACGCACGAGCAACTATTAGGGTTACGTCGTATCAAAGGCGAGCGAAATATCACAATTACAGAGCTAGCCGAAGAGATGGAAATTAGCCGTTTTGCTTTATCACGGGCGCTAAAAAACCAAGGCATCAGACCTACCAACGTGAAAATCATCAATGATTGGTTATTGAAGCAGTACGTTAAATAGCCACACAAGCAAGTTAGCAAATAGAAAGGAGCGGACACCATGGAAAATACAAAGCTAGAGAACTGGAACGGGTTTGAAATTCGTTTCGTATCTGTAAAAGACGAGTGGCACGCTATCGCTATGGACGTAGCAAACGCATTAGACTACTCAGACGCAAATAAGATGGTTAAGCGTATCAGTAAGAAATATGTATCTAGTACCAAAGTAAAACTACCCGACCTACAAAACGTCGGTCGGACATCATCAACCAACCGCCAAAACGGCGGTCGGTCAGATACACGGGAGTACATCACATTGACCGAGCTTGGTATTTATGAAGCCGTAATCGGGAGCAAGAAGCCACAGGCAAAGCAATTTAAAGATTGGATCTTTGAAACGATCAAACAATTACGCCAAAACGTTGGCTTAGAAGCTTACGAAGCTTTTAGAATGCTGGACAAACAGAAGCAACGTGAAGCAATGGACATCATCAAGAACGGCATCGAGAAACCAGAAAAACACCACTATATCAAAGTTAACTCAATAGCTAACAAGGCAATTGCTATCAAGTACGGTTATCCTAAAGCGATCAAAAAGGACGACATGACACCGCAACAAGTGGCAGAGCGTGACGAGATCGCACAGGAAGTCGCTAAGCTGATGACATTAAACGACAAATACGGGCTTGATATTAGCGTCAGCGATGCAATTTATAGCAGATATGGCAAATAAAAAGGAGCTAGAGGGATGAACGAATTAGAACAATTAACCGAAGTCATGATAAAAGACCGCAAAGCGATCACGAGCAGTCTAAACGTGGCGCAGGTATTTCACAAGCGACACGATAACGTGTTAAACAGAATTGACAAAATCAAAGAAGATTGGAACGAGTTAATCAATGATGATGAGCTGTCCTTAAAAGTAAGGGCAGTAAACGAACGTGAACTAACCTTAAAAGATAGCCCAGTTAATCAAACGGCACTGTCCTTAAAAATGGACGCAGTGAAGAACCGCTTTAAAGATCATTTCAAAGAAACAACTTATATTACTAAAGACGGGCGTCAAGTACGCAGTTACGATCTTGACCGTTTCGGGTTCACAATGCTAGTCACTAGCTTTAACGGTAAGGAAGCAATGAAGTTTAAACTTGCCTATTTCTCACGCTTTGACGAAATGGAACAAGAACTAATCAAGCGTAATACTCTATACGACATTGAGAAAGACTTACGCCGACAGCTCACAGATTGCCTAAAAGAGCACTATCAGGGCGATAACCTAAGCGATGAGATCCGAAGCATGACACAACTGTTATACATGGTTACCGCTGGAAACAACGCTAGCAAGTTAAAGCGTGATCGTGGTTTAGATCGTAAGGCGTCGGTATTTGCTGAAGCTTTGACCAGCGCAGAGCGTTCTAAATACATGGCTAAAGAAAGTCAGTTGATCGCATTATATCAAGCTGGTGTCACTGATTATCACGAGCTAAAGGCTAAGTTACGTGATCCGAAATAACACCCCGTAAATGGTCAACCCACATCCCAAAACCCAAATACACCAAAGGAGATCTTTAACATGACAGAAGAACAAGAAAAGCTATTAAATAGCTCAATAGAATTAGGCAAGTTAGCAAATCAAGCTGACTTGTACGCTGATCTTTTAGACGCCTATATCATGGATCTAAAACGTGGCGAACCTACCGCACAAGCTTACTTGATTAAACTACTCCCAAAGCTAAGGGATGCTTTAAGCAGTCACAGTAAGGATCTATACAGATTATCGGACGTCGTTTGTCCAGAAGATTAATAGGAGCGATCACAATGCAATATACCAACGAAACAGAGATCAACAAACTAGACGAGCTACAAATTAGAACACGGACATTAAACGAGTTGCTAAAAGCATACGTATCAGAAGATGGCGAGATGAAACCAGCAGACAAGCTTTGCTTAGTTACTACAGTGCTGCCACTCATTACGGACAGCTTGGACTTTATAAGCGATGGCATGGCAAACGTCAGCGACTTATTAGCGATAAAACAACGGGAGGCGCACGAATGAAACGCAAACGATTAACATCAGACGAGCGGACGATCTTATCACTTCTAGGCTATGGAGCAGATAACACCCGCCCTACTGCTTATCTATCAAGCATGACATCCCTAAGCCAACGAGCGGTAAGAAAGGTCATTCGTGATCTAGTAATTGCTCACGGTGTACCGATCGTTGGCGAGCGTACGGGCTCAAAACGTGGCTATTACCTTGCTACTAATTCAGAAGAACGGACTAGAGCGATCGCACCACTTAAAGCAGAGATCAAGCGACTGGCACATCGACAAGTAGCGCTTGAATTTGCGCAGATCCGCACAGATTGGCTGGAATATTTAAGCAAAGGAGATCAAGGCAATGGCTAAAGTAACGATCACACTAGACACCGAAGACATGACTTTGACGGAAGATTTTAAAAATATCGGACAGCTGGTAACTATGCTAAAAGTCGCCTCAAATGCTCCCAGCGCTCCATATATGACCAAGGCGGAAGCTTCCAAGCTGATCGATGGCTATAGTTCTACTACACCTATCGAAACCATGATAAAGAAAGGCTTGCCAGTGGTCAAAGTTGACGGGATGAACATGCTTATCAAACGTCAAACGCTCATTGATTGGCTAGCAAGTCATGAAGTAACAGAAGCATAATCACAGACGATCTATAAAGCTCTAACGACTAAAGCACTGGGCTAGGTGGCTTAAAGGTTAGCTTTATGGATCGCTGAAAGGAATTGAATAGACATGATGAGATTGACGAGATCGGACCGGGAGCGGATCAATACCGTTTTAGAGAACGTCATAAGCGGTCAAGACGGGATCTACATCCCTAGGAGAGTAGAACGATCCGACAAACTGACATTTGAACAAAAAGAGTTGTACGGGCTTCTATGTATGCAGGCAAGTAGTACGGGAATTGTTGCGAACGGTGATCGCCTTGTATTTATCCTTGATCGCTTAGTACCGCAAGTAATCAAAGACTTGGAGCGATTAAAGCAACTTGGATACATCGCCCCTATCGTGGAAAATATCGGGTTTTGTAAGTATGAAGTGACCTACTGGAATATTTTAAATATCGATGACGTTATCAAGGTAAAAAATCAAATGCTAAAAGGAGCGTACGCATAATGTTAGAACAAATCAAAAAAGACGCCTGTTGGTTGTTTGAAGAAGAACGATCAGACAAGGACGGCGTTAAGTATGCTATGACTATGTATTTATTATCGATCGGAGTATTTACGCTGATCTTTGGAGTTGCTGGGCTGGTGACGCCTTTTGTGGTCGAGTGGTTGAGAGCAAAGAAAAAGACCACCAGCGCCCCCGCCAGTGGTCAACCCACATCCCAATCACAACCAAACCGCAAAGCTTAATCATGAAAGGAATTAACTAACATGTTACATGAAAACACAATCAAAAATCAAGACAAAATCACATCATTTGAACAATTAAAGGTAGGCTTGCGCAGTCTGATCGCAACTGATGACTTGGAACCGGAACAAGCACGCTTACTATTTAATGCTTATGGCAACAAGCTAAAGAATGACGATCCCGAATTATATAGCCAACTTAGCGAGATTATTTTAACATCTGCAATCATACGAGCATTAAAAAATAAGATCAAGCACGTACCGTTAGAAGTTCGTGAAGTTAAGATCGCTCTTAAGTATTTCAGTAAACACCTAAAAGCGCACGAGCCGGAACTATATGCGAAACTGATTGAATTAGATAGCGAGGAGGCCCGACAATGAGATCCAAACAATACGCCTTGGAGTTGGCCAAACATGATTATAAAGTATTTCCCCTTGTTCCTAATACTAAACGACCGCTTAAGGATCACAGTTATTTAACTGCTAGCAAGGATCTGCAAGAAATTTCCAACTGGTTCGATCACGAGCCAAACATTAACTTAGGTCTATCGCTTTCAGATAGCAATTTGATCGTTGTAGACATTGACAACCACAATAACAACGACATCAGAACCATATTTCAGACGCTTAGCGATCAAGGTTATATGTTGCCTGCTGATACATATATCGAGCAAACGCCAAGCGGTGGCCTACATCTCTTTTATCGTGGTCAAGTAAGTAAGAAGCGTATAACTAATTTCATCCCTAGCGTTGATCTATTGGCTGATTTTACAGTAATAGCGCCTAGCGTGATAAATGGTGATACTTACAGGAGTATCAATGCTAACTACACATATAACGCTATCCCAGATGCCCCTAACTGGCTATTAGACGCATTGAACGATAGACCAGTACAACAATACTCAAATAGCTTTAACCGTCCTATAAATGGCAAAAAATGGACAGGCAAGCGGTTAGATGAAATAGTCGCAGGCGTTGACGCTGGCGGACGCAATACGTGGCTAACTAAGCAAGTCGGTTGGCTGATAAGCACAGGCGCAGAGCTAGAGACAGTATACACGATCGCACAACAGATCAACCGCGACTATATCAGACCACCGTTAGAAGATAGCGAAGTCAACACGATTTTTAAGAGCATTAAGAGAAAAGAGGCTGCAAAATGGAACTAGGAAAAACAAACGATCCCGAAATCTTGGAAATGTTTCGAAAGGATAAAGAGCGCCGGGAAAAAATGAAGCAAGAGCCTGCAAACATCGAAGAACTGAAAGAAGTTTTATACACTGCCGGGGCGGAATGGCGAAACAGTCACTTTAAAGAAAATAAAAAGACTGGTGAGATCGAAATACTACCGATCAAGCCCCGAGCCGTTGCGGACATTTTATTGAAATATGTAAAATTCGCGATCATTGGACGTAGTGAGAGAGAATTAGAAAAAGCCCCACTTGTCTTTTACGATCCTGGGGCTGGTATCTATAAGAATAACGAACGACTAATTAAAAGCCTTATTTATTCGGTCGAGCGTGACTTGAACATCAGACAATACAAAGAAACACTTAACTTTTTATCAGTTGGAGCAAAAGCGAAACGACCTACAAGAGATAAAAATTTAATCGTAGTCGGTAACGGCGTATTTAATAAGCATACAAAGACGTTAGAGCCTTTTAGCCCTCAATATACATTTACTACCAAGGTACAAACCAACTACAACCCGAAAGCCACAGAGCCTACTTTTAACGGTTGGTGCTTGTCTGATTGGTTTAAGTCACTAGCACAAGGCGACGAGCACAAAGAGCGTCTATTATGGCAAGCGATCGCCTGCACTGTTAACCCTAATTATACCGCAGAAGCTGCAATATTTTTAGTAGACGAAGGACAAGGACGGACCGGCAAGAGCACATTTGAACGTTTGCTACAAAATATCACGGGTGAAGGCAATTACTCATCCCTAAAAATTGACGAGTTCGAAAACGATTTTAAACTTGCTCACGCTTATGGTTCAACGTTACTGATCGGGGATGATAACCACCCGGACAACTACAATAAACGTAGTGACAATTTTAAGAGCGTTCTAACTGGTGAGACTATTCTAGTCAATCCTAAAGGCATCGCCCCTTTTTCGGCAATGTTTAACTGTTTCGTAGTGCAATCTATGAACGGCTTGCCACGCTTTGGCGATAAGTCCGACGCTCTTTTAAGACGTATTCGAGTGGTTGAATTCAATAAGCAGTATCCTGATACGCCAGAAGGCAGAAAGATCAAGCAAGAATACATCAAAGATAAGCGACTACTTGAATGGTGCTTAAAACAAGCATTAGAACTAGACTTTGACATCTTGGAAGACACAGAAGAAAGCAAGCGGAACATATACGATATAAAGTTGGATAATGATCCAGTTGTATATTTCGTTGAAAACTATTTCGGCGAGATCACAAGCGATCGTATCCCAGTAGTATTTTTATTCAAGTATTTTTTAAATACGATGACGTACGAGAATAACCCGCAAACTATGAAGCAAAACACATTTACAAGACGCCTCAAACCGATCTTAGAAGCCAAGGGATGGACATACAGCCGTAACAATCTAGCGCCTGGGAAATACTGGAATGAAGAAGATAAAAAGTTACTTGCTAAGTACGGGGCGCCGTTTGAGGATCGAACGTTAGAGATCGACGTTAAGAAAAAGGTACCACTTTTTGAATGCTCCAAAAAAAAGAAGCCCCTCACAGGTAAAAAACTTAAAAAGCAACAAAATTAGTATTTTCGCAACAAAAAAAGCTAAAAAAACTAAAATTGTTGCCACGCTATAACCCTTATATATCAAGGTTATTTATATATTAAGTATACAAAGCAACAAAGCACAATATATATATTATATAGAAAATAACTATTATCCCCTATAGGGTTTTTGAGTTAAAAAAATTGTTGTTTTAGTGGTCTAAATCACTGTACCCCTTGAGAGAGTAGGGATACAGTCGGCAACAATAGGCAAAAAATACGTTGCTATAGCAACAAAAAAAGTCGCCGTTTATAAAAAATAAGGGAATGAGGTTGATTTTATCATGAAAAAGAAATTGACGAGACAGGAAAAAGAAGACTTTAAAGATTT
>SAMEA3387519__coassemble_772_pt1 | contig 75098 bp, 67 predicted proteins | sample SAMEA3387519__metabat2_low_PE_021 | metagenome-assembled genome bin SAMEA3387519 (sample SAMEA3387519) | Felis catus | biome: Faeces | place: United Kingdom | collected 2012
GAGACCCTGCACATTTGCTTATCGAAACTTTGTTCAGTTTTCAAAGATCTACTCAGTCGATACAATCAACATCAACATTTTAACACATTGAATTTTTCATGTCAACAACTTTTTTTAATTTTTATCTCAGTCGTTTTTTGACGACTAGATTATTTTAACAAAAAACATTGAATGATGTCAATATTTTTTTGTTTTATTTTTTCTGCTGTAACAAATCAGCTTAAATATAATATCATGATTCCCAAGATGATGTCAACATCTTTTTTATATTATATTTTTAAGTAACTGCTCTGCATCAGCAACTTTTATAGTATAGCAAGGAATACATTTAAGCGTCAAGGACTTTTTTTAATTTTTTTGATCAACTTACATATATCAAAAAAATGCTGTGACTAAGCAGCCACAGCATTGAAAAAATATCTTATTTTTAGTTATTTTCGATCGGACGCATTGTTGGAAATAATAAAACATCACGGATCGAAGGTGCATCTGTCAACAGCATCACCAAACGATCGATACCGATACCTAGACCACCTGTAGGAGGCATACCATATTCCATAGCTTCGATATAGTCTTCATCGATACCTTCTGCTTCATCGTTACCAGCTTGACGTTCTTCCACTTGTGCTTCAAAACGTTCACGTTGATCGATCGGATCATTTAACTCAGTAAAGGCATTAGCATATTCGCTACCCAAGATAAACAATTCAAAGCGATCAGTGAAACGTGGATCCTTAACGTTCTTCTTAGCTAACGGTGAAATTTCAACTGGATGGCCGTAAACAAATGTTGGGTCAACGATCTTATCTTCACAGAATTGTTCGAAGAATTCGTTGATGATATGACCAACTTTCCAGTATTGTTCATAGTGAACACCATGCTCATCAGCCAAAGCACGAGCTTGTTCTAAAGTCATTTCTTCCCAGAAATCGACACCAGTATATTCTTTGATGATATCGACCATGTGCACGCGCTTAAATGGCTTATCAAAATCGACATCTTTACCTTGATAGTTCACGATGTTGTTATTTGACACTACTGAAGCAGCGGCTTTGAAGATACCTTCTGTTTCATCCATAACATCTTCAAAGTCAAAGTATGCAGCATAAGATTCAAGCATTGTAAATTCTGGATTATGTCGTGTATCGATACCTTCATTTCTAAAGACACGACCGATCTCATACACACGTTCCATCCCACCAACGATCAAACGCTTCAAGTGTAATTCAAGGGCGATCCGAAGATATAATTCGATATCTAGAGCATTGTGGTGAGTGATAAATGGACGTGCAGCAGCACCACCAGCTTGGGTATGTAACACTGGTGTTTCCACTTCCAAGAAGCCTTCGCCGTCTAAATAGCGACGAATAGCTGAAATGATCCGGCTACGGTTCACAAAACGATCGTAGCTTTCTTTGTTGGAGATCAAGTCCAAGTAACGTTGACGATAGATCTGTTCTACGTCTTGAAGACCATGCCACTTGTCTGGTAATGGACGCAAAGCTTTGGATAAGAAAGTCAATTCTGTCACTTTGATCGTCAATTCACCCATATCAGTCTTGATAACGTGACCCTTGATACCTAAGAAATCACCCAGATCTGAGCGCTTGAAGATGTGATACATATCTTCGCCCACTTCATCTTTACGGATATAAAGTTGCATTCTACCAGTGCGGTCTTGTAGATCAGCAAAGCCTACCTTACCTTTACCACGTTTAGCTACCATACGGCCAGCGATCGTTGCTGTGATCTCCAAGCCATTTAATTCATCTTTGTCCATTTCACCATACTTATCATGCAAGTCTTGGTTCATTGAATCACGTTCAAACCGATGACCAAAGGGATCGATACCTTCTGCGCGCAATTCTTGCATCTTTTCACGACGTACACGCAATTGGTCATTCATGTTTTGTTGGTTACCCATTTAAAAATCCTCGCCTTTCTTTAGAGTGTGAGAAAAGGTGGTGCCTTTTCGAACACGTTTCATCTTTACTATTTTTTAATTATAGCATACTCAAAAGTCATAATTAACGCCGAATTGGTTGAGCGATCATATCAGCCAAGAAATTATCAAAGATCTCTTGCATTTCTTGCTCTGTATCAGCTGAATTCAAAGCAGCTTTGGTTCTGGCTGAACGTGGGATCCCCTTAAGATAGTAAGCCGCTTGGGATCTAAACTCTTTTGGTCCCACGATTTCACCTTTAGCTTCAACTAAACGATGCAAGTGCTCTTTAGCCACTGCGATCTTTTCAGCTGGTTTTGGTTCTTCTAATAATTCACCAGTCTCTAGGTAATGTGTCGTTTGCTTAACGATCCATGGATTACCTAAAGCCGCCCGTCCGATCATCACGGCATCAGCACCAACTTCATCCAACATCGTCTTAGCATCTTGCGGCGTGCGAACATCCCCATTACCGATAAATGGGATCTTCGTCAACTTATTAGCCACTTCATGCAATAGCTCCCAGTCTGCATGACCTGAGTAAAGTTGTTTTCTTGTCCGACCATGCATTGCTAATGCACTAGCCCCAGCTTCTTGCGCTGCCAATGCATTTTCGACCGCCAAAATGTGGTCCTCATCCCAACCGGTCCGCATTTTTACGGTAACTGGTTTTTCAACGGATGACGAAACGGCTTTGACCATCTCATATACTTTATCCGGATCAAGTAACCATCTTGCCCCAGCATCGGTCTTAGTAACTTTAGGCACAGGGCACCCCATATTGATGTCAATAATATCAGTATTGGTATTTTCCGCCACAAACTGAGCTGCTTCGACTAAAGTTTCCTTGCTTCCACCAAAGATCTGCACACTTGCTGGATGTTCACTTGGATCGACAAATAACATCTCAAGTGTCTTTTTGTTACGGAAATGGATCCCTTTATCCGAGATCATTTCACATACGACCATACCTGCACCAAATTCCTTACAGATCATCCGAAAGGCCACATTGGTCACCCCAGCCATTGGGGCTACCACAACTTGGTTTGGGATCGTGATATCTCCAATTTTCCATTCCATGGATCAATTTCACCTCATAAAATCATTCTTTACTTCGTTTGTAGATAATAGCACACTTTTATTTAAACGACTACTTTTCTTTTGCATTTTTTACGATCTCACGCAATTCATCTTCTGAAAAATGGTATTCACGATTGCAAAAATGACATAAAGCAGTTGCGCCGTGATCTTCTTTGATCATCTCTTCGATATTTGCTTCAGGTAGGCTGGCCATCGCTTGGGCAAAACGGTCCTTAGAGCAATCACATTCATACGCTACCGGCTTTTTATCCAAGATCTCAACATTTTCTTCGTCAAATAATTTGACTAAGATATCTTCTGGGGTCAAACCTTCACGCATCATTTCTGAAACTAGTGGCAAGTCTTTTAAGCGTTCTTCCAGTTTAGCCAAGACTTCATCCGTTGCTCCTGGCATGACTTGAATCAAAAAGCCGCCAGCTGTTTGGATCGTATTATCATCATTGACAAAAACTGACAACCCAACAGCTGATGGGATCTGTTCGGACTTAGCCAAGTAATACGTAAAATCTTCGCCCAATTCACCCGAAACAAGCGGTACTTGCCCGGTAAATGGTTCTTTTAAGCCCAGGTCTTTAGTAACGGATAGGAAACCTGTCGTTCCGACTGCACCTTTAACATCGATCTTGTGCTTATCGTTCAATGGTAAATGGATATGTGAGTGTTGGACATAGCCTTTGACCGTTCCATTGGCATTACCATCAACGACGATCGCGCCCAATGGTCCATCACCGTTGACTTTCACTGTCATCTTACCTTCACCCTTTAATGAAGCTTCCGATAATAGTAAAGTTGCGACTAATGTTCGACCTAAAGCTGCAGAAGCCGCACTCCAAGTATCATGATATTCTTGTGCTTGGCGAACTGTTTGGGTTGCATCGACCGCATACGCACGTAATTGCCCATCGTAGGCTAAACTTTTAACTAAATAATCAGACATTTTATTCACCTATTCCTTTATCTTTTTCAACAAATAAGGAGGAAGCAAGCGGGCGGCACATAGGCCAACTTACTTCCTCCTATTAAAATTTATTCCACCACTCGCTCAAAGACTAATCTTTATCCGAGTCTGTGTCTTTTTTATCCTTTTTTGGATAGAAGACTGTGGTTTTATTTTTATCAGCAGTTGCATCTTTTTCACTTGGGAAAGATGTCGTTTCATCAGCTACTTTGTTTTCACGTTTAGCAGCTTCTTTACGTTCCAAAGCTTCTTTTGATTCTTCAAAAGTCGTCGCTGTTGCTTTTTCACTTGGAAACTCATCTTCATTTTGGGCTGGCATCTTACCTGTCTTATACAAGCTCAAAATTTGCTTTTCATCAAGTGTTTCGTATTCAAGCAAGGCTTTTGCGATAACTTCATGCTGCTCTTTATGCTCTGAAATGATCTTCTTAGCCAAAGCCATACCTTCTTCGGATAAGCGTTTGACTTCTTCATCGATCGCATTAGCTGTATTGATCGAGAAGGCGGATTGACCAGGCACAGCATCCCCAGCAAACATGCCACTTTGACCTTCATATTGGACAGGACCTAATTGATCGCTCATCCCGTATTCGGTCACCATTGCACGTGCCAATTGAGTTGCTTGTTGGAAGTCATTGGAAGCCCCAGAGGATTGTTGCCCAAAGATAAGCTCTTCAGCAGCGCGTCCCCCCATCAAGCCAGCAATTTGTTCTTGCATGTCTTTCTTGGAAAGCAGCATTTGATCTTCTTTTGGTAACATGATCGCATAACCACCAGCACGACCACGTGGGACGATCGTAACTTTGTGAACGACCCGCGCATCGTTTAAGACCAGACCAACGATCGTATGCCCAGCTTCGTGGTAAGCCACGGTCTCGCGTTCTTTCTTGCTGATAACGCGATCACGTTTAGCTGGACCAGCGATCACGCGGTCTTCAGCTTCATCGATATCTGAGGCATCGATCGCTTTTTTGTTGCGCCGAGCAGCCAATAAAGCGGCTTCGTTGAGCAGGTTTTCAAGGTCAGCCCCGACAAAGCCAGGTGTTTGCTTAGCAATCATCTTAAGATCGACATCTTTAGCAAGTGGCTTGTTCTTGGCATGGACTTTCAAGATCGCTTCACGGCCCTTAACGTCAGGGCGACCAACTAAGATCTTACGGTCAAAACGTCCTGGACGTAGCAAGGCTGGGTCCAAAACATCAGAACGGTTCGTAGCGGCCATCACGATGACACCTTCATCACCTTCAAAACCATCCATTTCAACTAACAATTGGTTCAAGGTTTGTTCACGTTCATCGTGACCGCCCCCCATGCCATTGCCACGACGCCGACCGACAGCATCGATCTCATCGATAAAGATGATGGCTGGCGCACTCTTCTTGGCGTTTTCAAACAGATCACGCACACGACTAGCCCCGACACCGACAAACATTTCCACGAAGTCAGAACCAGAGATCGAGAAGAATGGTACTCCCGCTTCACCAGCGACTGCTTTAGCTAACAAAGTCTTACCAGTTCCGGGAGGTCCTTCGAGTAACACACCGGATGGGATCCGTGCACCCAAAGAAAGGAATTTACGTGGGTCACGCAAGAATTCGACTACTTCGACTAATTCTTGCTTTTCTTCTTCGGCCCCAGCTACGTCAGAGAAGCGAACTTTGTTGTTCTTCTTTTCAACTGGCTTAGCTTTGGATTTACCAAAGTTCATCACTCCACGACCATTGCCACCGCCTTGGCCAGCTTGTCCCATCATCATGTAGAAGAAGAAGATAAAGAAGACAAGGGGCAAGACGTAGATCAAGAGTTGGACCCAGATACTGCCGGATTCCTCTTCTTTAGCGCCATATTTGACTTTATTCTTAGTAGCATAGCTTTCGATCTGCTTAACTAAGGTATCATTGGTCAACACGTTGGTCGTAAAGGTCGAGACTTTAGTAGAGGTACCCGCAATACCTGTTAGGCCACCAGTCTTTTCCACATTAGCTGGTTTTTTGTAGGTACCTGTGATGCGGTAGGTACTACCTGCTGGTTGCATTGTGAAATCTTTGACATTGTTTTTCTTCAATTCGGTAATGAATTGGCTCGATTGAATCTGTTGTGATTGAGTACCGCCACGATTACCGACAAAGTAATAGAGCGCACCCATAATGCCAAGGAAGATCACAATGTAAAATAGACTATTCTTCACTAGTCCATTTTTGTTATTATTCATGGAGTTCCTCCTTTTAGGTAAATTTCATAAAATTTAAAGCTATCGAACCAATAATATCATATTTGACTAATATTGACTATTAATTGTTCTCGTAAACTTCTGGTTTCAAAATACCTACGTAAGGCAAGTTACGGTAATGTCCGATGTAGTCTAGACCATAGCCGACCACGAATTCATTTGGCACTTCAAAGCCAACATAATCAGGCACGACAGATTTCACCCGACGCTCAGGTTTATCTAATAAAGTACAGATCTTAACTGAAGCTGCATTTCTGTGTTTGAGCAATTCTACTAACCGTTCCAAAGTGCGGCCCGTATCGATGATATCTTCGACGATCAAAATGTGACGATCTTTGACAGAAACGTCTAAGTCCTTGATGATCTTAACTTCACCAGATGATTCAGTTGCATCGCCATAGCTGGATACATCCATAAAATCAAGTTCACAGTACGTGTCGATCTCACGCACGATATCGGCCATAAACAAGATCGCACCCTTCAAAACGCAGATCACGAGGGGGTTTTTATCCTTCATGTCGGCGGTGATCTGTGCCCCTAATTTTTGGGCAACTGCTTGAATATCTTCTTTGCTGTATAAAATTTCTTTGATGTCGTTATTCATCATCTTTTACCTCTCTTCGCAAAACTATTATGTATTGCATTTTAGCATTTACGAGCCGTGGTGACAAATCAGTTTTTTTCACTTTAACGACCCATAAAATGTTTCCATCCTTGGCTGCAACTAACCACAGACGCTCACGTTTAGTTTTCGCTATTTTTCGATCGATCAAGATCTGCTTGATTTTTTGAGTTCCGATCTTAGTTTTCATACGATCGCCGGGTCGCCGGTGACGCAAAAGAAATGGTGCCTCCTCTGCAGACACGGCTAAGATATCATCACCTGGGCGCGGGCGGTAAGCATCTTTAAAAAAGAGCCCGACTTTTTCCGTCTCAGATATCCATTGCCACTCGCCTAATGCCAAAGATCGCTGAAGCTCTAAGTTCTCACTTGGCAAAGGATGATCAGCGATCCAGAAATGATGGTATTCTTTGACCAAAAAATATCCTTGGCCCAGATCGAGTTGTCCCTGTGGCTTAGTAGTGTTATTTAGCAAACGGTTAGCTTGAGCCAGTTTTTTTTCCGATAATTCTAGCTGATTTTGTCGGAAAAGTTGGCGTAAAAGCTGATTTTGCCACGGCACGGCCAACGCTTGCCACTGCTCTAAGGCATAGCTACCATCATCTTGTTGTAATTTAGCCAATTTTTCTTTACTCGCTTCATCGGCTAAGCTAAGAACTTCACTCAACTGCGTAGCGTAATTTTCCACATGCGCTAAAAATTGCGGATTTTCTTGCTTTAATTGCGGAATAACGTGGTGTCGCAAGCGATTTCTCAAATAGTCATCGTGTCCATTAGTCTCATCCTCAAAATATGTGATGTTTTGTTCCTGAACTAGATGTAACAATTGTGCTTTGGTAAAGCCCAACAACGGGCGGAGCAACTCGGCTCGATTCCCAAATTTACGTCTGCTTTTGATCCCCGTCAATTGCGCCAAGTCGCCCCCACGCAACAACTTCATCAAAAAGGTCTCAGCTTGATCATCGGCGTGATGCGCCGTCAATAAGTACTTGATCTTTTGTTTTTCTAGTACTGTTTCAAAAAATCCATATCGCATTTTGCGGGCTTTTTCTTCCAGTCCAGTCTGTGGATGCTCAGCTACAGCCCAAGTCTTGATAAAAAGAGGATACCCGTGTTCTTGGCAATAGCGTTGGATAAATTCTGTCTCAGCCTTACTTTGGTCGCGTAATTGATGATCGACATATGCCACACTGATCTGCGGACGCATTGCTACCGGCAAATGCGCTAACAGCCACAATAATGCCATCGAATCTGCTCCCGTCGAGACCGCCACCAAGACTTTTTCTTTAGCTGAGAGCTTTAAATTTTGCCACTGTAGGGCAAACTGCTGTTTTGTCGCTTGCATAAAATTTCTCCCTTAAAGCACTAAAGGACCGTGACAAAATGCCACAGTCCTTTTATATCTTAGCTACGGCGCCCACCACGGCCACCGCGCTTACCTTCCGTATTCCGTTTCAAAGAGGTCAAGCGTTCGTCGCTTTCTTTTAAGAAACCAGCCAATAAAGAGTCGAAGTCTTTCTTTTTGTTTTCAGTTTTGCGAGGCGCAAAGGAACGACCCTTGCCCGCATTACCGTTATTTCTGTGATTATTTCCCTTACCATTGTTCCGGAAGTCGCCTTCACGTTGGTTGCGCTCTTCTTTGGTATTTTTCTCAAACTCTTTTTGAACATTGTCGCTTGCTTTTCTGATCGATAAACTGATCTTACCATCTTCACCGACCGAAAGCACTTTGACTGTTACTTTATCCCCTACTGTCAACACATCATGGATATCCTTAACAAAATTATTTGAAACTTCACTGATATGCACCAAGCCAGTTTTTTTATCCCCTAAATCCACAAAAGCACCAAAATTAGTGATTCCTGATACTTTGCCGTTGACTTTTTCTCCGACTTCAATTGACATAAAAAAATTTTTCCTCCTAGAAAGTTCTAATAAAATACACCTAAGTATATCACGATACTAGTAGTTTAACCAAAAAAATTTATTTTTCTGAATCTAAGACACTTTTAGCCTTATCATCGGGCAAATTATAGATCGTTTCATTGTCACGAGAATAGTAATATTTCTCCCGGATCAACTTCTCTAAATATTCATCATCATTTAGCTGCTTTACCCGTAGTTTCAAGCTAGAATTGTCTTTTTTTACCTTATCAAGTTTTTTTTGAGCAGTTGTCGTCTGTTGCTTGACCGTATGTGCTTGCCACAAGTTGCGTCCGACTTGGACTAGACAAACAACGGTCACGACCGTCGCGATCACTGCAAACAAACGCATTATGACTTTGTGTTGCAGATAACGCCGGTTTTTGGCGGCCATCCGCTTTTTGGCAGCTGTTTTTTCCCGATAAAAATCATTATTCATGACTTTGATCTTTTGCTTATCTTCTTTCATTCAGTTAGACCTCACCAAATCATCCAAAACCGTTACATATTTACGACGATTATAACAAACTTGGTGTTAAAGATTCAATTTAGAGCCTAAAATCTTCCTTATATTCTTCACTGATGATCTCGTACATACCCTTAGCTTCATCTTTTTTGGTCGTATCCTTTAATTCTAGAACTTTCAAAGTCAAAGTTTTATTTCCAAAATTGATCACTAAAGTATCGCCTGTTACCACATCACTAGCGGACTTAGCAACTTTGTCATTGATCGTGATCCGGCCTTGGTCGGCGATTTGTTTTGCCACACTGCGCCGTTTGATCACACGTGAAACTTTTAAATATTTATCTAATCTCATAAGATTCCCTCTTTTCTGATAATTTTTTGCCAAACTTTCAAGATCTTTTTGCCCCCGGGTAACATGAGCCATTCGCGGACGCTAAATAATTTGAACGCTAAAGCACACCCTAAAAAGACCAGAGCCCCTAAAAAGGCTCCTCCAAGCGACATGACGAGCGTATCGCTACGCTCATTACCGATAAAATGCATGTAGCTCATGGTAAATATCCGCACACTGATCAGCATCACAGTGATCGCTAAGCCTAACTTGAGCCAAAAATGCCCTTCATTGAACAACCCTTTGACGATCTCAGGGCTAAACAACAGCATAAAGACTAGCGCAAAAATCAAGCTAAGCACGGTCGCAACACTGGCACCCATAATATTCATGCGCCCGACCAACCAGATATTTAGTACGAATTTTAGAACTAAAGCACCTAGCAGACCGACAACCGTGATCAAAAACTGATTCAAACTCTGCAAGATCGAATTATAGGTCCCGATCAAAGTGATAAAGATCACGCTGACTACATAAACGGCCAATTCGGCGCTCAAATTCGCATCCCCAAACAGTAAAGTGTTGATCTGTGGCATCAAGACGCCCATCCCAAAACAAGCTGCCACCGAGATCGCCGCACTGACACGCAACATAACTTGTGCGATCCGCCGAAATTCAGCGTATTTCCGCTTTTGCAACGCTTGACTCAATGCCGGCAAGAGCGTTGAAGAAAAACCGATCGCAAGGACCATGCCTAACTGTAATAACGGTTGGGCTCGATCATAGATACCCTTTAGATCTTTAGCCGCCGCGGCTGGGATCCCGTTGTGCAATAACCCACGTACGAGCGTAAAAGAATCGATCAACTGCAACAAGACCATCGTCGAAGCAAATAAACAGATGATCAAACCATCGCTAAAGAGTTTTTCGATCAGGTAAAGATAACTGAATTTAGGGGCAGCCGTTTTTTTGAAAAACTTTTTAGCATAAAATTTGATAAAACTCAAACAAGCAACTACTGCCCCCGCACTAGAGGCCAACATCGCAACAGATCCCATCCGATATAAGGACCAGTCAAAAAGTGTAAAGGCCCAGGCTGCTAAGATGATCATCCCAACCCGCATGAATTGCTCAGTCACCTGTGAGATCGCAGTCGGGAGCATATCAAATGTCCCTTGATAATAGCCCCGTCCGACCGCCAAAAATGGCATGAACAAAAACATCCAAGCCACACTTTTGATCAAAACTGTCAGCTGTGGATCTCCCATCAAAAGTGCAATAATCGGGGCAAATACCCGCAGTCCGACAAAGATCGCGCCCGAAAAAACGCACAAGATCAAAAATACCTGTTGAACTAAGCGCAGTTTGGCCGCTTCATCGCGTTGTTCGGCAACTAGCTTAGAAATGTAGACCGGAAAGCCGGTCAAGGCAAAAGCAACGCCGATCCCATAGAGCGGATAGACCTGCTGATAGACATAAAAACCAGTATTTCCAACAATATTTTCAAAGGGGATCCGATAGACCGCACTTAAGATCTTAGCGATCAACGACGCGATCGAAAGGATCAAAGCCCCTTTCATCGTCTTTTTGACTTGCTCATTTTTCATCTACGGTTTCCTCGATCTGTGGTTTGTTATCGATCTCAGCCATTAAATTAAAACATAATTTTTGGAGCTTAGCCAAGAGTTCTGGTTGCTGTGCTGGTTGCAAAGTCAACTTGATAGCTGTCTTTTTGTCCGTCGTTTCAAAGGTCGCATCGAGTCCAGCTGCATCCAACGCTTTGAGAATCATCGGGGCATTGAATTTTTTCACCCCTACAGGCGCAAGATCCAATGTGAGCTTAGCTGCACTAGTTTGAGTGATATTGGCTAATAATGCATAATCAGCATATAGCTTCAATAATCCAACTTCTAGTAAATTAGCCACCTCAACAGGATATTCACCGAAACGATCGATGAGGTCTTCTTTGATCTCTTCATATTGTTCTTTATTTTCCAATTGGTGGATCCGCTTATAAAGTTCGATCTTTTGGCGCGGATCTTCGATATAACTTTGGGGTAGATAAGCTTCTAATGAAAGATCGATCTGACAATCCGTGTGTAACTTAGGCTTAAGGCCACGTTTCTTAGCGACTGCTTCATTCAACATCTGCGTGTACAACTCATAGCCGACCGAATCGATAAAGCCATGTTGTTGCTTACCTAATAGATTACCCGCTCCCCGGATCGAGAGGTCACGCATCGCAATCTTGAACCCTGAACCTAATTCGGTAAAGTCCTTGATCGCTTCCAGACGTTTTTCGCTCACTTCCGTTAAAACTTTATCAGGTTCATACATGAAGTAGGCATAGGCGACACGGTTCGATCGTCCGACCCGTCCGCGTAATTGATAGAGCTGAGCTAGCCCCATCCGATCAGCATTTTCCACAAAAAGTGTATTGGCATTTGGGATATCGACCCCAGTTTCGATGATCGTTGTCGTCACTAACACATCGTATTGGCCCGCGATAAAGTCCATCAAGATCCCTTCCAATTGAGTCTCTGTCATTTGCCCATGGATATAAGCGATCTTAGCTTCGGGCACTAAGCTCCGTAGCTCATCGACCTTTTTTTCGATATCATCGACTCGATTGTGCAAGAAAAATACTTGCCCCCCACGTGCCATTTCGCGCTTGATACCATCCACGATCACCCCGTAATTTTGTTCCATCACATAGGTCTGGATCGGATACCGATTCATCGGCGCCGTCTCGATCACCGATAGATCCCGCACACCTAACATCGACATATTCAATGTCCGCGGGATCGGCGTAGCTGTCAGTGTCAAAACATCGACAGTCGACTTGAGTTCTTTTAGACGCTCTTTATGCTTGACCCCAAAGCGTTGTTCTTCATCGATGATCAACAAGCCCAGATCAGCAAATTTGACGTCTTTAGACAATAAACGGTGGGTCCCAACAACGGCATCACACTCACCACTTTTTAGCTTAGCCAAAGTTTCATCAACTTGTTTTTTAGTGCTAAACCGTGATAAGACACCGATATTGACGGGAAAACCCTCAAAGCGCGCCTGCATCGTTTCAAAATGTTGTTGCGCCAAAACCGTTGTCGGCGCTAAAAAAGCAACTTGCTTGCCGTCTTCGATCGCCTTAAAGGCCGCCCGTAAAGCAACTTCAGTCTTGCCGTAACCCACATCACCGATCAACAAACGATCCATCGGGCGTTCTTTTTGCATATCGGCTTTGATCTCTTTAGCACTCCGCAACTGATCAGGTGTTTCTGAAAAAGGAAAAGCCGCTTCAAATTCCCGTTGGTAACTATCATCTGGGGGAAAGGCATGCCCTTTATTAGATTCACGTTGCGCATACAATTCGACCAGTTCATCGGCAATGTCTTCGATCTTAGCGGCAACTTTGCTCTTGGTCTTAGCCCATCTGTTACTACCTAACTTGTTGATCCGTGGCGTCTTGCCTTCCGCTGACACGTATTTTTGGATCCGATCGAGCTGAGAGACCGGGATAAAGAGCTGGGCATCCTCTTGGTAAACGATCGTCATATAGTCTTGGTGTTTACCACCGACTTCTAAAGTCTGCATTCCCATAAAACGCCCGATCCCATGGTTGACGTGAACGATATAATCCCCTTTTTTCAGATCGGTATAGCTCTTCAAACGTTCTGCGTTACTCATCGTTTGGCGTTTAGGTTGTTTGCGTGAGCGTTTAGCAAAGAGTTCTTGTTCAGTCAAAACGACTAATTTTAATTCCGGTAATTCAAACCCACTGTTCAACTGACCTAAAGCGATCTGCACTTGACCAGGCTGGATGTCATCGACTGATCCTAATAAAGACGTGATCCCAAAATCGGCTAACGTTTGACGGAGCTTTTCTTGGCGTTCTTTAGTACCGACCAGCAAGACAACGGTTTGACCGCCTTCTTTCCAGCGCATTGCTTCGGCTTTTAGCAGTGGCATTTGGCCAAAGAACTGTTGGACCATGCGTGCTTTGATGTCTAAATGCTGCACAAAGCGCATCCGCCCCATCCCCTTAGGAAAGGCGGCTAAAAAGTTTTTAGACTGTTTGACCTTCTTTTCTAAAGAGCTCAATTCGTGGCCTAAAACAGCATTCGCAAGTAATTGTTGTTTTTCCAACTGCTCAACGATCCAATTTTGTTCTTCTTGAATTAGTTGTTTTTCTTTTTCGCGCAAACGCGGGTAGTCATCAAAAAATACTTCACCATTTGGAGCTAAATAATCGAATAAACTGAGCTTTTCAGGATAGATATACTCAACTAAGCTCAGATCTTTAGCACTTAATTCACCCTTCAAAAAGGTATCGATCTTAGCTGAAAAATTCTTATCCAGTTGCTCTTTTGTTTCTTTAGCCAGATTAGTGGAAGCTTTTTTGACAGCTTCATCTAAAGCTAACGCCGCTTTTTCCAAACGTTCCTTATCAAAAATAAGGTCAGTTGCCGGTAAGATCTGCACCTGTTCAATATTTTCTAAACTGCGCTGATCAGCCACATCAAAAGTCCGCAATGAATCTAACTGCGTATCAAAAAAATCTGCCCGGAGCGGATCTGACATATTTAAAGGAAAAATATCTAGGATCGAGCCCCGCAGTGCAAAGTCGCCTGGGCGTTCAACTTGCTTTTGACGCGTATAGCCCATTTGGCCCAACAACTGCACCAATTCAGCTAATTCATAGTCTTGGCCAACGACCAGATCTAACTGGCTTTTTTGCCAAAGTTCAACTGGGGGTAAAAAGCGCCGTAACCCCGACATTGAAGTCACGATCAGCTTTTTTTCCTGCTTGGCTAACGCTTCCAACGCTAAAACACGTTGCGCTTTAAATTCAGGTGAACTCGTTGCCATTTCTGACGCCAGCATCTCTTCGACAGGAAACAACAAAACATCAGCTGGATCTAAGATGCTTTCAAGATCATCAGCTAACTGTTGGGCCCGATACAAGTCATCACAGACGATCAATTTTGGACCTGCATTTTCTAAGAACAGCTCAGCTAAAAAAAGCGTCTTAGCCGAGCCGGTCAGTCCCGTGATCAAATGACGACCTGGTTCTTTTTGTGACCACTCTTTGACTTCTGGAAGACTCTGAAAGGCTTCCTTTAGTTTCATCTTCATGGCGTATCCTTTCTTACCTGTTACGGTTGAACTTATTCATCACTTGCGCAAAATCATCGGTCTTGACCCACTCTTCTAACGCTGCTACTGCATCAGCTGCTCCTAGATCGAAGTTTTCGCGTTGTTCTGGCGTGAAGCGACCTAAGACCCAATCAACGACTTTGGTTTGCTTCGGATGATCGATCCCCACCCGTAAACGGTCAAATTGTTGGGTGCCTAAATGAGCGATTAAACTCTTGATCCCATTATGTCCTCCAGCAGAGCCTTTTTGCCGCAACCGTAAACGACCACAATCAAGATCCATATCATCATAGACGATGATCACATCATCAAGATCTAAGTCGTAATAATCCACGATCTGGCGAACTGCACGACCTGATTCATTCATATAAGTAGTCGGTTTAGCCAACAAAACTTTTTGGCCCCCGACCATACCATCAGCTAGTTGAGCATCAAATTTTTCCCTATTAAAGGAAAGACCATTTGCATCTGCAAAGCGATCCACGATCATAAAGCCCGTATTATGACGGGTATTTTCATATTGACGGCCAATATTACCTAATCCTACGATCAATTTCATCTTTAAATTCAAAACCTTTCACATCTAAAAGAAAATTTACATTACCAAAAAAAATGCACACTGTTCAAACCGTACTTAGGCACAGTTAAGCGTACATCTAGCATTGAAGCGTCTAAAAAGACGCTTCCAATAATTGATTTAATTTCACTAAGTATACCACACTTTGTGATTTCTACTGAAAAAAAACTTACAAACTCGTGAAAACTTTGCACCATTTACTGAAAAACATGTTATACTTATGGAGTATCAATTAAGTTACTTAAGAAAGGATGAATTACTGTGTCAAAAACACAAAATCATCAAAAAGTTATTTTAGTCGGTGACGGCGCTGTTGGTTCTAGCTATGCATATGCAATGGCTTTACAAGGTATTGCTGAAGAATTCGGTATCGTTGACGTTGTTAAAGAACGTACTGAAGGTGACGCATTAGACTTGATCGATGCTACAGGTTACACATATCCTAAGAAGATCTACTCTGCAGAATACTCTGACTGCAAAGATGCAGACTTAGTTGTTATTACTGCAGGTGCTCCTCAAAAGCCTGGTGAAACTCGTCTTGACCTTGTTAACAAGAACTTACGCATCTTGTCATCAATCGTTAAACCAGTTGTTGATTCTGGTTTTAACGGTATCTTCTTGGTTGCTGCTAACCCAGTTGACATCTTGACATACGCAACATGGAAGTTCTCTGGCTTCCCAACAGAACGCGTTTTAGGTTCAGGTACATCCTTGGATACAGCACGTCTTCGTGTTGCTATGGCTGACCTTACAGGCATCAAGGATCCTCGTTCTATGCACGCATACATCATGGGTGAACACGGTGACTCCGAATTTGCTGCTTACTCAGCTGCAACGATCGGTGCTGTTCCATTCTTGGATTGGGTAAAAGCTAACAACATCTCTCAAGAAACTCTTGATAAGATGGAAGATGACGTTAGAAATAAAGCTTACGAAATCATCAGCAAGAAAGGTGCTACATTCTACGGTGTTGCGGCTGCTCTTGCACGTATTTCTAAAGCTATCTTACGTGACGAAGATACAGTATTGCCAATCTCCGCATACATGGATGGTCAATACGGCTTAAACGACATCTACATTGGTACACCTGCTGTAGTTAATGCTGATGGTGTTAAGCAAGTTATCGAAGTTCCTTTGAACGAAAAAGAAATGAAGCAAATGCAAGAATCTGCTAAGACTTTGAAAGAAGTTCTTACAAACGGTTTGAAGAGCTTAGAAGACTAATCTCTTAGCATTTTGCTCAAAGCAGTCGAGGTCTTGACCTCGGCTGCTTTTTTTATTCACCATATCCTGTGGTAAAATGAACGTGAAAGGTGTGAGTTAAAATGTTTAAAACACAGATCAACGCAGATGTCCCGATCAATGAAGGGTCAGGACAGATCGTTACCGAGTTACCATTTATTCCCCACAAAGGGGACTTTATCATGGTCGGCGATGAACAAACGCAATGGGAAGTTGTCAGCAGCACCTTTATCGTGCATGATAAGTTCCATCCTAAAAAAGACTTTGTCGATCTCGTCGTGAAAGTAAAACAAGTTTGATTTTTTTAAGGCTGGTCTTGACCGGCCTTTTTACTTGAAATAGAACATTTTGCAAAATTTTGCACATTTATTCAATTTTTAGCTTCCATTATTTGTTTTTTATGTTATTATGTATTAGGATATTATGAAAACAAAATGAAAGCCGAGGAGATATTTATGCTACTGAAAACATTGATCAAGCCTAAAAAAGATCTCGTTACAGTTAAAGAAGATATCACACTGGAAGAAGCCCTAACAGTGCTCGAAGATTCCGGTTACCGTTGTGTACCGATCTTGGATGAAACTGGCAAGATCTTCCGGGGAAATATCTATAAGATGCATATCTACCGTCACAAATCTCGTGGAGGTGATATGAGCCTACCCGTGACCCATTTGTTAAAGAATGCTAACAAGTTTATCCCGATCGATTCAGCCTTCTTTAATGTATTTTTCTCGATCAAAGATCTTCCATATATTACGGTTTTAGATGAAAATAATTTCTTCTATGGTATCTTGACACATACGCGTTTGTTGGATATGTTGACCCAATCTTGGAATTTCAATGTCGGTAGCTATGTTTTGACCGTTGTCTCCTCAGGTGAACGCGGTGATCTAGTCGATATGGCTAAGATCATCACTAAATACACTTCGATCGCAAGCTGTATCACACTTGATGTGCAACAAGGTGAATTAGTCCGCCGTACATTATTTACCTTGCCATCCGATGTTTCACATGAAAAATTGGAACGGATCGTCGCAAGCTTAGAGCGCAAGAACTTCAAGGTCCCTGAGATCGAAGACTTACAAGCCTAATACCTTTATCCCCCTACTTATCATCAAGTGGGGGGATATTTCTTATCACTAAAGTTATGTAACAACTTACAGTGAGTGTGTTAAAATGTTTATAACTATACCTCTTAACGAAAGGAATGAGCCCTATTGGCCGAAAAACTTTATACGACTCAAGAGCTTGCCGATAATGTCGGTGTCAGTCGGTCAACGATCTACCGCTTTTTAAAAGTCAATCAGATCCAACCAGTTGAAATAAATGGACGCTCTAAACTTTACAGCAAAGATACCTTAAAACAAGCAAGGCGCGAATTACTTTTACCAAGTACTAGCAAAAAAACTACCCTTGCGACTGAAGCTAAACACCTTGATCAATTACAACACCAACTCGAATTGATCAATGAACAGTTACGCGAAAAAGACCGCCAGATCGCAGAATTACACCAACTGATCGATCATCAACAAAAATTGACTCTTTCCGCCACGAAACAGTTAAACGATCTGTTAGCTCTGCAAGAGACCGATCCTGATGCCATCAAGATCGCAGCGGCTGAAGTTCAACGTCAATTACCCGAAAATAGCCAAGCCCAACAGATCTTATATCCGACCCAAGGTGTCAGCTATAAGACGACTAATGCGATCAGTACTGAAGAAAAGAAACCTAAAAAGCGGGGCTTCTTTAGCTGGTTTCGTCGCAACAAGCGTAGTTAAGCATGAAACAAAAGAAAACCTTTTTAGCACTTATCGCTTCATTTAATCTTGCTGCTAACTACGCTCATCCGATCACCCCAGCTTATTTCAAGCTACTCGGACTCGATAGTGCCATGTTTGGCTATGCTTTTTCCGTGATGTCTTTGGGGATGTTTCTTGGCTCACCTTTCTTTGGAAAATTAGCTGAGAGTTTTCAATCTAAAGTCTTGATGACTTGGGGCTGCTTAGGTTACTCATTAGCCCAAGTTCTCTTTGCGATCGGACATACCCCAGCGATCATCTTATGGGGGCGCTTATTGGCGGGCTTTGCCTGTGGGGCCTTTTTTGTTGGGGCTTTGAATTATATCGCCAATACCTCCACCGCTAAAGAACGAGGTGCCAACTTGACCTTAAACGCAGCGGTCCAAACCGTCTTTGGTGCTCTGGGTTACTTTGTCGGCGGGATGCTTGGGACATACGATCTTTATTGGGCCTTTGCGCTCCAGATCGGGCAACTCTTTTTCACAGGTGTCGCCTTTTATCTACTCTTAGGTCCAGATCTTACCGCCCAAAAAGCCCCAGATCTCAAAGAAGCAGTCCGCAGTTTGAACTTTTTTAGTAGCTTTTCAACTAAAGATACTCAGCTCTCACGGGCACTTTGGATCTTATTAGGCGTTTCAGCTCTGACCTTCTTAGGCTATACTTCCTTTGATCAAAGCTTCAATTATTACTTAAAAGACGTCTTTGATCTGGCAACGAGCTATAATGGTAGCTTTAAAGGGGCAGTCGGGCTGATTTCACTTATAGCTACGATGACGTTAGGAATGTATTTGGTCAAACAAACTGACCTCAATAAAAGCACGACTTATATTTTGTTCATCTGTGCTTTCTTTATGGGGGCGGTCTGCTTAGCTCCTGGTTTGAGCAGCTTTTTTGCTTTAAATCTAATTTTCTACGGCTTTTATGCTATCAGTGTGCCAATGGTCCAAGATCTGATCACCAAACAAGCTACACCAGCGACCCAAGGGACTGTCCTTGGCTTTTATCAAGCTTCCCAATCATTTGGCCGGATCATCGGAGCCTTTGTCGCTGGGCTTTTATATGACGTCAATGTTTTAGGCCCATTTATTCTAGGTAGTCTTGCTTTTCTGATCGCAGCTATCGGTGTTAAAATATATCAAAAATAGCAGTATGTCCAGAGCTGGGCACACTGCTATCTTATTATCAAGAGGTGTTATTATGATCCGTGAAATCAATCACGACCCTAAATTTTTAAGTCAAAAAGCTGTTCCAGCTACGCCCAAAGACGATCAGGTCGTTGCTGACTTGTTCGATACGTTACAAGCTAATCAAGCACGTTGCGTAGGTATGGCAGCCAATATGATCGGTGAAAACAAACAGATCATCGTCTGTCAGATGGGGCCCCCAGCTTTTCCGATGTTAAATCCTAAGATCATCAAAAAAGCGCGGCCCTATCAAACAACAGAAGGCTGTCTTTCACTTACAACGACAACAGAGACAACGCGCTATGACCTGATCACAGTCCAATACTTTGATCGGACCTTTACCAAGCAAAAACAGGAATTTCAAGGTTTCATCGCCCAGATCATCCAACATGAGATCGATCATCTAAATGGGATCTTGATCTAGTTACAGTTTTACTTTTACCCAGTCGAAAGGATTTTGCTTATGATCACGATCGGTGCTACTACTTGGAGCGAACATAAAGCTCTGATCACTGAAGACCGCCCTGTTACATTGGCAGAGTATGCGGCAAATTTTCCTGTTGTTGAAGTCGATACCTTCTTTTATGGGATCCCCCGTATAAGTACCGTCAAAAATTGGCAAACGCAAGTCCCACCAACCTTTCAATTCGTCGTTAAAGCTCACCGGTCGATGACAGGCCATGTCGATAAAAAAGCTAATTTGACCGAATTGACAGAAACTTTTGTCAACTTCAAACTTGCGGTAGCTCCATTGGTAGCGACTGGTCAATTGAAGACGGTCTTATTTCAATTTCCACCGTACTTTATCCCCACGAAAAAAAGCATCAACTATCTGCGCCAGATCAGAGCCTGGTTGCCCGAGCTACCGTTATGCTTAGAATTTCGCAATCAAGCTTGGTATCAGCCTAAGACACTCCCGTCATTAGTTGCGTTTTGTCGCCAAGAGCGCTTTACTTTAACGGCAGCTGATGAACCACATCAAACTGAGGCTTCTGTGCCATTTTATCCGGTGGTAACGACGCCCGACTTGATGTTTTGGCGTTTACACGGCCGTAACCAACAAGGTTGGCTCAAAAAAGGTCCCAATTGGCGTAAGGAACGAACTCTTTATCGCTACGATCACGCTGAACTTGAACAGTTCAAACAAACTCTTACCGGCCTGCAAAACGATGTCAAAGAGATCTGCATCATCTTCAACAATAATTCCGCGGGCGATGCAGTCCCTAACGCCCTGGCTTTAAAAGAGCTGTTAGGGATCGACTTTGAGGGCCTCGGACCACCACCGCCGACCCAATTGAATCTGATCTAGCTAAAAAAGATAGCCCCAACCAGGCTATCTTTTTTAGTATTACCCATACGGCACTAAACACTTTTGCTCACACTCTATCTAAATATATCTTCTTTAGGTCTGCTACCTGCAACTTGGTCAAGGCTAATTCGTTGTGCAAATAATTTTCTAACGAACCATATTCGCGCTGCATCACGTTCATCGCAGTCTCTAAATATGTCTCATTGACTGAACCCAACGCACGAAGATTAGTCAAATAGATCTCTTGACCTGTCTTTGGTAATTGACGCTTGGCTAATTGCTTTTCTTGCCAAGGGGCTAAATACTTGTTTGAAGCTAAATAATCACGTTTGATCGTTGCTTCATCGACCCCTAATGCCGTCAAAAGATAGATCGCACCCATCCCGGTACGATCTTTACCCGCGGAACAATGGAACAGCACCGAACGACCTTCATCACTATTTTCCAACAAGACATCAAAGAAATGCCGGTACGCCTTCTTCGCACTGTCGGTCAACACGATATCATGGTAAGCCCGTAACATATTGTTGAAACCTGCTTGCGGATCGGTGAAAAATTGCTTTGCTCGCTGATCTTTGGCAGTACTCTTGGTCTCATCTTCTGGAAATACCGGTGCAAAATGGTAAGTCGCACCCGTTGGAACTTTATCCGGTGCATTTTCTTGTTCTTCCGATGAACGAAAATCAACATCATGACGCAAACCATACTCCGCTAAAAAATCAATGTCTTTAGGCGATAAATTGCCTAAAGAAGCGGCGCGGATCACCTTATTTGCCTTTATCTGCTGTCCATCTTTAGTCCGATAGCCACCCAGATCTCTAAAATTAACACCCTGCTCTAGTGGTAATAAAACTGGCATGCTCTCACCTTCCTAATTGTCTTTACTGCCACTATACTTAGGTTTTGATTTTATTTCAATCTTTGTGTTTTCTTTCGCGTTCCTTGCGCAAAACTTCTAACACCCACCGCATCGAATAACCGTAGCGCCGCGCTAACTCACTTGCATTTTCGCCGTTGTACTCGGCCACGATCTTTTGCGCTACTTTTTTAGGATCGTAGAGGCGCATCGGAAACGTGTATGATAGTCCCCGATAAGTTTCGTGGAGCTTGTACGCATTCTCCAACCTGATCAGGTCGGCTAACTCCTGATAAAATTCATTTAATAATTCTTTATCTACTTAATCTGTCATTTTGTTATCCTCACTTTATTTTTCCTTGCAGATCACAAGGCAGTTTTCATTTGACATCTTCTATTATCTAGGGTTACATAGACATATATTGTCATTTTAAAAAAGAAGGTGTTTTTATGTCATCTAGCGCAACTCGCTTACTAGATATCTATCACAAATTGCTCACTGGGGCCTCGATCACCAAAGAAGAATTTGCCCAAAAATATGAAGTCGATCCCCGTACGATCCAGCGTGACTTAGCGGATATCCGGCTCTTCTTAGAAGAATACCGCCCAGATGCCGAACTAAAATACAGTCACAGTACTAAGGGTTTTCACTTAGCGGGGCAAAATAATACATTGGGCAAAGCTGAGACCCTGCATTATGTAAGATCCTCCTTGCCAGCCGTGCTTTTACGAAAAAAGAGACCGATCATCTTTTAGGAGCTCTAAACGATAACCTGACACCAGCTGAACAAAAAGAATTGAACTGGATCATCAAAAATGAACAGAGTAATTACGTCGAACTCCAACATACCAAAGCACTACTTCAGATATTGTGGGAATTTTCCAATTATATCGTTAAACATCGGCTCTTAAACATTGTATATACTAGACAAGATAAAAAACAAGTAACACACACTATTCTGCCCAAAGCGATCATTTTTTCAGATTATTACTTTTACGTTATTTCATACAGCCAAGATGCCGAAAAAGACCTTTTCTTTCGCCTAGATCGGATCATCGACTACACCCCACTCGAGAAAAAAGCGGGACACTCACAAAATTTATGCTATGAAGATGGGAAATTACGCCAAAATATCCAATACATGACCCCAGGCGAGCTGATCACGATCACCTTTGAATTCTCTGGGACCGTCGAAGCAGCCTTAGATCGTTTCCCTAACTCTAAAGTCATTAAAAAATTAGCCGATTCCGTTGTGATCGAAGCTGAAACTATCGATCAAGGTGCAATGATGTGGCTTTTAAGTCAAGGTAAACGCGTCAAAGTCTTAAGCCCAGCTGATTTCAAAGCTAAAATGGAACAAGAGATCAAAAAGATGCTCCAAAATTATACTACTTAACAAAAAGAGCCTGGATCTAGGCTCTTTTTTGTTCACTGAATTTGAAATAAACTTGTGCCAACAATTCGGCCAAGAAAAAGCCCATCGCTAAAGCCCCAGCGATCATCCCTGCTTCCACTAAAAAGCGTAAGGCCAATTCATCATTTTTAAAAGCAAAATAATAGACTGCACGATAAGCCTGGCCCCCGGGAACTAATGGCACTAAACTCGGGACGTTGAACAAGATCATCGGCTTTTGCTTGATCCGGGCTGCGATCACCGAACAAATACCGATCACGACCGCCGCAACTAGATTAGCTAAGACCATCCCAGTGTGAGCAAGGTATAAGAATTTATATGTCATCCAGCCTAAGACTCCGATCAGGCCACAGACGTTCAAAGCTGAACGTGGAATATTCAAGGTGACCGCAAAGCCAACCGTAGCCAGATAACTGAAAATGACGTGAATCACGATCGTTGTTAGATCCATCTTAATTTTCCTTTCTAAAAGAAGCGTAAAACACAAGCGATGCCCATTCCGATCGCAACAGCGGTCAACAAGGCTTCCGTTGCCCGGGCGATCCCACTTAGAATATGCCCCGCCAAGAGATCACGTACCGCATTGGTCAACGGGACCCCCGGAACTAACGGCATGACGCTTCCGATGATCACGATACTATAATTTTTAGCCAAGCCGTATTTGACACTCAAGACTGCCAAGGCCCCGATCGCTAAAGCAGCCACAAATTCACTCGCAAATTTAACTTTAAAACGCGTATTGACCACATAGAACAGATAATAGCCTAAAGCACTGATCACAAAGGTCGGCAAAAAATCTTGCCATGAACCGTTATACATGATCTCTAAGGTCGCACCCACGATCCCCGCCGCTAACACTAACCACCGTAACCTAAAATCAGGGGTCGTCTGATCAAGCGTCATCAGATGATCATGGACTTCCCTTAAAGTTTTGGTCTTAGCTTGATAAGCTCGGGAGATATCATTGACCCGCGAGATCCGTTCCAGATCGATCCGGCGCTTTTCGATCGCAATGACTTGTGCATTGGCTCCCTTGATCGACATCATGATCCCCGTCGTTGTCTCAAAGATATCGGGTTCCGTTACACCTGAATTCTTAGCGATCCGTTTCAAAGTATCATCGATCCGTGCCATGTCAGCTCCATTTTCGATCATGATCTTCCCCGCTAACAGCGTGGTTTCGATAATTAGATCCTTATCTTCCATGATTTCCCCCCTAGTTCACTTAATTGCTTTATCTAGCTAACATTTTAACATTTTAGTTCCCAAAATTACGATCATTTACTACCATAATCCGTTATAAACATCTAAAATTATTAACATTACATTACATAAAATATAATTTTATATTAAAAATATCTATATTTTATTAAGGATTTATGCTATATTTAGCTTAATCTAAAAAAGGAAGTGACTTGCATGGGACACAATTATGAAGAAAAGCGCCGTTATAAATTATATAAAGCTAAGAAAAGATGGGTGAGTGCTGCGATCATTACCGCTTCTGGGGCTCTCTTATTCTTAGGAGCACCAAGCGTCTTAGCCGACGAAGCAGTTACAACAGAAGTAACTACCACGGCTGAAAATGAACAACAAACGACCCAAACGCAGCCTGAAACACAACAAAGCTTGCAGACACCAGCCACTGAGGCCACCACAACTGAGGCCACACAAACACCGGACAGTGAAACACCAGCTCCAACGACTCAAGCTGACCATGAAAAGGGGAATGTAGAGGGCGCTTGGGATCAAGGCTACCGCGGCCAAGGGATGGTCGTAGCAGTGATCGACTCTGGTGCTGACACAACGCATAAAGATTTTCAACAAGCACCAACAGACCCTAAACTTTCACAAGCCGATACCCAAGCTAAGATCAACGAGCTCGGCTATGGTAGTTATGCGTCTGAAAAATTCCCGTTCGTCTATAACTATGCTTCAAAAAGCAATGACTGGATCAAAGATGATAGCCCCGGCGCTTCCCAACACGGACAACACGTAGCTGGGATCATCGGAGCTGACGGTCGTCCAAATGGGGATGAAAAATATGCCGTTGGGGTCGCACCTGAAAGCCAAATTTTAGCTTTACGGGTCTTTAACGGTCAATTTGCCGATGAAAATACTGATGATATCGCCCAAGCTATTTATGATGCTGTCAATTTAGGCGCTAACGTCATCCAAATGTCACTAGGCCAAGGGGTCGCTGCCTCAGATCTAAATGATGTCGAACAAAAAGCGGTCCAATATGCGATCGACCACGGTGTCTTTGTTTCGATCTCGGCCTCAAACAACGGACATGCGGGCAGTATCAAAGCTCCAGATGCCCACTACTCACCAGGTGGAGCAAACGGATCTTTTGAACCATTTTCAAGTAGCACAGTCGCTAATCCTGGGGCTTCGCGCAATGCTTTGACAGTTGCCGCCGCAAACTCTGGGCAAGGTGCTGATGCTAACATGGCTGACTTTTCTTCTTGGGGTCCAATGCAAGACTTCACTTTGAAACCAGATATCTCCGCTCCTGGGGTCCAGATCGTTTCAACGGGAAATGACGATGGCTATAAGACAATGAGTGGGACTTCGATGGCGGGGCCGTTTGCTGCAGGCTCAGCTACCTTAGTGATGCAAAAATTACAAAAGGAAACCTCACTCAAAAATGCTGAACTTGTCCAAGCAACTAAAGCCTTATTGATGAACACCTCACAACCATTATTGGATGCAATGTCAGGTGTAGTGGTCTCACCACGACGTCAAGGTGCCGGCCAGATCAACGTTGGTGCTGCCGTTGCTTCACCTGTTTATATCACGGCTGATGATGGAACGAGTTCACTTTCTTTACGCCAGATCGGGACAAACACACAATTCAACTTGACCTTTACCAACTTGAGTAACGTCGATCAAACTTATACTTTCGATGACCTTGGTGGTGGTTTCACCGAAAAACGTGACGACTTTACTGGTTACTATTACGAAGAACAATTGACTGGGGCGCGCGTAAATGGCGCTAGCAAAGTCGTTGTCAAAGCTAGCCAAACAGTGACCGTTCCTTATACTTTAGCTCTAGATGGTGTTACACCAGATCAATTAGTCGAAGGCTGGCTCCGTTTTACCGGCGACAATGGGCAAAACACCCTAGTCGTACCTTTCCTCGGCTACTTTGGGGATATGACTAGTGAAGAAGTTTTAGATAAAAAAGCTAATGATGCCACAAATGTTTACGGTGGTAATTACTTTGTCAACGACCACAATTACCCACGTGGGATCGCTGATGAAGAATCATTGAAGAAATTAGTCAACTTAGACGGTGATTACAACTGGCAACAAGTGGCTAAGCTCTATCAAGATGGTAAAGTGGCCTTCTCACCAAATAATGATAATAAGAGCGATCTCTTAAAACCAGTTGCCTTTGTCAAACAAAACTTGCAAGACTTAAAAGTCGTTGTTTTGGATCAAAATGGTAAAGTTGTCCGGGTCGTTGCCGATGAAAAAGGCTTAGATAAATCATTTTACCAATCCGACCGTAACCAAGATGTGAGTTTATCGGTCTCCATGCGAAATGATCCCAACACCTTTGATTGGGACGGAATGGTCTATAATGACAAGACTGGTGAATTTGAAGTAGCTTCCGATGGACAATATACTTACCGTTTTGTTGCCACGCTCTACAATGATGGACAAAAGAAAGTCCAAACAGCTGATTACCCGATCATCATCGATACAACAGCTCCAACGATCAGCAACTATAAATTAACGCTCGACACTGCTGCTGATAAACCAAGTGGTCATTTGAGCTTTGATTTTTCCGATACGGGAGCAGGCTTTACTGACTATTCCTATGCTGTCGTTCAGATCAATGGTAAGCTCTTTGGCCACAAACTAAATGAAGGTGCTTCAAAATTCAATGACGAGGCGAAGCTAAGTGGGACTGCTAACTTTGAATTGAGACCAGAGGAATTAGCCGCCTTTACCGCAGCACAAAACCAAGTCACCGTCATGGTCGCTGATACTGCCGACAATGTAGGTCTCTTTACCAGCGAAGTTGCCGGTGTAGCAACAGTCCCTCAAACGGTCAATGTTTGGAATGCCGTTGATGGACTAAGCTTTGATAAAGATAGCAAATTCTATGATGCTAAAACTAACAGCTATACTCTAGTTGGTGGGACGACCCAACCATTCTATTACAATGGCCAGTTAGTTGAACCAAAAGCTAACTCAACTTACAGCTTAAATGTCAACGCTGACGTTGAAAAAGTCGTCTTCACGGCTGATCAAGCTGGTAAAGATGTCTTATTGACCCTAAATACGGCAACACCAAAGGCTGCCTTTGCTTGGCAAAAAGCACACACGACTGTACAAAGCTTTGGGATCGACTTAGATACCGTCACAACTAATGATCCAGAACACGTCTTTGTCTATGCCGCTGTCACAGCCGGTAATGGAGTCAAAGCCTTTGCCCGTGACTACTTCACCGGAGATGTCTATGAAGCAAGTGTCAAAGATGGCTTAGCGACTTTTGAAGTCAAAGTCAAAAATTCAAGTCGCCGGACTGTCTTATTAGGCTGGACCGAAGTTGCGGGACCGACCTTTAATGTGGTCCAAACTACAGCTTCCGATAAAGCTTATCTCGGAGTTGATGCACGTCCAAGTAACCAACCACAGCGGTATAACTTCGCTAATGTTGCTGAATTACAGACTGATCTAGTCCAAGAAAAGGCTGATCCAACTACTTTAGGTGCGCCAGGTGTACTACCAGGACATGCTTTGAGCGACCTAACGACCCGAAGCGAACCTAACTCAGAGATCAGTTTTGACTACCTTGAAGATAACAACTACAACTGGATCGGCGCTCAAGCAATCGCTGATGGCGTATATGATCCTAAGGCACAAACCTTCCATGTGACTGGTAAAGTTAGCCCAGATGTGGTGCAATTGATCATGTTGGGAAATAGCGCTGATGAACAAGATCCACAAAATCACGTTTCATTCAACGAAGATGGGACTTTTGGCTTTGAATTCAACATCAAGCCGACCGAACAACGTCCACTTGCCTATATCTACACCACAAAAGATGGCCAAAAGACACGTGGAACAGTTCAAGTCATCTTAGATACAGTCTTACCAACACTTGAATTTGAAAATGTCGCTAACTACGATTTTGACGGTGAAAATTATTACGTTTACACTAACGAACCAAACTTCACGATCAAAGGATCTGCCCACGATAATCTCGATGGTTACCGTTTCTTCTTCAACGGGGATAACGAATTCCGTGAATTCCACCATTCAGGTATCAACCACGGAGGCAATCCATACGCTCCTTACGGCTTTGAAAGAAGCTTTGTCCTAAATGATGAAAATGGTGAGACAAAACACGTCTATACGCTTGATGTGCTCGACGTGACGGGTAATCACACGACCCGGAAGTTCTTTGTCTACTACCAACCTAAATCAGAGGTCCCAGCAGCCGTAGATGTTGAGCGCAACCATGCCGATGCATTCGTCGAACAATATCCAGAAACATCCCTTCTGTTCTTTGATCCAGCGACCCAAAGCTTCCAAGAGCTCGATCCAGAAGAGTTCCATCCAGATGGCCTCTACAGCTTAGTCAATAAATACGGCAATGTAGCGGCTGTGATGAATGTCTACACGGTCGAACCTGAAAAAGAATCAGATAGCTCTGAAAAACAGGAACAACAAGATCAAGAAAAACAAGATCAAGAAAAACAAGATCAGGAACGACACGACCAAAATGATCAAGACACTAAAGAAGATCAAGCTGCAAGCCAAGATCAAGAAAAAGAAAATACTGGAACTGGCTTTGGTAAAGATAACACTACCGGTTCAGGCACAGATAAAAAACACGTTACAGCAGCTAACAAACAAGTTGCTCCTGTACTCCAAGATAAAGCCAAAACGCCTGCTACACCAGCAACTACTGACCTACCACAAACAGGTGAAGCAAAACATCAAGCTTCGATCTTAGGTCTCTTAGCGCTCGGTTTAGCTAGTCTCTTTACGCTAGTTGGTTTTGATCGTAAAAAAGAAACCAAATAACAACTAAATAACGCAAAAATGCCACTCAGGATAGCTGCTATCCTTGAGTGGCATTTTTATATGGTGTCTACTGGAGACCCGATCAAGTTTTAAACAATTCCTTACTTGCTTTGGTATCATCGTCTTGGATATTTTTAGCTACTTTCGATAGACTCTTGCTAAAATTGGCTGTCTTAGTCTGATATTGTTGGACCTGCTGGAGATTTTGAGTAGCTTGATCATTGTCCCAAAGCCGTTCTTTAATATACGGTGCGATCATTTCTTCGATCTCGGCATCTGACAAATGCTTTCTGAGTGCATTCCCCCTGCCACTGACTATCAAGTTTAGCTTCATTTACCGCTTAATATTCCTGGTGAAACTTGGCGTACAAAGTCCCATCACTCAACAAAAGTGACAATACTTTTCTCGAAGAAACATTAGTCCCAGTGCTTTTGATTATCAAATCTAATATTTATCTATCAAGTGTGATATTTTGATCCCAGCTACAAAAATATACCCATGTTCGTTTAAATTAGCTTCTTTTAGCGTCCCATCAGTATTGATCCGACGTTATCGTAAATGATTTAGGCAATAGATAATGGACTTTGCCAACATCCTTATCTTAACCATTAACATAAATCAGAGCCCATGCGCCTAAGGCAACAACTATCGTGAATACAAGTAGCAATGGATTTAACATCAATAATGGTGTCAAAAAAATTATCGAAATGTTTCCCGCTAGTACATACCATTTTAATTTCTGCAAACTTTGATTTGAAAAAAACTCTGTAAAAAAGAAAATGATCATAAATAACATACTACCAATACTCATACTGGCACCAAATAAAAACATTCCTGCACGTGCTTGATCGACTTCAAAAAATTTTATGAACCAGTTAGAACACGTTACCTGACTAGCCAATTTCTCAAAAACTTACCAACTAAATTCCAACAACTTCCACCAGTACAAGCAAATCAACACAATTAAAATAAATTCAAGTGTTAGCAACACAACTACTGCAGGTTGTAATAGATCCTCTTTTTCTCCCCTTTGCAATAATTTATTTCTCCAAATACTGCACGATCAGCGCCTGATAAAGCTCACAAAATGCCAGATACTGTGACTTATCCACATATTCATCGACTTGATGAACACTTTGGTTCCCCGGACCAAAGATCGCTAATGGAAAAGTTGCTGGCTTGTCCAAAGTCAGGTTGGACGCATCCGTCACTGGGGCTAATGCGATCTTTTTGATCGTCTGCCCCAAATATTTCTCGCCTAAAGCTTGGGCCAAGTGCACCAAAGATGAATCGGGATCTTTTTTGACTGCCACTTTATTTAGATAAGTTGTAGTTGTAAGCTTAGCCCCGTGTCATTTAGTTTGTTTTTCCACAGCTCGATCAGTGCTTGAACTTTTTCATTATCCACAGTCGGAGTCGTTCTAACATTGATCTCAGCGGTGGCTCGCTCAGGCAACGAGTTGACTTGGCTCCCAGCCTTCAACACAGTCGCATTGAAGGTCGCATTGCCTAACAGTTCATCTGGTTTGGCTGCCTTTAGAAAAGCTTTTTTAGTCTGATATAAAAATTCGATCAATGGTTCTAAAGCATTATATCCCTGTTCTGGCATCGAACTATGCGCACTCTTTCCCCGCGAGATGACGCTTATATCCATCAATCCTTTATAAGCATAAGCTACTTTTAGATCAGTCGGCTCCGCGATCAGTAACGCATCGACATCTTGCATATATCCTTGCTCGTAAAGTAACTTCGAGCCGGCTTGCTCCATCTCTTCACCGACCGTCAATAACAGCCGTACTTGTCCCTTTGGCAGTTTCTTGGCATGGACCAATTCGATCAAAGTGATCACCAAAGCTGCCACCCCGGCTTTCATATCACTAGCACCACGGCCATATAGTTTTTCGTTGCGTTCGGTCAAAACAAAGGGATCACTTTGCCAAGCACTAGCTGTGGCAGCAACCACATCTAAGTGTCCCGCAAGTGCTAGACAAGGTGTCCCAGTCCCGATTTGGGCAACTAAACAAGCACGATCTGGAGCTACTTGAACTAACTGCGAACTGATCCCATATTTGGCTAAATATTTATGTAAAAATTGGGCTACGTCTTGCTCATGATCATTGACTGAAGGGATCGCGACTAGCTTTTCCAAGAGTTCGAGGCGCTTGGCTTGATTTAAAACTACCATATATGTTCCTTCTTTCTAGCTAAAAAGACCGACAACTTGTCGATCTTTGGTAAATTTATCTACTTTCTTCTGGGAACCAAATGCTGATCTCTCTTTCAGCTTCACTTGGACTATCCGAAGTATGGATCACATTACGCAAATTACCGTCGGGCCATTCACGCCCAAAGTCTCCACGCACTGTGCCCCAATCAGCTTGGCCAGGGTTGGTTGCACCTGCCATGCGATGAATGATAGGAACGACATTGGTTCCGGTCACGATGATCCCAACGATCGGTCCTTCTTGCATATATGAGACCAATTCTGGGAAAAATGGCGCATTGACTTTATCTTCATAGTGCGCTTCAAGTTGCTCTTTAGTCGCTTGGATCACTTTCAAGGCTGTGATCTGGTAGCCTTTGTGTTCGATACGGGTAATGATATCGCCGATGTGTTGACCTTCGACGCCATCTGGTTTAACTAACACTAAAGTTCGTTGTTCTGTCAATTTGATCACTCCTGTCCACAAATAGGATAACACTTATTTTCCTTAATTAATACTTTAATGTTTTTAACAAAAAAAGACACCTAAACAGCGTCTTTTTGGCTATTGTTGAATGATCTGGGTCGTCATGATCGCTAAATGATTTTGCGCATTGGTGTTCGCATTATCCTTCAATAATTCCGGCAAGATCATCTTCAAGAAATATTGCACACTTGCCATATCATTGAACTTCATGATCGCCTTTAAACTTGAACGATAAATATCCATGTAAACTGGTTCTGGATTACCCTTTTGGATCTCACCAAAGGACTCATACATCAAGTCGATCTTATCTGCGACTGACAAGATCTTTCCTTCTAAAGTATCGTCTTTACCTTCTGCAAATCTGCGCTCATAGGCTGCGCGAAATTCGACGGGGATCTCAGTTTGGATGAAGTTTTCGGTCAACGACTCATCAACTTTAGCCAACATCGTCCGCAATTCATTGGTCGCATACTTGACCGGTGTCTTGATATCCCCGATAAAACGCTCTGTGTAATCGTGATTAAGCGCCTTTTCATACAGTGAACGCCAATCGACCTCATTACCCGCTTGCTCTTCGATATCACCTAACATTTGCGCAGCTTGCGTCACTTTAAATGAGTGGGCCGCTACATTGTGTTCTTCAAATTTGAAATAACCTGGGGCCCGATTGATCATCTCAAGATCACTCAAACTCTTTAAATATTCATGCATGCCCATGAAAAACACCTCCGTATATATTTCATACTAGGATACACCGTAAGCAACTTTTTTGCAAATATCTTATTCTTTTAGCATTATTGACTATTCATAACCATGCGCTAGGCATTACAATTCGGAGCACGACTACTATAACAGTGCGTAAAAATGCACAAAAAATCGGGTAGTTTCTTAGCATACAGCTACGACACACCCGATTTTTTTGTGCACTATTTTCAATTTACCGAAACGATCTCATAGATATCTTTATCGATCACCGTTTTACCGTCCTGTTCATACGCACCCTCACCCTCGTGGATACGTTTAACAGTTACTGTCCGTCCTTGATAAGTAACTTGTTGATCACCCCAAGTTGCTTCACGATAAAAATCCTCAAGTGAAACATTAGGATCACATATTCCTGCTTGGACTGCTAAACGATAGTAAAAATCCATCCCATCGGTTATAGTCTGTCCAACAACAGAACTGGTCGCTGCCGGCGCTTGGCTTGATGCAGTAGCTGGTTGCTCCCCAGCCACCCCCTTTGTCACTGGGGCATGTGAAACGGCGGCTCGACTGCTTGACGTTTCACTGACTTGGCTTTCACTAGAACTAGAGCTACTGCTACTAGTCTTCTTTTTAGTTGTTTGGCTAGTTTTATGGCTGCTACTAGATTCTTGTTTGACCTTAGTTTGGGGCAAACACCCTGTCATCAGGGGTAACAGGCAAACAAGCACGCCCAAAACACGTAAATGCTTTTTCATGTTATCACCTCATGGCACACTAAGCTTATTGTAAAAGGGTATTGTATAGGTCCAAACCTAATTTATTCATGGCAGATCGTTCTTCATTGTTATCACCATTTTGGGTCAAAACAACGACAACAAAGGCACCTTTTTCATTTTCAATGATCGCTGCATCATTTAAGATCCCGTAATTTTGCATGATACCAGTCTTATTGTAGACTTTAGCCCCAGTTGGTAGGTCGCGAACTAATTTATCATGATCACGGTTCTTGTTTAAAATATCTAAGAATTCAGCACTGTCACTCTTACTGATCAATTTGTGGTTATAAACTTTCTTCAACAATTCACCCACATCAGCAGCCGACGTGATGTTATCTCGGCCAGCCTCAAGTGACTTCGTATCCATCATCTTACGTTGTAACTTAGTATCATAGGCTCCCATCTTTTCGATCTGTGCATTGACTTTATCGATCCCACCTAAAGCATCGATCATGATGTTAGCCGCTGTATTGTCACTTTCATCGATCATATAAGTTAATAATTCACGGTAAGTAAAGGTCTTACCGGCTGGCATGTTTTGGATCACACCCGTCCCGCCAACTTTATCAGCATTGGAAAGGGTATACGTATCGTCTAAATTGATCGTCCCGATCTTTTGTTGGGCATAGGCTGCCGCTAAAATAAAGAGCTTGATCACCGAAGCTGCACTTTGGGTCTGATTGTTCAAAAGATAACTCACATCTTCGTTCATCGGTGCCACGTAGACCGTTTTATCACCAGCGATCCCGCCGATATCACTAGCTACAAGTTCTTTGACTTTAGCTTCATCAAAGTTGGACTTTGAACTTGGAGCTTCACTACTGCTAGAAGCAGCGCTACTACTCTCTTTTACAGTCGAACTTTTATCCTTACTACTACTTTTAGCTACAGAAGTCGGTTCGTTAGCTGGTTTATTGAGTGTATTATAGGCAAAATACCCACCAACACTTAAAACAAGTAGCCCTGCAACTACACCAATGATTATCCCGGCTAGATTGCTTTTATGTTGGGGAACACCCGCATAAGGCCCTTGCGTCCGCGAATAGGTCGGTTCTGGCGCTGGCGCTTGCTTTGGAGCCGTGCCATCAAATGGGGTACCACATTGGTCACAAAAATCATTTTTGATATCATTTGGAGTCCCACAATTTTGGCAGATCTTTTCTGGCTTAGAGCTTGGCATTTGCTCAATTGGATCTGGCAAGGTCTCACCACAACTTTGGCAAAATTTTGAGCCAGCTGGATTAGTCGAATTACATTTTGGACACTTCACATCTTAACATCCCTTCATTATCTCTAGTTTTAGTATTATTCTAGCTAAAATTGGTCGTTTTTAATAGGTACCTTATCCTTGAAACTTTCCTTGGTTTTTTCACTATTTTTAGCTACAAAATTGCTTTTCTTTGTCTAAGTGGAAAATTAGCGTTATCCTTAAAGTAACGTGAGTTTTAGCACTTCACGATTTCAAGGGGGCATTAATTATGAGTGAAAAATTTAGTTCACACTATGATGTTGTCGGTAGTTTTTTACGACCAAATAAATTAAAACATGCTAAAGAGGATTTAGCAAACGGTAAGATTGATCAAGCCAATTACGATGAGATCTTGAAAAAAGAGATCAAACGTGTTGTTGAAAAACAAGCTAAACTTGGCTTAAAGGATGCAACCGATGGTGAATTTGGTCGCAGTTGGTGGCATTTAGATTTTCTTTGGGGCTTCAAGGGCGTCAAACGCTATGATTATCGCCAAAGTTATAAATTCCACGGGGAAAAGACCCGAACTGACAATGTTGAATTGGGCGGCCGTATCGAATATAATCCCGACCACCCCTTCTTTGAACAATTTAAGTATCTAAAGAGCATCGTTCCAAAGGGCGTTGTTGCTAAACAAACGATCCCTTCTCCAACACTTTTCTTTAGAGATGATCGCAGTAAAAATTACAAACTCTTCTATGCTAATTGGGAAGAATTTCTCAAGGGCTTAGCTCAAGCTTATAGTGAAACGATCAAGCATTTCTATGATCTAGGTTGTCGTTATTTACAATTAGACGATACGACCTGGGCCTTTTTGATCAGCAAGTTAAATGAAACCACGGGTGAAGAACGCGACAAATATTTAGCTTTAGCCAAAGATAGCGTCTTTGTCATCAATAAGATGCTCGAAAAAGTCCCAGCCGATATGACCGTCACGACCCACATTTGTCGGGGCAATTTCAAATCGACTTACCTATTCAGTGGTAGCTATGACGTGATCGCACCATACTTAAGTCTTTTGAACTATGATGAATTATTCTTAGAATACGATAATGAACGTTCCGGCAATTTTGATGCCTTAAAGCGGATCTGGAACGATCGAAAAGACGTTAAGATCATTTTAGGCTTAGTGACATCAAAATTCCCTGACTTAGAAGATCCAGCTAAATTAAAGGCTAGAGTAGCTGAAGCAGCCAAGCTAGTACCCTTAGAAAATCTGGGTATCTCAACTCAATGTGGTTTTGCTTCAACAGAAGAAGGCAACGAATTGACCGAAGATGAACAATGGGCCAAGGTCAAATTAGTAGTCAAAACAGGTAAAGAGATCTGGTAGTGTGTAAATAACTACTAGCAAAAACTCCCGCTCAAGGTGCATTCTTGCATCCTGAGCGGGAGTTTATTCGCTTATCAAAAAGAGCATTATTTTTGATAAACACTTTGTCCATCAACATAAGTTTCTTTGAGCCCTAAAGTTGGACTGACTACCAAGAAATCAGCGTCACGTCCATTTTGAATACTACCACAGACATCGGCGATCCCGGCACTCTTAGCTGGAAGCTCACTTGCCATTTCAAATGCTTCTGAAAGGCTACATAGCCCCCAATCAACAAGGTTTTTGACTGCGGTAAATAGCTCTAAGACACTGCCAGCTAAACTGCCACCATCTTTTAGTCGGGCCGCTCCATCTTTGACCTCGACCAAAAACTCGCCTAACATATACTCACCTTCAGGCATCCCACCGGCTTGCATACAATCAGTCACCAAAACGGTCTTTTCTTGTTTAGCCTTGAGCAACGCTGTGATCGCTCCCAGATGAACATGATGCCCGTCACAGATCAATTCAGTGTAAGCATCACTTGCAAAAGCAGCTCCGACCATTCCAGGTGCCCGATGATTTAGGCCACTCATTCCATTATACGTGTGAACAAAGATGTCAGCGCCAGCATCCACAGCTGCCATCGCTTCTTTGTAGGTCGCGTTACTATGCCCGAGACAAACCTTGACCCCACTTTTGACAGCTTGCTTGGTAAATTCGAGCGCTCCAGGACGTTCTGGGGCAAGGGCGATCTTTTTGATCATTCCTTTTGCGTAAGCTTGCAGGCGTTCGAGCTCAACAAAATCTGCATCGCGCATATACGCTGGGTTCTGTGCTCCTTTATGCTCCGTAGTAAAGTAAGGTCCCTCAAGATATATCCCTTGGATCTTGGCCCCTGATATTTCATGGGCTTTTTCACCTAGCAACTGACAAACCTGCGCTAACTTTTGTAGTGGTGCGGTCAAAGTTGTCGGCAGATAGGAAGTTACCCCACATGAAAGTAACCCCTGTGAGATCTCAGCTAAGTCTGCTGGATAGGCATCCATCACGTCATGTCCCGCAAAGCCATGGATGTGCGTATCAACTAAGCCCGGGGCAATGATCGCATCTTTTTTGTCGATGATCGTTGCAGCAGAAAGATCAGTCTCTGGTGGTAGATAACGGCCAAATTTACCATCCTTTATCTCTAAATAGCCCCCAGTTTTTACCCCACTTTTAGTTAAAAATGTCTGTGCTTTTACATAATAATGCATGTCATTTCGCCTTCTTTATTCAAATTCGTGGATCAAAACACCTTTAACAACACGATTAACGGTCCCGCTTGGTGATGGAGTATCAGGTGTATTACCGATCTTAAGTAAAGTCAATAAAGCGATTACTTGCGCCACCATGATATCAGGCAAGACCAAGTAGCCTTCTGGTAAGATCTCACTTGGTGGATAATCAAAGCGTTAGCCAGTAAATTCATGGCCACTCACTTGCCCGATGCTTACCGTCTGCAAAGCGATCTGATCGGTGTGAACTTCTTCTAACACATCAAGATCATATTTGCGGGTATACGGATCATTAGCGACAAAATCTAGCACTAAAGTCTTCGCATTGATAAAGGATTTTGGCCCATGTCTAAAGCCCATCGAAGAATCAAAGACTGTCGCGATCTGGCCATGAGTCAGTTCCAAGATCTTTAATTGCGCTTCCCGAGCTAGTCCGCTCAACGGGCCTGATCCTAGATAAACGATCCGGTCAAAATCAAGCTCGACCAAAGCTGCTAACTGAGCTTCTTGTTCGATCACATACTCGCCTAGTTTAGCCGCCGTTTTTACATATTCGATCTTTTTAGCTTGGTCAGTCTGATCAAAGAACAAGAGACCCGCTAACGTCATGCACGTAAATGATCCGGTCATCGCAAATCCTTTATCGTTAGAAAGTTCTGGCATTAAGACGACCAAGCTATTCGCATCAGCCTTTCCTGTAACTGCTAAAGCGCCCTCAGTAGCACAGGTGATCACCAAATGCTTGACCTGTTTGACGACTTTATTTGCCAGTTTCACAGTTGCCTTACTTTCAGGGCTATTCCCACTACGCGCAAAGGACACGAGTAAGGTCGGTTCATCGGCTAACAGATAGTCTTTGGGTGCTGCCACGATATCCGTAGTCCCTAGACTCACGAATTCAAAGCGGTTCGTGTCCCCCGTCCGACGCAGGTAAGGAACTAAGGTATCCCCCACATACTGTGAGGTCCCCGCTCCTGTGAAAATCACGCGGATCTTTTGGTTTTCTTTGAGCTCAAAGCTAGCCAACAAGTCAGCTAATTTAGCTTGATGCTGTTGACAGATCGCTAGGGTCTCTAACCAAAGTTTTGGTTCTTGTTGGATCTCACGGGTCGTAATAACGGCTCCTAATTTTTCTAAGGTCGCGTTACTTTTTTCAAACAATCTGATCACCTCTTAACTATTTGCATCGATCAAGCTATGGAGCGCTTCATTGACATCGGTCACGCCATTACGCGCTTCCGCAATAAGATCTGCCTTTGAACCTAACATTTCTGCGTTCAAATACCCGATCACCATTGCCATGTTCATCCCAGCATAGAGTCGGTAATTAGCGCCGGCCATGATCTGTTTGGCGATCACATTGCACGGTGTCCCGCCGTATAGATCGGCTAATACGATAAAGTCATCTAGCCCAGCAACGACTTTTTCAAATTTAGCTAAAAACTCTGGTTGTCTTTCATTGGGCAATAGCGATACTGTGTAAATATCGTCTTGTGGCCCCATGATCATTTCAACACTTTTCTTCAATTCAACACACATATCTCCGTGACTGATCAATACTAATGGTTTCATAAGTTTCATTTCCTTTCCTATGGTAAACGAACCACAATGAAGCTACTTCACCATGGTCCGTTAAAAGTCTATTTTGAAATAACACCTAAGGCTGATAACGCGATCGAAACAAAGAGTACGATAAAGATCGCTTTGGTCGAAGTCATATTCTTCTTACCTAACATCCAGTAGATCGCCAATACGATCACAGCTGGTAAAAGACGTGGTAGCAACATATCTAAGTTGTTTTGGAAATCGAGCTTAACATCCCCGATCATTGGAGCCCAAGCGAGCTTAACATTGATCATCGTTGCTACCAACGCCCCGACCATGAAGACACCAAGCTGAGTTGTAGCATCCGTCAAAGCGGTCAAGCGGTGTTGCATCGCTGTTACCAGTTCAGTTCCTTCTTTGTAGGCAAATTTTAATTGGCTCCAACGAAAGATCATTACGGCGATACTTGCACCGACCCAGATCAAGACACCTAAAGGATTTCCTTTAACTGCCATGTCAGCAGCGATTGCACCGAAAATAGCTGGGATCAAGGCCGCAAAGATCGCATCCCCGATCGCGGCGAAAGGTCCCATCAGACCAGCTTTCAACCCATTAACAGTTTCAGCTGAGTCAGTTCCTTCTTCTTCCAACGCCAAGTCGATCCCTGTAACGATCGTATTGAAAAAGTTTGACGTGTTGAAGAATTGGGTGTGTAATTTCATCATTTTCTTTAATTCAGGTGTTCCGTCACCATACATCTTGCGCAATTGTGGCAAGATCGTATACAGATAACCTGACGCTTGCATGCGTTCGTAGTTCCAGCCTAACTGGAAACCAAAGAGACTGCGCCGGTTGATCTGCTTGAAGTCGGCATCGGTCAATTTGTAACCTGTTGTTTTTGGTTTATTAGAGTTCGTCATCTTCAATTTCCCCCTCACTGTTATTATTTACCTGTGGTTGTTGCGGTGCTTTTGATGCATCCGCATCACTGCGTTTGTAAGAGATATAGGCTAAAGCTAGACCGATCAAAGCAATCGCTAACATTGGCATACTGTTGAAGTTAGCTACTAAAGTCTTGTCTAGGCCAGCAACACTTGTGCCGAGCAATTGGATATTGCCAAAGAGCGTTGTCAATAGTGCAGTGATCACAAAACCTAAGATCAAATAAGCAAAGTGTTTCTTAACTGGCAAGTAGCGCAATAAGATTGCAAACCCGACAGTTGGTAAGACTGCCCCAGCAACTGAGAGCCCGTCACCTAGCCATTTGAGATCGCCGTTCAAGTAACCAACGACTTTGGAAACTAAGCCACCACCAAAGGCTAAAGCTAGGAACACTGGTAACATCCGGGAAAGTGACCATGAGATCACACCCATCAAGAAGTGACGTTCGATCTTCTTGTATTCGAAGTTTTCCACATCTTTATCGATCTTGTGTGCAAAATACGTATTAGCAAAACGACCCAAGATATCAGTCTGGATCATCAAGGCGGCCACCGGCACGGCGATCGCTGCCATCGCTTGTTTTGGATCCATCCCGACCGAAACGGCAAAAGCAGTCGCCAAGATCGTACCCGAGTTGGCATCGATTCTGGAAGCGCCACCAAAAGTTCCGACCCCAAGGATCGTCAACTGCATCATCCCACCAATATACAAACCAGTCTTTAGATCACCCATTACAAGACCGGAGATCAAACCGGCAAAAACAGCGGAACCAGCCGAGGAGTTGATCTGCAATTCATCTAAGATCTGGTATCTGGCATACAACGTAAGTAGTAAAATCTGCCACCATGCAATTGTCATTTAGGCTCACCCTTTCTTATTTAATAGCTCCATAAAATCTTCAGCCGAATCAGCAGGCACCATTTGATGGATCAAATGGACCCCCATGTTTGTTCAATTCTTCGAATTCGGCAACATCTTACTCATCAACATTCACTGAGCGTGTGATCGAAGTCGTCGTGTCTGACTGTGACATGTTACCCACATTGATCTCTTCAAGTGGGACCCCGGCTTCAACTAATTTCAATAAATAATGCGGTTTTTTGGCCACGATCAACAAACGTTGTGAGTCATAACGACCAGCTAAGATATTTTCCGCTGCGCGCGCGTACGGAAGAACACTCAATTTGACTCCCGCTGGCGTTGCAAGCTTAAGCCCACTTTTTTCGATCGCACTTTGTGAAACTTCATCATCTACGACCATGATCCGTGTAATATTTAACTTAGTCGTCCATAAATTAGCTACCTGTCCATGGATCAAACGTCCATCGATCCGTACTGCAATAATCATTGCGCATCCTCCTCAATATGTTTATAGATCGGTCTTTCTACCAAATTCAGCTTAGTTTGATAAATGCCTTCTGTTTCAAAGATAACGATTTCATTTTGACCTTGGTTTAAGAATTCAGCGGGAACAAAGAGCGCTAACTGCGGGCCTTTTTGCCAAAAGCGCCCTAAATTATGTCCATTTACCAGCGCGACCCCTTTGCCAAAACCACTTAAGTCTAGATAACAGTTTCCGGTCTCAGCTAACTCGACCTCATAGCGATAAAAGCTCGGTCGGCCTTTGACACATTCACCTGTAAAATCAACTGCGGCAAGCTTATCAAAGTTCAAAATATACTGTTCCCAACCTAAGATAAAGTGTAGATCAGCCATGACACCACGTCCGAGTCCTTTGCGTTGCGTATTGGCTAATAACTTGCTCCCGTAATTGACCCGTCCCATGTTTTCGACTAAGATGTCGAGTCGAGCAGTTTCATTAGGTAACTTGACCTCGATGTCAGCTCCGATCTCTTCTTGGTATTGGGTCGCTACATGCTCACCATCTAGATAAAAGCCTAGCCGGTCTCTGGCATCGATCACGCGAAAACGTTCTTTGTCTAGTTTATCGCGTAAGATCTGCGTGCGATACAACACATAGCCATAGCCACTGCCCAACGCTTCCATCGACTCGGGATATTAACTGTTATGCTTTTCACTGACTTGGTCTAAACAAGTGAATAGATCGACTTGACCTGTCAATTTGATATCCCAAACGTTGATCATCTTTTCGACTAATGGTTCTTTTTGTTCAAGTTCTGGATACATCTCGCTGATCAACTCTTGGATCGCATAGTAGGTAGGCGTTGGTTCGCCGGCTTCATTCAACGGGGCACCATAGTCATAGGATGTGATCTGCGGTAAGTCGTGTTCCCTACGTGCTGAACAGCCATTCATGAAACCAAAGTTAGTACCACCATGGAACATGTACAGGTTGACACCCGCGCCTAGCGTTAAAACTTCACGCAATGCTTCTAAAAGTTCAGCTTGATCACGTTTGACTACGGGCTCGCCCCAACGACTGAACCAGCCATCCCAAAATTCCATGCAGATCAAGGGTTGCTTGACCCCCATTTTTTCTTGGTACGCCTTTAACGCTGCGAAATTTTCTTTGGCATGGGAGCCAAAATTACCTGTCGCTAAGATCTTGTCTTCTAGCAAACTCCCGGCACGTAACGTTGCTTGCCAAGCCCCATCGGCGGTAAACAATGTCACATCAGCACCGTATTTTTCCATCAAAGCTTTGATCTGGCGTAAATAAGTTTTGTCCTCGCTGTATGAGCCGTATTCATTCTCGATCTGCATCATGATGATCGGACCACCATGCGTGATCTGCAATGGCGTCAAGATCTGAAAAAACTCTTGGTAATAACGCTCGACAGCCTGTAAGAAAACAGGATCATTAGCGCGTAACCTGACATTTTCTTTCGTCAAGAGCCAAGCTGGTAGGCCGCCAAATTCCCATTCCGCACAGATGTATGGTGACGGGCGCACGATCACATACAAACCTAGACGCTGGGCTAATTCAATGAAAGCCTTGAGGTAAAGCCGATCACTGAAATCAAACACGCCTTCTTTAGGTTCGTGGAGGTTCCAGGCCGTATATGTTTCGACCGTATTGAAACCTAAAGCTTTTAAGTTATATAAGGACCGATACCATTGTTCACGTGGGATCCGAAAATAATGGATCGCCCCGAGAGAAGTTTGAACGGTTCATCGTTTAGATAAAGTCCATCTTCTCGTACGATAAAATTCTCCATATTCATCTGTCCTCTTGAATAAAATCATTATGTTAATATACTAAGTTACGGTAATAATAAATAAATGCTACAAAAAAATGGTTCAGCTGAAAGTGGTATATACCTGTAATGGTTAGTCACACACTTTTGTATGCGTTATCATTTATAATTTAATTCTAGCTTATTTACACAATTAATTAAGCTTTTTTGCTATACTTTTTCAGTATTAATTTACATACCATTTAGTGTATAATTGGGGTGAAACGTTATCAGTTTGCGTTTTTTTTCAACGTACAATTTTTTCAAAGTAGGTGAGTTAAGCGATGACAAAACGCCCTAAATATGCTATTCTAGCAGACAAATTGATCAAAAACATCTTAGAGACTCAGCAACCAACGAATACCCGCTTCTTCACAGAAAAAGAATTAGCGCACAAATATTCCGTCAGTCGCTCCACCGTACGTGCTGCTTTAAGTGAATTAGAAGACCTAAAATTGATCGCCAAAGCAAAAATGTCGGCTATTATGTGACTTATGAACCCGTTCAATATGATTACGCACATTTTTACAGTTTTAGCAAATTAGACATGCCCGCTGAGCAGGCACCCACGACTGAGATCTTGCTTTTTACCCAAACGATTCCTAATTACTATGTCGCCCAAATGCTCCATTTAGCTCAAGATGAACCAGTTTACCGCGTTGAGCGCCTACGCTTATTGGGGCATCAGCCAGTTTTGTTTGAAAAAACCTTTTTACCAGCTGAACGTTTTCCCGCTTTAAAACGCAATGAACTGGTCAAAAACTCGCTCTATGACCTCCTTGCCACTAAATATCAGCTGAAGATCAAGGATGGCGCAGAGGAATTTTTTGCTAGTCTCATCAACGAACGCGAAGCTGACTTACTCGATCTACGCGTGGGTTCACCCTGTCTTAAGATCCAACGGCTCGCCTATGATAGCTTCGACCGTCCCTTTGAATTTACGATCACGACCGCTCCTTCACGCTATTTTGCTTACAAAGTGCCCCTCACAAAGGATGTGTAATTATTATGAAGATCCCTAAGCACCAACTCGTCAAAAATAATCTCAAAAATGAAATTTTATCCGGTAAATTTGAAAGCGGTGACAAATTTTACAGTGAAGCTGAACTCACCAAACGCTTTCACGTCAGTTCGATCACCGTGATCCGCGCCTTAAAAGAACTCGTCGCTGAAGGCTTTTTAGTGCGTTACCAAGGTAAAGGGACCTTTATCTCACGCTCGCGCAAGCTAAAGACCGTTAAGTTCAGCGATCTAGAGGTCTTTACGCCCCCGATGATCGCGTGGAAGTCATCAGTATCACGCGGGACAACCATCCCACGATCTTGACCCAACTAGGTCTTACCTCAACTGACTTTTATTATGTGATCGAACGGGTACGCCGGGCTAAACAAATCCCATATATCTACCACTGCACTTATTTACCCGAACGCTTTGTGACCCATCCCCATGATCTTTCTTATTACAATTCGATCTATACCCAAATGAAAAATGAATTCAAGATCCATCTAAACACAGAACCTTTTGTCGAATACAACCAGATCATCTTACCGACCCCGAAAAAAATCGCTGCTCTGTTGGAGATCAGCGAAGAGACCCCGACCGTCAAACAAGAACGCACAACAACGCTATCGCTCAGCGGACAGATCATTGAATATATCTGTTCGTATAAACGGTGGGAGTATTACAAGATCAAACTTTAAAGTCCGACTCAATGACATTTTCAAACATTTATAAACACTATTATTTGACTAATCATTTTCTCCGTGGTAATTTAAACTTATAAGAACACAAACAAACATTTTAAAACAAATGATGTGAGATCATGATAGGAAAAACAACAGCTTTACAGCGACTCTCTAACTCTGATGGTATTATTGCATCACTTGCGATCGATCAACGCGGTTCATTAAAAAAGATGTTGGCTAAAAAAGCTGACCATCCCGTAACCAGTCCTGATCTAAGCGAGTTCAAAAAAGTTATCTCCCAAAAAATGACAGCGTATTCATCGGCGATCTTACTCGATCCAGAATATGGTTTACCCGCTGCTTTAGCCCGTGACAGCAACTGCGGGCTTTTGCTAGCTTACGAAAAAACGGGCTATGATGTCAGCGAACCGGGACGCATGCCCGATCTTTTGCCCGATTGGTCGGCTAAACGCTTAAAAGAAGCTGGCGCTGATGCCGTTAAGTTCATGGTCTACTATGATGTCGATGAACCGATGGCGATCAACGAAAAGAAACAAGCCTTCATCGAACGGATCGGCAGTGAGTGCGTAGCTGAAGATATCCCGTTTTTCCTCGAATTGATGTCCTATGATGCTAATATCGAAGACACCAAGAGCAAAGAATACGCAGCCGTCAAACCGCATAAAGTCATCGAGATGATGCGCGAATTTGCTAAACCGCGTTATAACGTTGATGTCTTGAAAGTCGAAGTTCCAGTTAATATGGCTTATGTTGCTGGGGTTGCAAAAGATGAGGATGCAGTCTACACCAAGGAACAAGCAGCAGCTTACTTTGCTGAACAGACCAAAGCCGCAGCTGGCATTCCATTTATCTTCTTAAGTACGGGCGTGTCAGCACAGATGTTCCAAGATACGCTTTACTTTGCCCATGAAGCCGGTTCAAAATTCAACGGTGTCTTGTGTGGGCGTGCGACTTGGAAGGATAGCGTCGTCCCATTTGCTCAAGATGGTGCGGGCGCAGCGAGTCTCTGGTGTGAGGCCCAAGGAAAAGCAACTATCGAAGCTTTAAATACAGTCCTAAAAGAAACCGCGACCCCACTTTCAAGTAAAAATTTGATCTAAAAATAAACTAAAATACAAAAAACTTAGGATCACATTTTGTAATTCTAAGTTTTTTGTATTTTATAGTCTTTTATCTACACCAAAAAGAGCGAGTCTCAGTCACCTGAAACTCGCTCTTGGGCTTTATTTAATTAAAATTGTTCCCACAATAATTCGCGGATCTCTTCTAAGAATGGTTGGCGTGGGTTAGCTGGTGTACATTGATCATTGTAGATCAAATCGACCATTTCATCCAAGGCCCCTTCAAATTGTTCCTTGGTAACACCATTAGCGGATAACTTAGGTTCAACATCGAGATCTTTGAACAACTGCGCGATCCGAGCACATAATGCTTCAACTAATTCGGCATCACTGTTGCCCTTGAGCCCTAAAGCACGAGCAATATCTGCGTAGTCTTTTTGGGCACGGTATACTTCATAGCGTGGATATGGTGAACGTTTTACCTTACCGGACGCACCGTTAAAGCGGATAACTGGTTGCATAGCGATCGAGATACATAAGCCGTGTGGCAAACCGAATTCCCCACCTGTTTTATGGGCGATCGAGTGGTTGATCCCTAAGAAGGCATTAGCAAATGCCATCCCACCTAATGTAGCGGCGTAATGCATGTTTTCACGAGCTTTTTCACCAGCAGCCGTTGGGTTCTTTGGATCAAAGTTGTATGAATCAACTAAGTTTTCAAAGACTAACTTGATCGCTTCAAGCGCCCATGGACGGGTAAATTCAGATGACATTACAGAAACATATGCTTCTAAAGCATGCGATAAAGTATCTAGCCCAGAAAGAGCAACGGTGCGTTTTGGCACAGTCATAACAAATTCTGGATCCACGATCGCCACTTGTGGTGTCAATTCGTAATCAGCTAACGGATACTTCACATGGGTCTTATCATCAGTGATAACCGCAAATGGTGTCACTTCTGAACCAGTACCTGATGTTGTTGGGATCGCAAATAATTTAGTTGCAGTCGCATGGTGGAATTTAACGATACGTTTGCGAATATCAACGAATTTTTGTTGCAATAATATGAACAATTCGCTGACTTTATCGTAGTCATCCATGAAACCAGCTGGTTGATCTAAGGAATATTCGTAGATATAACGGGCGATCTTAGCAGCATCCAAGGATGAACCGCCACCAAGAGCGATCACTGTATCTGGTTTAAATTCTGCCATTTGACGAGCGATCTCGATCGTTTGTCCTAATGTTGGATCAGGTTTTACCGTTCCATAAAGGGCCGTCTTCACTGGTGTATCCCGCACGGCTAATTGATCGTAAACTTTATCAACGAAGCCAAATTGGACCATTCCTGGATCGGCTACGATGAAGGCACGCTTGATATCTTCTGTCTCATCTTGTAAGTATGAGATCGCATTGTTTTCGTAGTAGATCTTTTCTGGCAAGCGTACCCATTGTGGACGGTTACGACGTTTAGCAACTGTCTTAACATTCAAAAGATCACCTGTTGATAAGTTATGTGACAATGAATTTTTCCCCCATGATCCTGTTCCGAGTGTCAAACTTGGACGCAATGCATCCGTATAAATATCACCGATCCCACCGATCGAATCTGGTTGGTTGACCAAGATCCGAGCTGATTTGATCTTGTCACCAAATTCATTGATGAATGGGTCTGTTTGTGAACCGATCTGGATCGCAGCATTGTGACCTGCACCTTGATAATCTAACAAAGCGCCAACGATCTTAACACCATCGTTGCGGTCTTTAGCTTTATAAATGGACAAGAGTGGGGATAATTTTTCAGAGGATAACTTTTCACCGATGTTTTTGGCATCTAGTTCAAATAACATCACGTCTTTACCTTCTGGTAAAAAGACACCAGCTTGGTCTGCGATCCAGCGAGCACTCTTACCTGCAACCGGACCGTTTACTCCGTGGTTATCATTGAAGACGAACTCTTCGATCTTAGCATAGTCTTCTTTTGGTACTAAATATGCACCTTTTTCTTGCATCTTTTGTAACCAAGCGTCATAAACTGGAGCTTCAACAACGGCTGAGTTTTCTGTTGCACAGATCATCCCGTTATCAAAACGCTTAGACATCAAAAGATCTTCGACAGCACGGTCTAAGTTAGCAGTGTGATCAACAAAGACTGCCCCGTTACCAGCACCTACACCCATTGATGGGTTACCCGAGCGCAATGCTGCATTGACCATGCCTGGGCCACCAGTTGCCAAGATAGATGCGATCTTTGGATTTTGGATCAAACCAGTTGTGTTTTCAAGTGATGGTTTTTCGACCCATTGAATGATGTTTTTTGGTGCTCCAGCTGCTAATGCTGCCTCATAGATGATCTTAGCTGCGTGTGCGGAACAGTTTTGTGCTTGTGGGTGAAAAGCAAAGACGATCGCATTACGTGTCTTCAAAGCCATCAAAGCTTTGAACATCGTGGTCGAAGTTGGGTTGGTCGTTGGCACGATCCCGGCTAAGACGCCTAATGGAGCTGCGATCTTAACTTGGCCTTTGATCTTATCTTCCGAAATGACACCAACTGTCTTTTCGTTTTTGATCAAATTATAAATGTTTTCTGTCGCAAAACGATTCTTAGTATCTTTATCTTCAACTACCCCACGGCCAGTTTCATCGACTGCTTCGTGAGCTAAAGTCAAAGCTGCTTCAGAGCCAGCTAAAGCTGCAGCTGCTACGATCTTATCAACTTGTTCTTGCGTAAAGGTCGCATATTCTTGTTCTGCCTTTAACGCTTTTTCGACCAAGCCATCGGTATAAACACGAGCTGCTTGCATCTTTGCTTCTTTTTCTTCTGGAGTTAATACTTTTTTCTTTGGCTTTTCTTTGCTCATCTATCTGGAACCTCCCAAAATATTTAGACTAAAAGTGACTAGTAATTCACTCGATAAATTTTTTCGTGAATACTTTCACTAACTATATTAACCCTTATTGATACCGATTTCAATTTATTTTACTCTTTCTTAAACAAGAAACGCTCCATCCACAACAGCGCTTACTTTATGTAAAAATTAACTTTTTGTTCGTACGACCTCAAAAAACATCTTTTTAGTAGCCCCATCAAAACTACTATAATTTTTTTAGCAAATGTCTAATACTTTGTGCATTTTTTATCTTATTGATATTCTGCGTCATTTGTTCGCTAATGAAAACACGGGACTCCCCACAATGCAAAATACACATTATGGAAAGTCCCGTGTTATTCATCCGACGTTTAACCAGCTACGAATGCCGGTAGACCCTTGACTGCCCGATAGATAGCTTGTTCTACCTGGATCCCGGTCAAGTTCTTAGCCACCGCAAAGCCTTGAAATTGGTCTTTGATCTTGGCTAAAGCATAGCTCGTATTATGTTTATTTTGGTTTTGGACCATGATCACATAATCCGCTTCACTCAAGCGCCGTGCAAAATAATTTTCTGGGGCACGGCGATGATAGAATGCGTCGACCATCAGCATCTTACCATTATGTGCCTCAATGATTGCTTTGTATTTATCACGATATAGTTCGCGTCCGACCACGATCCCGACTGTTTTACCTGCTAGATCAAATTCAATCGTCGGTTGATATTGTGGCTTAGGGCCCTTCTCTTTTTTCGGCGCTGGCGTGGTAACTTTTTCTTGGCGTTCTGGATAGACCCAAGCTAGTGAGATATCCTCATTTTGTCGTTCACCACGCGGTTGGGCATACCAACGCAACCGCACGATACTACCTTCATGGATATTATAGGCTTGAGCTGGGATCTTATACTCAAATAATTCGCCATCGACGCGAAGCTTTTTCCCACTTACATTGCGTTTAACGATCAGTTCTTTATCAGTGTTGACCTCAACTACCCCGCGGTCAAAGGTCACCGTATTAGGATAATACGACTCAGCTGGTCGTCTGATCAATTTCGTGATCCGGGGTGAATCCGTATGGGCGTTGCTGACTAAGATCGCATCGCCATTTTTAGGATTGAATTGATTCCGGATCGTTTCTCTAAATCTCAGTTCTTTATTGTTTTTATTATAAGCTTTAAACCCGATCCGATGCGTTGAGACTTTATAGACCATTACCATATCAAATAGTCGCTCAAAGATCTTAGGGTCTTTTTGCACCCAATTATCTAACGCTTGACTGTCACCTTTTTCACTCAACAAAGCTTGCAAAGTTTGCGAAGTCCGATCTATTTTGGCTTTTTCTTTGCTCTCTTCGGTCGGTTCATCGACCACTGGTTCAACTTCTTGAACTGCTGGTTTAGACTCCGCTTCAACTTTCTCTACTAGTTTTGAGCTTGCTTCAAGTTCTTCTTCAGGCTGAGCCTGCGGACCTTCCTCTTCATCTTCTTTCGCTTCAGGTGTTACTGATGCTCGCTTTTCTTCGATCACTTCGGCTGAACTTCCCTTAGCTGCCATTTGTAAGATCAGCTGGATCGCTTTAGCACCTAGAGTTAGTTCCTGCTCACTATTCCCCATCACATCGAGCAATTGTTGTACTTCTTTGCGATAATCATGCATCTGCAGATTCCCCTTTCGTAATTTACTAAAATTTTCGCCCACACCTCTATTCTAAACTACTGCTCGTAAAAGATATATAAGAAAAAAATAAGATGTTGGCAAGAATACCAACACCTTAATAATTAGCTATTTGCTGACTGAGTATGGCGTTCCATCCAAGGTTTGATTCAAACCATCGATCGTTTCATCCCCGATGTATTCCGCCGTTTTCTTTTCCAAGTCGACCTTAACATTTTTCACGACACGACTTAAACTTTCACGCACTTTCTTAGCGCAACCTTCACATTTCATACCTTCAACTTTTACTGTATGTTTTTCCATTACTATCATCCTCACTTAGTTTAATTTTACACGGTTCAACCGCAAAGCATTCAAAACAACTGATACTGAACTAAAACTCATACACAAAGCAGCGATCATCGGATCAAGCAACGGCCCCCCAAAGAACGTCAAGACACCTAAAGCGACCGGGATCCCGAGACAGTTGTAGAAAAAGGCCCAGAAGAGATTTTCTTTGATGTTGACCAAAGTCTTATGACTCAATAATAGTGCTTGGGCTAATGAACTGAGATCTGAATTCATCAAAACGACATCAGCCGAATCGATCGCCACATCAGTTCCATTGCCGATCGCAACTCCGACATCGGCATTGGCCAAAGCCGGCGCATCATTGATCCCATCTCCGACCATTGCGACCTTTTGTCTTTTAGCTTGTAACTCTAAGACAGTCTCTGCTTTATCAGCCGGTAAGACATCACTGATAACTTCACTGATCTGGACTTGTTTGGCGATCGCCTGGGCGGTCTTTTCATTATCGCCCGTCAACATCACAGTCTTTACCCCTAACTTGTGCAGTTGCGCGATCGCACGGCGACTATCTTGTTTCAGTGGATCTTGCACGGCGATCACACCCAAGATGTCTTTTTCAGTGCTCAAAAACATCACTGTTTTGCCAGCTTGCGTCAAGGATCGGGCCTGTTTTACCAATGGTGTCTCAGTTGGGAGCTTTTGTTCGACTAAAAGCTTATGGTTGCCCAGAAAATAGGTCAAGCCATCGATCTTAGCCGTCAAGCCCCGCCCAGGCAAAGTCTCAAAGTCACTGACGGGTAACGTTTCAGCGGTTGAGGCCTGCAAGATCGCATGGGCTAACGGGTGCTTAGTGTAAAACTCTAGACTAGCGGCTAACTGTAAGATCGTCGCCGGATCTAGCCCTGGTTTAGCTAAAACATCAGTCACCGTTGGCTTGCCTTGGGTGATCGTTCCCGTCTTATCCAAGACGACCGTTGTCACTTGTGATAGTTGTTCTAAGGCTGTCCCGTTTTTGAACAAGATCCCCGCTTTGGCTGCTTTACCGGTCCCGACCATGATCGCAGTCGGAGTCGCTAACCCTAAGGCACACGGACAAGCGATCACTAAGACCGAAACAAAGATCGTTAAACTAAAACCTAACGAATGCCCCGTCAAAAGCCACGCCAATGCACCTAAAGTTGCGATCACCATGATCACTGGTACAAAATAGCCCGCAATCTGATCAGCTAGCCGGGCGATCGGTGCTTTTGAACCTTGAGCTTTGGCGACCAAGGCTACGATCTGCGAAAGTGCCGTTTGACTTCCGACCCGCGTTGCACGACAGGTCAATTGACCAACTTGGCTGACCGTGCCGGCACTCACGAGATCACCAGTGCTTTTGGCGACTGGCAAGCTTTCACCCGTCAACATCGATTCATCGACAGTCGTCTCGCCAGCCAAAACGATACCATCAACGGGGATACTTTGCCCTGCCTGAACCAAAAAGGTATCCCCGACTTTAAGCTCTGCGACCGGCACTTCTTTAGTCTTTCCTTCGTCTACGACTAATAGAGCTTTTTTAGGTACCAATGTCAAAAGCGAAGTCAAAGCAAAGTTGGTCTTTTGCTTCGAAAGATCCTCAAAGTACTTACCTAACATGACAAGGGCAATGATCATCCCGGCTGCCTCGTAATAAAGATCATGGTGGTGCCCCGTTACCACAGCCAGATAAGTATTTACCAAACTGTATAAGAGTGCCGCACCACTTCCCATTAAGACTAACGAATCCATGTTAGGGTGCCGGGCAAATAATGCCTTAGCCCCTGTGATCAAGTAGTCTTTACCAAACCACAACACGGGTAAAACTAACGCCAGCTGGATCAGACTAGCACTTTTAGGACTATGCATCACATCTAAAAAGTGCGGGAAGGCTAGACCCATCATCGGTCCCATCGCAACTAAAAGCAACGCACCCGCAAAGATCAAAGCGCCGATCGTTTGGTGCTTTTTATGCAACAAACGCGCTTTAGTCTGAGCTTGCTTAGCTTCAAATTCGGCTTGATCAAGGGTGTTGGATAAAGTCGCTGCATACCCCGCATTTTTGACCGCCTGCATGATCTTTTGCACACTGACCTGCGATCCATGCTCAACTTGCATGCTCTTGGTCGCCAAATTGACCGCAACCTCACTGACATCTGGCAGTTGCGCCACTGCTTTTTCGACCGTTTGCGCACAACTAGCACAAACCATCCCTTCGATCGCAAAATTATCTTTTTCCATCTGTCTCACCTCTAATCGTTTACAACTGTAGTTTATCATAAAACGAGCTTAGGGTGATACTAAAAAGCTCACTTTACCAGCCGTAATATAAAGTCACGACTACCGCCAAGATAGGGTAAGAGAAAAAGCCTAACAAAGCAAAACAGATCAAGCGAAATAAGTTCTTGCCCCATTCAGGCAAGCGGGTTAAAAATTTAGCGGTACATAAACGATACAAGATCAACAAAAACAGCGGTAAAACTAATACGACACCGCCAATGTTGACTACCAGCGTAAATAAAGTAAAGGCTTGACTAGCAGCCGTTCCTGAAGCTAACAACCATAGAGCTGACCCCGTATAAACGAGTAAAAACAAGATCTGCAAAGTAGCTGACACTTGGCTGGCTTCACGGGCAAAACGCGTCCCTTTTCCTAGATATTTCATCACGAGCCAATATAAGATGGCGATCACAAAAACATACCATCTGTGGAGCAAAAATTCACCAACAATTCCCATCTCACTGCTTCCCTTCTAATTCTTAAAGTACATATTTTTCTAGTGCCACACCGACACCATCATGATTATTATCCGCTGTGACTGCACTGGCAAGGTCTTTGATCTGGTCATTAGCATTGCCCATCGCGACCCCAAATCCAGCCAGTTCAAACATTGTCAGATCATTGTTTTCATCCCCTAAAACCATGATCTGATCTTTAGTTAGGCCTAAATGCTGACCTAATTCGAGCACGGCTGCGCCTTTGTGGGCTTTAGGATGCATGATTTCAAAGAACCACGGCGCACTAAGGACGGTATACTTATCTGCAATCACTGCTGGATCTAAGTCCTTGGTCTTAGCGGCGATCACTTCTGGTTCATCGACCCACATATATTTAGCCACTGCCGAATGTGTAGCTATTTCTTCTGGCTCACAGTAATAAAGTGGCATTTTCGTATAGAACGCATCGAGTACGGTATACGGACTGATATTTTTAAAGGTCGTGATGACTTCAGAATTTGGCATGACGATCTGGCCTCTGATCTGGATTTCATGACTGACTTGATCCAAGCGAGTCACTTGTTCGGGAGATAGAAGATTTTCAAAGATCGCTTCACCTGTCCCCGTGACCTGTGCTTTAGCCCCATTAAAGGTGATCGCATAGTCGTCTTCTCCCACCAAGTCTAATTCTTCCAAATAATCTTTGACCCCAGACAATGGTCGTCCCGTACATAAGACCACATAAACGCCTTGCTTGCGCGCTTGTTTGATCGCTACTTTGGTTTTTTCACCGATCTGCTTGTGATCATCGACCAACGTACCATCAATATCGATCGCTACCATTTTTATATCCAAAATGCTCACCTACCATGCGACATCAACGCGTCACATGCCCTTCATTCTAATTGTTCAAGAGCTATTATACCATTTTAACGATTTCATTTCCGTTCTAAAAAAATAGTTGCATTTACAACAAACATCAAATATACTATACCAAAAGGAAGTGCTCAAAATGACAGAGATCTTACGTGAGATCGGCACGATCGCCCGGGCTTTAGATTCAATCAGTAATGTCGAATTCAAAGACCTAGAACTCTCCAAGGGCCAATATCTCTACTTGGTCAGGATCTACGAACAGCCCGGGATCATCTTAGAAGAGTTGGCTAATTGCCTCAAAGTCGACAAGACCACGGCTTCCCGGGCGATCAAAAAACTAGTAGCCAACGGTTTGATCGAACGCCGAACTCAACTTGATAATAAAAAAAATAAGCCCCTTTTTGTAACTAAAAAAGGGGCTCAGATCTACCCAACGCTTCGGGCCGAACATAACTACTCAGAACAGACGGCCCTAAAGCATTTGACCGCAAAACAACAAGTGCAGTTGCAACAATTATTGCAACAAGTACGCAGTAATATCGAAAAAGATTGGGAGATCGTCAAAAAAGGCCAAAAACGAAATTATTAGGAGTAAATATTATGACTAAAACATTAAAACGCATCACTATAGCTGAAGTTGAAACACTACAAAAAATAAGCATTGAGACTTTTAGCGATACTTTTAAAGACCAAAATAGTGCTCAAGACCTCGCCGATTACTTAAAAACAGCCTATGACCTCAATAAATTGACCGCCGAGCTCAATGATCCTAACTTACAATTTTACTTTGTTTACTTAGATGACCAACTTGCCGGCTATTTAAAAGTCAACTTAAACGAGTCTCAAAGTGAACAAGTTGCCCCTAATGCCCTTGAGATCGAACGCATCTACATCAGATCAGCCTTCAAACGCCATGGTTTGGGACGCTTTTTATTCCAAGAAGCCCTCAAGCTCGCTCAAGCAAAAAATTGCAGCAGTATCTGGCTCGGGGTGTGGGAGAAAAACTATCCCGCCCTTGCTTTCTACGAAAAAATGGGCTTTATTCAACACGGATCGCACTCATTTTTCATGGGAACTGACGAACAGACTGATCTCATTATGATCAAAAAAATTTAGTTATAATAAAAAAAGTTGGTAGTTATTGAAACCTACCAACTTTTTTTGGATTTTAAAACCTTTTCTATAAATATAGTACTGTTATTTTGGTTTCGAACCATAAATTTAGTGACTATAAACCGTATTAATATATTATCACTATCTTTATTATCCATGTATACACTTTCCATGCAGTAAAGGGGTAGTTTTTCATGGATAATAACTTGCATATTGGCTGAATACAGTGACCTTTCGACCAACTTTATCTCCAAATTAGAACGTGGTCAAAAGACAAATATCAATCTTTTGAAATTATATGCGATCTGTCAAGCACTAGGGATCTCGATCTCGGAATTACTTCAGGAAGAAAATAATGTCTCACTTGAAACCTTAACACCTAGTACTTTACGACTCATTCACGAATTAACAGCTATGGATCCAATACCAAGCGAACGTATAAGCCAACATATTCTATTAGTACTAGACGACTTTAAAATGGTATACAAATAAGCAGCCCCAATAGCGCTCATGTCGTTAGGAGCTGCTTATTTATTAGTCGGCTAGATATTTAACAAAAATATCACAACTTGGATCACTCGGTAAGATCGCTTCAGCCTTGATCGCACGATGATAACCTTTAATATATGGTAAAAAAGTCTCAGCTGCTTGCATAGGATCAGTTCGATCATTGCAATATTTTTTCGTACCTAAAATATTGCCATCATTATCGATTGCAATGATCTTACCTAATTTTTGATAGACGATCTGTTGTTCTTTAGCTTTCAAGCTAGCTGGTCCTAAGCCCGCTGTTTGCGCTACATAGCCCATGATCAAAGGACTTTTGACCGCTACATAGTTGGATTCTTCCGGAATGCTTGAACCACTCCAGGAACGACTCGTTTTAGCATCCCGATACTTAAGTGTCTTCCAGGTGATCGTCTGTTTAGCGGCCCGGCAAAGCTGCTGGCCAGTTTTCGTCACAAAGCGCGTCGTCAGTGTTGTCTTGTCCAACGACTCGGTGACTTGAGCTAGCTCATATTTGGCGATCGTTGCTTTTTTATCATCTCTTAATAAGGTGGTGATCTCTTTTAAAGTATAGTACTCATCGTTTTTCGAAAAGATCGTTGGGATCACGATCACATGACCGTGCGGGATACTTTGGCAAGGCATTTCTCCCAGCACATTGCCCCGATCATCACGCAATTCGAGACTTTCTTTTTCCAAAGGTCCATTGCGATATGGATCGATCACCTTAAATCTACGCTTTGTTCGATGATACATATGCCCGACTAGCACCTTGACTTGTTCAAATTCTTGAACTTCATCAGCGACCAGTACCCCACTTGTTACCAATTTTTTTGTCTTGTACGAATACATTGCGACTGGTGTTTTTAGATCACGCGGATCAACAAATTCAAATGTTGTTTGTGCAGTGGTCGCTACTTTTTGGTATTTGACGGCAATACCGTCAGAAAAATTTCTAAAAATTCTAATTCAACCCCTAAAACTAAGAAAGACCACCATAAATGACTAGATCATCTAAGGTGGTCCCTCCGATGGCTAACTAAAAATACTTCTATCCATTGATCATTTCTTTTTAGTTATCAGTCTTTCTTCTCTCTTTGCCAAAATAAAACAAGGAAAAGGCTGCTGTTACTAGACCTAATAAGCTAAATGCTAAAGCTTCAGTATCACTTTCACCCATTTGTGGAAGTGTTGCTTCATTCTTTTCATTAGTTGTGACATCAGTCGTATCATTTACAACTTCTTGCTCAGCTACCTCAGTATTTTCACCGGTCTTTTCAGTTTTAGCACTGTCTTCTGTAGCAGTCCGCTTAACTGTGATGACCAATACTGGGTTTTCTTCTGGTGCAAATGTCACATTTTCAGGTAGGCTATCCGGATCGAGCAATTCCCAACCATCAGGGAGAACTGGGACTAATTTCACCGTTTCATCCGTATGGCCAGTGATCACTTGGGTCCCGATCTGGTTACCATTTTCATCTTGATAGGTAATAACTTGCTGGCTTGGTCGTGCAACATAGCTGACTTCGATCACTTGGTCAGCATCAGTTGGACGAACGCTTTTGGCAGCAATTGTCGTTTGTTTTCTTCCAGCTACCATTGAAGTATAACCTAAATATTGTGGCACGTCATCTTGTGAAAAGGCTTTTGTTGCAATTTCATCCCAATCTGGGTAAGAAATCTTACCAGTTACAAGATCTTTAGAACCGTCACGAGTGAAGACAACGGTTTGGACCTTAGTTGTCTTAGTTCCATCTGGTGCATTCACAATGATCGTCCGTTTTACTTCTTTTTGGCTATCCGCATTACTTGGATCGGCTTTGACCACTTTAGATCCGTGTTTCAAATGAACTTCGAAATGTTGATCTTCATCTTCAGCATTGTAACTTGGTTTACCCGCTTTGGCAAAGCCATCTGAGACTAATTCGTAGCCCTTATCCAAGTAACCTTGGACTTTAGCTTTGCTGTCATGTTTGATTGGTTCATCCGTCTTACCGGTGACATGAACAACTTCCAACTTCTTACCTGTCGTATCGTCGATATAGTGCACATGTGCTTTTTGATCATTGGCAGTATAGCCAACAGTCACAATTGGATCCTTTGTATCACCAGTGATATGTTCTAGACGATCGACACTAGTCTTATCATGGGTATAACCTTTATCTGAAGCTTTAGGCTCAATTGCAAAGCCTTCAAAGAAGTCGACTGTATCTGGGATCCATTCGCCAAATGTGTCCTGACCCGTTGCCATGTCACGTGTTACTTGGCGCGTGAAGTGGAGAGCTTCGGTACAAGTATCATCTGTGGCATGTGGATGTTTGACTATAACAGTTCTCGTGACTGTATGATCAACCTTATCTTGCTTGTGTGCATCATTTTTATATTCATCTGTCACATCTTGATGCTTATGTTTTACCTTTACGATGATTGGTTCGTTGTCTTTGGCTTTAAAGGTAACTTTACCTGGTAGATCTTGGTCCGCTACCTCTTCATAGTTAGCTGGTACTTCATAATTTACATCGACTGTTTGATCAGTTTTACCAGATACAGATTGACTAGCAACTTCTTTGTTATTGTTATCGACATCAACATATTTGATCAGCACTTCTTGAGCATTTGCTGTGTAGTAGATATCGACTGGAGCGATCTCATCATTGGCATTGACTGTAAGTTGTGCTACTTACTTATCTACCGTATATCCATCTACTTTAGGAGCTGTATAAGCGTCAAGTTTTTGTGCTGGACTCCAAGCGTTCCAAGTAGTCTTACCTGTTACTAGATCCTTAGTACCGGTACGAGTAAAGGTAGCTGTTTGAGAGGCATCTTTGGTCGTACCATCTGGCCTATGAACCGTGATCTTTCGAGTTACAACATTTTGTGTATCTTTCTCGCCTACTTCCACGGATACCTTCTTATGTTTTACCTTTACGATGATCGGTTCGTTGCCGTTTGCTTTAAAGGTAACTGCTTTTGGTAGATCTTGACCTGCCACTAATTCATAGTTAGCTGGTACTTCATATTTTGTATCAACTGTTTGATCAGTTACACCATCTAAAGATTGGCTCTTGACTTCTTTGTTATTGTTATCGACATCAACGTATTTGATCAGCATTTCTTGAGCATTTGCTGTGTAAGTGATCGTGGTTGTTGTATCTTTGTCATCAGCGGTTACCGTTGCACGCTCGACTGTGGCTTTGCTTGGTGTATAACCAGGCACTACTGGTGCAGTATAAGCGTCAAATTCTTGTGCTGGACTCCATTCGCTCCAAGTAGGCTGACCTGTTACTAGATCCTTAGTACCTGTGCGAGTAAATTTAGCTGTTTGAGTTATTTCTTGCTTGCCATTTGGAACTTCGGCAATGATCGTCCGTGTTACTGTTTTCTCTAGTTCAGTTGCATTAGTAACTTTTTCTAGTCTATGTTTCAAATGAACTTTAAAGACTTGCGGTTCATCTTCAGCATTGAAATGTGGATCGTTTGCATCTGCTAACTCATCTGAGACTAGTTCATAGTTTAGCTTACGATATCTATCGATTTTTTCAGCATTACTATGTTCAATTGCAGCATCAGTTACCCCTTGGATATCTTCTTCATCTAAAAGTTTTCCAGTGTTGTCATCAACATATTTAACTAAAGCATGTTGTTCTAGTGGTATATACTTAACATCGATCTTTTTGCCATCTTCTTCATCGGATGTGACTAATTTGCCAACGACCTTACCATTTTGGATCTCATCTGGTGTTTCGTCGATCTTATATCCCTTGTGCGGTGTCACTTCTACTTCATCAAAGTTACCAGGATTCCACTCACCAGTTTCTATAACATCACCAGTTACCTTGTCACGTGTAACATTCCGCGTCAAAGTAGCTGTTTGCTTTTTAGGTTCCTCTTGTTGGTTAGGATGGTGGATAATGATCTCGCGTGTGATCTGCTTAGATTCAGGTTTCGTTGTTGTACCATGCATTAATTTGACGGTAAATATCTGTGGTTTTGAATCATCATCATCAAAATAGACCGTTGAAAATTCCTGATTTGCAAAATCATATTCATAGCCCTTAGCTTTCAAAGCGTGGATCTGTTCAGCTACTTTTTCATGTGAGATCTTAGTATTATGAGCCCCAATTTCGGTCGTTTCCAAATCGTTACCTTGATCATCAGTGATATACTTGTGAGCGGTCTTATCCCAATACTTGATCTGCGCAACTTGAATGTCTTTACCATAGTTGAGCACTGTATCTTGGCCTGGATCACTTGGTTGAACAACTTCACTTTTTACGTGATAATCTTTGATCGTTGGAGCTACGATCGCTTTGATCTTAGTTGCATCGTTAGCATCATTTTCATAGTGAACCTTCGTTAAAACCTTACCTTGGCTGTCTTTAGCAATGATATTACCCAACTTACGATAAACGATCTTTTGTGTAGCATTTTTTTGTTCAGCTTTTCGGCTGTCCAAGCCTGGCGTTGTTGCATAATAGCCAGCGATCACTGGGCTATTTACTGCCATATAGCTCGCTTCACTTGGAACAGATGTCTGTGAGATAATTTCGTTTGTATGGATATCTCGTTTAGTCGTCGTTGTCCAAGTGATCGTTTGTGGTTCAGCAGTTTTAAGTTCATTGCCAGATTCGTCGACAAATTTAGTCGTTAGGGTATAAGTATCATGTGTTACCTTTGTTTCAATACCACGATAGATATACTTGATCGATCTTCTTAGATCACTAGGAATATCTTCTTTTGCTACTAAAGTGTATTCAATGTCACCTTGAGTAAACTTTTCAGAAACCTTTGGCAAACTTGCCTTAGCAGCATCGTTTGCATCATTGACGTATCGTTCTTTACCTAAACAATTGCCATTTTCATCATAAAGCTCAACACTACCTAACGTACGATATTCATATGTGATATCGGTAGTTTGTTGGACGTATGGGTTGGAGATATGATATGTTTTTCCACCCCAGAAAGTAGTAGTATATGATAAACTCTGCCCTACTTGCAAAGTACCATCAGATTGCCATTCTAGTTCAGCTACATTCCATAATGCTGTAGGATTACCATAGCCATCGAAGAATTTATATTGCATAGTCCCTTGGTCATCTAATTCAGTATATCTAACAGTCACACCGTTATGGTAATTGTTGACTAAAACAACACCCTTATGGAATTCAGACATCGTTCCTTCGCTATTTTCAGCATATAGGAATTTACCTTCTTCCACCTTAGCACTCTTAGGAACACCAGTTGTATAGTGTTGCCCTGTTAAACCAGTTTGTGTCTTATAGACCTTACCATTGTTGATCTTGGCTTTTTGCTTAACAACTTGTGGGGTATAGATACTTAGTACCCCATAGCCATTTCCACTATTTGTCTCGACACCACTATGTCCACCAACAAATATCGGCAAATAAGTAGTACCATCGTTAGCATAAAAATGATCTACTACAATCGCATTTCTGGATTCATCGTTAATAATATTTCCTAAATCAAGCTTGTTTTTACTAAAATACTCATCGTTAGGATATATAACAACCTTTTCCTTAAATTTTGGTTCCTTTTGTCCATACACAGGGATCCGCCCCAAACGATAACCTAATAATGGGGCATGCATGTAGTATTCATATGCATTAAAATTGCCTTCATTAGTTAATATGACATTACCGTTAGCATCCCTACCACGATCAACAGTAAAGACGATCCCACTTTCTCCATCAACCGAAGAAATCCATTGGAAAACATATTCACTATTTTTGTAGTCGATTCCTAATTTTTTGATCAACATTTGAAGATTATTCTCCTGCTTTGTCCCTTTGTATGTATATTTAGAATAATCAGGATCAGTAACGCTAAAGCCTTCTTCTTGTTGGTCTTGAGCTTGAGTTGGTGCTGCTGCATAAGCAACTTTACTATCTGTTAGATCAACCTTTGCTTGAGGTTCAGCTTGTTTTTCAACGTTAAATGTTTGCGTTTCACTGGCTTCATTTTCATCAGCTGGTGCAACCGTTTGTTTTTCAGTTCTAGTCGTAGGTTCACTGGTCTCTTCAGCAGTCACCACTTGCGCTGGAGCTTGTTCTTTAGTGTCTTCAGCAACTTGAGCCTTATCGTCGGTTACTGGTGTGGTCTCCGCTTCTTTAGCTGGAGTTTCGGCGCTTGTAGTTTGCTCAACTTCTTTAGCTTGTGCTTCGTCACTTGAAGTTAACTCAACTTCTTTAGTTGGTACACTTGAGCTCTCTGCTGTCGCCTCAGTCTTTAAATGATCTTTGGCCGTCGTTGTTGCTTCATCAGCTGATACTCCACTAAAACCAGCAAAAGTAAAACCGATCAAGACAGAAGCGGCCCCAACACTGATCTTCCTGATCGCAAAGCGTTGTTTCTTTGGTTCTAATTTATGTATTAATAATTTATTATTATTACGTGATAACAAAACTAAAAATAGACCTCCTCAGTTATTTGAATGTACAAAGCGTATATAATAGCTATACTCCTCCACTATTTATCTATAAACATTTACTATAGTACAACTAAAGAGATTTATTTTCGGTAATTTTTCGATATAAATATATAGATTATTTTAATTTTATTTTTTAAAATAAAATTTTGCAAAATATATCCAACCGTATAAATAGACTTTTTAGACTCGAATACCTAAATCAGCCATGCTAATCTTACACAAACAACATTTCAATTTAACAAAAAACTAATATTTCCCAAAAAAATTGACTATAGTTCCATCGGAAAATGAGACTATAGTCAATAAACTTTTTTAAAGATCGTTGCAACGCATGATCGTTAAATGCAACATAAAATCATTGTATTTATCATCGGCCAGATCATGCCCAACTGCAGTAACTGTTCGTACAGCTAATTCTTCGTTTTGATCATACAGATCGGTACTATCAACGCGTAGATCTAGATCGATCCCTTCTTCAATATGAATGTGTAATTCGGTCTCGTCATAATCACATTGGTAAAAACCACGGATCGGCGGTAAAGCATCTTTGCTTTGACGTTCACCTTCAAATGATACTTTTTGACTTTGAGCATCACGTAACATCATCTTAACGTTAAAGTCTGACATCGTTGACATCTCAGCAAATACGTAGTAACCACGTGGGATACTCAACTTAACTGTCTTATCGTCTTCCATCAATGCGATCTTATTCATCTTTTCACCCTCCATAAATTAAAAAATAAAATAATTATCTAAAATTTTTTAGTGATTTAATTTTATCTTTTTACGTATTTTCGGGTCAATAAAAACACTTACATTCAACTCCGACTTAACTCAAACATAACCATTATTATGAAAACGTTAATTTATTTTTTATCCAACTTATACCACAATTAGCAAAAATTACGTCTATAGGGTAAAATGTAACTATAAATATGCAGTAAAGGCAGGTAATATTATGGTAACGATCAAACAAATCGCAGAAGAATCCGGCTTTTCACAAGCTACCGTCTCACGCCTCTTAAATGAAGATCCGACCTTATCCGTTTCCCCTGCCACTAAAAATAAGATCCTCACGGTGGCAAACAAGCTCGGCTATGGTAAACGCCAAAATAAATTTCTTATCTCACGTAAGATCGCACTTTTGACTAGTTTCACCGCTGAAGAAGAGCTGCAAGATGTTTATTTCAACACTTTAAAAGAACTTATCCTCGAACAAAGTAAAAATGCCAACTTAGCGATCGATATCTTCCATGATCTTGATCAGTTGATCGCTAAGGGCAAAAATTACGAAGGCTTTATCGGGATCGGGGCAGACGAACTTTCCCCGGAAAAGCTGGCTAAACTCCATGAAGTCACACCGATCGGGATCTTCTTAGATATCAATCCTTATCCAGATAAATTCGATTCCGTTCAACCCGACCTCTCCCAAACGATCTTAGACGCCTTAGACCTCTTACAGCGGGCTGGCAAAAAACGGATCGGTTTTATCGGCGGGGTCGGTTCGATCATGGGACAACACAACTATCGCCAAGATCCACGGGCTTTTGCCTTTGAAAACTGGGCTAAGCGTTTGAATATCTTTGATGAAAAAGATTATTTCGTCGGGGGCTCATTTACGACCTCAAATGGTTATGAGCTCGGCCAAAAAATCATTACTACTTTGGGCTCAGATCTCCCTGATGCCTTTATCGTCGCTTCTGATGCTTTAGCGATCGGCGTCTTACAAGCTTTCAATGAAGCTGGGATCCGTTTGCCCCATGATACTGCGATCATCAGTATCAATAACATCGAAGTCTCACAATACGTTTCACCACCATTGACGACTTACAGCATCGACCAAAAGGAACTCTGTCAGACCGCGATCAATTTATTATGTGATGCCTTAGAGCGTCCCGACCGTGCTAAGATCCATGCTTTCGTCAATACTGAATTAGTGATCCGTAAAAGTTTTACCTTATAAACCCTTAAAAATCGCATTCTATCAAGGATGTGATTTTTATTTTACTGTTTTTACGTAATTATTTTAGTAATATAGTTTACTTATTAAGTAAAAAGTTGTATGATGATTCCTGTAAACGATTACATCTAGTTTTAGCTATTTGCTTAGCTTTTAGGGGGAACACCAATGGAAAAACATGCATCAAAATCATTTGTCTCCAAGTTCTCATTTGCAATGGGCAACTTGGGGCATGCAGCTTTTTACGGCTTACTGAGTAATTGGTTCATCGTCTTTGTTACGGCGGGCTTGTTCAGTGAACTAGCACCCGCGATCGCCAATAAATTGATCGCTTTGATCACCGGGCTGATCGTGGTGATCCGGATCATTGAGATCTTGATCGATCCACTGTTGGGAAACATTGTGGATAATACTAAGACTAGATGGGGCAAATTCAAACCATGGATCATTGCCGGTAACCTCGTCAGTGCTGTGATCTTAGTAATACTTTTTACTGGGATCTTTAACCTAGCCAATGTCAATTGGATCGCCTTTGCCGTATTATTTGTGATCTTGTTCATCACATTAGATGTCTTTTACTCATTTTCCGATGTCTCTTATTGGGGCATGGTACCAGCCTTGAGTGAAGACAGTAAAGAACGAGGCGTCTACACTGCCTTAGGAACTTTGACAGGTTCGATCGGTTGGAATGGTCTGACCGTCATCGTCGTACCTGTGGTGACCTATTTCACTTATGTTGCCACCGGAAAACACACCCAAGGCGCTCAAGGTTGGCTGGCATTTGCGATCATCATTTCGCTTTTAGCCGTTCTCTGTGCCTTTATCGTGGCTTGGGGAACTGAAGAAAAAGACAATCTGATCCGTAATGCTGCTAAGCAAAAAACGACGATCAAAGATGTCTTTGTCGGTCTAGCTAAGAACGATCAGATCCTTTGGGCTAGTTTGGCATACTTTATGTTCTCCTTTGCTAACGTGGTCACAAACGGTGTCTTATACTACTTCTTCAAGTTCGTCTTGGGTAAACCAGAGACCTTCAGTTTGGCAGGCTTTATTGCGATCATAGTCGGATTTATGACCTCACCTTTATATCCCGTCTTGAATAAGTTCATCCCGAGAAAGTGGCTCTTTTCTTTTGGACAATGTTGTATGATCACTTCATACTTGATCTTCATCTTTGCCCGTGAAAATATGGTCCTTTTAGTCATCGGGCTCGTCTTATTCAACATTACCTTTGCCCAACTCGTAACAGTTCTTACCTTGACTGATGCGATCGAATACGGTCAATTAAAGACTGGCGAACGTAACGAAGCGGTCGTCTTGGCGGTTCGGCCAATGATCGATAAATTGACAGGGGCCTTTTCCAATGGGATCGTCGGTTATATCGCGATCGCCGCTGGTATGACGGGTTCAGCTACTGCTGCGGATATGACCGCTAAAAACATCCGGACTTTTGAAAGTATGGCCTTTTACATTCCACTTGCTTTAGCGGTCTTAGCTTTGTTGATCTTTTTGACCAAGGTCAACTTGACTGAGAAAAAACACGCTGCGATCGTTGAGGAGCTCAAGGATAAATTAGCCGCTGGCGATGAGACTTTTGGACTTGGAGCTAAACCAGCTCCATTAACTGTCAGTGATACAACTAATGTCTTAGCTCCAGTCACTGGTTTTGCCAATGCTTTACCAAGCAAAGCTGCACCAGATTTTGATGCAACTGGTTTTGTGATCGATCCACTTGATACCAAAGTCTATGCTCCATTTGATGGCACAGTCCGCTTTACATTCTCCACTAAACATGCCTTAGGATTAGTTGCTGATAATGGACTAGAAGCGGTCATCCATGTGGGGATCGATACGGTCAAATTACGCGGTGAAGGTTTTGTGACACATTATACCGATGGTCAAACTGTAAAGGCTGGCGATCTATTGTTGGAATTTGATCCAGCTGTGATCAAAGATGCCGGTCTTAGCGATAATGTGATCGTCTTTTTCACACAGCCTAAACGCATCACCAATTTGAAACTCGATGTCGAACGCGAAGTGACCCACGGACAACTCCTCGCTCGGGTCACCATAAAACAAGGTTGATCTTTCAACCGCCTATTTTGTTATCCGTACGGCACTACCCGATTTTGCCGTGATCACCAGTTTTTGTATCAAACGCGATCGATAATAAAAAATGACTTGATGTGCTCCATCAAGTCATTTTTTATTTAAAGTGCATTTCTTCACGTAAAGCAGTATAGATCGGGCGCCCACCTAAAAGTGTATCAACTGTATAGGCGATAAACGTCACAAAGACTAACGGGAAAACTGACGCTAATGAGCCCGCCATCTCAGTCAATAAGACGATCGCCGTAAATGGGGCTTTTTCGATCGCTCCAAAATAGGCTGCCATCGAGATCAAGATCAGCCCTAAAACTTGGCTGTGCTCGAGCCATCCCGCACTTACACCCAACAAACCAGCAAAACATCCGATCACAGCACCTAAAGCCAAGATCGGCATAAAGATACCACCTGGGACCGAAGCACCATAGGATACCATGGAAAAAACAAACCGCACGATAAAGAAGAGCACAAGCAACTTCAAAAGCGCACGTGGATCAGTCGGCGTTAAACTCATGTCCGTCACGTAACTGATAAAATCATGACTTCCGCCTAAGAGTTTAGCATTCCACAAACCCAAGGGGATCGTCAATAATAACGGGATCAAGCTGTGATAACGTTGCGGTAAAAAGTTTAGCTTGCTATAAACATAGAGTTGCTCTAACAAAACATATTGATAAGCATATGCTAAGATACCGATAATAATACCCAAGATGAGCAAAAAGACATAATTAGGTGCTCCTTCAAAGGGTTTGATATACATTGCTAAACTAGGCTGTTGGCCCAATAAAACTAAGGTCATCAGATCTGCGCTCAAAGCAGCTGCTAAAGCCGTCAAGCAAACACGCGGTTTAAAAGTCGTTGTGATCTCTTCGACCATAAATAATACCCCAGCTAATGGTGCACTGAAGGCGGCTGCCAAGCCCGCTGCTACCCCAGCCAATAGCAAAGTCTGTTGATCTTTTTTAGAAGTTTTAAAAACATCAGCTGCCAAACCTTGTCCTACACAGGCTCCCATCTGAATACACGGGCCTTCACGTCCAAGAAATAACCCAGGACATATTGCTAACAAGCCACCCACAAATTTCCGCCACAAGATCTGCCATGGTGCATAACTATTTTGTCCCAGCAAGATCGCTTCGACCTGTGGAACCCCTGATCCGACCAAGTTAGTCAGATCATACTTGAGGATCTTGCCTAACAACCAGCTGATCGCCACTAAAAATAGCGCATAGACTAGCACATAACCCAGATGGCTTTCGAGATATGGATACCACCAAAATAATAATTGCAATGTGTGGTCGATGATCCACCGAAAACAACTGACGATCACACCTGTGATCAGACCCACGATCACACCTTGAAAGACTAAATTTAAATAGTCCATGGAAAATGGTCGCGCCAGTACATCCTTTGCTCTAGCTACCAAAGCATCACATCCCTTTAGATAAAATACTTTACCTATAATAACATTCTTAGCGCAGTTTATCACATGTTTAATCTTGTATTAAAAGCCTAGAATGCTTGATCTACCGTCCCTAGCCTTACTATATCGTCCTAAATGAATACCTTTCCAAGATTAAAAACTAGAACAATATTTTTTGATTTTATAATCTTTATAGACCTTCTCAAGGCAATATGCGATAATTTTCTACGTTGTGCTATTTTAAAATAGCATTAGGTAAGATAAAGGGGATCTTTTAATTATGAAACATTGTGCCCTATATCTGGGCTATTTGATCGCGTTACTTGCACTCCTATTATTACTTTGGTGTGCCCACTATTCGTACACGCATACAGGAACACATCATTTCGTTGAGATCGGACTGGAAGATGATGCTTTTGACGATCCACACGATAGCAATTTTTCAGTTGAGTATAATTGATTCAAAAATAAAAGGGCTACTGGTAGCACCCAGTAGCCCTTTTATTGCTATTTGTGACTTTCGATATAGTTGAAAGCTTCTTGACCGGCGATACCACCATCGCCAACTGCAGTCGTGATCTGACGCAATGTCTTTTGCCGAACATCCCCGATCGCATAGACCCCAGGAATGCTTGTTTCCATCTTATCATTTGTCACGATCCAACCTTTATCATCCGTGATCCCAAGGTCTTGGAATGGAGCTGTCATTGGGATCGAACCGACATAGATAAAGACACCATCTGCTGGAATGATCGTCGTTTCACCTGTCTTGACATTTTTAGCTTTGACCCCAGTCACTTTTTGCTCGTCACCTTGGATTTCCTCAACTACAGTATCCCAAGTAAACTTGATCTTGTCATTTTTAAAAGCACGTTCTTGTAAGATCTTTTGAGCTCGTAAGCTATCACGCCGATGGACAACATTCACGCTTGAAGTAAGGTTGGCTAAATACATCCCTTCTTCGACCGCCGAGTCACCGCCACCGATCACAACAACATCACGGTTCTTATAAAAGGCACCATCGCAGACAGCACAGTATGATACACCGCGACCACCATATTGTTCTTCGCCTGGCACACCTAACTTGCGACTTTCTGAACCAGTAGCAATGATCACCACTGGAGCTTCTAATTCGCCACTATCGGTCTTAACGAGCTTCGTCTTTTCATCGAGCACTTCGATCTTTTCAACATTACCGTAGACAAATTCCGCACCAAAATTAGTTGCACTTTGATACATTTCTTCAGAAAGATCGGGACCCATGATCATTTTAAAGCCCGGGTAATTTTCGATCTCAGCTGTGTTGTTCATGTTACCACCATAAACACCACGATCAAGCATCGCTACTTTTAAATTTGCGCGTGACGCATAAAGCGCTGCGGTCATGCCGCCTGGTCCTGCACCGATCACGATCACATCATACTTATCTGCCATCTGCGTATCCTCCATTAATTAAGCTAAATGTTTTTCTAAAGCTTGTTTCAATTGGTCTTTCATATGGACACCAACTAATTGGTCCACGACTTGACCATCTTTTTTGATCAATAAAGTTGGGATCGACATGATACCAAATGCTTGAGCTGTCTTAGGGTTAGCATCAACATCTAACTTGCCGATCGTTACCTTGTCGCCCATTTCATCAGCTAATTGTTCGATGATCGGAGCTTGCATCCGACATGGACCACACCAAGTTGCCCAAAAGTCGATCAAGACAACACCATTATTTGTTTCTGTTTCAAAATTTTCATCTGTAAATACTTTGACCATTTTTATTACCTCACGATCATAAAACTATTCAACTAACCAATTGAATAACTAAACTATATCACGTTTTTTTATTTAACGCAACCATCTTAACTTACTTTTTTTCAGTGACCCAATCATAATAACTATGATTCAAGCTATATGCTTCATAGCCCTTAGCATGCAAAAGCCCTGTTGCTAGGTCAGCATACGTACAAAGCTTTCCGCGACAATACACGATGATCTCACGGTCTTGTGGTAAGAAGCTCAAATGTTCCTCTAACTGTTCAAATGGAATATTCAATGCGCCTTCGATGTGACCGGCTTGATACTCATCGGTAGGACGGACATCTAAAAATAGGGCATGGTCTTGTTGTTTAGCCTGTTTTAACGTGATCGTCAAGCTACCTGTCTTTTTAGCCAGATCAGCTTGCGTCTTTTCCAAACGCACCACACCAACTTGTTTTAAGCTACTTGCTAACTCTGCTACCTGAGATGAGGCCAGCGAGTAGACTACAAAATTTCCTTGTTTTCGGCGCTTGACTAGCCCGGCTTTAAATAAAACTTGCAAATGACGCGATGTATTTGCAATCGTCATCTGCGTCTCTGTAGCCAGTTTTTCGACGGTCTTTTCGCATTGCGTCAGTAATTCTAAGAGTTCTAAACGTCGCTCGCTCGAGAGACACTTACCGATCTTAGCTAGTTCAGTATAGAGTTTTGTCTTATATTCCTGTGCTTCGCTCGTTTTCATTAGCTCAAGCTCCTATTCAATCTTTTCGTTGAATAGATTAACAAATAGCTTCCTTTTTGTCAATTCTCTCCCATAAATTTTCTATTTAAGGTTGATTTAGTAAAATACACCCATTCAGAACGAGCATAAGAAATTGCAAAATAATCCAGATTTATATTTCATTTTTTTAAATGTAGTATAATATTTCTAAAATTAATATCTAATATGAATGATAGCGTTTGGGGGAATAGCTTATGTTTAGTAAGATCGGTCAGTTAATTTTTGATAATGAAGCAGTTGCAAAGACGTCGGATTTCACAATGGGACTTGAGATCGAGATGCATCGGATCGATGATGCGGGCGACCTCAGTCAAGAGCCCTATCCAGCAGCGATCTGCGATGAAGCGACTAATCCTTGGATCACTACGGATTTCTTAGAAACAATGTCTGAGATCGTAACTCCACCAGCAACGTATGCGCTCGATGCAATGCACTACCTGTATGGGATCAACAATATTTTACGAACATCCCTAGCCCCAGGTGAACTGCTGTGGCCACTTTCAATTCCACCTAAATTACCAAAAGACACCAGCCATATTCGCTTAGCGCAGTGGGGTCCAGAAAAAGAAGCTTATCTCAAAGAGTGGGCCCGTCGCCACCGTTTTGCTGAAGGAACACCTTGTGGGGCACATATCAATTTAAGTATTGATCAACATCTGATCGACTTAGTTTTAGAAAATTTTCCTGAGCGCTTTAAAAATGAGTTAGAAGCTAAAAACTATCTCTATGAGATCTTAGCCCAAGGTTTCATGCGTTATCGCTGGCTGATCACCTATCTTTTTGGTGCGAGTCCAATCGCTGAAAAAAATTACTTTGAAAATGACTTTAAGCTCGAGCATCCAGTTCGTAGCATTCGCCAAAGTTCACTTGGCTTTGGGACCAAATTTGCTGGTGACTATACTAGTGTGCAAGCTTATGTCGATCGGATCCAGCAAGGTGTTAAAGACAAAATCTTGATCAAAGATTACGAATTCCATGGTTCAGTCCGCTTCAAAGGTAATCCCGTTTTAAGTGAGCTCCCTAAGACTGGCGCCGAATATATCGAATTACGGATGCTAGATCTTGATCCAAGCAGTTCAGTGGGTATTAGAACTGATACTTTGCGCTTTATTCGCTTACTGGCTAGCTATCTGATCATGACACCTGCACTAAAACCAAATGAAGTCAATCGTGTGCTTGAAAATGCCGATCGCATGAATGAAGAAGTTACCAGTGAAGATCCACGTAGTATTTGTAAATATCAAAACAAAGCCCGAGCATTGATCAAAAGTTTAGAGCGTTATGCTAATCGGATCCAACTTGGTCCTGAATATCAAGAGATCTTAGATGATTTAGAAGATCGGGTCGAGAACCCTTTGACGATGCCAAGTGCGCGCCTCTTAAATTATGTCAAAGACGATTCCTTAGAAGAATATGCTTTACGGCGGGCGCGTCACTATCAACGAGCAGCCCAAGAGTCGATCATTAAGTTCGAGGGCTTTGAAGATCGACAATATACAGCGGCTGAATTAAAAGAAGCGCTCTTCCCTGGTAACTGGGATCCTGATCTACGTCGGAGTTAATCTTTGCTTTATTTGTAAGAATAATACATGATTTCCTTGGAAGGACAAACGCGGGGGGATCAATTATTCAAACATTTTTTGTAATCGCTAACAAAAGCCAAGAAAGGAGAAACTATATTTCTTCCTAATAACATAAACCGTTATGTTATTCCGCATTTAATATAGTGACACAAAAATATGAAGGCCGTTTCAGTTAAGGACTCTGGGGGTGGGATCGAAATTTCAGAACGCGCTATTCCAACACTCAAACAAGGTGAAGCTTTAGTAAAAATGGAGTATTGTGGTGTTTGTCATACTGACTTACACGTAGCCAATGGGGATTTTGGCAAAGTTCCTGGGCGGATCTTAGGCCATGAGGGGATCGGGATCGTCACTGAAGTTGCGGATGATGTAACTTCGCTCAAGGTCGGTGATCGCATAAGTATTGCCTGGTTCTTCAAAGGCTGTGGTTACTGTGAATACTGTACCATAGGTCGTGAAACACTTTGCCATAACGTACAAAATGCGGGTTACTCAGTTGATGGGGGCATGAGTGGATACGCTGTCGTTGTAGCAGATTATGCCGTCAAAGTACCCGAGGGACTCGATCCAGCACAAGCCAGTTCTGTTACTTGTGCTGGGGTAACAACTTATAAAGCACTCAAAGAAGCCGATGCAGCCCCTGGTAAATGGATCACGATCTACGGCGCTGGTGGTTTAGGTAACTTAGCTGTTCAATACGCTAAAAAGGTCTTTAACGCTAAAGTCGTTGCCATTGATATCAACGATGACAAGTTAGCTTTAGCCAAAGAATCCGGTGCTGATATCATTATCAATGCTAAAGATACTCCTAATGGTGCCGAAAAGATCCAAGAATTAACTGGTGGCTGCCATGGAGCTGTCGTAACCGCCGTTTCTAAAATTGCTTTCAATCAAGCTGTTGAAAGTTTACGCGCTGGCGGGACAGTTGTTGCGGTCGGCTTACCATCTGAATATATGGAACTAAGTATCGTTAAAACCGTTTTAGATGGTATCAAAGTTGTCGGTTCATTAGTTGGAACAAGAAAAGATCTAGCTGAAGCCTTTGACTTTGCTACTCAAGGCCTAGTTGTACTAGTTGTTCAAAAACGTCCGGTCCAAGATGCACCAGAAATTTTTGAAGAAATGGAATCTGGCAAGATCAACGGTCGTATGGTGCTTGATTTCACTGAATAAAATAATATAGCTCCACAAAAATAGCTCACTGGATGACCAGCGAGCTATTTTTAGTTATTCTTATTATTTTTTTCAGCAACTTTAGCTGCACGTTTGATCAGATCAGCAAAAATATTTTGTGAGTCCTGATAATGCTTGTAGGTATTTTCAGGATGCCACTGTAAGCCCAAAACTTGATCGTTTTCAAGCGATTCGATCGCCTCGGCTACTCCATCATCGGCTTTAGCCACAACGCGTAAAGATGGTGCGATATCCTTTAAAGCTTGATGATGCCGGGAATTGATATACGGGCGTTTTCCAACGAGTCCATAGAGGCGACTATCCGTGAGCACATTTGCATGATGAGACGGAAAATTCCCGGGTGCATCTTGCGAATGCTTAACATAGATATCTTTATTTTCCGAAAGATCTTGATAAAGCGTACCACCTAGACCAACATTTATCAGTTGCATACCACGACAGATCCCTAAAATAGCCTTACCTTTTTCAACTGATCGTTTTAGTAATGCAATTTCAAAAATATCACGTTTGCGGTAAGTCATCCCCAACTTCAAATGAGGTTCTTCCCCAAAAAAGGTTGGATCAACATCAAATCCCCCCGCAAAAACGATCCCATCAAACAGGTCGATATAATCATCCACAAACTTAGGATCAACACTTGGCAAAATAACTGGGGCTCCCCCTGATTTAACGATCGCTTCGATCGCTGGTCGTGGTGCAAATGGCGCATTGCGCTCATTGATCACATTAGTTGCTTCGGTCAAAGTGTCTGCTGGTATGGCAATTCTTGGTCGCATGAAATTTCCCCCTTAAAATTACGTTATGAGAAAAATATCACATTTATGATTTTAAGTAAAGTTAAAAGTCTTAAAAAATTTAAATCACTCTACCAATGATCAAGTCTTAGGTTACCGTTTGGCCCATTTTCAACTTTAACAAATGGTAAATAAGCTAAGGCATACTCGATCTGTCCTTGATCTCTAACATAACAACTACCTTGGTCACGTAAGTCACACATTGCCATTTGGACTTCATAAGGCGTTAAACTAGGACTACGTTGTAAAATATCTTCTACTTGTGCCAATTCATTAAAGTTAAACATCCTACTCATCCTTTCTTATCAGTTGTTGATCGCCTCTTAATCTAGATTTTCTTGCACATCAAATTGTGGTTCAAGTTCTTCGCTTGATCGCACTTTAAGACTTGTCTCCGTAGTTTCATTAGTTTGTCTAAGCTCAAGATCATCATGTAAAAAATTACCTTCAAAAAAGAAGAGTAATGCAAGTAAGATAATTGCTATAATAACGCCCAAAATATTTAAGTAACCGCTCTCATTTAAACGTTGCTTGATCGGTCGTCTAATGGGCTGATCAGGTCGTTTTTTCATTATTACCGCTAGATAAATGTATAGGGCGCAAATCCATGCACAGAAAGAATATCGTTTCCCTTTTTTAACTATAAACCTTATTAACTACTACAATGACCAGCTATACATTTACCTTTCTCTGATCATTTTAACTACAAACTTATTATATCATTATAATGATTTAAAATAGTAATTTTTTGTTTTGCTCTACTTAATCTGAATATACAAAAAAAGCCATACCCTAAAAGTATGACCTTTACATGATCGGGAAAACAGGATTCGAACCTGCGACCCCCTGGTCCCAAACCAGGTGCTCTACCAAGCTGAGCTATTTCCCGATAAAAAATGCACCCAGCAGGAGTCGAACCTGCAACCTTCTGATTCGTAGTCAGACACTCTATCCAGTTGCGCTATGGGTGCATAATATGAATATTCAATTAATGCCGAGGACCGGAATCGAACCGGTACGGTGATCACTCACCGCAGGATTTTAAGTCCTGTGCGTCTGCCAGTTCCGCCACCCCGGCGTGATACACTAATCACAAGCGGAAGACGGGATTCGAACCCGCGACCCCCACCATGGCAAGGTGGTGTTCTACCACTGAACTACTTCCGCATTAATGGTGCCGACTAGAGGATTCGAACCTCCGACCCTCTGATTACAAATCAGATGCTCTGCCAGCTGAGCTAAGTCGGCGTAAAAAAAATGGTGCGGGTGAAGGGACTTGAACCCCCACGTCATAAGACACTAGAACCTAAATCTAGCGCGTCTGCCAATTCCGCCACACCCGCAAAATCGACGAAATGAGTCGTGACAGGCTCGAACTGTCGACCCTCTGATTAAAAGTCAGATGCTCT
>SAMEA3387519__coassemble_810_pt1 | contig 56520 bp, 56 predicted proteins | sample SAMEA3387519__metabat2_low_PE_021 | metagenome-assembled genome bin SAMEA3387519 (sample SAMEA3387519) | Felis catus | biome: Faeces | place: United Kingdom | collected 2012
GTCTTCATCGCTCCATCATTAGTATCAAAATTATACCAGTAGCCGTCAATATTTTTCTGACCTGTAACCATTGCCCCGTTAAAGGTATCAAAATAACGCATAACATTATCTACTTTCTGCCAACCATATTGCATTTGACCATTATTTGCATAATAGACCGTCTTTTTTTGTTCTGGGATCCACACAAGTCCTGTCTTCATCGCTCCATCATTAGTATCAAAATTATACCAGTAGCCGTCAATATTTTGTTGGCCATATTGCATCTGACCGTTATTGGCGTAATAAACTGTCTTATCTTGACCATACGGATTTAAGCTTTGGAAGCCATATTGCATAGCACCTGTAACTTGATCAAATAAATACCATTTACCATCGATCTTTTGTTGGCCATATTGCATTTGACCTGCATCATTATAGTAAACTACCTTATTTTGATCAGTTATTGGTTGGATACCAGTTAAATATTGACCCGTTTTTTGATCAACTAAATACCAATGTCCGTCTTTAAAAACTTGTTGGGTGACAGGTTTTTCAGCTGTATCTGATTTTGAGAACAAACCATTGAAGTCGATCGAAAGGTCTAGTGCCCCCATATTCTCTCGTCCTGGTAAGTAAGCAGTTGATGAAAATTGCCAAGCACCATATCCTAAGTTCCGCCATTTCTGTTCATAATGACCATTATTAGTTGGTACAAATGGATATTGTGACCACCAAGTCTTTGCTCGACCAACAGTTGCGATCGCAGCTTCATAATATGGATAGCTTCCACCGGTATAAACACCACGATTATTGAATCCAGCTGCTGTTAAAGCATCCCAAAAACTGTTCAAATTTCCACGCACATCATCACTATAAGTACTATGATCTTCCATATCAGCAAAGACCAATGTATCTTGACCTAAGCCTAGATTTTCCATCGTATTTACTACATGTTGTCCTTCAGCATAACCTGTAGCAGCATCATTAAATCTCGCATAATGGTAGACAGACACTGTTAAGCCTGCATTCTTAGCATAATTTATTTGCTTAGTAGCTGCAGGATTTACATAGCTTTGACCTTCAGTTAGTTTAACAACAACAGCTTTGATACCTAATTGCTTTAATTTATTGAAATCATCTTGATTTAACCAAGATTGGTACGACGACACATCAATGGCATCCCCTCGAGTGTATTGACTATCTCCTATGTATATAGCATCTGGTTTCTGCTCCTTAGTTGCAACTTTATTAACTTGGAGTTGTTGTGCTTGTGTATTTTCAGCCACATTTTCATTGGCTTGTTTCTCATCAGTTGTCAATTGTAATTCTTGAGTAGCATTGGGATCATCGACTACATCTTCTGTCGCCACTTCACCTTTATCTTGTAATTGCTCAGTAGCATTGGAATTATCTTCTTGAGCTGTATCATTCAAATCAACTTTTGCTTGATCATTTGTGTTAGAATTTTCATTTTGCACATCTTTTTGTTCAGAGGCTTGTTGATCTAATTGGACAGTTGCCTGGTTACTTTGTTCATTTGATACGTTACTACTATCCTTATCAGTGACTACTTGTTGTGTATTTTGTGCTTCAACGCTTACCTGATCAGCTTTAACATTCTGCGTTGCATACATCCCACTCGAGATCGCCATCATTGTCACGCCAGAAGCTAGCCAAATTTTACGCTTGTTCTTACGATAGCTGGCTAAAACCTTCTTCTTGCGCCTGTAATCCATTTCTGTCACCCTTTCAGAAAATCAAAATCCTTTAATAAAAATAAACACTTTTAACAATTCTTTATTATATCAGTAAGACATTGAATCTTACATATCAAAGTTTGCATTTTTCATAATTTCTACCTATACTAATACATTGGTGGTTCGCAACCATCCCACCGTAATAAAAAACTAGGAGAGACATTTTATGACAAAAACACATACTCGGACCGTCCAGCTGGCTAAGGCTGGAATGGTCGCAGCTTTATATGTTGCCTTTACTTTGATCAACCCATTGAGCTTTGGAGCTGTCCAACTGCGCTTTTCAGAATCGTTCAATAATTTGAGCATTTTTAATAAGCGTTATATCTGGGCGGTAACTTTAGGCTGTGCAATCGCCAACCTTCAATCGCCCCTAGGGATCATCGATGTGATCTTTGGTACTTTAGGGACTTTGGTGATGACTTCGCTTAGCTACTGGGCGACACGCAACATCAGATCGGTACCACTTAAGTTGACCATTTGTGTCATTATATGCACACTGATGTCTTGGAGCGTAGCCTTAGAGTTACACTATGTAAGTGACTTACCATTTTGGGCAACTTATCTTTCTGTCGGGATCGGCGAATTTATTTCGATGACTCTCGGTGCAGTTTTAGTCTATTTCTTAAGTAAAGCAATTGATCTAACAGAATAACGAGGTATTTTAAGATGACATTTGAAGAAGTTTTACCGGCTTTAAAAGCGGGCCGAAAAGCCGGCCGAACTGTAGGTTGGGGCGGAAGTGAAGAATATATCTTTGTCGTTAAAGATGACACTTTAAACGGTGAAAAGATCAACCCTTATCTCATGATCAAAACTAAAGAGGAACCATCACTTTCACAATTCATGCCAACTTCATGCGATGTTTTAGCAACTGACTGGGAATTGGTGGACTAATGACAAATTATCCTCAACTAGCTGGGCAAGTCGTCGTTGGAACTGGCGTAGCTTCGGGGATCGGCTTAGCCCAAGCCTGCGCCTTTCTAGCACAAGGTGTGACCTTTTTCGGGACCGATCTAGTTGAAAACGCCGAGCTCATTGCCCTCAAGCAAGCTTATCCGGCTAACTTTTACTTTTATCCCTGTGATGTGCGTAAAAGTTCTGATATCAAACAGCTAGTGGCATTTATCTTAGCACATACCACGCAAGTAGATATCTTACTCAATACAGCTGGGATCTTAGATGCTTATACACCTAGTTTAGAAACGACCGAAGAGCTCTGGGATGACATCTTTGATACAAATCTAAAGAGTATCTTTTTATTGACCAACGCACTCTTACCGACCATGTTAGCTCAAAAACATGGCGTGATCGTCAATATGGCTTCGATCGCCGGCTTGATCGCTGGTGGCGGCGGGGCAGCTTACACTGCCAGCAAACATGCGATCATCGGCTATACCAAGCAACTATCTTTTGACTACGCCGCCAAGGGTATTCGGGTCAACTGTCTTGCTCCTGGTGCGATCAAGACCCCGATGAATCAAGCCGATTTTGCAGGCGATGCCACGATGGCCAAAGAAGTTGCCCAAAACACGCCCGCTAAACGTTGGGCTGATCCCAGTGAAGTGGCTGAACTGAGCCTCTTTTTAGCCAGTCCGGCCGCCGATTATATCCACGGTTCAGTCATGCAGATCGATGGTGGCTGGAGCGTTGGTAAATAACTTTTGAGTCCCTCGTATCAGGGACTTTTTTCTTACAAAAAACTAGCTCATAATGCAAACAAGGGCCCGCCACGATCAAGCTATCGTGGTGGGCCCTCATTATTCTTAAGCATAGATCCAACTGACTAAAAGGCTCTTTTCACCCACATGCGCTCTGATCGAGGGTTTGAGCCGTGTGATCTCAAGTCTTGTTTCTGGAAGATCAGCTTGAAACTCTTGTAGCCACTTATTGGCTGTTTCAGCTGAAGCTTCATCACACATCAACATGAGATCGGTCACTACTTGTCCACTACTATTGATCTGTTCGAGCACCTTATGATATGCCTTTTTCATCCGAACACTCGTATCCAAGACTGCTAATTTACCATCATCTGTAAATTCCAGTAGCGTCTTTAAGTGTAATAAAGCATTGCCAACGACCGGAGTTCCATTTGAGACGTAACCAGTTTTACGCAAATTGCGAATATCATCGATCACGATGGTCTGCGTCTTATCACGCATCACACTTAACTCGGCTAAGATCTGGGTAACATTTTCACCGGCTTTGACTAGTTTGGCCGCGTGACGCACTAATTTTGCCTGCGCTAAGCCTGTTGTATGTGAATCAAACAGGTGCACATTCAAAGCGCGCACTTCCGCTTTAGCGTATGCTCGTAAATTTTCATCTAAAGCATTGATCCCGTTAGCTAAATAGATGCAGATCACATCCGTATAGCCGTCACCAGCTAAGATTTGCATCTGTTGAGCGAGCGTTTCCCGCGAGACTGAAGCAATATTTAGTGTTTCTTTAGAGTCATTCACGAGGTCAAAAAGCTCGCCATCACGGAGATCTTGACCTTCATAGTATACTTTTTGTCCCAAAAGTAACGGTAAAGCTAATATTTTCACATCTAAATTCGCGGCAGCATCAGCATCGATCACAGCTGAGCTATCCGTTAAAATCGCTATTTTCATTTTATTAAGACACCTATTGTAAAAAGTAATTACTATTATTCTATCACAAAAGAGGCTACAAGTTTTTGTAGCCTCTTTGATCTAACTATATTGTTCAATCTTACTGGTCAAATATTGACGCATATCCGCCAAATGTTTGTAACCAGTCAATTTTTCTTTGGCAACTCCATCGACGAATAATAGCATCGTTGGAATACTCATCACATTATTAGCCACCGCTAGATCTTGGCCTTGTTGGACGTCGACTTTGACAAATTTGATCTGCTCACCAAATTCTTGCTCTAAAGTCTTTAATACCGGCTCAAGTAACTTACACGGCCCACACCAGTCGGCATAAAAGTCAACTAAGACCAGACCCTTGGCCGTTTTTTGTGCAAATGTCTCTGCGTTCAAATCATCACCCCAAATATCTAATTATAACTCGATCCCTCGAAGAACGACTTGGATATCATGGCCTAATTTAGGGTCATACACCGAAGTCACCATTCCTTGTTCAAACCCCTGTGCATTCAAAAAGGCTTGCGCATTTACATCTGACAAGGCTGATGAAGTCATTAATTCTTTGTAGCCTTCACGCTTCAACGCGGATCTGAGTGCCGTCAAAACTTTAGTGGCATAGTGCTGACGCAACTTTGTCTTTTCGGTCATCACTAGCCCTAACCAAGCGCAATTAGCTTGCGGATGATCTAAGACCAGATCTACCAGTACCACTAACTCGTCTTGAGCATAAAAACCTAGATAAAACTTTTGCTCTGGTAAAGCTTTTGGCGGCAATGTTTCTAATTCAGCTAAAATATCTGCTTTAGTTACTGGACTTGTTTGATAATGCTGATGATATTCTGAATGTTTAGCCTGTAAAGCTAAGATCTCATCTACATCAGCTGGGGTCAATCGTTTGACTGTGTACGGCAATAAAAAATTTAACCGCTGCAATAACATGAAACTTCCTCTTAATTTCTAACTTTATGAACGACCAAAGTCACTACGACCGAGGCCAAGACTACGATCCCAAAGGCCGCAGCCGGGATCTCGATATCGATCATCGGGATCGTTAAGAATAACTTGATCGCGATCAGACCGATCAAAAAGTATGCCATCACTTCAAGCTCTGGCACGATATCGATCAGACGCATGATAACTTCCGCGATCCCCCGCATACATAAGATCCCGATCAAGCCACCGATCAAGACGATGACTGGATTAGGTGAGATCGCCAACGAAGCTAAGATCGAGTCGATCGAAAAGACGATATCCATCAATTCGATCGAGATCACGACGGACCAAAACAACGGCAAGATCGGTTTGCGTTTTTTACCTTTTTTCCGCTTAGCACGCTCAGGATACTTCATCCGATAAAAGTGGTTGAGTGACAGATACATCAGGTAACCTGCACCCAATACTTTGATCTCCCAGAAGTGGATCAGATAAGAGCCGACCCCGATCAAAGCAAAGCGGAAGATATAGGCGCCCCAAAGACCATAGAAAAGTGATTTTTCTTGTTGCTTTTTATCGGGCAACTTTTGGGTCTGGGCAGCTAACACGATCGCATTATCGACGGACAATAGACATTCGATCAAAACTAAGGAGAAAATGATCATCCAGTCTTCACCGGATTCAATCACCGTCTTCCAGTTGTTTACATCAAAAAAAGGACCATATAATTTAGTTAAGATATCCACTTTTTCTCTTCGCTTTCTCTATTAATTTATTCTCCGTCTTTTATCCTAGCACACTGCGAAAAATTTTGTAAAATCAATTAACTTCTATGCTGACTTTTTTTGCCATTTCAACCCAATACCAGAGATCCCACTCAAGATCGAAAATACTGGACACAATAAACTAAAGAAGGTAAATGGTAAGAAAGCTAAAACTGAGACGCCTAATGTCGAAGCTGCAAATGAACCAGCTACGCCCCATGGGACCAAGTAGTTGATGACGCTCCCACCGTCTTCTAAGACCCGACTCAAGCTCAACGGATCGAGTTTCAAGCGTTCAAACGCACCCTTAAACGCACGGCCTGGTAAGATCACAGAGAGGTATTGTTCTCCGACAAATAAGTTGATCGCGATCCCAGAACAGATCGTCACGGTAACTAATTTGCCCGGTGTATTTAATTTCTTAGCTAATGGATCCATCGCAGCGGCGACGATCCCAAATTTCATCAAAAGTCCACCTAAAGCCAATGTCGTGATGATCAAGGAAACTGTTCCCATCATGTTGGAGATCCCACCACGAGTCAATAGTGCGTTTACGTCGGCGTTTTTGGTTTGAGCCACAAAACCGGTCTCTACCAAGCTAGCTAATTGTTTGATCGTAAAATGCGGATCATTGATAAAGATCATTACCGTTGAAACAAAAATGTTGATAAACAAGGTCGGGATCGCAGGGATCTTGCACCAAGCACAGACAAACATCAAGATGATCGGTAAACTAGCCCACCAATTGATCGTAAAATGTTGATTTAAAATATTGATCGTTTCATTGACCCGGGTCATATCTGGTGCTTTGCTGGCATGTCCGAGTGCTAAAAAGCCAACTAAAGAGATCAAAAATGCGGGGATCGTTGTCCACATCATATTTTTAATGTGGGCAAAAAGTTCAGACCCAGCCACGGCTGAAGCTAAGTTGGTCGAATCAGACAACGGGGACATCTTATCGCCAAAAATCGCACCTGATAAGATCGCACCCGCTACTAAAGCTGGATTCAAGCCCATCGTCATCCCCATGCCTAAGATCGCGATCCCGACCGTTGAGATCGTGGTAAAACCACTCCCGATCGATAACCCGACCAACGAACAAACGATAAAGGCCGATGGTACAAAAAATTTAACACTCAAGCTATTAAAGCCAAAGACCATCAAGGCTGGAATGATGCCCGCCTTGATCCAAACTGCGATCAAAGTCCCGATCAACAAGAAGATAAAGATCGGAATGATCGCCGTCGTGATACCTTCCGTGATCCCATCATGTACTTCATCCCAAGTTGCTTTTTTGACCTTAGCCCATGCGATAAGCAAAGCGACGACAAATAAAACGGGCAATTGGGGCGAGAGACCAAATCCGATGACCCCTGTCCCTAAAATGGCTAACATCAAAACTAAAATAATAATTGCTTCTCCAAAATTTATCTTTTTCATCCTAATTATTCCCCCGAATCTGAAATTATCTTCGTTACCTTAAGTTCCTCTCGTTATGTAAATAGCGCAAAAGTCCACCGCATTTGTGCACAAAATTCCCTCCTAAATTCTTGACTGACCACAAAAAAAGTCGCCCCTTTAACTAAAAAAGGGACGACTTAAATAAACCGTGGTACCACCCAGCTTAAGCAAGTAATAAAACTCACTTCACTTTCACCGGTGCGATAACGGTCCGGTCTGCCGTTCAGAATCACGTCGTCTATATTTGGCACCTACCACCCTGACTGGCTCGCATCGACCGCCAGCTTTCTGACTCCCAGATGATAGGACTACTTCTACGACTTCTGTTGCTATTCATAATACAAACATATTAGAGCAATGTCAACTAATTTTTATAATAATTTAATTAAGTTATTGCCATAAGCGCTTCTGACCTCGTCTAAGACCACAAAAGCGGTCGGATCGATCTGGGCGATCTTATCCATGACTTTGACTTGCAACTTAGCTTCACAAACACAATAGATGATCTTTTTAGGCTGCCCACTGACATAGCCATGCCCATCCAGTAATGTGATCCCTGTTTGGTTGAGATTTGATAACGCCTGGGCGATCGTTTCACTCTTATCTGAAATGATCGTAAAAGCCCGTTTCGCAATAAATGCTTCTAACATTTTATTTAAAACTACTGCTGAAATGTATAATTCAATGATCGTCAGGAGCATATTTTCAAAACCGATCAATACAAATGACGGGACCGCCACCAGCAGATCAAAACTGAGCATCGCCGAACCGGTCTTGATCCCAAAGTATTTGTTCATGATCTTAGCCAAGATCGTACTGCCCGCTGTGGTGCCTTCGCCTTTCATGATGATACCCATTGCGATCCCCATCAAAACACCACCAACGATCGCTGCCACCAGTGGATCATGGAGCTTGAACTGGATCTGACTGGTGAGTTTGAGCCAAAACGAGATACTAGCGATCGCCACGATCGTGTATAACACTGTCTGTTTACTCAGCATCTTCCAGCCCACAAATAATAAGATCCCATTTAAGATCAAGTTCGTCAGTGCTGTCGGAAATCCGATCCAGTAATAAAAGATCGTCATCAGCCCCGTCACGCCACCTTCACCTAATTTGCTTGGGATCAAAAAGGAATTGATCGCTAACGCATAGACGAGCGCGCCAATAAAATTTAAAGCAATATTTTTTACAATAGTTCTATTTATGTTCACTGTGATCCCACCCTAAATCTAAGCTGATCTCTTCAGTCGTTTGCTTTGTAGCAATTGGCTGATTCAAATAACCTTTGATCAAGGCATAGATCTCACCACGTGTCTTCGCTGTCAGCTTCTGTTGTTGAAATGATAATTGCGCATTGGAAGCAAATAATTCATTGAGATCATAATTGTCGTACGAACGCCCACTTAAATAATCTAGTGACACCTGGAAATATTCTGCTAACTGCAAAACTTCCAGATAAGATGGTGTGGTCGTGCCTCGCTCCCATTTTCCGATCTGTGAGATCGTTTTGTTGCGTTTGCTATATGAGACCTCCATTTGGTTCAGTGCTTGTGCTAATTCACTTAACGATAGCCCCGCCCCTAGTCTTAAGGCCCGTAGTCTTTCTGGAAACATCTGATCACCCACTTTTGTTTAGTTACCTTAATTTTAACATTAATTTGAGCTTATCGGGGAAAGGGGAATAGATCTATCGTTATCTTTTTTAACAAAAATAACTTATTTTAAGTAATTAGGCTTTTACTATTGCTTATTTTGCCAGAACCACGTACAATTAAGTGGTCTTAACTTACTAAAAGTACATTAATTTTAAAGGTGGTGGATAAAATGTGGCACACAGTTTGGTCATCATTGCCGGAACTGATCAGTGCGGGGATCAAATATACGATCCCGCTCGCAGTCATCTCGTTTGCCCTAGGGCTCGTGTTGGCTTTGATCACGGCTTTGATCCGTATTTCACAGACTAAAGGTCCATTTTTGATTATCAAAGCAATTTTTAGATTCTATGTGTGGCTTTTCCGTAGCACTCCTTTGATCGTTCAATTATTTATCGTCTACTTCGGACTTCCATATTTGACGATCAAAGGCGTCTTTCCTGACGGGATCAAGCTCGAACCATTTACGGCAGGTATTATCGTCTTTACGTTAAATACTGGCGCTTATGCCTCCGAAACGATCCGAGCAGCCATCGAATCGATTCCTAAGGGGCAATGGGAGGCAGCCCAAGCGATCGGGATGACACGCCTCCAGACGCTCTTTAGGATCATCATTCCGCAAGCAGCGCGCGTCTCGTTACCGCCGCTGTCAAATAGTTTTATCGGCTTAGTCAAAGACACTTCACTAGCTTCGACGATCACGATCGTTGAAATGTTTGAAGTCAGTCAACAGATCGCAGCCGAAAACTACCAACCTTTAGTAATGTACTGTACGGTGGCCGCTCTATACGCGATTTTATGTACGATATTATCGTTTGTTCAAAGTTGGCTTGAAAAGGTGACGACCCGTTACCTCAAGCCCCAAGTATAGGGAGGCATAATTATGTTGAGACTTAAAAATGTAACTAAAACTTTTGGCACACAAACTGCGCTCAAAGATATCACAACTGCATTTAACGACCACGAAACAACGGTCTTAGTGGGTCCCTCTGGCTCGGGCAAATCGACACTCTTACGTTCGTTGAACTTACTTGAACGCCCTGAGAGTGGAACCTATGATTGTGATGGGATCGAGCTTGATTTTGCCAAAAAGATCACAAAAAAAGAAACCTTAGCAGTCCGCCAAAAAACAGAAATGGTCTTTCAAGACTACAACCTCTTTCCCCATTTGACGGTCTTAAAAAACGTCATGGAAGGACCAGTTCACGTCTTAAAAGAAGATAAACAAACTGCTAAAAAACGCGCCTTGGAACTATTGGATAAAGTCGGGCTCAAACAAAAAGCCGATGCCTATCCTAACCAACTCTCAGGTGGTCAAGCTCAACGCGTTGCAATCGCCCGTTCACTGGCGATGCGCCCGCGTTACATTCTCTTAGACGAGCCAACTAGCGCGCTTGATCCTGAGTTGGAACTCGAAGTTTTAAAAGTGCTCTTAGAATTAGCGAACGAAAAACAATCACTGATCATCGTGACTCATAACTTGGAATTTGCGCGTCATGTTGCCGATAAGATCCTCTTTATCGAAGACGGACAGATCAATTTCTCAGGGTCAAAAGATGATTTCTTCAACTCAAACGATCTGCGGATCAAAGAATTCATCAGTGCTATGACTTTAGATAACTTGAATTAACGAAAGGAATTTATCATGAAAAAAACATTTAAAAGCATCTTAGCTGTCGCAGGTGTCCTAGGCTTGACTTTTGCCTTGAACGCCGTAAAACCCCAAAATATTTCGGCTGCGGAAAAGCTTCCAGCACAAACAACTAAAGAATTAAAGGAAAAGGGAACTTTGACCATTGGATTAGAAGGAACATTTGCCCCATATTCTTACCGTAAGGACGGTAAATTGACTGGCTTTGAAGTGGAGCTAGGTAAACAACTCGCTAAGGAAATGGGACTCAAAGCTAAATTTATTCCTACTAAGTGGGATGGTTTGATCGCTGGGCTTGATACAGGAAAATATGATGTTGTTTTAAACAACGTAACGATCACTAAAGAGCGTAAAGAAAAATATCTCTTCTCCAAGCCTTATATCTACTCACACTTTGCTTTGATCACTAAAAAGGATTCTGATCTGACTAAGCTAAGCCAGATCAAGGGCCAAAAGATCACAGCTGGGACTGGGACTGACAATGCGATCATCGCTAAAAAATATAAAGCGACAGTCGTTCCATCCTCTGACTTTACGACTTCACTTGACTTGGTCAAACAAGACCGCGCTAAAGGTGCGATCAACTCGATGTCTGCTTGGTATGCTTACAAAAAGGACCACTCAACTAAAAGTCTTAAAGCAACTGATGTTTCCAAAGAAGAAGATCCAGCTAAGATCGGGGCTTTGATGTCTAAGAAAGATAAATCATTACAAAAGAGCGTTGATAAGGCGCTCGATAAGCTCCGCAAAGATGGTAAATTAAAAGAAATTTCTGAAAAATATGTCGGTGGCGACATTACGAAATAATTAATTTAGTAAAGGCCCCTGTCCGTGAGATGGACAGGGGCCTTTCTTATATTAGAAACGGCTCACTAAATAAATTGGACCGCTCATATTTTCCAAAAGGTAGTTTACAATAATTAGAAAAAAAGGCACTCTACGGTACCGCTGTTATAGCAAAAATAAAAAAATCCCCAGCCATCGGAACCAGCGACAAACACGGGGAAATAGAGAATATATATTGTATAAACTAACTATGTAGCCTGTTAAGTTAATTTATTTATATTTAAATGATACTATGCTAATAATGAAAACGCAATATCAAAAATTACCCTTAAAATATTTTTAACCTCTTATCTAAATTTTTTTGTTGAATATAGCAATTTTTTTAGAAGAATACAAAAAAGCCCCCAAAACTGGGAGCTGATCGTTAATATGCACTATTAGGATGGATGATCACTAAAAAGGTTAGAAAAATTATCTTAGCATCTAAAAACAAGCTTCTATTTTGAATATACTTTAGATCCAATTCGACCATTTCTGCAAATCCAACATTATTACGCTCAGTTGCTTGCCACAAACCGGTGCATCCTGGAACTACCCATAGTCGTTGCTTATCGTATTCACTATACTCTTCGACCTCACTTGCAGTGGTGGACGAGGACCAACCAAACTCATATCACCACGTAAAACATTCAATAACTGTGGTAATTCATCTAAACTTGTTTTCCGTAAAAAACGCCCAACTGAAGTAACTCTAGGATTATTTTTCATTTTGAACATCGAGCCAGTAACTTCATTTTTTTCTTTTAACTTTTCAAGTAATGTATCTGTATTCACATACATTGATCTAAATTTATATATCCCGAATTGTCAAATTAAGTTAGAAAAGAGATTGGTGTTCATTTGTAATATACTTCATGAATACTTCTAGTGGTGTTTTGTAGCCTAAGCTTTTACGGAGAATGTTGTTCCTATAGCTAGCTACTTGTTGGACATAGTCTGTGGACAGACAACTAAGATCCATATCCTTTTCTAGACCATCTTTTCTAAGCAAACTGTTTGTCTGTTCATTCAAAGCACGTTGGTTAGGGGCGCCTACATCAGCAAAGTAGGTATTGCTATCATGTTTATTAGTGTGATATCTTTCCACTTATCAAACTCTTTACCATTATCAAAAGTGATCGATTTAAAGAGACCTTTAGGATCATCAGGTATATATTCACCTTCTGTGCGTGAGCCATCAAAGACATAGTCGGTGCTGACATAGACCATTAAAGCATCATATTTTTGGCAAGCCTTAGCCATGATCTCTGAACCGACTGCATTGACCAATTCATTGACCTTTTTGCCTTCACCTTCAGCTTTATCGACCGCTGTGTAAGCCGCACAATGGTAAACGACTTCGGGACGATTTTTAGCAAAGTAGGTATCAACCTTAGCTTCATCAGTGATATCCAATACATCGACATCAGCTGCATCATAAGCGATCCCACGCTCATCTAATAAATGTTGCAATTCTTGACCTAATTGTCCATTGCCACCAGTGATCAAAATTTTCATCTTATTTATCTCCTAAATTTTAACTTTCTGTCCTTACTGAATAAGAGGTTGATGTAGCTAAATAACACCAACCTCTTATCGCTTATTTTTTAATTCAAGGCTGCACGTTCTTTTAGTGGGCGCCACCAGTCTTCGTTATTTAAATACCAATCAACAGTTTCAACGATACCTGTATCAAAAGTATATTTTGGCTTCCAACCGAGTTCAGTTTCGATCTTTGTTGGGTCGATCGCATAACGGCGGTCGTGACCCAAACGATCAGCAACATATTCAATTGCATCTTCACCTAAACCAAGTTGTTCAACGATCAAGTGCACGATCTCATTATTTGTCCGTTCATTATGTCCACCGACATTATAAACTTCACCCTTGCGACCCTTATGTAAAACAAGGTCGATTGCTTGGCAGTGATCGTAGACATGAAGCCAATCGCGGATATTTTTACCATCCCCATAGATCGGTAATTTCTTACCGTCCATCCCATTTGATGTCATCAATGGGATCAATTTTTCAGGGAATTGGTATGGTCCGTAGTTGTTTGAACAACGTGTGATATTCACATTCAGACCATAAGTTTCATAGTAAGCACGAACTAACAGATCAGCGGAAGCTTTACTTGCTGAATATGGTGAGTTAGGTGCTAACGGTGTCGTTTCACTGAAGTACCCTTCTTTACCCAAAGTACCGTAAACTTCATCAGTCGAAACTTGCAAATATTTTTCTAAGCCCATTGTCTTAGCTACGTGCAAGAGTGCCAATGTACCTTGCACATTTGTTTCTACAAAAACTTCTGGATGTAAGATCGAACGGTCAACATGACTTTCAGCCGCAAAGTTTACGATCGTATCGATATCATGTTCTTTTACTAAATGTTCGACCAATTCACGGTTTGTAATATTGCCGTGAACAAAGACATGATTAGGGTTGTCCTTTAGATCATCTAAATTATGAATATTACCAGCATAGGTCAATAGATCTAAGTTAACGATCTTATATTCAGGATATTTTTCGAGCATGTAGCGGACAAAGTTACTACCGACAAAACCGGCACCGCCTGTTACAAATAAGTTTTTCATCAGGTTAGTCCTTTCCGTAAGTAAAGTTTAGATCAGCATCTTTTAAACGTGGATTTTTTTTGTCTTTATCCGATAAGATCAGATGTTCGAGCGGCATTGGCCAGTCGATCCCTAGATCTGGGTCATCAAATGCGATCCCACCATCAGCTTCTGGATTGTAGTAGCCATCAACTTTGTAAGCTACATTCACATTTGGGGTCAAGGTCACAAAACCATGTGCAAAACCTTTTGGTACTAATAATTGGCGGTGGTTGTACTCACTTAAGATAAAACCTTGCCATTGACCATATGTAGGTGAGCCTTTACGAATATCAACGATCACATCATAGATAACACCTGTAACAGCCCGTAATAATTTAGTTTGAGCATAAGGCGCACGTTGATAATGCAAGCCTCTTAAGACACCTGGTTCAACTGAAAGTGATTGGTTGTCTTGGGTGAAATCAAAATCGATCCCTGCTTCGACAAATTTTTGCTTTGTATATGTTTCCGTGAAAAAACCACGATGATCACCAAAAACATCAGTCTCGATGATCTTAGCATCTTGTAACTTTGTATCAATAACTTTAACCATGTTTAACTACTCTTGTTGATTTTTATTGGCTAAACGCAATAAATATTGCCCGTAGTCATTTTTCTTCATCGATCGTGCTAATTCTAATAAACGTTCTCTAGTTATCCAGCCTTGCCCATATGCAATTTCTTCCAAACTAGCAGCTTTTAAGTTCTGACGCTTCTGGATCGTTGCAATAAAGCTGGCGGCCTCCAACATCGAATCATGAGTTCCAGATATCCGCGCCCCATGAGCTTAACATCAAGATCACCACGTTTTAGATATTCTTTGTTGATATCAGTGATCTCCAACTCTCCACGAGCCGATGGTTCCAACCTCTCAACGATCGAAACAACATCGTTATCATAGAAATAAAGCCCTGTAACTGCATAATTGCTCTTAGGTTCAGTCGTTTTTTCTTCGATCGATAGAGCGTGATAATTTTTATCAAACTCTACTACCCCAAAGCGTTCAGGATCATTTACATGATATCCAAAGACAGTTGCTCCTTTTTTCTTTTGAGCAGCATCTTTAAGTAATTGGCTCAATTCACTACCGTAGTAGATATTGTCACCTAATATCAAATAGACCGAATCATTACCGATAAAATCTTTACCGAGAACAAAGGCCTCAGCTAAGCCATTGGGTTTTTCTTGAACTTCATAGTACAGATTTATTCCAAAATCAGAACTATCCCCTAAAAGTTTTTTCGAACAGTGGTGTGTATTCTGGAGTTGAGATCAATAGAATATCTCTAATCCCTGCTAACATCAGAGTCGAGAGCGGATAATATATCATCGGCTTATTATCCACTGGGATAAGCTGCTTAGAGATCCCCCGTGTTATTGGATAAAGACGCGTTCCACTTCCGCCAGCTAAAACTATGCCCTTCATTAATTACTCCTTCAAATCATATGCACCAATAATAATATATATAATTTTTATATGTATTTTACAATGAATCTAATTTACGTAGAATGCTCCTTTTGTAGTTGTACACCGTTTTTCGACTAAATTCCAATATTTTGGCTGTTTTTACTAAATTTAAGTTAAAATACAGCTGTAGTTCTAAAAATTTACGTTCTTTTGGTGTACATAAGTTCCATAGTCTTTCCAATAAGTCTCTTACAATAACATCATCATTTTGACAATTCACAGCTATCCATAGTTCATCAGCATTCTCTGGTAACCCACATTCCCTCTGCTTAGTTCGCGTCTGCTTGCGCAATAGGTCTAACAGACGCCACTTGACCTTCTGATAGAGATAAGGCATTACTGCTTTCTCTGTAACACTGTCATGTGTTTGACAATAAATACAATAAGCCTGAGCAAAAGCGATCTGCCCCTCGACCACTAGATCTTCATAAGCGGGGTTTTGGCGGGATACATTCAAACGCTTCAATACACCGTAGATAACTTTCTCATGTTCTGCTTGCAACAAAAATGCAAATCCTGTTTCATACATCAACTAGACTTCCCTTACTTAAAAGTTTGGTCTAGGGCCCTAAACTGTTTTTAGCATACGACCAGATCATATCAAACAAAACCTGCATCTCAACGACAAAATCCTGCATGTAGCTTTTTTACTCCGCATAAAGCCTGTTATGCTGGAGTCCGAACTATTCATCAGCTACTATAGCACAAATGAATTTTTTCATAGTTTGAAAAATACTTCCAAATAACTTTGAAGTACTGAAATAACTTGAATTTTGTGTAAATTCACTTAATTTTTAGGAGGAGAATTTTTATGGAAACCGTCTTTCTAGACCTAAATGGCGTACATGCGCTCTATCGTCAAGGATATTTTGATGCTGATGCAACTTTAGATACGCAGACCTCGCTTTTGCTCTGGGATTGTCATGATCTTGGGCTCAAAAATTGTCGCTCCTTGATCTTAGACGCCAAACGCGGAGTCATCATCAGTGACAAGGAATCCACCCGTCTAGTCAATCAATTTATCAAACGCCAACCAGTTGGGCTTTTACTGGCTCGTTGCCTTATCAGCCCCCTTGCTAAAAAGCCCCCTTGTCTGCCTTACGTTTGGGGAAAGATCTTACTTGTCCCGCTAAGCGGCTACACTCGCCATCCAACTAGTTGGCTCAGACTCGATCACGTCGATTACAACTATTTTGTCGATCCCACCCACATCGCTATTATCTTTGACCACGATCCTAAGACTCGTTTTATCTTGCCTATCAATAAAAAGACTTATCTTTGCAACTTGAAAACAACTGCTACCATCTATTATCGCCTGCGCCAACTCATCCATGAGCTAAGTAGTGCTTTTGACCTGACTACTAAGACTACACCTTTATATTATTTAGACGAGCAACTCGAGCGTACGTTCTCACTGGCCACGCTCTTTGATGATTACTTATTGATGGTCATCAGCTTGATCTATCGCGAACATGGGATCACAACAGAAAATGAAGCTAAACTCATCAAAGATCACCTCAGGCAAAAATACGACCATCTCTAAAAATACTTGATTTTGCTAGACTTGGATCCTATTTCTTATTGGTTCACAAGCCATAAAAGTTATAATATAATGGAAATGATTAATATTATAGAGCTTGATCCAAGGAGTTAAATATACTATGACAAAACCGATCAAAATCGTTACGGATTCATCTGTCCAATTGACACCTGAAGAAATAAAAGAAAATAACATTACGATCATCCCCCTATCAGTGGAAGTAAATGGTAAGAACTACATCGATGGTGAGGATATCAGCCGTGAAGAACTCGTGGAACAATTACGTAAGGGTAACATCCCTAAGACAAGTCAACCAGCAATGGGACGGTTCATCGACACCTTCAATGAATTAGGCAAAGACGGAAGCCAAGTCTTAGCGATCTTGATTTCCGATGTTTTGAGCGGGACATTTGAAACAGCGCTCAGTGCTGCTGACATGTCAGATGCTGACGTTACCGTGATCAACAGTAAATCAACGGACCGTGGTCTTGCTTTCCAAGTTCTAGCTGCTGCTAAAGACGCCCGTGAAGGCAAAACCATCGCAGAGATCAAAGAACACTGTGCTGATATCTATTCACGGACTACAGTTGATGTGTTAGTCGATAATCTCGATTGTTTGGTTGCTGGTGGGCGTGTGAGTCGCTTTGCCGGGGCCTTGACAAAATTGATCAACTTGAAGATCATTGTCCGCTTAAATGAACACAGCCTTGATGTCTTCACAAAAGGCCGCAGTCGTAAAACTTTTATCAAGCATTGCAAAGAATTAGCAGAACAACACAAAGATAATCCGATCCAAGCTCTTTCGCTTTCAAATGTCGGGACTGATCCTGAATTTTTGGAAAAGATCAAAGAAACGATCTTACCAGAAAATAGCGATGCCAGTTATCTAGCTCGTTTGACCAGTCCAATCATCATGACGCATACCGGTTTGAATGCCGTGGGTGTGATCACTTTGGCAGAAAAGCCTGAAAAAACTGACGCTTAATGCCGTATAGAGAAAAGCAACCAGCCGATACAACATCATGTATTGGGTGGTTGCTTTTTTGTATCAATATACATTTTATGCCTTTTTATACATCGAGCCTTCTAATTGATAACCTTTTTCAATTACACTTTTTTACCTGAATACACAAACCCTATTAAATCAAGGTTTTATCTCCGCTAATTGAGAACCATTATTATTTAGAACGATTCTAATTTACTTTGGTTATTTTTGGTGTTACGGTTTAAGTAAAGTAGAACTGAAATTATTTTTTTCGAGGGGATGTTAATTATGAAACATTCAACAAAATTAGGCTTGATCATTGCGATCGCGGTGGTCTCAGCGATCTTAGAATTTGGCTTTGGCCTTAGTTTAGTCGCGCAGATCATCATTACTACCACCGGGACTTTGATCGCCTTATCCATGTTAAAAGAAATGATCAAAACATTACGCTCAGGTAGCTACGGCGTCGATCTCCTAGCGATCACTGCAGTTGCTGCGACACTTGCTGTCGGCCAATATTGGGCAGCGATGATCGTTTTGATCATGTTAGTCGGTGGAGATTCGCTCGAAGACTATGCTTCTAAAAAAGCTCATACCGAATTAAAAGCCCTACTCGACAATTCACCCCAGACTGCTCACAAGGTCGTAGCTGACAAACTTGTCGATATCAAAGTCGATGAAGCTAATATCGGCGATCAATTGGTCGTCAAACCCGGCGAGACAGTCCCAGTCGATGGCCATGTCATCAAAGGCAGTAGCATGTTTGATGAATCGAGCTTGACCGGTGAATCTAGACCAATCACTAAAAATATCGGCGATACTATCTATTCTGGTTCGATCAATGGTGATTCTGCAGTAACAATGACAGTTGATAAACTCGCTAAAGATAGTCAATATCAGCGCTTGATCCAATTAGTCAAACAAGCCGACAGCACACCCGCTCATTTTGTCCGAATGGCTGACCGCTATGCCGTTCCATTTACTGGGATCGCCTTTGTGATCGCTGGGATCGCTTGGTTTGTTTCCAAAGATCCTGTGCGCTTTGCCGAAGTTTTGGTCGTAGCTTCACCTTGTCCGTTGATCTTAGCTGCTCCAGTGGCTTTGGTGTCCGGGATGAGCCGTTCGTCACGTAACGGGATCGTGGTCAAAACTGGGAACGTCTTGGAAAAGATGGCCACAGCCAAAACAGCTGCCTTTGATAAGACCGGTACGATCACTAGCGGTCGACTCTTTGTCGATCAGATCAAACCCGTGGCCGGTACGACCAAAGAAGAGCTTTTAGGTTATGCAGCTAGTGCCGAACAATCTTCAGGTCATATCCTAGCCCGTTCATTGCTCAATTATGCTGTTAAACATGGGGTCAAGTTATTAGAAGTTCAGCAGTTATCTGAAGTTACAGGTAACGGGGTCACTGCACAGATCGCTGGTCAGACCGTCAAAGTCGGAAAGGCTTCATTTGTGGCTCCAACAGCCAAGATCGCTGAAACGACGCAAACTTGTGTCTATATCAGTTTAAACGACCAATACATCGGAGTGATCACCTTTATCGATAAATTACGTCCCGAAGCTGCGCAAACGATGCAAGCTTTACGCGACCATGGAGTTAAACACTTGATGATGTTAACTGGTGACCAACAAGCTATTGCCCAAACGATCGCTAAAGAAGTCGGGATCGATGATGTCAGGGCAAAATTATTGCCTGAAGAAAAGATCCAGGCTTTAAAGACAGTACCTGAAAGTGAACATCCGGTCATCATGGTCGGTGATGGAGTCAACGATGCACCTTCATTGACCGTCGCTGATGTCGGGATCGCTATGGGGGCCCATGGAGCTACAGCAGCCAGTGAATCAGCTGATATCGTGATCTTAAAAGATGACCTGCTAAAAGTCGCTAAAGCCGTTGAGATCGCCCAAGATACTTTACGCATTGCACGTCAAGCTGTGTTGATCGGAATCTTCATCTGTGTCTTCTTAATGTTAGTTGCCAGCACCGGGTGGATCCCCGCGATCGTAGGCGCAATGTTTCAAGAAGTCATCGACACCGTTTCGATCCTTTGGGGCTTACGGGCTCGCTATTCCCATGAGAAATATGCAAACAAGTTGTAGCTTTTCTACAACTTGTTTTTTAATATAGATATGGCTAAGATAGATAATGAATAAAAAAGAAAGGACTGCCTTTTTGGCAAAAAAACTTACTATGCAAGCTATTTTGATCCTTGCCCACAAAAATTTTCCACAAGTAAAAAAATTAGCGTTAAAACTTAATCGTTCTTTTAAAGTATATATCCATTTTGATAAAAAAATGAATATCACTGCAACAGAGCTATCTAGTCTAGTAGATCATAATATCCAATATATATCCGAAGTAGCAGTTAATTGGGGAAGTTGGAGTATCGGTGAAGCCACTGTTCGTTTAATGAAACTAGCTTTATCTGACCCAGACATCTCATATCTTCATGTGATATCTGGTCAAGATTGGATCACTCAAAATGTCGATGATCTGTATCAACGATTTGAAAATGACACTAAGATCTATATGACTTACGAAAAAGCTTCCGAGGTCAAAAAATCAGGTGAACCTATCATTTGGTGGCAAAAATATTACTTCAACTATGATCAGATCAATCGCCGAACTTTCTTTGGCAAATTTTACCACCGTGCGCTACTCTTAGGGCAAACTTTACTTAGAATTGATAAATTTAAAAAATTAGGTATTGATCTTGAGATCTATGCCGGTGCAAATTGGGTCGATCTTCCCCGAGATGCAGCTAATTATTGTGTTGAATATCTCGAATCACATCCTAATTTACAAAAAATGCTGCAGACTGGTTGCTTCTCAGATGAATTTTGGATGCAAACTATTCTATGTAACTCCCCAGAATATAGAGAAAGGATCATTAATGATCATCACCGCTATATTAAATGGGAAAGACAACATAACAGTTATCCAGCGATCCTAGACGAGCATGACTTGGATGCTATTTTGACAAACGATTATTTCTTTGCACGGAAATTTGAAAAAGAGTATTCACATAACTTGATCGAGATACTCGATAAAGCTAATAAAAACTAGCTTTTATCCGACTACATGACTAGTAATTTTTAAAGAAATTTTTTTCAATTTGTGCTATATTAGTATGGGTAGTATTATCTTTACTTTAATACTAATGATGAGTTATAGATTAGGAGAAACCTTTTGGAAAATAAAGTTAAAATAGTCGTTGCAACCCACAAAAAGTATGCAATGCCTAATGATGAAATGTATCTCCCATTGCATGTAGGTGCTGCATTACATCCAGATATTGACTTGGGTTACCAAAAAGATAATGTGGGAGAAAACATCTCTCAAAAAAATGATAGCTATAGTGAATTGACCGGCCTATATTGGGCTTGGAAAAATCTAGACACTGATTACATTGGATTAGCCCACTACCGTCGCCATTTTGGTTCCAAACACCGTCATGGTAAAGAGCGGCTCAATTGGGTCATCAAAAGTAATGAATTGCTCCCAATGTTAGATCAATACAGTGTCTTACTTCCTAAAAAAAGACATTACTATATTGAAACCTTGTATTCACATTATGAGCACACTCACTATTCAAACCAGCTGGATGCCACTCGCGAAATAATCAGTGAAAAATATCCTGATTACTTAGCTACATACGATGAAGTTTTAGGCAAAACCTCTGGTTACATGTTTAACATGGCTATCATGAAAAAAGACTTGATGGATCAATACTGTACTTGGCTATTTGATATCCTATTCGAACTCGAAAAGAAAATGGGTTCGACTGAGTTATCTGCCTTCCAGCAAAGATTTTACGGTCGAGTTAGTGAAATAATCTTTAATGTTTGGTTGCAACAACAAATCAAATGGGGAAATATTTCTCCTACACAAATCAAAGAATTACCCCTTGTTTACGTTGAAGGGGTCAACTGGTGGAAAAAAGGAACATCTTTCTTAAAAGCAAAATTCTTCCATCAGCGATACGAAAATAGTTTTTAATGTTGGAGTGAGGGTATTGAAGCAATCATCAAAAATAATAATCGATCAAGATAAGCTTGCTAAAAAAAGAACCTATCACATAATCAAGCGTATTTTTGATTTTATAGCTAGTCTTTGTGGTTTGATCATTTTGAGTCCACTTTTCCTAGTTGTAGCACTCTTGATAAAATTCGAAGACAATGGTCCTGTTTTTTATAAACAAAAGCGTGTCGGCAAAGGACAACGTGAATTTGATATGTTCAAATTTCGCTCAATGCATGTTGATGCTGATAAATGCTTAGCCGAACTAAAGAAACAAAATGAAGTTGACGGACCCATGTTTAAAATGAAAAATGATCCTCGTATTACAAAGATCGGCCATTTCATCCGTAAGACAAGTATTGATGAATTGCCCCAACTGTTCAATGTCGTCCGTGGTGATATGAGCTTAGTTGGTCCTCGTCCACCGTTACCTAGTGAAGTTGCTGAATATACTGACTATGATATGCAACGACTCCTTGTAGTTCCAGGCTGTTCTGGTCTTTGGCAAGCTACAGTTAGAAATTCAGTTGGTTTTCATGAAATGGTCCAACTAGATTTAGAATATATTCAAAAAAGCAGTATTTGGTTTGACATTAAGATCCTCTTTATGACTATCAAGATTTTATTTAAACCCAATAGTGCCTACTGATCCTTAAAGGTGCATGCTTTTTGCATGCACCTTTTTTAAAAATTTTTATAAGGATGTGTTGTGTATGCCGTTAATTTCATTTATAATCCCAGCATATAATTCAGAGAAAACTTTAAAACGAGCAGTAGAGAGCGTTACAAATTCAATTATCGATCAAACATATGAAGTATTGATCATTGACGATGGTTCAAAAGATAATACTTTGATCTTAGCTAACCAACTTGCTTTACAGAATCAACGAATACGTGTTTTGACCGCTGGAAAAGGTGTTGGTCACGCACGTAACACAGGTATCAAACATGCTCGTGGACAAATGATCGCATTCTTAGATGCTGATGATCACTATCTCAGATCCGCTCTTCCTAAGGCTTTGAGCCAAGCCAAAAAGAACCCGGCCGATCTACAGATTTTTAGCTTTGAACACGGAAAACACACTGTCGATCTCACTTTGCCATCATCCAACAGTTTAGACGTTCGGTGTCGAATGCTTGAAAAACCTACTAACTATATGACAGTTTGGGGGAAATTCTTTAAGCGTTCCTTGTTGATCGATAATGATATCTACTTCAATGAAGAGCTTACTATGTCTGAAGACAGTGAATTTCTGATTCGTTATACTGCTGCTTGTGAGTCGATCACAACTTCTGCACTGGTTTTATATCACTACACGATCGATACACCATCCGCAACTAGAAGTTTTGATACAAAAAAAATCCAAGCTTATCTAAATGCGCTAAATATTGCTGAAGAATTCATTGACTCACAACCTCAAGTAATTAAACAAAGTTTTTTAAGCTATACTTTGATCCAAGTTAATATTATCGCAGTACGCTTAATATATACTCTAGGTAACCCTGCCTCTAATAAACAAAAAAGAGCAGAATTAGATAAGGTCATTACTGCTCCAGTAGTTAAAAAAGCACTTGAACAGGTCACACTAAAACAATGTCTGACACCTCATCTACTTCCCGGGTTATTCCTAAAATTACATCTATCTTCTTTAGCGATCTTGCTATTTAAACTTAGAAGCAAACAAAATGAACAAAAGGAAAATAACTCATGAAATTAAAATTTTTATGCATGGAACTCTCTGGCACTGGTGGTACCGAAACGGTTTTAGTTAAAGTATTAAATCAACTTTGTGAACATCACAAGATCGAACTCATCTTAACTAATGCCCCACCTCAACAAAACTTTTTAACTAAACTTGATCCTAGAATACAGATCAGTATTTGTTCAGGCAAAATAAACAAACCACTTACAATCACTAAAAAATTTTTACTGGCTTCAGCGGATACTTGCTTCATCTCACTTAGCCCTAAGATGATAAAATTAGGCGCTAAAATAAGAAGTATCTTCAAGCGTAAGTATAAAATAATATCTTGGATTCATTTTTCACTTGATGATCAAGATATGTTCAATGCTAAAACTACTGTTCCACTAGCTGATGGACATCTGGCTATCAGTTCTACAATTAAAGAACAATTATTGAGCTATGGTGTACCCGACGAAAAAATAAGTCTAATTTTCAATCCAATTGATCCTATAGCAACATCTATTCCTACATCAAATTCGCCTCTACCAAAATTCTTTTATGCTGGTCGAGTTATTTTTGAAGGACAAAAAAATCTAAAAGAAATGATTTATGCTATCTCCAAGACTGAGAGTGCAACCTTAGATATCTTTGGTACTGGAGAAGATGTCAAGCGTTGTCAAGAGTATGCTCGAGAACTGAATGTTGATCAACGTATAATTTGGCATGGATATACCCCTGAGCTTTGGCATGAGATAAAAGAAAAGCCAACAGCTCTACTCATGACATCAACCTATGAAGGGCTACCAATGATAATGTTGGAAGCTATTGCCCATGGTATACCGGTAATATGTAGTGAGTTTAATGGCTATCATGATGTATTGAAAACTGGCATCAATGGCTTTAGCTATCCGCTACACGATGTCGCTAAATTAGTTGAACAAATGGAACACTTAGAACATACTCCATTGACTGAACAAGCCATCAAGCAGAGTATCCAAGCATTTTATCCCCAAAAATATTTTGATAACTTTGAAGCTACTTTAAAAAAATTTGTAAATTAAAAAAATGGCGTTTCACTCGCAGCATCACCGAGTGAAACGCCATTTTTAATTTAGTTTATCTTCTACATTTAAATTTGCCATCAAAGCTAAGAAAACAAAATTATATGAAATATCCCAAAGATGTTGATCGATTCCAGAAGTCAAAACTACTAAAATCAAACAAATTATCCAATAATTCAGATTTAATTTCTTAAATTTGGCAAACAATAGACAAATCAGTAATAGCATGAGTACAAAAACGATCAAGCCATGCATCATCAGTGTTCTTACAAAAGATGAATCTATATAGAAATAATCATACACTTTAAAACCTCCACCAAAGCCATTTTGGTAGATAAATTGGCCTAAAAGAGGTACATTATAATTTTCAAAAGCGACTTTTTCAAAAAATAATCTTCCTGATAAAAAACCATTGATTTTTTCTAGTAAACCTATTCTAGGTGTATAAAGATAACCTAGTAAGATGATACAAAACGCATACGCTGTGCTCAATAACGACAATACATAAACATTTACATGCTTGAATAATGCATCGAAACGTCCATAAATAACGATGCTAACGATCAATACACACATCAACATTAGATCGATCCGCGTATCTGTAACAATATAAGTTAAAAGAGTTAGTGCAATATACGATACATACTCCGCTATTGAAAACTTAAAGCGTTTCAAGACTGCATATGCAATCATCATAAAGAACACCCTTGATGCCAGATCAGTCGGATAAACAGCCCCTAAGGCATATCTAACAGCGGGAGAGTCCCCTCTAGTAATAATGACATTTTTTACGCTTCCCATCATTGAGAAGAAGAATGCTAGAGCGATAACAAATAAATTGACCCATAAGAACACCTTTAGTATTCGATCAATATTGATATTTTTAGCACCTACAATAAAGAACATCAGATAAAATATTTGGAATTCATTTGCACTAGTACCTACTGCGAATAAAATGATTTCTAGTAGGATAAAAATTATATATTCCTTCCAATCATAATTATCTAAAAATGTTACTTTAAATAGAACAAGTGCTGCCGGTAAAGCTGAAAGATAAAATAACCCTCGCTCTGTGATCAAAAAATTGACCAGCATTGTACCTTTTAAAGACATTGCTAAAATATAAATTGCTAAGGCCGTTAAATATGACCAATTACTTAACCCAGGAAATTTTGTTGTTAACTTTTGCTGGATCTTTGCGCGATAATTAACTATATTTTCCATTTTTAATCCTTTACTTTTTCTAACTTTGTCATTGCTGTTTTAATAAACTCACCAGTACGGATCTTTTGTGCTACCGCTAAAGCATTCTTCTTCAGCACTGAATATTCTTCACGTGGCATATTTTCAAGCCGCTCATCAATTTCAGTCAAGCTATCAACTGCAAAACCAACATTATTATCGATCACAAAATCAGCTAATGCCGCTTTTTTCCACACTATGATCGGCAAGCCACTGCTTAAATAAAGCGATGCCTTATGAGGGTTATTGTACTTAGTATACTCACCAAAGGTTCCATCACATTTAGCTATACTATTACCATCCCAAACCAAGCCAAAATTTTGCTTTAAGTGCTCTGGCAATTCCTCCGGTGAATAAACACCCTGATAATTTATATTTTCTGCATATTTCTCAGCTGGTGAGGGTCCGAAAAGTTCTAATTTGAAAGCTAGCTTTTCAAACTCCTTACTGGTCAAAAATTTTGACTTAGCTAAATTTCCAGCAAAAACCAATGAGCGATCATAATCATATTCTTCACGTAATTCAGTTGGATTATGGTAATCAAATATACCTAGGTCTATACATGGTGTCGTTACACCTTGTTCATCTAACCAAGCATGCATTTTTCGATTATGGTCAATGATCCCATCAACACTGTTGAACACTTCGATCTCATTTTGGGAAAAATTCTGGTCATCCTTAAAAAGTCTTAACGTTTCAACATCATGGATCACTAAATACAACTTAGCATCAGTATAACTTCTGATTGCTTTAATGATATTATTCGTCAAGTACGTTGAATAGATCGGGTACTGTAAAACTATCACTTCTGCTTTTAATTTCTTAAATACACGCGGTATCTTAAATTTAACATCATATACTTTGCGTAATTTTGCTCCAAAGCTCCGATCTTCAGGATCTAACTTAAGGTTAAGTGGCAGTGGTAAAAAGCCTTCATCTTTCAAAAAATATAGCACATCTTCCTTAGCCTTAGGACCCGCATTATTCTTATTTGGGTCTCCGATCGTTAAAACATATTTATTCATCTTTTTTCCCTTCGTCTAACATTTTGATCAATGAATTTATTGCTGTTTGCATGAATACACCTCGACGCATCATATCAGCAACTTGAACTGTGTTTTTGTATAATTTTTCATATTGCTCTGATGTCAAATCGTCTAAGACATTGTCTAGTTCGTTCAAACTTGAAATAGTCAAGCCACAGCCATAATGTTCAATAAATTTAGCGATAGCTGCCTCTTTCCAAACAATAACGGGAACACCTGAACTTAAATATAACGATGTCTTATGCGGCGCATTATACCGTAAATATTTTCCAAAGTTACCCGAACAAGTTGTTAATTCATCCCCATCCCAGATCAAGCCAAAGTTCGCCTTTAACTTGCTCGGTAATTCTTCAGGACTAAAGACACCACCATATTCTATATTACCTGGAAAATTCACGGGTGTCGTTTTACGCCCAAAAACTAGTAACTTATGTTTCAAATCATATTTAGTTAGAAATGTCGATTTATCTAAATTTCCAGCAAAACAGATATTTCCGGTGTATGGTAGCATCGGATTTATCGGATTAGGATTATCATAATCCCAAACATTTAAATTAGTGATCAAACCATTGATCCCATGCTCATGCAACCAATCTGTCATCACATCGTTCAAAGAGACTAAACCATCAGCCATTCCCAATAATTTCAATTCGGTCTCATTTTCACGGCTATGACCATCCCCAGCATTAGCACGTAATGCCTCGATATCATGAACGATCAAGATCAGTTTCGCACCCGAAAGATATTTGATGCAACCTAACATCATTTTCTGTAAAAATGTTTTCCCTGAAGGAAATTGAACGATAACATTTCCGCTTCTGATTTTTAAGAAGATAAAAGGAAGTACACAAAAAACGTACAAAACTTTTGCGATCTTTCCAGTTGGAGTATCTATAACTTGATAATTTTCTTGTCTAAAAAAATTATTAGTATCTTCTTTGGCTTTGATACCACCCGTGGCACGTGCACTATCATGCCATAACAATACATAATTTTTCATTTTTAAAGCCCCTTTACTTCTAGCTTCAATACTTCGTAATTATACTATACTTACGACTTAAAATGTAGCATCCGTGATCTTATAAAAAAACATGGTAAGCAATTGGTGTTTTACCGCAACTTACCATGTTTTTAATTACCTTTTACTTTACTCTTTATCATAGTCGTAATTTGATTAAGCGATGTAGGTCGTAACACGATGATCATAACAATATAGATCAAGATCCCAATAATAACTTCTATTGCCAATGTCAAAATACTTGTCTTTAGGTAATTATCTAACATAAATACAGGAACAAACATTACTATACCTGCAATTAGATACTTAGGGATATTGATAAACATCTGCTTCAGATCCACGAGATCACGAATATACCAAATTTGATATGCAGTAACTACAAATTCAGAAATAACAGTCGCATACATGGCACCTTCTAAGCCCCATAAATAGATAAATGGTAAGTTAGCGATCATATTTACGACTGCGCCTAAAACAACTGATGTCGTAAATGCTTTGACCTTATTAGTCGGCAATAAGTACTGGGCACCAACAGTATTGCTCCAGGCAATAAATAAAATAACAGCAGCCTCGATCAACATTGCCTTACCCACAGGGCCAAAACCGTGACCATAGAAATAAGGTCCCAAATGCAATGATACTGCAGCTAGTCCAAAGGTCATCGCAACGGATAATAAGGATATGAAGTCAAAAGATGTATACAACATCTTATTTACTTCTTTATGTTTTCCCTTAGCAAAAGCTGAAGCCATATGTGGCAACATCACCGTTCCTAGTGAGGTCGCCAAAGTTAAAACCATTTTAACGATCTGATCGGCATTAAAATAAAATCCTGCATACTCAGCACCGACCATTGCACCTAACATTGTCTTATTCAGTTGCAGATAAACTGATGTCGCAACTTGCGGAATAAATAACGACACTGTTGGATTAAAATGCTTTAGTGGATGTAGCTCTTTAAATTTGACTGGAACCAAGATCTTTTTTAGATATGGCCATAAGATCAAATTTCCAAAGAAGGTCGATGCACCAATAATAAAGATATACAAAGCTACATCGTTTGCATCACGTACAAGTGTAAAAATCATGACCATTGAAGCTAATTTAACGATCGTGTTTCTGATGACCGTTCGCTTAAAATCTTCGATCCCCATAAAGAGCCATGAGATATCAAATGCGACGGCAAGCACATTGATCGACTGGATCCATAAATACCAGGTGTATTCTGTATAGATCTGCAAAAAAATCACAAATGCTAAATATGCCACTAAAGTCGTCAAAGTTTTTAGGATCTGGATCTCCCAAAAAGTTTCTGACATTTTTTGTCGATCTTCTCTCACATATGCGATTTCACGATTTCCGTAATAGCCGACACCTAAAGCAGCAAACATAACAAAGTACTGGATGATCGAATTAGTATAAGCATTATCGCCGACCCCTGACGCATGTAAGACACGACTGATATAGGGACTTGTGATCAACGGTACAATGATCGCTAACACTTGGTAGCCCGCATTATATAAATAGTTGCGGAGAACTTTCATTTTTAATCACCAAATTCTTGCTTAACTGTGGTCAAAGCAGCCGAGATCACTTGATCCATGTTGTAATAGCGATATTGACCTAAACGTCCACCAAAAATCACATTTTGCGCTTCTTGTTTAGCTAGATCTTGGTATTTAGTATAAAGCGCATTGTTCTTCTTATCGTTGACCGGATAATATGGTTCATCGCCCCGTTTCCAATCAGCAGGGTATTCTCGGGTTATAACGGTCTTATTCTTATCACCTTTACCAAATTCAAAGTGCTTATGCTCAATGATCCGTGTATATGGTGTCTTAGCATCGGTGTAGTTAACGACCGCATTACCTTGATAGTTATCAACGTCTAAGGTTTCAGTCTCAAACCGTAAACTCCGATATTCTAATTCACCTAGTTTATAATCAAAGAATTGATCGATCATCCCAGTGAATAAGACTTTATCGTAATCACTCAAGTATTGGTCTTTATTATCAAAGAAATCAGTATTGGTTTTGACGGTGATGTTGTCGTGATCTAACATCTTTTCCACGATCTGTGTGTAGCCACCAACTGGGATCCCTTGATAATCATCGTTGAAATAGTTGTTATCGTAAGTCAAACGTACCGGTAAACGGCGAATGATAAAGGCTGGCAATTCAGTTGCCTTACGCCCCCATTGCTTCTCAGTATAACCCTTGATCAATTTTTCATAGATATCGGTACCGATCAACGAAATAGCTTGTTCTTCCAAGTTTTCGGGTGTCTTACCGTTCAAAACAGCACGTTGTTCATCGATCTTTGCTTGTGCTTCTTTAGGTGTGACTACTCCCCAAAGCTTATTGAAAGTATTCATGTTGAAAGGCAAGTTATAGATCTCGCCGTTATAATTTGCCACTGGGGTATTCGTATACCGGTTAAATTCAGCAAATTGGTTCACGTAATCCCAAACTTTTTTGTTTGAAGTGTGGAAAATATGTGCGCCATATTGATGCACTTGGATCCCATTGACTTCTTTCGTATAAATATTTCCCGCTAAGTGGTCACGCTTTTCGATCACTGTAACTTCATGGCCACGCTTAGCCGCTTCATTGGCAAAGACAGCCCCAAAAAGTCCTGCACCAACAACTAAATACTTAGACATAATATGTACTCCTCCAAAGATATCTGATTTATCTCTTCTAATTAAACAAAAAGCCGTCACAATGACGGTAATTCCTTTTGCATTATACCACAGAATAAAAACTTAGCCTACTTTCTTACAAAGTAGGCTAAAAAATTAAGTTTTATTCGGTATCTAATGCTGGAGGCAAAACCGCTAATAAAGCTAGTAAACTGACATTATAAGACATGTGCCAGAAATGATGATTGACTGCTATACTCAAAGCTATCAATAAAACTGCGATCGCCAATCCATAGTATCGTATTTTGAATGCCCGATAAAGCAGATAGGCTAGTAAACCAAGCATAAATAGTAAAAAGATAACTCCAAACATCATCAAAGCTTGAACATAGGCAGAATCGATAAAGTAATAGACTACAAAGCCCCTCGGATCTCCATTACCATTTTGATAGATATATTGCCCAAATAAGTGGATCGGATACTTTTCAAACGCCATATTTCCAAACAATAAACGACGGGATAACAAAGCATCTAGCTGAGCAAAAACTGGATCATATGGATCAAAAAAATAAGTCAATAACAGATTACTTAGTGCATACAATGCTACTAGTAGAGCTGTCCCTTTAAAGCCAATATATTTTACCGCCTTAAAAATATATCCTCTAAAATACATTGTTATAAGCAATAATAACATTAGCAATGCATCCAACCGACTATTAGTGATAGCAAAGATCAATACTGCGATCAAAGCCATAAACCCGATCTCTTGGCGTGAAAAAATAAAATCCCGCACCAGCGCAAAAGCAAGCATCAAATAGAAAACATGCGCCGCTAGATCAGATGGAGTAGCTAACCCTAGCCCAGCTCTAACTACACCTGCACCTTCGCGCCACATGATATTGTTAGGAACAAGCCCTAAAACTGCTGCTGCATAAACCAACAAAAGCATTGATAGGACAACTAAAATATATTTATTTAAAATTTGTTTAAAATCTATTCTATATGCGCCAACGATAAATAAATACATAAAAAACGGATCTAATTCATGTGCCTGCTTACAAACAATAAATAAAAAACACGCTCCAACTAAGATCGCTAGGATCGTATTAAACTTGTGTCGATCAAAAATAATGATCTTACAAAAAACCAAGAATGCTGCCAATTGTGAAAGCCGCAATAAAATAACGATCGCACCTAATCCTAGAGCCCGCGAAAGTGTCGTTCCTGCCATAAAATTGACGATCAGATATAGACTGAAACAGAACATATAGAGCTGATTTCCCAGGTTATTTTTGTTTAACGCTAATTTTTCAAGCACCAGACAGCCCCCTAACTACTCTTCTTTAAAGGCCCAGAATCTTTGACCTAGATAATTTAGTCCTACAAAAAATACTGACCCAGCCAACATAGCTACATTATTTTGCACATGTGTATCAAATCCACTAAATACCCACATGGCTAGTGGTTTAGCGACACCATACGCGATCAGATAGCACACAGTGATATTTACAGTGAACTTGATCACGGTCACCAAACTCTTAGATTTATTTTGAAAGGTGAAATGTTTGTTTAAAAAGTAACTCAAAATACTACCAAAAATATAATTTGAGGCCGATGATACCCAGTAACTGAAATGGAAAAAGTTATAAAAAATAAACATGATCCCCATTCCAAAAATCGTATTGACGATCCCTACTAAGATAAATTTAATCATTGTGGCATCGAATAAATTTTTAAATTTGTTAATGATAATTATCAGTCCTTAACGTGATTTATATACTGTTATTTTACTTTATCGGCTCTAAATAGTCTAATCTATATCAACTAAAAACCCCCAAAAATTGGGGGCTTTTAGTATTATTTCTTTTCTTTGATGATATAAACCGGGCGATTTTTGACTTCGGTAAAGATCTTACCAATGTACTTACCCACGATCCCTAAACAAAACAGTTGAATCCCACCGATAAAAAGCATGATACAGATCGTTGAGGCCCAACCACTAGTTGGATCACCTTGGATCAAATAACGCGCAATGATAAATAAAATACCTAGCCCTGAGATCACTGAGGAAATTAAACCTACAAAAGCCGCAATATCTAAAGGAAATTGTGAAAAATTCACTATACCATCAATAGAATATTTAAACAAACTCCAGAAATTCCAACTAGTTTTACCAGCTACACGCTCTTGGTTTTCGTAATTTAAATATTTAGTCTTGAAACCGACCCAGCTAAAGATCCCCTTCGAAAAGCGGTTGTACTCGCTCATTTCAAGAATCGCATCGACCATTTGACGCGTCATCAAGCGAAAATCTCGTGCACCATCAATGATCTCAGTATCAGAGATCTTATTGATCAATTTATAAAACATCCGTGCAAAAAATGATCGAATTGGTGGCTCACCCGAACGATCTACTCGTCTAGTACCTACACAATCATAATCAGTGGTTTCGATTATATTTAGCATCTCTGGTAACATATCAGGTGGATCTTGTAGATCAACATCCATTACAGTTACATAGTCACCAGTTGCCTCCCGCAAGCCACAATACAGCGCAGCTTCTTTACCAAAATTACGCGAAAAAGAAACATAGTGTACATGTTCTGGATCTTTAATTTGTAATTTTTGCATTTCATTCAAAGTATTATCCGTTGAACCATCATTTACAAACCAATACTCTAATTCAACGTCTACTAGTTTATCCTTCACTTTCTCGACCGCTTCGTAAAATAACGGTACTGATTCTTCTTCAAAGTAACAGGGTACAATGATCGATAATTTTTTTGCCATTACTTTCTCCCTCTATTGTACTTTTTCGTTAAGTACCAAGTACCACTTAGTAAAATAATTCCCACCAGTGTTAGTAAGGCACCTAATTTTAAATGTACTACATGATACTCCATTGTAATATTATTTTTCCCTTTTTCCAAGGGAAGTGCCATCAGCGTATTATCCAGTAATTTTGGCATGATCTCTTTTCCATTCAACTTCACGACCCATCCGCTTTCGTAAGGAATTGTGGTTTGCAAATAACGCTTGTTCTGCTTATTATCTACCGTGAAGTTTGCTTTACCGTTTTCCACATTAAGTTTAACATCCACACTTTGCTCCTTAAGCTCATTAGTTACTTTAGCTAATTGGTCTAAATCTAGTAGATATAGTTGTAGTTCATTGAAAGCATTTTGATCATTAGTCTGGAGCTCAATATATCCGCTATCTTCATCTGTTGTTGGAACATAGAAAACGCTTGGGGATAGCCATGTACTATACACTTGTTGCATTTTTCCATTTAGATCCAATTTTGTTCCGTCAACACTCCATTTCCAAGGTAAAGAACCATATACACTGTAGTTTCCTGTGGGAATTTTAAATTTATAGCGCATCCCACCCTTTGTAGCTACTTTTTCATATGCTAAAGGTTTAAATATCTTGGTTGGTATAGCAGCTGCTTGAGTATAGACTTCGTTTTCATAATCAAACACATTCAGCCCATTTGATCGCTCAGCTATATCATGAACGATAAAACCTAATGGCAAGGCATAAGGATTTTTATAGACATCTTTTTCATTTGCTTTCTGCAACGTAATTTTTTCTAACCCCTTTATCGGATATGGCGAAAGAATATATTTCACACCTAAAAAAGAGTCTGTTGGTAGGATCGATGTATTAACTATACTTATACGATCTCCTTCTGTGCGATAGCCTAAATCAGATAATAGCTTTAACTGCGTCCCACTTGGGCTTGAAATATATGAAGCTATCGACCAATAATTAAAACCATAAGCTTCATTATAATTTGCAGTGATGTTGATATTATCTTCTTCTCCTTTGACTTTCGTCTGACTGATCCGATAATAACCAGCGTCATATTTCTTTAATGCAGTGATCTGCCTATCCTGTTGTTTAACATAATTTTGATAAACTTTAACCTCGCTAAACATATTCATGATCAGTAAATAAGTGTTATAGCTTAATTCGCTACCGACCAATAAACATAAACTAACTACAACGTATTTTTTGTAACGTTGTAAGTGTGAAGCACTGACTAAGCATAATATAAATACTATCATCCCTAAAAAGATACCACTTTGCACCCAGCGTATCTCAGAAACTTTGGGCAAGAAATACCATGCGACCAATGATATACCTGCAATACTGACAGTCGCTTTGAGCAAAGGTACTATGTTATTTTGGGGTTCATTGGACCATTTTTCAAAAAATAGACTCGCCATAAATACTAAAAACATTGATCCCACGTACGAATAACGATACCAGTAACTCGTAGCATCTTTCAAAAGTGAAAATAACATAAATAGCGGTTGCCAATAATACATCAATAAAGAAATGATCAAAAAGATACCTAGAACTAGTTTTTCTTTGGTTTTAAAACCACTTGAAAAGAAAAGTGATACTACACCTAATAAGACCAAACTTCCACAAAAAAGTGAAACATTAGTCGGTGAACTTGTAGCTCCCAAAGTATAGCTAGGAATAACCGATAAAATATTCCCCCTAAAAGTATTAGTCATTAATGACCAATCTAATCCTGAACGGGATTGTTGTCCCATAGAAGATACAGTAGGCAAGAATGTAACTGCACTTATCATTATTCCGATGATCATCGCCCATGCATAACTTAAAATTGACCAGCCAGTTTTCTTTAAAGTGATATTTTCAGCTAGACATATCTCCAAGATCAACCATCCAAAAGAAAATAGACAATTGATCGCACCAACATACCAATTTACGATCAAGCCAAAACCGATCGACAATGCTAAAAGATAAAGACCACGTGATCGTTGTTGCGTAACAAGGTAAACACCTAGCAAACTCAACGGTAATAGATAAACACCGTCTAACCACATGATATTACTACTTTGAGCGATATTATACTGCATCAATGCATAACTTAGCGCAAGTAAAGTAAGTAACCATTTTTTTAAACTATATTTAGTTCTCACATTCAAAAATATGGTACTAGTCATTGCAGCGACAGATAGCTTCAAAACAACCACTAAATCAAAAAAAGTATTTAAATTCTCTTTAGAAAAAAACACAACTAAGAGATTGAACGGTGATAGTAGATAATAAGTTATTTGCGACCAATTTCCCGATCCCAATAAATTACTGAAAGTAAACGTAGCACTGTTTCGTCCTAATAAAACATCTTTCCAATAGGCAAAGAAATCAAGATACTGTATCGAGGCATCCATGATAGCCAATGATTTATTGCCAAAAGGAGCAAATCCTCCTATAAATAGGATCGCACTTAATATCAAAAAAGCAAACAAAAAATTACCAATATATAGACTATATTTTTTCAGCACTGATAACATCCCTCTTCTCCTTTTATATAGTGATCAATTTTTTCAACATACTATCGGTGGATCGCTACTTTTACACGTGCTTAAAAAAACTGCCAAGAATTTTAAACATAATGAATTTAACATAAATAACAAAACATAGCTCTCCGTAATTTTATTTTTGACCGATCGAAATATTATTTTCTTACGAAAAAAGGATATGTCCGATTCAAGTAAAAAGAACGAACCACTGGTAACTTTGGAATAATAATAATACCTACAACAGTTAAGAAGAAGCGATACAAAATCTCCATGCTGACCGCAAAAATTTGATTTCCCGTTGTTTGAGCTAAAGTTCCATAGATCTTACCTGAAATAGCAAATGAATTTAAATCTATCAGGTGAACACATAAAACGATCAACGACATCTGTCCATAATATTTAACAGCCTTCAAATTCACTTTAGTTTCACAAAGTAACTTTGCCAAGTACATCAAAGTAAGACTACCACCAATACCACCTAAAACTGCTAAGATCGGTGAATCTGCATGTGCGATGTTGAGATATAAAAAGCCACTTTGTGCTGATATGATCCACAACACACCGCCTATAATGCATCCAAACATACCATATTTTCCGATCAGATCGAATTTTCTGATCAAATAACCACCATAATAAAATAGTTGGCTAGCCAATGCTGCATTAATAGACCATGGTAATAAAATTCCCATATCGCTCAAATAAAAGCCACTAAATGTTATGAGCGTTGCCATGATCCCACTTATGTATAAATTTCCACGACTACTTTTTATGATAAGATCAAATAAAATATTGCCAAAATACATTGCTAGTAAGAACCAAATGGCACCTATTGCATTGATCGTTAACGACTTATCCCAAAAAGGATTTAATGTTGTCCCACTACCATAAAGAGCTGATATCCAAAAGTTACGCATATCTAAATTGTAGATCCAGTTGGGAAAAATAAAATTAAATCTCGTAATAATAACTACAATGAGCAAAGTTGCCAAATATGGCAATAATAGATTGACATTTCCCCCCTTAAAAACCTTTTTAAATGGTTTTTCTTTATAAAGATATCCTGATAAAACAAAGAACACTGGTACATGCACAGCGAAAATCAATTTCCCCACAATTGAGTAGGTGTATACCTCCAATGTGTGACCCATAATGATCAGAAACATGCCCACTGCACGAACTATATCTATCCAATCAATTCTCTTCTTCATATTTCCTCCAAAAATTATGTATTTAAAATCAAGCACTATATGTTTCACGTGAAACTCTATACTCAATAGTCAAGAATATTATATTACAAATTCTTCAACTATCCCATAACTATAGTCACTTATCAAACTACTTAAAAATTTACCTTGCACGATCAAAGCTTTAATGGTATTCTAACCTTATAAAGCTCACGGAGGTTGTTACCATGAATTACAGTATTGATACACAAACTACAGCAACCACCACCTCAACCACTACTATGTAGGCTGGTTGGGGCTATTTGAGATAATAAAATGTCGATTAATAAAGCTAACTGATCAGCAATATCACCTAACAATAAATGTTACGTCGATACCGCTTTTTAGTTAGCTTTTTTGCATAGGACAAAGAAATGGGGATTTTTTATGAGTAAGGATTCAAACGAGCAGCCAAAAAATCATTTAAATCGGTCGCTCACGTCTGGTCAGATGGAAATGATCGCCCTTGGTGGAACGATCGGGGTCGGATTATTTATGGGGTCGACCTCCACTATCAAATGGACAGGTCCATCTGTTTTGCTAGCTTATGCTTTTGTTGGGATCGTCTTATATGCGGTCATGCGTGCCCTAGGTGAAATGATCTACATCAAACCTGGGACTGGTTCTTTTGCTGATTACGCTACCGATTATATCCATCCACTTGCTGGCTATTTAACTAAATGGAGCAACATCTTTCAATATATCGTCGTTGGGATCAGTGAAGTCATCGCTGTTGCACAGTATTTGAATTACTGGTGGCCTAATCTCCCTGACTGGGTATCTGGGCTTGTCGTTGTGATCACCCTGACCTTGGCTAATCTAGCCTCAGCCAAGGCTTACGGGACTTTAGAGTTCTACTTTGCCTTGATCAAAGTAGTCACGATCATCTTGATGATCATTATGGGGCTAGCCGTGATCTTCCTTGGCTTTGGAAATAACTGGCAACCACTAGGCTTGTCTAATTTATGGGCTCACGGTGGCTTTTTCCCTGGTGGCTTTAAAGGCTTCATGTTCTCACTTTCGATCATCGTTGGTTCCTATCAAGGGATCGAACTTCTAGGGATCACAGCCGGTGAAGCAGCTAACCCTAAACACGCGATCGTCGCAGCCGTTAAATCGATCGTTTGGCGTATCTTGATCTTCTATATCGGTGCGATCTTTGTCATCGTAACGATCTACCCATGGGATCAACTAGCTGCGATCGGCTCTCCATTCGTTGAAACTTTCTCTAAAGTCGGGATCGCTGGTGCTGCCGGGATCATCAATTTCGTAGTCTTAACAGCTGCCATGTCAGGGGCTAACTCTGGGATCTACAGTTCCAGTCGGATGCTCTTTAAACTTTCGATCGACCATGAAGCTCCTAAGATCTTCAGCAAGCTCTCTAAGCACGTGGTACCAAACATTGCGATCTTAGCTATCTCAGGTGGGATCTTGCTTGGGTTTATCCTAAACATCATTTTGACTAGCTTGAACAAAAATACGGCTAATCTCTTCGTTGTTGTGTATAGCTCTAGTGTTTTACCTGGAATGGTGCCATGGTTTGTGATCTTGATCTCAGAATTGCGGTTTAGACGGCAAAATGCACATGAATTAACGGATCATCCGTTCAAGATGCCACTTTATCCGTTCTCAAACTATTTTGCGATCATTTCACTTGTTGTGATCATGATCTTCATGTTCATCAATCCCGATACCCGTGTATCAGTTTCGGTCGGAGCTATCTTCTTGCTCATCTTGACCGCTGTTTTCTTTAGTCGCAATAAGAAAGCTAAAAACTAAAAAATTGTTAAAAATAAGCACCGTTAGCTAGTAACTAACGGTGCTTATTTAGTTCTTACGTTTAAAATAACAAGTTTGACATATGATCCAAATGAGTAAAAGTCCCCATCCGATCAAAGCTATCTTGGTTCCTATAAAAAATACCTTTGATGGCAAATAACCAACAATAACTGTATGTTTACCTTTTTCCAAATCAAGTTGTACTGTATTTCGTTTACTATTTTGATAAGCGGCCGGTTTGCCATCGACTGTCACTGCTGTATGCGCATAATGAACTACCGGCAGATCTACCTTGCTCTTTCTAGCTAGTTCTACCTGATATTGTAGCGCATTGGCACTTGCATATGGCTTTATATGCATCTCTTGTCCATTTATTCTGGTAACACCAGATATGATACTATAAACATCTTTGTTTGTTCGATAAGCTTTATCCCAATCCATAATGATGTATTCCAGAAAATGATTCTTCTTCAATGTTTTGGTCGGGAAATAATCAACTTCACCAGTTTGCGCCCAATAATCAAACTGTGCCTGATAGTTCTTATTTGTCAAAATACCTGCATATAAGATAGCTTGCTCGTCAGCTTTTAAAGGCTTAATGATCGTTTCTTTATTTTTGGCTGTATTAGCCAAGCGATCTGATAAATTACTGATCGAACCATAATAACTGATCAAACTTACTAACAATAGTGCCAGTATCGTCATCGCTCTACGCCAATTCGTTTTTAATGCCCCATATTTTGTTAACAACTCAACAATTATTCTCGAGCCTAAAATAGCTGTCAATAAAACAACATATATCAAATAACGATACGGTAATTGGAGTAAAGCTAGGAAAGAACCGTTAAAAGATTTCCAGGGAAATATTGCTGTTGATATCAAAGTTAAGCAGATCGCCAAAATATAGAGCGGTACCTCCAAGGAATCTTGTTTGATCCATCTCCATCCGCTAAGCAATACTAGCAATAAAACGATCCCGATACTTGAACTAGTAGCGGTATTACTTAGTGATGTCGTAAATACCTCACCTAAGTTTTGAATCATACCTACCCCGGGATAAGTTGCTGTTATTCCCTTCCCAAAATAATCTGTAAGCAACGGAATAATTACTGGCAAAGCTAGGATCACTGTAGCAATTGCGCTTATCAGTAAATATTTCGATCTTTTAAGATCAAACTTACCTGTAAAAAGTGCTACGAGCAATAAAACTGTAAAGATCTCACTGATCAATAAGATGCTCAACATATGACTATACGCTAGTAACGTCATCCCTATAGTCAACCAGTACCACTTTCTTTTGTCGCCACAGATAATATGGTAAAAGCCTAAAAATGCTAATGGAATAAACGTACTTGCAATGTACTCACCAACAACAAAACTAGCTGGCCCTAGATAAAGTCTATATGGCGCTAATGTGTAGAGGAGTGCAAAGATAAAACTCCTAAGATATTTTCCCTTCGAAAAAGAGAGCATAGAAAAGTAGCTAATTACGAAGGTCATAAACATAAACAAGCCTACCCAAATATAGTAAGCGACTACTGGTGTCGTAATAAAACGTAACCAGGCCCAAGGATAAATAAAGATCACTGGATAAAATAAAAATGATCCGACACCGGTACTTTGAAAAGTAGAAGTTGCTATATAAGTGAATAAGCTACCTTCGCTCAAATTGCGATAGATCTGTTCTACGCGTACCGCATGAAACAACCAATCAACCTGAGCCGCAATTCTTCCTGTGGCTGCCAATGGATAGATCATACTTATTGTGATCACTAAAAAAAGCAACAGTACCACACTATTTATTTTTATATTCTTCACTTTATTCATCCCCATAACTACTTTGGATCTTCATAAAATCTGTATCTTTTACGTAATTTTTTCCAGCAGTAATATCATATTGAATGACTCTCAAATCATTCAATATCTCTTTTTGCTCTTCTGTCAAATTTTTTTCACTTACAAGTTTCTCAGCTTCAGTCACATACTCAACATTTCTAACTGATGTACTATTAGATTCACTACCAATATAGAAAGCTGGCAGAGTTTGATAGACACTAGTCAGCAAAGCATAGTACGGAGAAATTTTCGAATTCGTTGCCTCAGACACCATCGCCGGAAAATCATTAGGTGAAATATAGCGTGATTTTACTAAATCAGTCTTGGCACCTTGTTCACGAGCAACCTTATTTGAATAGATAAAGTAGTCCGTTTCATGAAGATTCAAACCATCTTTTGCCATGTCATTAGCGTAAATTCCCGGTAAATGATCTCCGTAAAAAACAAGTGTGATCGGTTTATCGATAGCTTCTAATTGCTCGATAAAATCAGCTACATATCCATCTGTGTAACGGATCCCTGTTGCAAAGTTATTGATCTGCTCACGAATTTCATCATCTAATTCAACTGCCTGTTCTACCGCAAAATCAGTGTTATCACTGTAATAATCTTTATTATACGGCATGTGATTTTGCATCGTTACCAAATTGATAAATTGTCCATTATCCTTATTTTCATTGATCACATCAAGCGCATTGGCATATGCGACTTTATCTGATAAATATGGATTATTTTGGATCTTTTCTTGATGTTTGATCTCCGTCTTACTGCCTAGATAAATAAAATCATTAAACCCAAACTTTTCATATACCTTTGGTCGACTATAGAAATTTCCTACATACGGATGAATAGCTACCGCATTTGAAAAGTAATTCACGATCGATGGGTTATAATTGCGAGCCGAAACTAATTGCGTATACGGTGTACTCAATGTTGGTGAAAAGTTAGCCAGTGGTAAGCCTGTCATTGTCATATATTCAATATTAGCTGTGCCACCACCAAAACCAGAACTTATCATATATCCAGAAGTTGTTTCGTTCATCAACTGATGGATATACGGGATCGGATCTCCCTTTAATTTAGTGTCTTTAACATGATTAGGATCACTAAAACTCTCACTCAAATTAAAGATGATCGTTTGCTTTGACAGATCATTTGTACGTGTTTTGTTGATCTCTGCAGCTTTATTTCTATATTTAGCAACTATCTCTTCGACCTTAGCTTTAGAATAATCCTCAGGTCGTTGCATGATAACAACATCTAAATTATTTAAAAACTGCAAAGTCGGACCATTTATCTGAGCCCCATTTAATTGGTTATAAAATGTTGGATCTATCCCTAACATTCTCATCGGCTTTTTCAATATAAAATTATCGTGATTCCAAAAAAAGCTACTACATACGACCACAGCCGGTATTAATAAGTATTTTACACGTGTCTTTAAAGATAATTTTTTGACCTTCACTTTCCATGATAGCAAAAAGACTACACACAACAATATGATCAAGGTGACCACACCTAAGAGCAATAGCCAGTGTGGGACCATGTTCAAAAGATTGCCATATGCCTCTAGCATGACCACTTCTGAAGGCAAGATAGGTTCGCGACGACTTGCTATCTTCAAATATGTTGCAATACACCAAATAATTATCAAATAATCACTTACTAAAAATGAAAACCAAAAACTATTCGTTAAACCACGCAAAAATAGATATAGTCCAATAAATAATAACGCGTTGATCACAATGATCTGTGGGCGTTGTAAGATCGCATAAGTCAAAGCATTATATGACTTATCACCCTCAATAGTATCAGCTACACGACCACCAACATTTGTCATGAACATAGAAATATACGCTAAGATCAACATTACGCCACTAACGATCAACGCTAGCCTATGCTCATGTAATGATCTCTTCAAATGTCCCCATGTCAGTTTGATATTTTTTTCTAAATCGGCCAAATGCCAAGAATCCAGCTTCCGATCTAATGTACCCAGTTTTTGAAAGAATTTCGACTTAATGTATACATGTACTATTATCCAAATAATCAAAGGCACTGAGATTGCTTCAAATAATTCCATATATCTGATACTCAAAGTCGATTTTTCATTAACAGTATTCAGTGCTTCGATCAAAACTGCTGACGCAGAGAATAAAACAATTCCCAGCAAGCTAAATAGCTGTGCCTCATCCAACTTCAACACCAAAAGAAGGTGCACTAAACAAAATGAAAATGACACTGTAAATAAATTAGCTGCATCTGTCAATCTAGTTGCTGTGCTCAGATCCCCATGAGCTCCCTCAGATATCAACGGCATAAGTACCAACATGATAGCCAATAAGGTAGCTGAAATGCCAGTCAACAAATACCATGTTTTCTTAGTCAATTTGCTATCCGATAAATTAGCCCCCAAAGTAAAGACCATCCACGCATAAATTGCTGTTGTTCCACCACTATAGTTAAAAATATCACTCCCAAATACTGTTGGTACACCAAATGTAAGCAAAAAGAAAATATAGTAGGCGTATCGATTATTCAACAAATGATCCGCGATTACTTTATTAGTTAAAATCGCTAATAAGATCCCACTAAATAACGGCGAAGTATTACGCAGAAATGGTAGGAGCGCATTATAAAAGTGCCCGATCCATGTTGAATCTTGTAAAAAACACGCTACTAACAAGCAGATCCATGTTCCAATAAACAAAAAGCCCCAAACTTGAAAAATACCGATCTTTTTGACCTTAGTCATGAAATATCCAAGCAAAAGAAGAATGATCGGTATACTTGTTACTGAAAACCCTTGTAGTACATTGGCTATCAGATACTTTTTACTGATCCCTTCTTGTAACAAGATATGAGAAGCCTGCCGCCAATATAAACTACTAAATGCAGTCAACAATATTATTCCGTAAGTAAATAGATAAACTTTAAATTTACTTACTAATTGCCTTCTATTCTGTGCAGAATATATCCTATCTTTATTCATAGTTACTCCGAACTTCTAACTTTCTATCGTACTGTATATCAATGCTAGTATATCAAATATACAGTCGTTAGTGCTATTATAGTTTATCTACATCATAAAAAATACGGCGCAAGCACAGAGCTCACACCGCACTCCTTATTTTAGATCAAATTAACCTTTGTGTTCTTTTTTCCAAAGGCCTAAGACCACACCTGCAATGATCGAGCCGATCGCAACGGCTGCAAAATAGCCAAGTGGGTTAGTTGCTAATGGAGTTACCCAGAAACCACCGTGTGGCGCTGGTACGGAAACATGCCAGAGACCAACTAAAGCACCACCGATCGCGGAACCCAAGACACATGATGGAATCACACGACCTGGATCAGCTGTAGCAAATGGGATCGCACCTTCTGTGATAAATGAGAACCCTAAGACCCAGTTAGAGATACCAGCACGGCGTTCTTGTTCTGGGAATTTGTTAGGGAAGAAAGCTGTTGCGATCGCTGTAGCAAATGGTGGGATCATCCCGCCGACCATAACTGCCGCCATCAAGGTCGCAGCTACCACAGATTTAGGATCGTTAGCAAACGCACCGGAAGCAAAGACATAAGCAGCCTTGTTGAAAGGACCACCCATATCGATCGCCATCATCCCAGCTAAGACTAAGGTAAGCACGACTAAGTTACCTGTACCTAAGTGGTTCAAGAAGTTTGTGATCCAAATGTTGATCGTTGAGAAGATCGGATTGATGATAAAGTACATGATCAAAGCGATGAACAGCAAGCCCAAGACTGGGTAGATCAACATCGGCTTCATCCCTTCGACACTCTTAGGTAAGTGAGCACAAAGTTTCTTCAAGCCGACCATCAAGTAACCAGCGATGAAACCAGCTGCGATACCACCTAAGAAACCAGCTGCCGATTTAGCATCAGCCATCACATTAGCTGTGTAAGCTCCACCAAATGAACCACCGTAAACTGTTGCCATGAAACCACCAACAAAACCGGGCATCAAGGCTGGACGATCGCCGATAGCTTCAGCGATATAAGCAGCTAAAACAGGAACCATGAAAGCAAATGCCATGTTACCAGCATTGTTCAAGAAGATGAAGGCTGGTGATTTAGCACCACCCATGTATTGTTCGACGATAAAGGAGATCGCCATCAAGATCCCACCACCGATAACGAATGGTAACATGTGGGAGATCCCGTTCATCAATTGTTTATAGATATCGCCCCAAACAGAACCGGTCGAATCACTTTCTTCAGTTGCATCATTAGCACTTGCATGAAAGACGGGAGCTTTATCTTCTAAGACTTCATTGATCAACTTTTCAGGGTCTTTGATCGCATCGGTAACTGGTTTGTTGACCAAGTTCTTGCCATCAAAACGTGCCATTTCAACTTTCTTGTCGGCAGCCACGATAACACCCTTAGCGCGCTTGATCTCATCAGCTGTCAAACGGTGCTTGATACCTTCAGAACCGTTTGTTTCAACTTTGATATCAACGCCCATCTTATCAGCTTGTTTTTTCAAGTTTTCTTCCGCCATGTAAGTATGCGCGATCCCGTTTGGACAAGCTGTTACCGCTACGATGTATGGACGAGAATCGTCAGCTGGTTGGTTAGCAGCTGCTTTTTCGCGTTCTTCTTGCGCTTTGTTTTCAGCTTCTTTTTGCGCAACTGCTTTAGCAAAGATGTCTTGGACCTTTTGTGGTGTGTCAGCCGCTTTCAAAGCATTGACCACATCTGGGTTCATCAAAACTTGAGATAAAGCTGCTAAAGCTTGTAAATGGGTATTATCTCCACCTTCTGGAGCTGCGATCATAAAGAACAAGTGCGCTGGTTGACCGTCCATTGATTGGTAATCGACCCCATTGACACTGCGCGCAAACATTACCGCTGGCTTCTTAACTGCCGTATCATGAGCGTGAGGGATCGCGATCCCTTCACCCATACCAGTTGAGCTTTCAGCTTCACGTTTTAAGATATCTTTTTTGTATAATTCTTCGTCGTCGATGATGCCTTTAACAAATAAGTTATGCACCATTTCATCGATAACTTCATTTTTGGTCGTAGCCTTAAGATCCATGATCATAAGGTCGGTCATCAATAAGTCACGAATGTCCATGTCTTACACTTCCTTTTTAATTATTTATATTCTTCGATCTCGATCATTGGTAAGATCTCATTGATCTTGTCAGCATCAGCCAAGTCTTCAGAAAAGGCTGTTGCAGAACCACAAGCAAGTCCATAACGGAAAGCTTCAAGTGGATCTTTAGTCTTAGCGTATGTGCCAGTAAAACCACCGATCATCGAGTCACCAGCACCGACCGAGTTGATCACGGTGCCTTTTGGTGCGTATGAACGATAAACTTTATCTTTAGTGATCATCAAACCACCATCGCCTGCCATCGAGATCAAGACGTGTTGCGCGCCCATTTCAAGTAATTTCTTACCGTATTTAACGATGTCATCGATGCTATTTAGTTTTACACCGAATAATTCAGCTAATTCATGGTTGTTAGGTTTGACCACTAATGGATTTTCTGGCAAAGTCTTCAACAAACTTTCACCCGTTGTATCGATCACAAATTGGGCACCTTTTTGACGGATGACTTTGATCAGATCAAAGTAAAAATCATCACTCAAACTTGGGACTAAACTCCCGGCAAAGATCACCACATCATCAGCGGTCAATTTATCGAATTGCGCTGTAAAGGCTGCGATCTCTTCTTTAGTCAATTCAGGTCCGCGGCCGTTGATCTCGGTTTCTGCTTGCGCTTTGATCTTAACGTTGATCCGTGTATCAGCTTTGATCGGAGTAAAGTTCGTCTTAAGTCCTGTCTTTTCTAGAGCTTCTTTAACAAACTCACCGGTAAAACCACCTAAAAAGCCCCAAGCTGTATTATCTAAGCCTAATTCCTTCAAGATGCGGGAAACATTGATCCCTTTGCCCCCAGGTAATTTATTGTCGTAATCCATTCGGTTGACTTCGCCTAAAGTTAGTTCATTTAACTGGACGATATAGTCGATCGAAGGGTTGACAGTTACTGTATAAATCATCAAAAATCCTCCTGAATCGTCGTTTGTTCGTAATAACGCGCTCTCACTGGTCGTGAAAGACTACTGGTAATGATCGTTGCTTGCGAAAGTTCAGCTACTTTGACAAAGGAAACATTGTCAAACTTGCTTGGATCAGCCAAAACAAAGCATTCCTCGCTTTGCTCCAATGCCGCTGTCTTGACTGCCGCCTCATCGGGATCGGGCGTAGTGAACCCATAACGGGGATGGATCCCGTTGATACCCAAAAACGCTTTGTTGAACCGGAATTGCGTCAGTGAACTGACTGCTTTGACACCAATAATTGCTTTAGTAGTATTTTTCAACTCACCACCGACCAAAATCGTTCGCACATTTTGATCAGCTAATAACGAAGCATGCATGACCCCATTAGTCACGACTGTCAGTTCTGGCTTGTTTAAATAAGGGATCATCGCCAAAGTCGTCGTTCCCGCATCCAAGTAGATCACATCTTCAGCTTCGACTAACTTGGCCGCTGCTTTAGCGATCGTTTCTTTTTGGGTCGTATTCTTCGACGCTTTACCACTCATATCAAGTTCACGTTGAAGCGAATGCTTGATCTTGGCCCCGCCATGCACCCGGACTAACAAGCCTTTTTCTTCCAAAAGTTGGAGGTCTCGCCGCGCCGATGATTCAGAGCAATTAGTTTGTTCACGGATCTCTTGAAGCTTAACGATATTATTTTCCTTTAACATCTGCAAAATATGCTGTTGTCTTTCTTCTGCAAGCACTTTCATTACACCTCCAAAATTATAATATCATCTGAACCAGAAAAAATCAATCACAAAAAATCAAAAAACGTCATTAAATTTCAAAAAAATCTAAATATACATCTAAAAAATGCCGTTTTCTATTTGAAAACGGCATTTTATTTACAATTATTTGAAATTATATCCGGTCAAAAACAGTCATCAATTCTTAAAACTGTGGATCGGAGCAGGAATCAACCCACCACGCGTGATCATCGCAGCACTTGAAGTCTGATTGTATGGCATGATCGGCGCATATCCCAATAAACCGCCAAATTCAACTTGGTCTCCGACTTTTTTGCCTGGAACAGGGATCACCCGGACAGCGGTCGTTTTATTGTTGATCATCCCGATCGCAGCTTCATCGGCGATCATCGCGCTGACCGTTGTGGCTGGAATATCACCTGGTAAAGCGATCATATCCAAGCCAACCGAACAAACAGCTGTCATCGCTTCTAATTTATCCAAGGACAGGGTTCCCGCTTCAACAGCAGCGATCATCCCCGCATCTTCAGAGACTGGGATAAAAGCACCGGACAACCCGCCTACGTGACTGCAGGCCATGATCCCGCCTTTTTTGACTGCATCATTTAACATCGCCAACGCAGCCGTGGTCCCATGAGTCCCAACTTGAGCAAGACCGATCTCTTCTAAGATCTGCGCAACCGAATCACCAACAGCTGGGGTCGGCGCTAAGGAAAGGTCGACGATCCCAAAGGGTACATTTAACCGTTTAGCTGCTACACTGCCGACTAACTGCCCCATCCGTGTGACCTTAAAAGCTGTCTGTTTGATCGTTTCTGCCACTTGATCGAGCGGTTGACCTTTAACATGCTCTAAAGCTGCTTTAACGACACCAGGTCCTGAGACCCCGACATTGATCACTACATCTGGTTCACTGACCCCATGGAAACCACCGGCCATGAATGGATTATCTTCGACCGCATTACAGAAGACGACTAATTTAGCGTTGGTCATATAATCTAATTTAGCAGCCGTTGTGATAACTTCCCCCATTTGTTTGACCGCATCCATATTGATCCCACTCTTGCTGGAACCGACATTGACTGAGGCACAGACTAAGTTCGTTTGGGCCAAAGCTTCGGGTAATGATGCGATCAAGGTTTGGTCACCTTTAGTCATACCCTTTTGAACAAGCGCAGAAAAGCCACCGATAAAATCGATCCCCAATGTTTGAGCTGCCCTGTCCAAAGTTTTAGCGTACTTGACGTAATCCTTATCTTGGCTGGCACCCGCAACTAAAGAGATCGGCGTCACTGCCACGCGTTTATTGACGATTGGGATCCCATATTCCATCTCGATCTGTTCAGCCGTTTTGACTAGATCTTTAGCTTTAGTCGTGATCTTATCGTAGATCTTTTGGCAAGCCACATCACTGTCGCTATCAATGCAATCCATCAAGGAGATCCCCATGGTAACGGTGCGGACATCGAGATTTTGGTCAGATATCATGTGGATCGTTTCTAAAATCTTATCAAATTCCATGAGCTGTCCTCCTATAGTTGGTGCATTGCGCGATAAACTTCTTCATTGCGCAAATTGATCTCAACTTTCAAGGTCTGACCCAATTCGGCAAGTTTAGCTGAGATAAGTTGCAGGTCGCTTTGTTCCGGAACTTGGACCGCCATCATCATCGTAAAGTGCCCCTCTAAAATAGTTTGACTAATATCGAGGATATTGATATCTTGTTCAGCCAAAAAGCGACTAACTTCAGCCACGATCCCGACCTTATCTTGACCAACAACAGTTAAAATAGCTTTCATTATGTATGCCCCCTATGTATAACAGTGCAGAGAAATGCGGGTTAGGCCGTATGGATAACGGTAAGGAAAGTTTGAGGTGTTTTTTATCTCGGGCTTTCATTATTGTTATACACTAGGCATTGCATTTCACAACACGACTACTATAACAGTGCGGAAGAACACGGATAGCTCCGTAGAAATAACGGTAAGAATGCTTTGAGGCGCTTTTTGTCTCAAAGCAGGCTTATTGTTATTTCCTAGGAGTTATGTTCTGTAGCACGACTCCTGCGGAGAAAACCGGTTTCTCCGACTACGACAAACCATCGTTACCAAACGACACCTTAACTATATAATTAACTTACCTAAAGTGCAAGAAATTATTTAACCTAGGAAATATTTTCTTTTGCTTGCTAATACATGCAATTACATGTAATATAGATTAAGTAATTATATGCAGATGCATGAAATTTATTAGTGAAAGGACTTTATTTATGGATAACATTTCTAAAACGATCGATCCTAAGATCCGCCTGATCGTTACTATATTGCTTTTATTTTCCGGATTTGTCAGTCTAGCTAGTCAAACGATGATGATCACCGCCTTACCCGTCATCGAACATGAGATGAGTGTCTCATTGACTCTAGTTCAATGGCTCACAACGGGGTACACTTTGATGATCGGTGTCATCACACCGCTCTCATCTAATCTGTATGAAAAATTCAACAAGCGCAACATCTTTTTGACTACGATCGCGATCTTTATCTTAGGGACTTTGATCGGGTGTTTTGCGACTGATTTTTGGCTCTTGCTACTCGCCCGCTTAGTCCAAGCATGTGCTAGTGGGATCTTGATGTCATTTCAAATGACAACGATGATCTCGATCTATCCCCTCGAAAAACGCGGTACGATCCTAGGGATGTCTGGGTTAGTTATCGCTTTTGGCCCAGCTATCGGGCCGACACTTTCTGGTCTGATCGTTAACACTTTGGGATGGCGCTATATTTTCATCTTAGTTTTACCAATGATGCTATTGGTTTGGTTGATCGGGTTTTTTGCCTTTCCTAACTTCTCCGAACCTAAAGATATCAAGATCGACTTTATCTCCGTTGGTCTCTCCTTGCTTGGTTCGGGATTGACTTTAGCAAGTTTGACTTTCTTTCAAGCCTCGGCTTTACAAGGTTGGATCATGTTAGTCTTAGGGCTAGCGATCCTCTTTGTCTTTGTTAAACGTCAACTTCGTCTCAAACAACCGATGCTCAAAGTTCAACTCGTCAAAAATCGTTCATTTAGATTGATGACTTTAGTGGGGATCTGTGCTTTCATGGTCTTACTTGGGACCGAACAAATGCTTCCGATCTTCACGCAAAACGTTTTACACCTAAATAGTATGGTCTCTGGGATGATCTTATTGCCTGGTGCGATCGCCAATGCGCTCAGTGCTGCTATAGTCGGCCGTCTTTACGACAAACATGGTCCTAAATATTTGATCATTTCCGGGGGGATCTTAATGTTGATCGCTGCGATCCCATTTGTCATGATCTCCGAGACTACGCCTGTTTGGCTCTTAACGGTTGCTTATATGCTGCGGATGATCGGAAATGCCCTCGTATTTTCACCCGCGATGTCAGAAGCCTTTGTTGATGTTCGGCCGGATGAAGTCAGCCACGCTACAGCCCTTAACAACAGTTTACGTCAGGCATTCGGCGCTTCCTCGATCACCATCTTGATCGTCTTATCCAATATCCCAGCGACATTTACAGCTGGGATGCGTCTTTCCATGTGGATCACAGTCAGCTTGGTCTTATTGATGCTGACCTGCTTTAGTCTTTACTTACACCAAAATTCTCGAAAGGATTGAGCTTCTATGGATTCCCCAAAAATAAGTAAGCTAGTTGCAATTTTTAATCGTAAGTTACGTACTGAGATAAATAATCAGTATGAGCATTTGGGGTTAAGTTATAAAAATTACTTTTATCTTGAAAAGATCCATGAAAATCCAGGTATAAGCCAAGCAGAATTACTGCGCTCTCTTTATCAAGATCAAAGTATCGTGACACGCCAAATCAATAAATTAGTAGCTGATGGTTGGGTCCAAAAAAAATTTGCCATTTCTGATCATCGGAGATCTGAGCTATATTTGACACCGAAAAGCGAGGCTATCTTACCTAAGATCAAACTGATCCATCGTCAGATCAACCAACGTGCTCTCGCAAGTTTGACACCACACGAAGCACAGGTATTTGGTGAACTATTGGCTAAAGTAACAGCTGAATATCAACCACATAATTCAACAGAAGCATGAAACATGCCATATAATTAGGGATAAAAACATATGAGATGTGCACAATGAAAGTTCACATGACCAACATTCACGTGATGGCGAAAAATAGTGTTGCTCAGATAGCCCAAACTTTATTCTCAGTTGAATTTGATCATCTTTATCCATGATGTGACGCCACTGATGTTTGCCGAAAATCGCTACTTGCTACCAACATTTATCGATTTTTACCAAAAAGCTGATCTTTTGATCGTGCCGTCTGAACAGATGTATCATTTCTTACGAGAAAATGGTCTGGCAGAGAAAAAATATGTGGTCCAACAGATGTGGGATCATCCTTTAGATGCCGATATGCTTTATGACACCACTGAGATCAAACGTTTGAATTTTGCAGGTGATCCCCAAAAATTCGCATTTGTTCAAGAATGGCATCACGATATTCCACTACATCTATTCGCTTCTGAAAAGTCTGAAGCAACTGACCTGAACCTTATCCACGAAGGCTGGCTCAATGATGCCGAGCTTTGCATCAGGCTTTCTAAAAATGGTGGTTTTGTTTTGGTTTGGAATGATGGTGGCTATACCCAAGAATATACTTCTAAATATATCTCCTATAAACTAGGAACTTATCTGGCTGCGGGGCTACATGTCATCGTTCCACGTGGCATCTCAAATGAAGAGCTGATCGTCAAAAATAACCTCGGCTTTGCAGTTGATTCGATCGCCGAAGCTTTAGAAAAATTAGCGAACCTCACTCAAGAAGAATATCTACAATACAAAAATGCAGTCAAAGAATTTGCACCACTACTTCAACAAGGTTACTTTACTAAGCAAGCCTTAGTTCAAGCAGTTTTTGAAGTTTTACAAGCCTAAATGAAAAACAAGCTTTCCCGGGAAATAATTTCCCAGGAAAGCTTGTTTTTTAGTTCATTTAAAAGCGCAAGTGATACAGACTAGCTGGACGTCCCGGCCCACGCTTATTTGTCTTTCCGATCTCGTGGAAAAGTCGCTGGTGGGTCTTTTTAAAGTTCGAATTATCGATCTCATGAAAACTGACCCCTAAAAACGGTGCATATAAACTCCGCGCTTCACGTAAAGTAAAAACTTCGCCCAAGATCCGCAAGACATCTGGCTGAGTGTCTAACGAGCGTCGGATCCGCAGACAAGCCTTTTTCAAAACATAATCGTTGACTTGGTAGAATTTGTTTTTTCGCAAGCGTTTTTGGTAATACTCAGTTTCTGTATCAACTGTTGCCACCGCTAATTGTTTCTCACCTTTAGTGAAATAGTAGTGATTATTCAAGTTCTCTAAGGTAAATAGTTCCAAGGTCGAATTCATCATATCCGGAAACTCCGGTAAATAAGTCATATAAGCCATTGTCACTAAGCGTTTTCCATCAACTGCCCGTTTAGGATTAGTCAATGTTTCTAATTGTTCAATATTTTTAGGTGAAACAGTCTGTCCCGTCAACTCACGTGTCAGTCTGATCGTTGCATCAAGGGCATCCTCATCCTGGATAAGACAAGTTTCAGGTAAAGTCCAGTCACCCTCATCTTTTAAGACCACCTTCACTTGGTTAGTCGTTCGATCAAAACACCAAATGATATTGAGCAACTTTACCTCAAACGGGATAAATGTTCTATTGATTTTCATTTTTTTGGCAACTATCTCGAATAAAAGTATAGCTTTTCCTTTCCCAAATTATCCTGGTATTTCTATTCCCCCTGTTAATCAGAAGCCAACTTGTTATAATATAGCTAGCTAGAACGAGGAGGAAAATATCAATGTTACATCTAATACCAAATGATCTACCCCAAGCACTCGAAAAGTTAGCTTGGCTAAAAGCAAATGGCTATAACACAGCTACCAGAGAAAGTGTCATCAACGACATGACGCAAGACGGTGTCCAAGATATGCTCGACACAGCACTTGAGGGTCCATATTGGGGGACCGCGTGGGAAAAGCCCGATATGATCTTAACGATTACGGGAAGTCTGGGAGAAGAGATCGCCAAAGTTTATCCGCGAAAAGGATTCGAGACCTTTTCACAAGATCTCACAGATAATGATCTGCTCTACTGGCGTAATTTATCGGCTCAAGTCAGCGTAGCGATCGGCAACGATTAAGCGCGACTGCCATTGATGATTTTTAACCATAACACATCCCCTCAAGCTTAACCAGTGACTAGAGTACAAGTTTCATATACTAGCCTGCTTACATTGCTGGTATACCTAGAAAAAGTCTATATATTAAGAAAACCTTAACTTTATATTTTCACAAATTCTAAAATTTTTCTTGCATTTGCAAATTACTATGGTAAAATTTAAAGTAATTTTTGCAAGGGGGAAGAATACAATGGTTAAATTTAGACGTGTTCGTGCGTTTGACACTGAGAACTTAGCTAAAGACATGACTATCGTAAAAAAGGATATTCAAATCTCTGGTCATAAGATCAAAAATGTGCCAGTTCAGCTTGAAGATTCGCAGTCTGAAGATATTAGTTACCTTATTTCAGACCCTATCTTTAAACGTCTATATTCGATTATCCGAAGAAACACTGAAAGTGTTGAATTCGACTTTGACAAGATCTAAAGTCGGTCAAGTCTATTAATTTGAGAATTACCCGCGCATCTTCTCTTTAGGAGATGCGCTTTTTATTTTGTCCGATTGAAACCGCTTGCCGGTAAACTGTATAATAAAAGAAAAGACTATCAGGGGGGATCTAGATGCAAACCTTTACTGTTGCCAAACAATACCTGTATTACCGCTTCTCATTAGCCTTTATCACTTACGCATTGCTACTTTTACTGGGATATTTTTTACTCCAATACTTTAATTATAGTGATTATTTTCAATATACTTTATTCTTTGGGAGCATTTGTTTTAGTTTAGATTGTCTACGTAGCTTCTTTTATTGGAAATATGCTCGACTCCATTTCAGTTCTACAGCAGTCATCGTTACCAAGGGGCGTTTCTTTTATTCAAAAACAACGATCCCGCTTGAAAAAAATATATATCGTTTCAGAAAGCACAAATGCCTACTTACAGCTTTTCAAATTGAAAAGACTAATTTTTCAAACGATCGCACAGGCATCTAGTTTTGCTGGGATCATCGAAGACTTCCAACTACCTGTGAAAGTAGGTGGCCGTGATGAAGGCTAGACGCCAATCGGCAAAATATTTTGCCGTCAAATATACTGAATTTTTTGTCCGCAATGGTCTGATCTACCTGCCATTATTGGTTCTTATCTTCATTCTTCCCAATTTTTGGACACTTTTACTTTTCCTGGGTTATACTAGCTCGCTCATTGCGATCTTTTTACGCTATTTCACTACCACCTACCGCATTGAGGCTGATACTTTGACGCTCACGACCGGAATCATTGCCAAAACGCTCGACCTCAAACAAGCTGAACTCAGCCACACGCTGTCAAACTTCCGCGTTGAACAAACTATCTATCAAAAACTCTTCCGCACGCAAGGTATTCAGATCTATCTAAACAACAGTACCACAGAAGAAGCAATCGAGTTTTTTGCTTTGACCCCTGAGCAGTTAGCGCAATTACAGGACTTTTTAGTCGCATTCCAGCCAGCAGCAAAAACAGTTGCAGAAAACAAGACGAGACTCATTGAAAAATCACAAGCTGATTTCCTAACAATTGTAAAAACAGGCTTTATTTCCACACGATACTTAGCTTATTTGGCCTTAGTCCTCCAATTAGAAGAACAGTTCCCACGGCTACAACATTTCTTCGATATCACAGCGTTATGGTTTGGGGTGATCTTAGTCAGTGGGGCACTTTTGTTCAATCTCACTCACCATTATATAAGCTTTGCCAAGTTTTCACTGTGGGAAACTGAGCATAATTTTATCGTTAAAAATCATTTCTTTACCGCTGACCAAAATACGATTCCTAAAAAGGCGATCGTTGGGCTAGAGTTGACCAGCGAGCTTAACCGCCGACTCTTTAAACTGACCTGCGTTACTGCGATCTTGGCTAACAGTGATGCTGACCAAGACGAAAACCGCTCCAAAAATTTCTTATTTCCCCTACTCCCAACACATGAGCTCTTACCGACTTTAGCCCGTTATTTCCCTCAGATCCCGCGCGAACTTTTTGAGCTTCCAAGCTATCAGCCTAAGTTGCGCTATCGGCTAGGATATTTGCTAAAAATCGGCACTCTAGGAGCAAGCTTATACTTTATCCTGCAATTTTTCATAAGTTGGCTCAGTGCTTTAGGTGTGATCATTACCGGGATGCTTTTGTTGTCGCGTTTATTATTTGAACCACTAACAACACGGATGGCTCATACCCCAGACTACTTTATCTTTACCAGTGGCCTCATCAATAAACGGACTTATATCTTACCTCGAAAAATGCTTGCAAGTGTCAAAACAACAGACTATCTTGACCCCATTGTTGGTTCAACTTTGACTTTTACCACGACTGACGGCAAAACGATCAGGCTGCTATATAAAATGTAGAACAATATAGAAGTTTAAGTACATTCTTCTACATTGT
>SAMEA3387519__coassemble_6540_pt1 | contig 1967 bp, 3 predicted proteins | sample SAMEA3387519__metabat2_low_PE_021 | metagenome-assembled genome bin SAMEA3387519 (sample SAMEA3387519) | Felis catus | biome: Faeces | place: United Kingdom | collected 2012
ACAATGTAGAAGAATGTACTTAAACTTCTATATTGTTCTACATTTTATATAGCAGTGTTTGCACCAAATCAGAGTAGATGGACATGTGGAAGAAGACGATGAGAAGCAAAATTGGTTTCTCATAAATATGCTCACTAAGCTTGCCAGTGTAGGGTATAGCTACGAAGAAATCATTGAGATCATAAAGAAATCAACAAAATTTAAAACCGAGCAGATCGAAGAATACTATATGGACTATACTTATCTCACATTGAGAATAAAAGATGATATGGAAGCATTCAATAGATATCATACTGAAGAAGAGATAATAGATAAAAGCATTATTTACTTGGATAGTAAGGCGTATAGTCGTGAAGAAATTATTGAAAAAATAGATGCAATGATGGATGTTGGTAAAGAACGAATTGCTGATATCTATGATTTAGTAATGCCCTGATCACTTGAGACGATGGAATTAAATTGACTCTTAAAGATGTGGAACTTTTGCTAAATGATTCCAATTTATTACCGTTTGAAAAAGTTACTTTACAAGATGAATTGATAGAGGGGACGCATACACAGGAGCATATCTTAAGTGACAGTCGGAAAGCTAAGACCTAAAGATATTTTGAAGTTAGAGAAGGAACGTACGGCAACATTTCTAAGGAGGATAAAAATGAATAAGCAATTAGATATCAATATGGTCAAAGTTTTGACACAACCTCCAGTTCCACCGGCATTGCATTATGTGAATCCACGAACGATCATGGGACAGTTCGAGTGGGATAAATTGAAAAGGCAGTACCGCTTGTTAGCCGATCATCACTGCATGATCTGCCAACGATATGTCAGTCATACTGCTGGAGACTGGCTTGAACTCCACGAGCAATATGAATATGATTTTGCTAATTTGATCCAAACATTGATTGGGTATGTCTCGATCTGTCATGAATGTCACATGTATATCCACACAGGATTTTTGGAATTACAGTTGCAGCGAGGCGATATCAGTCTGGAGAAATATCAGCAAGTGATCGCTAAAGGGGAGGCGTTGTTGCAAGTGTTTGGGCTACAAAAGATAATGTATCCGAGTGAAGCCTGCTTTTATGATCCTGAGTGGAAATTATCGTTTGACGGAAAGTTATATCAAAGTCACTAAGGTATAGTGTATAATTTAATTGTAAACGGTTACTATCTTTGTGATCACAAGGAGGCTCCTGAACATGAAAGATAAAGTGAGTATTGCCATTGTAGTTGCTATTTTTGTCACGTAGTATTTTTATAGTTTGTTTATTGCAAAGTTGATGCCTTCTGCTGAAGTGAACTTAGTCGTTAATATTTTAGTTAGTTTATTAGTGATTACAAGTGTTGTACTGGTATTTAAAGGATTGGAAAAATGGAGGTGTGCTAACAGGTAAGTACGTAGCGCCTATTGATTAGGCGCTTTTTTGCTGTCTATCAAGTATTACAGAGGTCAACATGCTAGTTTTTATTTGTAGGATACAACATAAGATTTTTCAAAACACCATCATATTATTTTTGTGATTACACAAAAAATAACTTGATTCTGCTAAAAGAATCAAGCCGTTAAATAATAGTTCTAAAATAATTCAGTATGTTCTAGTGCACTAACTCATTTATGGAGTCATGCAAAAAAATATTGACGTTCTTCGCCAATCTCTTCGCTTGTTTTGGAGTCATACAAAACAACATAGCTCTAAAACTGCCGATCACGCCAATTGTCGATCTTAATCGTTTTGGAGTCATACAAAACAACATAGCTCTAAAACATTAATAAAAGCTTGATAATTGCTCCGAGTGTTTTGGAGTCATACAAAACAACATAGCTCTAAAACTCATGGTCGTAAGCGTCAAGGTTTTTTACTGTTTTGGAGTCATACAAAACAACATAGCTCTAAAACGCACACTACCGCAATAACTGATTACTGCAGGTTTTGGAGTCATACAAAACAACATAGCTCTAAAAC